>Ga0208975_1000002_pt1 | contig 195420 bp, 172 predicted proteins | sample GreLakmeER78MSRF_FD_187700 | JGI IMG/M metagenome (GOLD analysis project Ga0208975, IMG submission 187700) | Freshwater lentic microbial communities from great Laurentian Lakes, MI, USA - Great Lakes metaG ER78MSRF (SPAdes) | ecosystem: Environmental > Aquatic > Freshwater > Lake | place...
GCAATAATAGCATTGTAAAAGCTGGCAGATCGAGCATTCTCTGCACCTGTGGAATCCTCAAATAGCATACCTCCAGCCCTTGAAAAATGGAATCGACATTGTTGGAATTCTTGGAATGGTGATGTATAAATATTTTTTATAAAGCGGAGTTCCGATATAGTGCAATACGGTCCATCATTGTTGGATTGTATCTTGTTTACAACGATGCGGTAATACAAATATGACCCCATCAAACCTATTGAGAAATATCTTTTTTGACCGTTTGCATATGTTAAGGCACTTGTGCGCCTGTCATCGACCAATACCCAAGATGAACCGTCGTTGGATCCAATCACCACCCACTGGTGCGGAGCACGACTGGGAAAGCCGGGCCTACTTTGTATTGAGTAGTAATTGAATGCTAAAGCAGTAGGCAATTGCAATTGAAGCCATGGGCCACTGTATGTCACATTTGTCTCGGAAATTGTGAACACGGTGGATTGTGTTCCAGTATATACACCCGGAGAACCAGAAAACAAACCCTCGGATTGTTCTGAGAATGTGTTTATGTTACCATCAAACGCTTCGTAATATGCACCAAACCTTATCTCTACACCAGTTACGACATACGTACCCGCGCCATAAGGCGCTGCTGACAAGTTATTCGTACCATTTTGTGTAAGAGGTAATGGTGGGTATTCTTCGCTTGATGTTGAAGGTAATGAAGGTAGTACCGAAGTGTAAATTGTGGTCATTTCTGTTGTAGTTAAGGACCTATCGTAAACCAACAACAAGCCAATGCTTATACCGGAGCAGTAGTTGCCCCATTTGTTTATTTCAACAGTTGGGGCTGTTGTGCCTGCATCTTGCATTGCTTGCACCGATCCGCCTGTTTTTGCTAATGTGTTGTTTACCCATCCTTCTAGTTTATTTGTGGTTGTATTTTGTTTGAAAACAATAAACATCCATTGTTTACGTGGTCCCATTTCAGCAGATGTCAAGTAGACATTGTGTTGGGATGCATGATAGAAAGAAGCACCTACACCACCATCGGTACCTGTCCATATCTCCATTAAGTGAAAAGGGTTTCCGTATTCACCCGCCATACGGAAAAATTGGCCGTCAGGTACTTGTGATGCAGTGTCGAGTCTAATCAGCATCGCAATCGTAAATCCTCCATTTGTTGCATATTGTAATGATGTCATAGACGATGATGGTATGTACATTGTGTCTCCACCTGATGCAACATATCCATCACTAAATTGAACGTATTTCATGCCACCAACACTCCGGAAGGTTGGTTGATTAGCAACAGTGCTTTGCACAGCCAATCCCCACGTCGATAAAAGTGTATTCGTTGAAAGTGACAAAGTTGTTGCGTCCAACGCTAACTTCAAATTTGTTGCCGTATAAGATGGCGTGAAACCACGGTATGCACTTTCGATGGCATATGACCATGAATAACTAGTGCTTCCGTTCGAATCGGTTGCCGTTACTATAAAGGTTCCCGATGCCACTGTCGATCCTTGAAATGTAAGAGTTAGAACTCCAGTTGAAGGATTTATGTTGCCATACGTTGCATCCTGTATTGACCAAACGATAGTTCCTTTACTAGCAACCCCTTCGAAAGAGTAGGTGAGTGTGATTGGACCATCGAATGAATTATCGATGATGCCCACAGGTCTCAACAAAATTATGGGTTTCTTCAATATTCTCGCACTCATTAGCGATAGTTCATTAACGCTCAATGCACGATCATAAAGGTACAATTTAGCAATGTGAGCATTCAAAAAAGCATCGCCGGACCAGTTTGACTTGCCAATATATGTGTTAATAAGTGTTCTATTCGAATTTGAGACCGTTGATGATTCACCTATCAAAATTCCATTTTTGAAGAGTTGCATGGTTACCCCGTTTACCCACCTACCCGAGAAAACCGCCCATTCACCGTTCTCGATCGCAAAGCTATCAATCATGGTGATCGGCACGATTTGGAACCGAAGATTACTACCACCTGCAGTTCGGGCAACCAAAATATTATTGTTATCAGGCCCATTTCCAAAATCGAAAATTCGCTCCCAATCGCCTGTGCTTGTATACTTCATGAGACATACAAATGCAAACCCCCCGTTTGTACCGATGTTCAATGTCTGTGTTCCGGCATTCAGAAACGTGCTATTTGAACGGTCGAATGACACGTACGCGCCGTTCAAATAGCCACCTGATGAAAAGTATTTCGGTTGATTTGCTGTTGTTGGTTGGCTAAAGGCTCGTCCATCACCCCAACTCTCAACTCCAGTATTGTTTGGTAGTTCGACGAGATCGTTTGCATCAAGTATAGCCCAGTAGTTTTCTACATAATCAGTGTAAACATCATACGTCCAGGTTTGGGTCGCTGAATAATAGGAGTCCGTTGCAGTAACAATAAACGTTCCGGATTCAGCCGTTCCTTGTGGGAAAGTCAATGTGAGTGCACCTGTGCTAGAATTGATGTTGCCATATGTCGTAGGCGTGAGCGACCAAACGATGCTGCCTGCAGTCGCCGTTCCTGTAAATGTGTATGATATGGTGTAAAGTGCGGACACAGTGGATTGTGTTATATTAGCAGGCAACGTTGATGTGATTGTGGGAGCTGGCGGTTCAAGAAGCGCACTGACTGCACTCACTTGACTTGCAGACAATTGAATGCTGTTATAGAACAATATGTTGAAAATTTTGGCGTTCATTGTATATGGAGCACCATCATCTCTAATCCATCCAACTCCAAATCGATTGGCTGTGGATGTAGGTGTGCTAGTTGTCATATTTGCAGTTTTGTCCAACACACTGTTTACATAAATACTTTCCAACCCATTTGTTCCTCCTGCATATGTAGTCACCATTTTCGTATATGTGCCGATAGATGGCGTCACACCTGATGTTGAAGACCACGTACCTGTACCACCACATGCACCACCCGCAAACCTCCCTCCACCTCCAACAGCCAATGGGTGAAAACTTTCACCACCACAGTTGTTATTCGCGGGGCCAATACTTAATAAAACTCGATTTGATGTAGTTTCATTTAACTTAAATGATGCAATTGCTGAGTAAGCCCCACTTCCCACTCTGAGTCCATTGTAAGATGTCGTTATCATTGGACGTAGCACCCCAACAATTGGATTTGTATTGAGGTAATATGTTTTCAATGTCGAATCAAATTCAAGAGTCGGATAAGGATTGCAGTACATGTGGTTAGTTTGTCCACTTTGATCATACCATGTTGTAACCGAAAGGGTGCGGCCCGAAATCCATGTTGCCCAGTCTGTTCCTCCTCCTGTGCTTGTGATCTTATACACAGATCCGTACACGTCCAAGTAAACATCTGCTTCAAAATTATCTGTTGAGCGGCGAACTTTTACTTGTGGTCCATTATATGTCTTCAATAAACGACGTAAAGAGTACGCCGCCACGGGCATTTGACCACCTAAGGAACCATCCAATAGACCAACTGCCTCGACAATAATATTATACGATTGCGAAACTGTGTTATTACCCAAATCCGTTGCAGTGAGAGTGAAGGGATAGGTTGTCGGAAGAGTAATAGTAGATGTGGTTCCACTGATAGTGTATTTCCCATTGACGCCAACCGTAGTGAATTGACCGCCCAATCCTGGTGGCAATGATCCAGCTGTTATGCTTATGCTCGCTATACCCCCGCTTACTTCGTCGTTTACAACAATCTCAAAAGGGGTAATTGCACTACCTCCTGTTACAGTAAATCCCGCTGAACTCACAAAAACGGGCATATTGCCCGCAGTGATAGGAGAGAAGTAGGCAACTTTACCCATTTGACGACATTGAATTTGATAGGGAGCATCGCTTACCGGGAAAACATCCGGCCTTACCAAACTAACGCTCGAATCACTTACATACGTCACGCTTTTAGGAACATATTGTTTATTACTGGCGCCGATAAACCTCCATTGCGCAGATGCTTGCAACAATGACCCGGTCACTGTCACTACATCGTCATTATTTTTGAGAACTTGGGTGTTTACGCTTGTTATTGAAGGCACCACTGCAAAGGACGACCACGAACCAAGTGTGTACAGCTCATAGAGTTCAGTTTCAGTGTTAAACCTGAACATCCCTTCAACATTAATACGAGTAACGGTAGACCCACCTGGAATAGTAAAAGCTGAGTTGGTTGACGAAATATCAAATGACGACTTTGGTAATGTACCAATGCCTACATTACCGTTACCATCGATTATCAAGGCATCGTTCAAATTAAATACCATTAACTTGACTTCTAATCTTTAACAAGAAAGTATGTAGAGTCATCGCAACCGCCGCTTATGCACATATGAATCGCACAACAGGCCTCCAAGTTACAGAATTCCCGACTGGTGAATCAAAACTATATGTGCCAGCACCATCTTGCCATTGATAAAAACTTGTACCACTAGCCACAAACATAGTTCCGGATGTTGACCAGTTGGTAGTTTGCCCCCAAGCGCATGATATTCCTAAATTAAAACCATATGTCCACAGCATCGGTGTTGTAAACGTAAAAACTTTATTTACCCCTGTTACAAAAGTCTCTGATGAAGGATCCTTAACACGAATCATTTGGCCCCCATTTGAACCTGAAATGTTACTTGATATAGACATATTATGAAGCTTCATACCAATCGCGTAACTTGGATAAGGTTGGTAAGTAGGCTGCGTTTGAACAAAGAACTGCATGCCAACAATGTTTGCTTTTTCTTTGTAATTAAAAGCTGCAAAAAGTTCATCTGAACTATAGCTCCATGTAAAGCATGAGCGCATATAATAATTATTTATAATACTTGGTAACTCTGATCCATGTATGTACCCCCCTGAAAGAACATCACCTGTGGTTCCCACAAATTTTGGTTCTCCTATAGTAAACGAGTAAGCACGCGAGCTTGTGTTACCCCCTGAATCTTGTGCCGTTGCTATAGTATTGAATGTAAGAAGTGTTTCGCTGTTAACTGTAGTTCCTGCAATTGTAAGAGAGCTGTTTGAAAATGATGCACTCAATCCAGAACCCGATAAGTCACTATCAATTGATATATTTGTGATTCCACCCCCGATTTCATCAATCGCATTTATAACCATGGCCGGATTATAAAGAGTATTTGGAATTAGGTTCGATAAGCTTCCAGCGGGTGTCGTAAATGTGGGTCCTACACCTGCATCAATCAAGATTGTGCTTGAAATAAACTCTCTTGCTGCTTCGGTATTGTAGACTCTCAGTCTAAAAGGTGATTTACTCGCCGGAAATACATTCGGTCGTGTGAGAATCACACGTGATTGATTGACAAATTGCGAAATGCATGGAAAGTGTGTGCCGTCATTACCAATAAACGACCATGTCGAATGCAACTCGAAAAACAACCCATCGACAATTGTTTGCATTCCAATATTTTGCAGCTTTGTGGGGTTTGCAGAAACTATCACAGGCTGCCAAGTATCAGTTACTGCCCAATTTGCCCCCATTTTTTTCTCAAAGCGCCCATATGCTCTGTTCATACGTAGAACTCCAACTTTTCTTCCAGTTTGGGGGGTATTCTCTGGCTCGATCTCGGTTGTGCTGACCTCTTGAGATGGAATTATGATAGCGTCGGTGCGATTAGCTATGTCAATTGTGCTTCTTGGAAATGCCGTTCCAATTCCAATGTTTCCTGATGTATCAAGAACGAACGAGTCATTTACAGAATAATAAGATAGCATCGACATACCTGTTTGTCTTATATATAATATAAACTATAATAAGAACTACGAGGCATGAGTTTTCTGCTGAATGATTCATTAACGATATCAAGTTCAAATGAACTCATTCTTAAAAATGAGACGAACCCGTTCGATTTATCAAACAGAAGTGATGGTATCATTCTACCGGTTGGGACAATGTCGGAACGTCCTCAATTGCCCTCTATTGGTATGATGCGCTTCAACTCAACAATTATAAGACCAGAGATATACACTTTTGATGGGTGGAAACGACTTGATACAGATTATAATACATTGGAAGACATAACTCCGAGGTCACTACCGCATTCTTATGACATTGCCACTATAACCGGTAGAGATTTTGTACCTGGAATGATTTTTGAATTTGTTGGTTCGTCTGGTGTAAGCCATATTGTTCCATCATGGTCGTTTGTTAATTTGAACACAGTGCAAGCAAGACGGCCGAGCATTATGCCACCTGAAGAAGAGCCATACACACTGTGCGTAACGATGCCTAATGGTTCACAATACGAGCTACTTGACATTGTTGAGGTTGGCGATTCTCCTATCATTCTTTCGCCACCAGCCGGCGCGCTTGGGACATTTTCATCAGGATGCAACATAACGCCCATAGCAATCACGGCATTCGATTCCGATGGTTCCAACATTGTCTCAATGACAAAAACATATGATTTATCGCAATTAAACTTTGTCTACAATAACAACAATGTAGCAATGTTAAGTGGAACCACAACAGACATAATTCAATCTACTACTACGTATAACTTTACGGTGACAGCAATGGATTCAGGAAGCAACGTAGCGTCTAGAAACTACAACATCACTGTTTTATACACCCCTCTTGCAATCACATCTTCCCTGCCAGCCAATATAAGTCATAACTCTATGAATAACAGTTATTCTACATCGTACACTTTCACCGCAAATAAGGCCGGTGTCACATGGTCGCTCACCCCGAGTTCAGCTTTCGCCACCATTAACTCGTTGACAGGTGTCATGAGCGTAAATTTTGATCAAGGTGCTATTGGAAGTGGTTTGTTTACGGTGACAGCATCGTGGGGAATTGATTCAACCTCCCAATCATGGTCATATCAAGTTTATAGCTATGATGTAACGGCTAACCCAGTGCGTTCCTATCCATCTGCGCCCTTACTTTCTAACGTCCATACAGTAAGTGGTTCAGCGTATGGTAATGGATTACATACATGCGCTGAATCTTCATACGAAGCAACAAGTTTGGGTGCCTTCCGGATGTTTGATAAAAATAACGGATATGAAAGATTTTGGATGTCAGCGAACCGATATACCCAACAAGGCGCATACATTGGAAGCTCAGATACGCTAGTTGGATCATCTACAATTTCAGGTGAGTGGGCACAGATTCATTTGCCTCAGCCTATTGCGCTCAAATCTTATTCTCTTGCGGGCAGGTACGCTGAGGACAGTAACGGCATTTATGGTAGAGAACGCCGGAGCCCCCGAACATGGTTTCTAGCGGGTTCAACCAATGGTACCTCTTGGACTCTCATAGATGCAAATTCACAAGCGGCGTGGAACGAAGATGCACCGAAGGTTGTTGTGTTACCATCGACAGCACCCGAATATTCCTACTTTCGAGTTATTGTGACCCAAGTTGGTCAAGCAAGCTTGAGCGACTGTACACATGCCACGATTTCAGAGCTTATTTTAGATGGACATTCAAACACAGTAATACCATCAAACTACACGATTTATATTGACTACACCACTTCACCATCATATTTCATCAATGATGCGTCAACTTTACCTACCTTTGATGTTGCAAATCAAAGGATAATATTCAATCGGACAAGTAAGTATTTTGATGTTGGACCTCGTACATATAATATGTTGACTAACGGATGGACGTTTTTGATAAACCTAACTCTAACGGCTAACAACAACAGTGTAGATAGAATATTCGATTCTGGAGCGGAGAATAACAATTATATTACCTTCCTCTTATCGAGTGGGAATGCCTTGCGATTTTTAATTCGTAATAGTTCAAATGTAACATTGTGTGACACCACAACAAGTCAAACATTGGCTTTAAACACGACTTATGTGCTCGCCGCAAGAACAACATCACAACATGCATCAATATGGATAAATGGTGTGAAAGTGAAAGAAGTATCGTGTGTACCAACAGACCGAACAAATAACAATTCACGTATTGGTGTTGATCCATACATATCGAGTGCTCAATTATCTGCTTACGTGTACAATGTGTATGTCTACAACTATGCATTATCTGACACGGATATAGGTAACTTTACTTCATAAATACCAGGTTACTATATCTTTTTTGTCCAGATTTTCTATACCAAATAATTTACACAAAGCTTGTGGGAAAGGGCGTTTAAGGTCTAGGACCGTATAAACTCGAACACCAAAAAATAGAAAGTTGTATGTACATCATTATCAATATGTTCCATAAATATTACTGAACGATACAGTTCCAATATCTATTGGTGCGAACATTTCAAATACTGCGTTCGTCACATAGGGCGACATCGTACTTGCCCATTTGATTTTAACATCGATGGAGTTCGCGGTACTTCTCACAACCTCGTGTGTGAGACCCGAAAATGCATCCGTATAAAAGCTTGCTGTTTCAGTATTCACTATACCCTTGGGCTTCAATGCGACTGCATCATTTTTGCAATGCACGATTGTCTCAAACCGACGATAGGCGTTTTCGGTGTCACTTCCGGCCATGCTGCATTTCACGCTCAAGTGCGCTTTCGCACTCTCGCTTGTAGTCGCAGTTAACCATGAAATGTTGGCACCTACATAGTAATTACCTGTCGCGGCAGGTTCATGGCCTCCAAATGCATGTTTGACAACTTGCGTGTCACCGAATGTAATTAGCGGTCCACTTCCACCACCGCCGCCACCACCTGATATGCCCGTTAGCAAGCTGCCGTCACCCACAAACGATGTTGCTTGTATAGTACCAACAACATGTAGTTTTTGTTGAGGTAGAGTTGTACCCATGCCAACATTGCCACCATCAATAATTTTTAGCACAGACACACCATCGTCTTGCACGTCCAAAACGGGTTGCGCACCAGTTTGATTGATTACCAACGCAGGACCCGTTCCGTCATTCGTAATAAGAAGTTGTTCTGTAGTGCCCACATTGGTGTTGACAATGGTTTGAGTGCCATTCACGGTGAGATTGCCCTCGATGCGCGTGTCACCCATGACGTGAAGCGGGTTAGAAGGATTTGTGATACCAATGCCCACATTGGTCCCAATCACGTAAACATTGCTCGAGCCTTGCGACCAAGCAGACGGGGCCGAAAGGCCTGTCAACAAGCTACCATCGCCCACGAACGATGTCGCCTTAACGGTACCTTCAACATGTACTTTTTGTTGAGGATTGGTCGTTCCAAAGCCAACATTTCCAGAGTTTGTGATAGTTGCGCGAGGAACACTGACATGCGAAATCATGAATGATGGTAAGTTACCATCAAGTTGTGTAACGGTTGTTACGGTTCCGTAGAAAGCTAGTTCACCAACTGTTGCTGCCAAGTTGTCGCCCGTTCCGGGGTTGCCAACCTTATTGCACACAATACGGTAGTATGTGTACGCTTGAGTCGCAGCGAACGTGAACGTCTTATCGTCGTACGTTGTCCACAAGATGCCATCTTGCGAGTTGATGATGGTCCATGCAATGCCATCTGTTGAGCCTAGCAACCACCATGTGCGTATGTTGCGGCGTTCCAAATCATAGGTCGATGATTGACGCGGCGAGATGACATACGAAGTGAGCTGAAGGGCAACAGGGACCTGGAATTGTAGCCACTCGCCAGCCAATGCTTGGCCACTTGCAGTTGTTGACACGCTTCCAGTGTACGTTCCTCCAGTAGACACGTTTGTGCTATTGAAGTAGGTTGAAGCCGACATCCACCATTCATTGCTTGCCTTGCTGTAGTTGAATGCCTTCCACGCTGCACCGCCGCCATCACTTGATGTAGAACTTGTGTACACACCATTTCCGTATGCGCCTACAGTAACAGTCAATGAATCAGAAGACATTGCTGACGGCGGGTATTTTTGAATAGGTGTAGTGACAATTGATGTTCCTGAAATATCATTTACGTGCAGTGCGCAAATGGGTGCACTAGTGCCAATGCCTACATTGCTGCCGGTCACGTAAACACTGCCCGCGTTTTCCGACCAAAGAGAAGTTCCGCCGCCGCCACCGGTGCCCACAATGCCCGTCAGCAAGCTACCATCGCCCACAAACGAAGTCGCCTTGACCGTGCCCACCACGTCCAATGCACCCACCGGCACCGTGCCAATACCCACGCCGCCGGCTGGTCGATACACGGTGCTGCCGCTCGCCGTCCACATGGTTGAGGCCGATACCTCGAATCCAGCAGCACCAGGGACAACGGTCACCACGCCGCTTGTGGCAGGCGCCTTGAGTTCCCAACCCTCGCGATTGTTTGTGGTCTTGACATGGCCAGTTTGCGATTCGTCCTCTTCCACCGTGAACCCTGCGCCGCCGCCTGATCCGGCAGCGCCACCTTTGTTGAGCGTGATGCGGTTGTCCGTGATGGTTGTGTTGGTTGTGTTCACGGTTGTCAAGGTACCTGCGATGTTCACGGTATCCCCCGCACCACCGATATTAATCGTTGTCACGCCCGAACCTGTGCCCACATTAATGGTTTGAGTCAGGGTGCTCGTACCAATGTTGACAAATTGCGCAACACTTGTACCGATTTGAACGGTGTTCGTGTCCAACTTTGCATCCAGCGTTCCCGAGACCCCAATATTTGTAAAGTTCGCAGTGCCTGCAGTGATGTTTGTCACCGTAAGGTTGTTTCCAATAAAGTTTTCAGCAAATACGTTTCCAATGTCCACTTGCCCGGCTTCGTTCACCGAAATGACGTTGCTGCCCAAATAAATAGTATTTCCGGACAAATACAGTTCACGGAAGCGCATGTTTGGGGTGCCCAGGTCATACGTTTCATTGGCAGTGGGCATAACATTTCCGGTCATATACAGCGTCCCATTCACGCCTACGTCACCAACAATGTCTAATGGTTTTTGAGGATTCGTTTTCCCAATACCCACGTTGCTGCCTGTCACGTACAAGTTGGTTGCGTCACTCGACCATTTTGAGGCAACAATTCCTGTGAGGAGGCTGCCATCACCGATAAACGTCGCAGCGCTCACTGTTCCATCGACTTGCACATTGCTTGCAAAAATATCTGTAAAGCTTCCTGCACCACCCCCTGTCAATGGTTGAACGGATGTTGGAGTGGCAACAACAAGCCCGCCCGTCACCGGATCAGCAGACAGAGAAGTCGTGCCGATATGAATTGTGTTTCCAGACAAGAACAGGTCTTTCCAACGATTGGTTGTGGAACCCAAATTGTAATACTCATTCGATGTGGGCACAAGGGAGCCCTGTACCTTAAAGGTCCCGGGGTCGCCACTTATCGTGGGGTTCGTCATTTCCTAACACATTAAATGATTAAAAATGAGGAATAGTAAGCATTGGATAGAGATAGAGTATTAAAACCCCATACGTGTGCGTCCTTATTGTGCTTTGTGCCAGTCATGTTGTCTATAGTCACGGGCCCTTGTAAGATAGGCCATGCAAGGGTTGCCTTGAAGAGCTGAACTAACGTCTTGCTCTGCTCCAGCTGTCGGCTAATCAGAACAATGCGCTCTTCCAACTGCCTTTTTCTGGCATCTTTGTCGTTAGTAGTTTGTTTAACATGGCCACACAACTGCCTTATACACTTTCTAGCGCGTTTTCTTTAGATGGGCATTGTGGGCCACACTGGGTTCAACAGTTCACATGTGTTTGTCAAATCACGCAATGCTTGACGGTAATCCATCCACTCCGCGCGTTTTTCGGGTGTGTATGGAGAATCTGGCATAACACGCCAATCACACATCGCAAGAAGTTGATTGCGGGTTTCGCGAATGTTAGGAAGAGCGAGAGCGCGAAGTAAAGCAAGTTTTTCATCATCATCAATAATCATAAAGCCGGGTGCGTCTGGAACACGTATTGCTTTCATCGCATCAATACATATAATGGATGATGGAATAGGTACACTTACACAACCATATGGCGTGATAGGTTCACGTTGAGTCATCATACGGTCTCCAATCGGTTGAATATGAAGAGAGTGAATTGTGCAGTTGGTTGTATCAACATAAGCAACAGACATGACAAGGAACTTACTTAAATGGCAAGAAAAAATATTTACATGTCTTACGCTAAAATCCTTGTGGGTTTGTGTCTCCAATTAACACACGGGTTAATGTACTACTAGCACCGACATTGTTGAGATTAGGCACCAGATACGCATAGCGCCCGTCTGTAAATCCACCTTGAAATCCTTTTGCGGATGTGTTGCCAGCAGTTGTCACGTCCAACACACGCACTCCGGTTGTATTGAAGTTTCGAAGGTCTACTCGGGTAAACTTTCCATGTGATCCTGAGAATCCATAATATGGTACCAGATATGCATAACGCCCATCGGTGAACCCCCCGGCAAATCCCTGTACACCAGTGTCACCTGCAGTAGAGACATCCAAGTAGGAAACTCCGCTTGTAGTAAAGTTCTGAATGTCAATACGTGTAAAGATTCCGTGATAATCAAAGCCATCCATATTCGGAACGAGATATGCATATTGCCCATCTGTAAATCCGCCAAAAAATCCCTTGGCTCCTGTGTTTCCTGCCGTTGAAACGTCAAGATACGAAACACCACTTGTCGTAAAGTTTTGTAGGTCGACACGGGCAAGAAGGCCACTGAAGTAAAAACCCCCATTACCAGCAGCAGGTACGAGATACGCATATCGTCCATCAGTAAATCCGCCGCCAAACCCCTTTGCAGCGCTGTTTCCGACAGACACGTTCACATAACTAACTCCTGTGGTTGTGAAGTCCTGTAGGTTAACACGAGTAAAAATGCCATGGAATCCAATACTATTGTTATAGTTCGGTATGAGATAAGCATAATTACCGTTAACAAATCCGCCAAAAAATCCTTTTGCGCCAACGTTTCCTGTCGACACGTCCAAATAAGTTACTCCTGTTGTAGTAAACTTTTGCAGGTCAACACGAGTCAAGAGCCCACTACTTCCTGGAACTAGATATGCATATCGCCCATCTGTAAATCCACCAAAGAATCCATATGCATTTGAGTTTCCAGCAGTGGAAACATCCAGGTACGTCACCCCACTTGTAGTATAGTTTTGGAGGTCGACGCGCGTAAAAATGCCATGCTTTACAGAGTCATTATAATATGGTACTAAGTACGCATAGCGCCCATCTGTAAATCCACCATTAAATCCTTTTGCCCCTGTATTACCTGCAGTTGATACGTCAAGATAAGCACCTGTTGGAGCAACAAACATTTTTTGTGTATTGGCATTTATGGAGCCCGATATAGATAGTGTGCCCTCTATACGCGTATTGCCTGCAACATGTAATGTAGTTAGAGGTTGTGAAGTGCCAATGCCAACGTTGCTGCCGAGTACATAAACTCCGCTTGCAGTTTGCGACCAAGCAGACGAGCCACTTCCACCACCAACACCTGTGATGCCCGTAAGCAAGCTTCCATCACCCACAAAGGACGTGGCCTTGACTGTGCCGAATACATCCAAAGCTTGGACGGGTGCAACGGTGCCAACGCCTAGACGTGAATTGGTGTTGTCCCAGTGCAAATTGGTAGGTTGTAATACACTGGAGGTGCCATTCCCCACAAGAACTTTGCTTGCGGTGAGTGTCGCGCCTCCGGTTCCACCATTCACGACAGACACGGTCCCTGTCAAGGATGCAGCAGGCAAAGACGTAAGAGAGGCACCGCTGCCACTGAACGTCGTCGCTTGTGCAGTGCCAACGATGTGCAGCTTGCTTTGCGGCAGCGTAGTTCCAACACCGACATTACCGCCATCAATGATTTTCAGCACGGGCACGCCGTCGTCTTGGACTTCTAAAATGGGTTGAATTCCGGTTTGATTCACAATGAGTGCAGGGCCTGTTCCGTCGTTGGTAATGATGAGCTGGTCCGTTACGCCCCCATTTGTGCTCATAATTGTTGATGTGCCAGCTAGAACATTGAATGATAGCGAATCGACTGTCAGGTTACCCTCAATGACTGTATTACCTACAACATGTAGTTTTTGCTGCGGGTTCGTAGTTCCAACACCGACATTGCTACCAACCACATAAACATTGCTTGAGCTCGATGTCCAAACGGATGTCACGATTCCTGTGAGCAAGCTGCCATCACCCACAAACGACGTGGCCTTCACAGTGCCGACCACTTCCAATGCAGAGGACACTGGCACAGTACCAATACCCACTCCAGAAGACCGGTAAACTTTGTCACCGCTTGCCGTCCACATGTTTGACCCCGAAATCTCAAATCCAGCCGCACCGGGAATGACCGTCACCACACCGCTTGTGCCGGGCGCCTTCAGTTCCCAACCCTCGCGATTGTTTGTGGTCTTGACATGGCCAGTTTGCGATTCGTCTTCTTCGACCGTGAACCCTGCGCCAGCGCCTGACCCGGTCGCACCACCTTTGTTGAGCGTTATACTGTTATCCGTGATGGTCGTGTTGGTTGTGTTCACGGTGGTCAAAGTGCCCGCAATGTTCACAGTATCTCCCACTCCTCCAATGTTAATTGTTGTCGCACCTGAACCCGTACCCACATTGATGGTTTGAGTCAAGGTGCTCGTACCTATGTTGACAAATTGCGCAATGCTAGTACCAATTTGGACCGTATTGGTATCCAACTTGGCATCAAGGGTTCCCGACACCGCAAGATTTGCGATGCTCGCGGTGCCTGCGGTGATGTTGGTGGCCGTAAGGTTGTTTCCAATGAAGTTTTCAGCAAAAACGTTACCAACGTCCACTTGGCCTGCTTCGTTCACCGAAATGACGTTGCTGCCCAAATAAATGGTATTGCCTGACAGATACAGTTCGCGAAAGCGCATGTTGGATGAGCCGAGGTCATAGACTTGGTTTGAGGTTGGCATGATATTGCCGGTCATGTACAGCGTCCCAGCAACAGCGACATCGCCAACCACGTCCAATGGCTTTTGTGGGTTTGTTTTGCCAATGCCCACATTGCTACCAGTCACGTACAAGTTGCTCGAGTTCTCAGACCAAACATCCGGTTTCATGCCTGTGAGCAAGCTGCCATCACCGATAAACGTCGCGGCGGTTACGGTTCCCTCGACATCTACACTGCTTGCAATTATATTTGAGAAGCTGATTCCACCTGTGGAAGGATCCGCCGATAGCGAACTTGTTCCCAAATGAATTGTGTTTCCAGACAAGAACAGGTCTTTCCAACGACTTGTTGGAGAACCCAAGTCGTAGACTTCATTGGATGTGGGCACAAGGGAGCTATGTACCTTAAAGGTACCGCCGATACCACTCAATGTGGGGGGAGGCATTTCCTAACACATTAAATCATTTAAAACTAAAGTGCACAATAATAAAAAAGGAGGAGTTGCCTACCGCTTTCGCTTTCGTATCCACTTCACACAATGCACACAGGCGTAATTTCTTTTTGCGACCGCATTCATTTCAATGTAAAATGCAGTATTTTCAAAGACGAGTTGCTCAAGCGCCTCGATGCCGCCTTTGGCCTAAAAATTATTGCGCGCCACTGGCATCGCCTTGATGAGAGTGGTATTCCGCTCGTGACAAATCCCAAGGCGCCCCATTGGATGTGTCTTCGCTCCAACGGCAACCCCTACTTTATGGTGCTTATCACCTACGAAGACGTCCCAATGATTGTGTACGTCGACAAGAAAATTCAACCGGGATATGAGTATCCTCGCATGCTTCTCGGGCGCGGGCAGTTCCCTCTCAAGGCCTTCGAGGGCAATGGTACAGTTTTCGATGGCGAGATGGTGCGCGATACGCGTGGAGGTTGGGCATTTCTCGTTAACGATGCAATTGCTTACGCAGGACGTGCGCTCTACCGTTCGAACCTAAAGCAACGCCTCGCGGCTGCAGGCGAAGTCCTCAATGGTCACATTCACGACCCATTTATGGATGGTTGCGTTTATCACATTAAGCGCTACTTTGCCCCCACTCAAGAGGGATTTTCATGCCTCCTCGAAATGGCGGCCTTTATGCCATACACGCATCGTGGCGTATACTTCTGGCCAGATAACTCGCATTATAAGCCAAAACTGCACAACTTCGATGATACGCTCATTAAGTCAGTCGTGCGCAAGGTGAAAGATGCGCCCGAATTCCGCGAATTTAATGCCGTGCCTGCCGCGCCTGCCGCGCCTCCCACACCGGCGGCTCCCATACCGGTCGCCCCTGTGGCAGTTCTCACACCGGGCACCGATGGAACCATTATGTGGCTCAAGAAAACAGAAAATCCAGATGTTTATGACGTTTACCTACCATACGAAACTGGTGGCAATGTCAAGGTTGGCATTGCGGCGGTACCCACGCTCACAATTAGCAAAATGCTGCGGTCTGTTTTCAAGACGCGCACAATTGCCCAACCCGAAGCATTCGAGTGCGCATGGCACCCCGAGTTCCAAAAATATGTTCCTCATCGCCTTGTTGCGGCTGCTTAATTCTCCTGCGCTAAAATTATGCTTACTTTTGTATGACGTCACTATATATGTATGCATTTTCTTGACGCGGCTACCGTTTTATGCATACGACACAATGCACTTTCGTACGCTTGTTCGATATTCAGCATTAATGTTATCGCAACTTGCGCAACTCCAGCATTACATAAGTCATGGCTAGCGGTTCTCCTCACATCTATCTATCACCATCAAGTTCCAACCAATCGAGTATTAATTTTCGCTGACCAAATAGCAGTGTTTAACCTAGTTTATCAACACGGCGCTGTAATATGTTTGTGTCCTGCATGGCTTGTCGCCTTTTTCGTGACAACCGTCATGTACACCGCACTTTGGTACTACCCTGCAAAGCTAGGTCGCGTACCTGAACATCTTCATTTGCCCTTACATCTTATTACATACGCAGCTACGAGCACATGTGGATTGCTTATTGCAAAAGAGGTAGTCATCACCTAAAGCATTGCTTGCGTAATTTACGAAGCAGTATGGAAGTTGCGTGTTTTCTTGTGCATGCTGCGTTGACGTGTAGGCGCAAAGCAATTGACCTCAATAGAGCGCTCGGTGCGACATGGAACGTCGCCATTGTTGGTCATGCATTTGTTCAATCTCTAGACCCCGCGGCTTTTTTTACGCGACACCCGGCAATGCCACCTAGTTTCATGCTGGCGGTGTGTAATGAAAGTATTTTTTATGCGGTGCATTTGGTCGAAGAGATTATAGAAAAAAACGTCGTGTATGCAGCGCACCATGCTGGGGCACTTGCGACTATTGGTGTTGCATTACATTCGGGGTACTTTCAACCCATGCTCCTCGTGTTTGGCATATTTACTGTATCGTCGCCTTTTTTGTATATTTCAAAGTGGGCACATCACAATCGTATGGACGACTTGGCAAAGCTTACATTCGCGCTCTTTGCCGCCGTCTTCTTCGTATTTCGCATAGTGGCCTTCCCGATGGTGCTCAAGTACACTTGGATAGATTCGATTGACCTTCCGGACTTGCACATTGGTGCTTACATAACGTGCAATACCATATTGAGCGCTCTATACGTACTTCAATGGCATTGGTTCCAAAAAATAGCGACAATTGTTCGCAAACAGTTGCTCAAATAATGCGAATTTGCGCGATAGCCTCCAGAAATATTTGCTTGATTTTTGTTCTGTCCACATTATCCGCATGTGAATAGCGAAGAGTGTATGTGTAATAGGCGGTGGCATCGGTGCCTTCGCAGATGTGGTCTACGATGAATACGAGACGGTTATGAATTGTATAAGTTGTGCGCTCGATGTGTGCGGTGTGATGCACTTCCGTGGTGCATGGAAATTGATGGCATGGGAGGACATCTTCAGCAAATGCCCGAACATAGTAGGCATCTTTGAATGCGTCGCGAATGGTGGTTCGGGCGACATTCCGTTGCGCATCATTGGCTGTGTCGTACGAATAAGTCATGTTTTTGTGTGAATACTCCACTAGCTTCTGCACATGCCGGCGATAGTCGCGCGGAACAAACTTGGGAGGTTGTTTGAATGCGACATGTACAACATCCTCGTCATGAGGCCCATTCACATAATTGATTTCAACCACATTTGCGCCCTCGAGAAAATCGTCACTAATTACGAACTCCATGATTGACAATTTAAGATACGAGACACGTCCTTTTTTATGTAAGCATTTCAAGTCCTTAGGCCGAGCCCCAAAAAAGGAGATGCGCTTAAACGCTACATGCATATGAACACTTAGTGCAAAATGGCGGCCAACGCAAATCCTATGAGGGCGTACGTTCGCACGGTTCTTGAAAAATATATGACGGAACCCGAAGCTGGAGACATGGAGGTTGGCATTTTCAACAATACCATTGACGTTGCCAAAACCTTTCCGTTTGCGGCGTCGTGGGGCAACCCTGTGTTCAACGAGGCGTACCTTGCAAAAGCGCGCAGTCTCGTGGCCAACCTAAATCCGCAAAGCTACGTGAAGAACGAGCGGCTGCAAACGCGGCTTGCAGAGCGCGAATTTATGCCGAATGAGATGGCCGCCATGGCGCCGGAGAATTTGTTTCCAGAGGCGTGGGATGACGTTATCCAAAAAGAGATGCATCAGCTGAAGGGAGCATACGAAACCAATCTTGCTTCTATGACGGATGTTTACACTTGCGGAAAATGCAAGAAAAACCGCTGCACTTACTACGAATTTCAAGGGAGAAGCGGAGACGAAGCTTCAGACATACACGTACGGTGTCTAAATTGTGGAAATCGCTGGAAACATTGATTTCCAGTGTGCTAAAGGAAAAATGGTATAAGGCTTATGCTGCTACGTATTTGTAACAATGGAGATTGAACTCAGGAATAAAAAGGGCGAACGTTTCAAAACTGTATTTTCAGCAGAAGACTATGAACTGGTCAAACCTTATAAATGGTATCTTGCAACCGGATATGCAAAAACCAAAAACCAAAATGGCAGCTCTGTTGGTATGCATCGAATTATAATGAATCTCAATGACCCTTTCCTGGTTGTTGACCATATAAATCACGACAAGCTTGACAACCGCCGTGAAAACCTTCGAGTTGTAACGAGAGCAGCGAACAACCAAAATCGCCCAAAAGCTACCAATGAAGACAGAACAAGTAAGTATAAAGGAGTTTTTTTACGCGAGTTTTCACACACATCATTATGGGTCGCTCGGTGCGGGCAACTCTATAATCAGTCATTTAAAACAGAAGAAGAAGCAGCTCGAGCATATGATAAAGCTGCCCTTCATAGCTTTGGCATTGGTGCTGAGATTAACTTCAAATACACGGACGATGAGTTGAACCAAATATTAGCAGAACCCGCTCCGGTCACTCCAACTTTTGTAAAAAAGCGAAGTGAGCTTCCAAAGGGTGTTTGGTTTGATTTTCGAGGATTAACAAGAAACCCATACGGTGCAAAGTTCAGTAGAAAAAGCTTGGGTATGTACGCTACTCCCGAGGAGGCTTCTGCAGTATACGAGGCATATATTAAAGTTCACAACAAGGAATGTGAAGAGAATCACATGAACCTTAAGATACTTCGCAATGACGATGGACATGCAATAATACCCATACGCAATAAGCTAAAAGAACATGTGAAAAGCGTCATTGTTGATGATGATGAATGGCATCGTATAATGCGCCATTCGTGTTGTGTAAACAATTTCGACTATGTCAGCATCCGGCAGTCAAAATCGATTACAATGTTGCATCGCTTTCTAATGAATCCGCCTGCAGATATGATCGTGGACCATATCAATGGAAATAAACTAGACAATCGTAAGGAAAATCTGCGCATCGTGACAGCGAAACAAAGCAGCTACAACAAGGGAAAGCATAATCGTGCAGATGCTACAAGCAAATACAAAGGAGTCAGTAAAGTAACTCGAAAACTGAAAAAGGGAGACAGAGTATTCTACATGTGTTTTGTTAGTAAAGATGGGGTACGTTATAATTTAGGGACCTTTCCAAACGAGCTAGATGCTGCCCGCGCATACAATGCAAAAGCGCAAGAATTGTTTGGCGAGTTTGCGAACCTAAACGAAGTCTAGCAATCACATTTTTCCAGTGTGCTAAAGGAAATAAGAGAAGACAGGCATCCATATTTTTGTCATTTGTATTTAGTTTGATGTGTAAAGGTAAGGTTAATTAATGATTTCATTGTCATCTTTTCGTCAAAAATTTGGATATCTCAACTCGCCAATCTCGTTCAGAAACATATGTAACTCGATGGGGACGACCCCCTTTACTTTGTCGAATTTGCTCTTTATCGTGGAAATGAGAATGTATCTACGGGATCAAACGGGAACATCATGGATTGATGTCACCAGTTCGGGAAACAATGGAGTCTACGTGGGTGGCTTACTAACAACTACACGGTTTGGAGGCGGGTACACAACTCCTGCAAATCAGATAACACGATATATTTTACTTCCTGAAAATGCCCTCCAGAATCTTTCTAACGGCAATCTATGGACAATAAATATATGGATGGAGGTATTGAGCCACAGCGGCGCACGGTACTTTACTAGTATGGCTTCCGGAAGCAATGACAATATGTTCATCATGCAAATCAATAATGATTCAACTTTTCATCCATGGAGTTCTGTATTACAATCGGGTTCGCATGCAACATGGAGTGCAAATGTTCCTATGATGGTGACTATATGCAGGATTGACGCATCCACGTATAGAATCTATAAGGACGGTTTATTCACCGGTGCTTATACACGTGCCGCAAGCAATGAAACTAAAACCGTTACTGGTTGGGTTCTTGACCAAGAACAAGATAGTGTTAAGGGAGCGTTTGATTCCGCGCAGAACACCCATGCAAATTGGTATGAGATGTCGCTTATAAACCGAAACCTTACAGATACGGAAGTTAATGCTGAATTTCAGCGAACTAAAGGACGATACAACATTGGGGACCACGCTACGGGCCTAGTCTTTTATCTAAGAAATCAAACCGGTCTAAACTGGTATGATATTGTTGGGTCTGGTGCGAATGGAGTGTATGTAGGTGATCTCATGACAACTTCTCAGTATGGTGGTGGATACACAACCCCCGAAAATCAGGTGTCGCGGTATATTCTACTTCCCGAGCAGGCTCTTCAAAATCTACCGAGTGGTTTTGCATGGACCGTTAACGTGTGGATGGAAGTTTTAAGTCATAGCGGGTTACGCTACTTTTGCAGCATGGCAAGCTCTAGTATTGACAACGCTTTCATAATGGAGCTTACCGACACACAGTTGTATCCATATAATAGTACTCTACAATCGGGTTCTCATGCTTCATGGGATTTGAATGTGCCAATGATGGTGACAATAAACAGAGTAAATGCAACGACATGGAAAACCTACAAAAATGGTACACTCGCTGGGATTTATAGCAGCGCGGACATCGATACTAAAACCGTTCTGGGGTGGGTTCTTGATCAAGAACAGGATAGTGTAAAAGGAACTTTCAATTCGTCCCAGAACACTCATGCAAACTGGTATGAAGTGGCATTATTTGGACTATCACTTTCAGATGCGGAGGTAAGTCGTGAGTTTGACTTGCGAAGACGGCGATTCTATGTATGAATCATCCACCATTTATTTTGTATGGTATCTGCAGATACTATGTCCCTACTAAACCAAGGCATTGACTTCAACATTGGCAGCTGGCACATTTCGCTGGTGCCCCAAGCTAAGGTGGCCATGTTCGCCTACGCCGTCATGGTGTTGGCATACCTACTCGTGTTCTGGAACATGATGCGCTTCGTGAAATCCGCGGGCGCCAAGCTACTGATTGGCATCGTGTTCATCATGTACGTCATGCTGATTGCGGGCATCAGCATCTACAACCTGAACTGCACGGTTGTTGGCAACTGCAAGACATTTGCATGGGTTCTGGCTGGCTTCATCTCGGTGACCGCCATCTACATGATCTGGCTCGCATGCATTTCGTTCTTCATCCCCAGAAAGTAAACCACACATCGCCCCCTTTATTTTTATCACAGAATCTGCGTTACGCAATCGTTAAAATTAATATGACGATGACAATTAAAGAAAGGGGATTCCGCATGAAATTAGAGTTGAAAAAATACAACATGCGAAATATGTCATATGCCCCGGGGAGTGCGAAGGGTCGCACGGTTCTTTACTTGGCACCTCGTAACCGCGGAAAGTCCTTCCTGCTGCGCGACACATTGTATCATCTCCGCGACATTCCCATGGGCATCGTCATTTCTCCAACAGAGGGCGCAAACGAATTTTTCCAACATTTTGTTCCTGGCATTCTCATCTATGAGGAATTTGCACCGGAGATTATTGAGCGCTTCGTTGAGCGCCAGAAAAAGATAACAAAGCAGTACAACGAAGAAATCAAAAGGTTCGGCCGCACAGACATCGACCCTCGTGCGTTTATTGTGTTCGACGACTTGATGTATTCGAACAAAGAGTGGGTCAATGAAAAATCCGTGCGCTACCTGTTCTTGAACGGCCGCCACACAAATTGCTTCGTTGCCGTCACGAGTCAGCAAGTCATGGGCATTCCGCCGTCTCTTCGCACGAATTTGGACAATGTTTTCATCCTGCGCGAAAACATTTACATCAATCGCAAAAAGATATACGAGCAGTATGCGGGCATGTTTCCTACATTTGACGTTTTTTGCCAGGTGCTTGACCAAACTACGCAAAACTTCGAGGCCATGGTCATTGACAATCGTTCGTCAGGTGGCAACATAAACGAAACGGTGTTTTGGTACAAGGCAGAGGCGCGCGATTTCAAGATGTGCGCACCGGATATTTGGCAGTTGCAGGCCATGGAGGAAGAGCGCAAGGCCCTGAAAATGAATGACGAGGACGAGGAGGAAGAGGAGGAGGATTTCAATCCATACTTTCGCAAAAAGAACACGGCGATTGTAAAAGTGCGTAAAGGCCCGTGCTAGTTGTGTTCCCTTCTTTTTCCTGCATCAAAGATAGAGGTTTAAACCAAAAACATGACGGTGGCGTATTGGATAGCAGTCCTTGTAGGCGCACTCATCGTGTTTTGGATAATTAAATTCACGAGTAAACATGCTGATGTCAACGAAGGGTTTAACACGGCGGCTGCCCCGCCCGCTCCTCCCCCTGCCGCTGCTGCCGCGCAAAATGCTCTCAACAACGATTACACTGAGACTCTAGCGCTCCCTGGTTTCCCCAAGCAACCGGATACGGCGCTGTGTGTATACTTGTCGTCGTTTAGCGATCGCGTAGCATATACAGAGGGCACTGTTGCCGCGCTAGTAAAGCCGTTGGTGTACGACGGCCAAGTGGGCTTGTGGCGCGACATTAAATCAGCCGACTATTCGTTCCGCCTCAATGTTGTGGATGCAGCCAAGGGTGTCATTCCGGCGACCCTCAAAACACGCAATGCAGCCGGCGTTCCTATAGACATTGGCCTTTCCCTGCAATCGTTGCGTTTGGTGGGCCCTTCTTCGCGCACGCTAGGCGACCGAATCGGCTCAACTGCGGCCTATGCGCTCACCTCATTTACTGCGGCATTCTTTGGCATTATCGAAGACGTCGATTTCAAAGATGCCGAGTCTCGCAAGGTGCTCTTCCGCATTACCGCGGAAAACCCCGACCGCGTTGAAATTGCGGTGCGCCGCCGCGACAACAAAAACGTGCTGTTGGAAGTTATTCTTGGGGATGCCGGAAAAGCATACCAATGGGTGGTTGATAAGTTCATGCTCATGTCGAACCGGCTGCCGACCTTATATGCTCTCACCTATGACAAGGGCTCAAAGACAACGCCCATCCGTGTTCCATCTATAACATTTTACATTGGCAAAACCAAACTTCAAAAGCTGTTCACGCATGCAAATGCGCCTGCCGATGTGCGTCTCGGCAACAGTGAGGTGAGCATCAGTCCGGAAGGTATGTTCAACATGAAACTAGTTTCGTTCTCATACTTCAAGACGCCGCTCGAGGATAAGGCACTCGACGACCTGGGTAAATATTTCACGCAACAACAATCTGGAATAGACGTTCTCATTTCGAAGAAGGACGAGGAGCACAACGCAATCACTACGGAGTTGCAGAAGAAACTGGCGGCCGCCAATCGTACATTGGATGATGCTGAAGACGAACTGCAAAAGTGTAAGAAAGCGGCGGAGGAGGTGTTGGCAACGTCCCCGAAAATCAACAAGCATTGGCAGGTGTCGTTGGATACGCCGGGTGCCACTCAAGCTGCCGCGAAGCTGACCGCAGATGACATCAAGAAGTGCGCTCCCCTGGCATTGGCGTCGTCGGTTGTAGCAACAGCGACCGCAGCAGCTACTAAAGCCAAAAAAAACAACAAACCACCTGCGTCGTTGAGTGACCCGACTGCTAGCATTCAAGAGCGTTTGAGGGACCTTGCAAAAAAATGAAGCCCAGCCCAAAAATGGTTTAGGAAGTTGTAAGTAAGAGTTGTTAGTTTTAGTTTAGTTTTAGATACATAGATGCGTAAGTCTGTTAGTAATCCATCTCTTTCGCTTTGCACGCCAGTAAGTTTGCCACCGCCTCCGCGGTTTGGCCTCAAATGTAAACGCTCCGCATCAAATAGCTCGTTAAATGCCATGAATGTTTTAGACGCTCCGCCTATGCCGGAAGAAATTGCCACAGAAGTTATTGCAGAAGCCGTTGCTTCCGCTACATTGCCCAATCTTGGAATGTGTACACAATTGTATGGGTTCCCGAACGAAGTGCTGCAAAAGTCGCATAATGCATCATCCTCACGTATTATTGTAGAGTACATGTCGTGCCTGTTAGAGCCCGACGAAGGTGTTGCAGAAAAAACTGAAAAACTAGAGTACCATGGCGAAAACTTTGAAGTTACGCAGAGAATTGCGCGTTGGTTCCGTGTCGAGCGTCGCCGTAAACGTCGGTGGTCATTCAGTTTATAGGCATTATTCATTTTTGTAAATCAAACTTCTTCTTTCAATATTGTAACTGAATGACTAGCTATATATATTGTGCAGACTACACAAATAAGGTTCTTCGCAAGTATTTAACAAATGGTACATTGAAGTGGTCATTTAGCGTAAATCAAGTGAACCGTTGGGGCGTAGAAGTTGATGCAAGTGGTAATATATATTATGGAACAGATGATGGTATAATTCGGAAGTTATCTCCAAGTGGTGTTCAACTTTGGAGTGCAAGTTTAGTAAGTGGTGGAATTGTTTGGAGGTTGACCGTAGATGACATTGGGAGTGTATTTGTAACTCAAAACAACGGTACGACAACAAAACTTACTTCATCCGGGACAATTGTTTGGACTTTTACATATTCGCCGATTCGAACAGGTAGTGCTTTAGCAATTGATGCCAATAAAGACATTTACATTGCATCTAGGAATGGAGATAGTAATGATGTGATTATCAAACTTATACAAAACTCAACAGGTACCGCAGTGTCCCTAGGTTGGACAATATCAAACATAGACAATTGTGAGTTTCTCGCGGTAAATCCAACAAGTGAATACGTGTATGCAGTTTCAAAAGGCACTACACGATTTGTAAAAAAGATAAATACTTTTAACGGTTCTGTTATATGGTCAGTTGTGCCTAATTCAAATTCTCTAATTTATGGAGTTGCTGTAGGTTTGGACGAATTTGTTTACATAAGTGGAAGCTTGGGAATCCTTTGGAAACTAAATCCAGTAAATGGGGCAGTTGTGTGGAGTTTGCAGGTTGAAGCTGAGTTTCTACTGGGCGTTTCTCTTGACTTAATGGGAAATATATGCCTGGCTGGTCGAAATGGTGCATACGTTGTTCGAGAAAGTAGCGACGGATTATCTGCTCAACTTATCCGTACTATTGCAGGTGTTCAGTCACTGCACATCACTGCAAATGATCCAGGTGTTTTTTCACGTACCTTTAGATCATTGCCTTCAAAAATGATATCATTTAGCCTGTTAAATCGCCGTCTGGGTCAGTCATACAATGCAAGACTGAGCAACTCATCCCTTTATAGCAAATTTCCATTCATTAAAGCTGCTACTGGTTTGTCGGAGTTGAGGGGCACAACTCGGTTTCAATCAGGAGCAATCGAATTCATTGGTGTAGATGGAACACCTTACACAGCATTTGTTGATTTTGATAATGATGGTGGGTATTGGGTGCTTGTTGCAAAATTTGGTTCTCATGATAAAACGTTAAACAATGTCTTTAGTCAGCGAACATTAGACACAGCAGATGCAGATAGTTTAAGTTTTGCAGACTTTGGAGCAAAAACACTGTACGCAAGACTTTCACGCACTAACATGAATGCCTTATGGCAAAGATCTGATTATGTGACACGTATACATCACGCATCAAGTTCATATCCATTGGTAAGCGGAGTATATTTTCAGCGTAAGATTACAAATGCAAGTACTTTTGACTTTTGGTCCGGGCTTTATAATAGTGCCCTTTGGGCAGATGGTTCCACAGTAAATCAAATCGGAAGTATGATGGCTGACTATGGTGGACAGAGATGGGATGCAACATTTGCATGGGCAAACACAAACCCTACGCTAAGCAATTATACTACCCTTACAGGGGGTGGGACATCGTATTACAACGCACTCACGAATGAGCTTACATTTAACGGTGTTAAAATACAATCGACTGATACAAATGGATACAGAATGGGGGCCTGGGATTACCCTGTGACATTCACTGCTCCCGCAAATGAGAATTCAATAACAGTAACCCGTCATATGGGTTTTTTCGCAGACATTACTTCAGGAAGCCAGTGGCTACTCACGTCTAATATAAATGATTATCGTTACCCAACAAACGAAGAAAAACAAAGTCTCATTTTCCTAAAACTCAAAAAATTCAGTGGGGTGGCGGCGCCGTTTGCGGCGCGTACAATAGATGACTTGATTGCGACGGGTTCAACTACAAATGGTGTATATTGGTTGAAGCCGGACGGTGTAGTGAATCCTTACAAAATGTACGTAAATTTCACAACCAAAACGCAAACTGCTTTTGAATTCAACAACGGAACATCGGAACTACTTGCTGCACCATCAATAAGATATTTGCGCTCTTTTGGTATTACTACAAGTGGTGTATATTGGTTGAAGCCGGACGGTTATGGAGGACAAGCCTTTAAAACATACATAGATTTCGATACAGATGGGGGTGGGTGGGTGCTTGTGGCAAAGTTTGGCGGTTATAATAAAACAATTGACAAACTTTTCAATACGAATGCTTTTGATACAGGAGTAGATTCGTTGTCAACCGCCGATTTTGGCGGGTATAGCACATTTGCAAGACTGTCGATGTCACAAATGAACTTTTTATGGAAAGCCTCATGTGGTGTGACGCGTATTCACTTTAAAAATGATGCATCAACAACATCAAGTGGTGTATATTTTCAGCGGAAAATTACTAATACAGAAACATTTGATTTCTGGACAGGCTTATACAATACTACTCTTTGGGCTGATGGCGATAGTGTAACTCCATCATATACACGCTATGGTGGTATTCGTTGGCAAACATCGTTTGCATGGGCAAATACCATACCAACATTAAGCACATATAAGACAACAATAGGTACATCGACATTTTATAACACTACATCACATGCAGTTCAGTTCAATGGAACACCTTCATACCCTGATGGAGTTGTAGCAAATGGATATGGTATGGGCGCTTGGGATTTTCCGGTGAACGTCAGTGCGCCTCCAAATAGTACCCCTATTGTAGTCACACGGCATTGTGGCTTTTTTGCAGATATTAATATGGGAAATCAATGGTTGTGTACATCGAATCCGAATGAGAGCCGTTTTGCGGCGAATGAACCTAGAGAATCACTTGTCTTCTTGCGGTGCTTATAAACAATGCCGCCGCCATCTAAAGGGATGCACTAGAATGTGTGGCAGTCATGGCTACAAAACAGAATGCCGCCATTTTCATTCTCACGCAAAACACACCGGTGCGCAAAACCCACTTGAAAAACTGCCTATACTTTCTCTTTAAGAATTTCAATGCAACCTACCAGTATCCGGTCATACTTTATCATGAAGGCGACTTTGGTCCCAAGGACCAGCGCGAAATTCTAGCGGGCATTCGTGTATCGTGCCGTTCTCTTGTCTCATTTCAGCAATTGGACCCGACGGACTTTACGATACCTGCGCACATTGACGCCGACAAAGTGCGCCGCTGCGTTGCACTCAAAGTCGTGCCCTATTGGCGATCAGAAAAATACAGAATGATGTGCCGTTGGTGGTCTATCAATGTGTGGAAGTATGCCAAGCCGTATGATTATATTATGCGCCTCGACGACGATAGCATCATTGAGGAGCCCATCACGTACGACCTCTTTCAATGGTCTGCCGATAACAAGCTTGTGTATTCGTCCAACATCCTGAGCTTAGATTGTGGCATTTGCAATCATGGCTTCAAGGAGCTGCTGGAAAAGCATTTTCAGGACCCGGCTCAGCAAAAAACAATTCAACAGATGTTTGTGCCGCAGGAGCTACCCATGCGCGCGGTGCAATTTCATCCGTTCCGCAGTCTTCTCAGCCTCACCGAAGAGCCACTGCCTGAAATTGCGGCCAACATGCGCGTTTGGGGCATGATATATTTCTTTAACAATTACTTTGTCACCAAGACATCATTTTGGGCGCGCGACGATGTTGTGGCGGCGCTCAATGCCATTGACCAGTCTGGTCTCATGTTTTACAAGCGGCTCGGCGACGCACCCGTTCACACAGCAATTGTGTCTCTTTTGGCACGGCCGGAGGAGATAAAGCGTTCGGTTTTCAAGTATTCGAAGCGCCTGCAACGCGAGACATTTGCAGGCGACGATGGCGAGTTTCACACATACATGCCAGAGACTTATGACAAGACAGGATGTATCACTGAGAAAAAATAAGTGGGTCGTTATATAGATAGATGGTATCCTTACGGCCGTTTATTAAAGGTGTAGGGAGCAATATCGAGGTTAAGGGGTCACTTGTGCCCGATTCAAACATCGAGTATGACCTGGGGGCGCCGTCGATGAGGTGGCGCGATTTGTTCCTTTCGGGCAACACTATTAACTTGGGAGACACTGCGATTTCTCGTGACAAGACAACTGGTGGAATCAGCTTTTCAGATACAAGCGGCAATAACGAAGCGACTGTTAAATTGTCGCAGATTTACCCAGCGCCGGAATCCACAATTGATGCATCGGCTTCAACATTGAGCAATGTTACCATAAACACGTCCAACATCGTGTCATTGAACCAGATTCCTTACATTATCGAGCAAATTCGTTCAACAAACGTGGGAGATGCAGTTTCTATGGTTGTAAACCAAACTGGACTGTACGACATTGCCGATTTTCAATATGATGGGACTTCGATGATGAAAATTGCTCAAGGTGGAAGTGTGCTGATTAATTCACCCCTTCAAGTGGTTGGACCGGCCGTCATTGATGGTAACTTCACCGTTGAAAGCGCCACCCCAGAGGCCATTGGTCAAATCACGGTGGTTCATGAAGGTGATGGCCCGGCAATGACGGTGGACCAAAAAGGCGCACATACCATTGCGGAATTCAAGGATGGCGCGGAGTCGGTCTTTAAGATTGCGGATGGTGGATACGTAGGCATGGGAACCACATCTCCGGCGCACAAGCTGCACGTTGTGGGCACCGCATTTTCAACGAATGGCTTTGTGTCTTACAGCGATGCGCGTCTAAAAACGAATGTGGTGGAGATTGGCGATGCAATTTCAATCATTGCAAAAATGCGTGGTGTGCGGTATGACCGCTTAGACACCCCTGAGGCGCCTCGTCGCGTCGGCCTCATTGCGCAAGAAGTTGAGGCCGTTTTGCCAGAGGTTGTCAATACTGATGCGGATGGCATGAAATCCATTGATTACGACAACATAGTTGCACTATTAGTGCAAGCAATTAAGGAGCAAAAGGCAGACTTGAGTGCGCTAAAAGCATCAATTGCATAGTCTGCGTTCAGGCTCGCACTTTTATATTCGCAGTGTTATTTTTCTTCATGGACTAAGAGTAGGACACAATGACGGATCCATCCCCGTTTATAAAGGGTAGTTTTGGAGGCCTTGTGGTGAATGGATCGCTTGTACCTAGTTCGAATCTTGAGTTTGACTTGGGGTCGTCCACAAAACGTTGGAAAGATGTGTACCTGTCGGGAAATACAATCCATCTTGGTGAGACCACATTTTCGCGTGATGAGGACGGTGCGATTTCTATTATGGACACGCTGGCAACAGATGAAAACGGGCAGGCAACAGCGGCTTCGCTCCAGATTGGATCCATCAAGAGTTCGACGGGTGGCCCGATTAACGTTTCTGGATCGACACTGTCAAACATGCAAATAAATGCGGCAAATGTGACGTCCATCGTCACGCCGACAATCACACGCATCGTCGAGCAAGTGCGCGTAACGAACGTTGGCACAGCGGCGGCAATGATTGTTAACCAAACGGGGTCAAACAATATAATCGCGGAGTTTCAAGACAACAATATCCCCACATTGAAAATTATTGAGGACGGTAATGGTGTGGTTATCGGCAACGTGTTGCGCCCGGATGAAGTAGTCACAACCGTGACAACAACATCAACGTACGAAACCATGGTAGGTGTGCAAACGCAAAGCATCAACACGGAGATTGTGGCGTCTGACGGATCGACAGTTGAGTTATTCGGTCGCGCCACGTCGACATCCGATGATGGCAAGTCGTTCATCGTTGGTGCACCTCTCGACTCATTTGGATCCGCTTACATCTACAAATGGAATGGAACGACTTGGGCGGAAACAAAACTGACACCGAGCGATGGCGTGGCAGGTAATAACTTTGGCACCTCGGTGGCCATGTCTGCTGACGGCCTTACCGTTGCAGTGGGCGCCCCTGGCCCAGAAACCGCACCAGGTGCCGTCTATGTTTACAATTACAGCGGAAGCACCTGGGTTGAGACGAAGAAGGCCGCTGATTTCACGAATGTGGATGTGAGCTCGTATTTGTACGATAATGTTTGGGACATAGCTGATAGGCCTGTTAGATTTATATATGATTGGAAATCAGTATGTTGGTCACCCGAACTGTCCATATTTTTGGCTGTGGGATATATTGGCACAAGTGGAAGTTTACCTTCTTTCCAAACGAGCAGTGATGGAATTAAATGGACAGTACGTTCTTATGCTACTAGCGCTGGATTTGAAGACGAATATGTAGGACCTGGTTCAAATAACTGGAATTCTGTATGTTGGTCCCCTCAACTTTCCCTTTTCGTTGCTGTGGCAAGTTCTGGAGATAATAATCGCGTAATGACTAGTTCAAATGGTATTACATGGACAGTAAGAACCAGTCCAGCAAACAACTCATGGACTTCTGTTTGCTGGTCGCCAGAGTTGACACTTTTTGTTGCGGTAGCATCATCCGGTACTGGAAACCGTGTAATGACAAGTCCTGATGGTGTGATATGGACACTACAAAACACACCAGCAGACAATAATTGGTCATCTGTATGTTGGTCGCCTGAACTCACACTTTTCGTTGCGGTAGGACAAAGTGGTACAGGAAACCGTGTCATGACGAGTTTAAATGGTTTTATGTGGACTACACAAACTTCCGCTGCGGATAGTTTCTGGAACTCAGTCTGTTGGTCTTCCCCGCTTTTAAAATTCGTGGCAGTCGGCACAAATTCTGCCGGTGCAGGAAACCGCGTAATGACAAGTTTAAATGGTATAAATTGGACCATACAAGCCGCCGCTTCTAATATTCAATGGAAATCCGTATGTTGGGCATATTCAATGTTCATCGCAGTTGCACAAAACAGTTCAGGGGTGGCCCCTCCTTTTATTGGACGTATCATGACAAGTACAGATGGTGTAACATGGACCCTGCGTAACAGTCCAATCCTCGTATTTCAATCGGTATGTTGGTCGCCTGAACTTTCTATAATTACAACTGTTACATCTTTCATCACCGACATAAATAAGTATGCCACGAGCTCAAATGGAATAGATTGGATTGAAAACGGAGAAGCCAGATATGGATATTGGTATGACGTGTGCTGGTCTCCAGAACTGTCTGTCTTCATAGCTACAGGGGTAGAATCAAATAACCGTAGTACGATTTTTGGTTATAGTTCAGATGGATCGACTTGGGAAGAAAAAGTTACTACAATTTCCGGTTTAGCTGCAGCATCGGCAATTTGCTGGTCAGCGGAACTGTCTATTTTTATAGCAATGCCACGGGCGGGGAAACATGTTTATCGGAGTGTCGATGGTAAAGTATGGACCGCGCATGAAGCTTTTGAGATATACGCAACATTTCAAGGAATATGTTGGTCCCCTGAGCTTCAAATATTTGTTTCTATTAGTGGTAGCACAGCAGATTACTTTGTCGTTACAAGTCCAGATGGACTTGTGTGGACACCGCGGACAGCCGTATTTCCCGTGTCTGATAATACTGGTTATGGTTATAGTTCTATTTGTTGGGCACCTGAATTGTCAATATTTGTAGCGGTGGGAACATTATGGGCATCTAGCAAAATAATGACAAGTCCAGATGGCATAACATGGACATTACAATCAGCCGTAATTAGTGGCATAACTTCCGTTTGCTGGTCACCAGAGCTTTCACTTTTTGTTGCAGTTGCTTCAAATTCAAATGATCAAACCAAAACTGATTTAGTCACAACGAGCTCAGATGGTATTACATGGACCGCTCATAACACGATTGCTGGCTTTGATTGGCAAGACGTGTGTTGGGCTCCGGAAATCTCAACGTTCGCTGCTATATCGACGATAGGCGAGTGCATTATAACAAGTACAAATGGTATTGAATGGATGGTGCAGCCATTTAATAGAGAACTAACCGAAGCGGACGCAGGATTACTATATTCATACGCTATTACATGGTCACCCGAGTTGTTAAGATTCGTTGTCGTAGGTTCTGCTGCATGCGCAACTTTTGTAAGTGATGCAACCCTCCTCATAACGCCCACACCCACTACCACCGGCAATTCCTACGGTAACGCCCTTGCGCTTTCCAAAGATGCAGCCACACTAGCAGTTGGTGCACCAAACACAAAAATAATTAGCCCCCTAAAAGAATCTGCAGGTGCTGCATATGTTTACAAATGGAATGGCAGCACATGGGGTGCTCAAACACTTCTTCAAGCAAGCGACATTATAGACAGCCAGAAATTCGGCGTCAGCATCGCAGCCTCCACAAACGGCACATCCATCGCTGTGGGCAGTGAGCTTGGCAACGGTGCATACGTTTACAAGCTGGTCAACTCTGCATGGACGGAAACGAAAGCCATCGCAAGCGAGCCCATTGTTGCGGCCGATGGCTACTCTACATCGTGCGCCATTTCCGCAGACGGCACACGCTTCGTTATCGGCGCGCCAGGCAAGGGAACAAACGCGGGCGCCGCTTACATCTACGAGTGGAGCGGCTCCGCGTGGGTCGAGACCAAGCTTACGCCAACAGTGGCCGGTTCTGGCTTCGGTCAATCGGTCGCCATGCTAAGTGATGGAACTTCAGTGCTAGTCGGCGAGGCTGCCACCAACAGCAACACAGGCGATGCTTACTTCTTCATGCGCACCAACGGCACGTGGACCGAAGGTACCAAGCTGGTTGCACCCAACGCAGAAGCAGGCGATAAATTCGGCACATCTGTCGCATTGTCGTCGCAATACGCATTTGTGGGCGCCACAGCCACCGATGCATCCGCCGCGGATCAAGGCTCCGTTTACGTCTTCAACTACGGCCCCGCACCCACACCTCTTATTGCATCTTCAAATGTAACCGTGACCTCAAGCGTCCCCAACGGCCCTGCCCTCATTGTGGTTGGTGATACACTTCTACAAGGCGACGTGACCCTAACAGGCAACCAAACCATGGAAAATCTAATAATTACAAATGATGGCACTGCCGCCGCCCTAGTTGTCAATCAAACCGGCAACAACTCCATTGCCGACTTCCAAGCGGCAGGTGTGTCGCTCCTCAAGATTGTCGATGGCGGCAACATTGGCGTTGGCACCACCCTTCCCGCGCACAAGCTGCACGTTGTGGGCACCACATTTTCGACAAATGGCTTCGTGTCATACAGTGATGCGCGCCTCAAAACAAACGTCAAGGAAATAGAGAGCGCAATATCGCTTGTGCTGCAACTTCGCGGCGTGCGCTACGACCGCATTGACATTCCCGACGATGAGCGCCATGTTGGCCTCATTGCACAAGAAGTCGAGGCGGTGCTACCCGAGGTTGTCAAAACGGACGCCAGCGGCATGAAGTCGATAGCATACAGCGATGTGGTCGCCGTGCTTGTTCAAGCAGTTAAAGAGCAACACGACCAAATCAGTGCGTTAAAACTGCGCGCAAAAAAATAAATGCATAGCACAACCCATTATTTTTGATAGTTAATAAAAAAGTTATTGATTGGTAGTAGGGGAATCTCATGTCAACACCTTTCATTTATGGTGAGACGAGTAATCATACGATAGGTGGTTCTGTCATTCCTGACACGGATGTGATGTATAATTTAGGGTCGACAACGAAGCGTTGGCGCGATTTGTATCTTTCAGGTAACACGATTAACATTGGCGGCACGACAATTTCGCGCCAAGAAGATGGATCAATTGGCATCACCGACACACTTGCGGTTGGAGGTCCCACCCCGGCAACGCTAAAAGTATCAAAAATAATGAGCGCCACCGGTGACATCATAAACATGTCCGGTGCCACACTATCGAATGTGTCCATCGCAGCAAATAAAATCAAGGTGACTGGCATTCCTGAACCTTCATACATAGCCCCGGAACTACGGATTTTGAACGAGGACACGTCTTCCGGACTCGTTGTGAACCAAACTGGCCAAACCAGTGCTGGAGTTGCGGACTTTCAAGACCATGGCATTTCTGCGCTAAATATCGCAAAGGGCGGCAGCATCACAGTCGGCAACCTTTTGTTACCTGACGAAATTCCGGTTCAATCCACCGTTACCACGACATCTACAGAACTTTCAACTGCTGGTATGGAACAGCAAAGCATCAACACGGAGATTGTGGCGTCTGACGGATCGACAGTCGAGTTATTCGGTCGCGCCACGTCGACATCAGATGATGGCAAGTCATTCATCGTCGGTGCACCTCTCGACTCATTTGGGTCAGCGTACATCTACAAGTGGAATGGAACGAGCTGGGCGGAAACAAAACTGACACCGAGCGATGGCGTGGCAGGTAACAACTTTGGCACCTCGGTGGCCATGTCTGCCGATGGCCTTACCGTTGCAGTGGGCGCCCCTGGTCCAGCAACCGCCCCAGGAGCCGTCTATGTTTACAAATACAGCGGCAGCACATGGGTTGAGACAAAGAAGGCTGCCGATTTTACGAATGTGAATGTGAGTTCGTACTTGTATGATAATGTTTGGACGCTTCAACCAGTAGCAGGTAATAATTACTGGCGTTCAATTTGTTGGTCCCCTGAATTGTATATGTTTGTTGCAGTTTCATCAACGGGTGTTGGTAACCGAGTAATGACAAGTGTAGATGGCAAGGCATGGATAGGCCGCGCATCAGCTGCTGATAACAACTGGACATCCGTTTGTTGGGCACCCGAGTTATCTATCTTTGTTGCTGTTGCAACCTCTGGTACAGACAATAGAGTAATGACGAGCCCAAATGGTATAACATGGACTACTCGCGTGTCTGCAGCTAATTATGCATGGTCATCTGTTTGTTGGTCTTCGGAACTATCATTACTTGTCGCTGTTTCAAGGGCGGGAACTAAAACGCCTGTGGGAGGAACAGTCATGACAAGCCCAAATGGTATTAACTGGACACTTGGTGCATCTGCTGGTGCTAGAGTATGGACCTCCGTTTGTTGGGCTCCTCAACTGTCGCTTTTTGTAGCGGTTGCATCGAGTGGTACAAATGATCGCGTTATGACAAGCCCCGATGGGTTTACATGGACGTTCCAACCATCAGCTGCTGATAATAGCTGGACATCTGTGTGCTGGGCCCCGGAAATTTCGCTTTTTGTTGCAGTTGCATCTTCAGGTACAAACCGTGTTATGACTAGCCAAAACGGCCAGACATGGACGTTATCAATTACAAACAGTTCTAACCAAGATGGGTTGTGGTATTCTGTATGCTGGGCTCCGGAATTATCACAATTTATCAGCACTGGAGCATTTGCAAGCGACATCACAGTAACATCGATCATGAAAAGCTCGAACGGTATAACATGGACAACAGCAATACCAGATGTAGATGATTTACGAATAAAATATGCGTATCTTAACCTAAACTGTGTGTGTTGGGCTCCACAGCTTATGCGCTTTGCGGTTGTTCTACAAAATATTTTTGATTGGCGTGGTATTGGTGAAAATGTCCTTACAAACGCACCTATGTATGACAGCATCACTAGTACATATAGCATAACTGACATTTGGAATTCCGAAGCTTCTACGTTCAATGCTAATTGGACATCAATGTGCTGGTCTCCAAAATTATCGCTATTTGTTGCAATAGGCTACATATACGACGGCAATGGTCTTGATTCTAATTGGCTTGATATATATAATCAACTTGCAACAAGCCCGGATGGATTGGTTTGGACAGCAAGGAATATTCCATTGAATATTTGGGTATCAATATGTTGGTCTGCAGAACTTGAAATATTTGTAGCAATTTCAAAACGGGAACTTGCTGGTCATAATAATGGTTATATTATGACAAGTACTGATGGACTTACGTGGACAAATAGAGTTTTAGGGTTCGTACCAAGTGGTGACTTGTACACAATAATATGGGCGCCTGAACTTTCACAATTCGTCATTTTGGGAAAAGGATGCACATTAATAAGTACAAATGGCGTTAATTGGGTAGAACACGCGAATCCCGAAACAAACTATAATTGGTACTCACTTTCCATTTGTTGGGCTCCAGAACTCTTATTATATGTTGCCGTTGCATGGGGGAACTACTATGGTGACACAACAGTTAATTATCGTGTCCTGACCAGCACGAATGGAACCACATGGACAGGTCGAAGCTCATCTGCGACCGACACATATGATTGGCGGTCTGTGTGCTGGTCGCCGGATTTGCAACGATTTGTTGCTGTTGGTAGACGGGAACAAGGACCGATAGCTATTAGTGACGATGGCATTTCTTGGTCTTCAGTACCACAACCTTCTGTGTACTCCGCCCAAAATTATCCATGGGCGTATTGGGCGGCAGTTCTATGGATACCTGAAATACAGAAGTTCATAGCGACAGGCGGCGAATGGCAAGATGATGCAGGGGGCTATTTTGGGCGTGTCATGGTAAGTCCCGATGGTATAACATGGACACCTCTTATACCTGATCCCTATAACATATCATGCACAATACTATGTTACTCACCTGAAAAGCTTCGTCTTGTTGTGATGAATTATGCTTCGCTAGCAAGCGGCGATAGGCGCATTATGACAAGCGATGTAACCCTTCTAACAACATCGACGCCTTCCACCGCCGGCAATTCCTACGGTAACGCCCTTGCGCTTTCCAAAGATGCAGCCACACTAGCAGTTGGTGCACCAAACACAAAAATAATTAGCCCCCTCAAAGAATCTGCAGGTGCTGCATACGCCTACAAATGGAACGGAAGCGCATGGGGTGCACAAACACTCCTTCAAGCAAGCGACATCATAGACAGCCAGAAATTCGGCGTCAGCATCGCGGCCTCCACAAACGGCACCTCCCTTGTCGTCGGTAGCGAGCTCGGCAACGGTGCATACGTCTACAAGCTGGTCAACTCTGCATGGACAGAAACTAAGGCCATCGCAAGCGAGCCCATTGTTGCGGCCGATGGCTACTCTACATCGTGCGCCATTTCCGCAGACGGCACGCGCTTCGTTATCGGCGCGCCTGGCAAGGGAACAAACGCGGGCGCTGCCTACATCTACGAGTGGAGCGGCTCCGCGTGGGTCGAGACTAAGCTTACGCCAACAGTTGCCGGTTCCGGCTTCGGTCAATCGGTCGCCATGCTGGGTGATGGCAATTCTGTGCTCATTGGCGAAGTTTACACCAACAGCAACACAGGCGATGCCTACTTCTTCATGCGCACCAACGGCACGTGGACCGAAGGTACCAAGTTGGTTGCACCCAACGCAGAAGCAGGTGATAAATTCGGGACATCTGTTGCATTGTCCTCGCAATACGCATTTGTGGGCGCCACTGCCACCGATGCATCCGCCGCGGACCAAGGCTCCGTTTACGTCTTCAACTACGGTCCCGCGCTGGTGCCACAAGAAATTACAGTCACAACGACAACAAATGTAACCACCATGGTTCCAGCCGGCCCTGCCATTAAAGTTATAGGCAGCGCTCTTTTCGATGGCGACGTGGACGTGCAAGGCACACACACAGCAAGTTCGCTGAATGTGTCGAACGCAGGCACGGGCACAGCAATGACCATCAATCAATCCAATGTTACTCAACCGATTGTTGACTTCAAGGACGATGGCCTTACAGTCTTCAAAATTGTGCCAGGTGGCAATATTGGCGTTGGTACCACACTCCCTGCCTACAAACTGCATGTGGTGGGCACGACCTTCTCGTCCGCCGGTTTCATGTCTTACAGTGATTCCAGCTTGAAGACAAACGTACAAGAAATAAAAGGCGCTGACGCCATCTCGATAGTCTCGCAAATGCGTGGCGTGCGGTACGACCGCATCAAAAAAGAAGAGGACCCGCGCCGTCGCGTGGGCCTCATTGCCCAAGAAGTTGAGTCTGTGCTTCCTGAAATTGTAAGAACCGATGCGAGCGGCATGAAATCCGTGGCTTACGGTGACTCGGTTGCGGTATTGATTCAAGCAATCAAAGAACAACAAAAAGAAATCGACGCTCTCGAAACAATGATTTAAAATACTGGACCCCCAATGCCCTCCATGAATTCTGTGGTGAGTTCGCAAAACACCCCTTCTTTTTGCCACACTTCTGTTCGATTGATACAGACACCATCTACAACTGGCGTATATCGCACGAATGCTTTGCATGCGGACGTGTCAACCACACCAACGGAGCACCACCCCTCATCCGTCTCGCATTCTTCGGCAGCGTCGTATGCTCGAATCTCTGTTTCGTCTCCATTCCAAAGGGTCCAATCGAACACAGGTGCACCATTTTCTTCAAGTGCGCTCTCGTTGTCGAAAGTGAGTGTGGCATCATCGTTTGGAAACACCAGCTGAATGTAGAGACCAATCGAAGGATAAGTTGTTTGCAGAAGCCGCAGGTGGGTCTCAAACTCGCGAACGAAGCGCAGAAGAGGAACCTCCATTTTATTAGAAACCTCCAAATATGTTGATACTTAAGATGGCATTACTATGTGACCGCGCCTCAATTTTTGGGGCCAAGCATCCTCTATGCTATTTATAGAGATGCCTATTCAACTATCATCATTAGGTGCGCTTTCTATTGTAAGTGGCAATGTTGGCATTGGAACGACGAATCCACAAGCACAATTACATGTGAATGGAAATTTTTACTCGCCTGGTGCCATAATTCAGTTCCAAGGGAAAAATCAAAATTTAAGTGCCGCCACGACAAGCACTACATTTGTGGCATCGGGGTTGGCAATTTCCATTTCTCCAAAGTATGCCAAGAGTAAGGTCTTGGTGCATTTTATTGCAACGGGTTACACGCCAAATGGCTCAAATGGAGTAGCAGTATCCATTTATAGGAAAATAGGGACAGGTGTGCCTGTTGATGTTTACTCGAGTCAAGTGTTTGGCTTTGCGGGTGCACATAACTTACAAACATATGGAGCTGGAGATGGTATTCATTCGAGATGCGTGTCTTCATTCATTGATTCACCAAATACAACATCATCAATAACATATGAGGTTTATTTTAAAAGTTACAGCGGAGTAACCGTTCAACTTGGTAACTCGGGTAACAGTCCATGCGACATTCATGCATTTGAAATAGCAGCTTAATATAGATAATGCTTATTTCACAACCAACAATTGCGGATGCGTTGCAAAATCTATGCCCTGGTGCAAAGTGGGTTTTGTACAATAATTCGTACGACGAAGTGAATTGGATGGATGATAAAGTACCGATTCCAACGAGAGAAGCCGTAACAAAAAAACTACAAGACCTTCATACAGCTTATCCATATGATTTATTACGAGCAGAGCGTAACATTCGACTCGCCGCATGCGACTGGGTTTCTTTGCGCGCGGTCTCTACGAACCAACGCGTCCCAGAGGAGTGGGCATCTTACATGCAAGCATTGCGCGATCTCCCTGGCTCATCAACACCAACGCTCAACGAATTTGGGCAACTTAATATCACCTCAATAGCATGGCCACCGCTTCCATAAACCTACTTTACTTTTTTCTAGGCTTGCGCACTACGCGAGCGCGGCTCTTGCGACGTCCTCCAAACTGTTCCTTCTTTGGCTCAGCAGACGCAAATGTCGCATCGTTTTCGGGTGATGGGGAAGCAGGAGCTATAGGTTCGGCAGGGGCGGAAGCGGCAGCGGCGACGGCAGTTGCGGCGAAGAGCGGCGGAATTGACGTTGTGTCAATTTCTTGCGACCCAGCGGGCGACCCATCACACTTTCTCATTTTCACGACGTACTCCGTCTCTTTCCAGCGATAGACAATGTAAGATAGCAGGTAAGAGATGCCTCCTAGGAATGCGAAGAAGGCGAAAACAACCTTCCACACGGTGCTCATCTCGAAGATGGTGTTTGCTTTCCATGACAAGTACGCGGCGTATAGACCGACAAGTCCGGAAATAACGAGGAAAAGTATCAAGAATATGTTTCCAGTTTTACCGAGCGGCTCAGTGTCTTTTGTCTCGAAATGCTCGGGTATTTCCTTCTTTTCAGCGGCTTCATCTTCGGCTTCCTCTTCGAACGTCTCCTTCTTTTTGGGTTCCGTGTCCTCTGCTTTTGCATCTGCTTTCTCATCCGGATCGCTCAAGCTCTTGCTAATCTTCTTCAATTGTTGTTTGAGAGATGCAATGGTGTCATCGACTTGGTTTTCAAAGGGCTCCGGTGCGCGACCAAGAAACAATTCCTTGGTTCGTGCGCGAAATGTGCTGCTAAAAAGCGCAGACAATACGATTAACTCCATGTTGGTTACTTACTACACAGAATAAATGCCAGCCATTAAGCAATGCCGTAGCGCTCCTTTGCGGCGCCCAACCGGCGAATAATGGACTCCTGGCTTGCAATTCCCATGAGGTCCTCCTTGTACACGTAAAATTCGGGACCAAGGACACGGCGCTCAGGGCGATGTGTTAGCGTTCTCAAAATATTCATATCGGGCAATTCAAATCGAACAAAGACCGCGGGCACATTTCCGTCGATTTCTTGAAGCGTGAGAAACACGGAGGACACGACCTTGGTAAATGCATCGTGCGTGTAGTACGAGTTTGGGTACTCAAACACAACATCGAATACGCCCGTCGACGGAACAGCCGCTACATTTGGTGTGCGGTCGAATGCAATTTGCGAGCACGGGAAAGGCAACGCCGAACCCGAATAAGACACGCCGCGCGTTGATGGGCTAGCGGCCAAAAGTTGCATTGTTTTGTAGCGACCGGGGTTCAAAACAGAACCCTGAATGCGCACTTTGTTATCAGCGACTAAATCCACTACAGCATTCGCAAGTTGCGAAACAAACTGAATTGGTGCCATCTTACCTTACCTATATAAGATATAAAATGACTTAGGCAAGAGATTAAAAGTAAGATAGAGATAGAAATAGAAATGGGCTATCTTCGCATTACAGGTGCCTTGGGCGCTTTGCGCGGTTGGTATCTCAGCAAAGATTGCAAGTATTTTGCTTGGGATTGCGATAAAAAAGAGTACATTGACCGACAACTGTTAGTGAGCGAAAGGTTACATGTTGGGTTTTTCGCGGGCATTATGAGTCCATGGGCTTGGCCATTTTTCGCCTTCAGGGACCTGAAAAGACTCGAAATGACGTATACGGGACTTGACCCAAAATGGCATGGGGCCGAAATGAAGTCTCGTTTCGACGCACTAGCCATAATCTAGTACATGCGGCCATCGCCTAGGCCAGCCGGGTTCACTTCGTTGCGCGAGCACGTGACACCGTCGCAGCGAACAACGTAGCGCTCGGGCAGCATGGTTCCTGGGTCGCTGGTGGGGCGCCTGCACGGCGCGCAAGGGGCAAGGCGCTCGACGGACTTGACGCGCTCGGCGTCCATCCACGAGTTAGCATTACGTTGCAGGAACATGCGGCTCTCGTAAGCGCTTCCGGGCTTTGTGCCAAGGGCTTGAATGAGCTCAGCATTCACGGCGCAACGGGGGCGGTAGTCTGTGAAAGCACGGCCATCTGCCATGCGCGAAGGGCACGGAACATCGCCTTTTTCGGTGCAGGTTGTGCAAGATGACATACGCTTCTCTACTATATGTCTCGAAAGAAGAAAAAATAAATAGCATTCGCCAACTAGATTATGCTGGCGATTAGGCGGTCCACAAGTACCGCTTTGTTGCCATCAGTTGGCAAGTCTCTTGCTTCCAGAAAATCTTTGAGCTCTTCCACATTCATTTTGCGAATTTTGCTTTTGCTCGGCCCGGTTTCCACGGACTCAGCAGGCTCATCGATATGTTCCCGTTCCTCGCGTTCCTCATGTTCCCGTTCCTCGCGTTCCCGTTCCTCATGTTCCACGACGGTAACACTAGGGCCTTCGGCAATGCCCACGGGAATGGGCATCGAACACATGGCCTTCATATCAAAAATGTTAGCCATTATTCTGTCCTCAATGCATTCATCATCGTCGTGTTGGTGGTCGTGTTCATCGCCAAAGCCGCCACCGCCCCCGACACCGCCGCATCCCATTAGGCGTTGCATGTTGGACAGTGCCTCGACGCGCTCCTCAAGGCGGGCAATGCGCCGCCATAGCACAAAAAGGCCCACCACAACAACGATGCCAATAATCGCAATTTGAACGCTCATCATGATGCCGTTGTCCGACGTCATACTCCCGCAACTATTTCACGTCCACCTATTTTTTCTTTGATTCTGAGCGCATCCTCAATGAACGCATTTGGAAAGGCCCCTTGCTCCTGCATAAGCTCCAGGGCAATGCTTTGAAACGACGGCCCGCTGCGCAACTTATAGGGAAATTCAATCTTCTTTCCGCGGCGCAAAATGGCCTCCATCGAAATATTAATGAAGTCGGCGGGTTCTTCGAAAGCCAGGCTTGTGATGGGAGCGTAATGCGTCGTTGCCACCACGCGCACCATGCCCATCTTCGCGAGCCCCTTCATAAATGCCATCGCTGCCGCGGCACCTTCGGTAGGAGGCGTGGCGTGCATCGGCTCATCGAGCACCATGAAAACGCGGCCCTGGCTTTCTTCTGCTACTTTCCACATTTCTACGCACCGCTCCACCTCGGCTTCAAACAACGACGTGCTTCCTGTTACGTCATTTATGCGCATGAAACTGATGATGCCATCAAAAGGAACGCTCATGGTTGCTTTGCGGGCACACACGATGCCAAGAGTTTGACCCAGAAGAATATTTGCCAATAACCCTCTGCAGTAGGTGGTTTTTCCGGCCGCGTTAGGGCCTGTTAGAATAATATTTTTGTCCAATGCTGCTGGATTTGCAACACATGCCATGCCCAACACGGGGTGGCGCATACCGTAAAAGCGGGGCCACTGTTCGCCGGATGCCGCCCACTCCACTACATTCCAGCCGCTGCCGCCGCCGCCGCCTGCGCGTTTCTGCAACAAGCGCGCTCCAGCGGCCACGACATCACCAACAGCAATCGTCCGCAATGCAGTGCGAATGCGTTGGTCAACCGCTGCTGAGTCGCCCCACCATTTCCAAACGCCAATAAAGTTAGCGCTTGGCGCAGCCGCGGCAGCTTCAGCCGCATCCACACCAAACGCCTCCATCCCCGCCGGTCCTCCACAAATACTTTCCACGCTCTTGGAAATTTCCAGGAGGCGCAAAACATTTTTGTGACGTGTCGCGAGGGTGGTGCGAGCCTGATTTACCATACGAGCCAAATCGACAACTTGTGCAACGCTATAGAAATACAGCCCTGCATATATTCCAAGAGTCACCCATATTTTTAGAGCAGCCGTTCCCTTGAGTGCCCGAATCATGTTGAATGCAAACATGATGTATGCCTTGAAGGACAAGTTCCACCCCATTTTCATGCGCAAGTAAATCCAGGGCCCGAAAATCAGGCCGATTGGATAGAAAATGGTCATGGCCGGGCTCACAATCAGCCGACAAAAATGGTAGGCCTCGTGAAACAGCGGCACTTCATTCAGGTACTTCAACCCAAACATGGTAGGAAACAGAAACGGGAGGGGCCACGTTTTCTTCAGGTCAGGCTTCGTGAGCACCCACAGCGCGTCTTTTTCGAGCGACTTTGCCTCCTCAAGCAACTTGAGCAGACGATGCAAGTGGAGGTCTCTTGATGCGATAATATTCTGGCGAGTTTTTATCACTGATATTTCATTTTTACCACATGGGCGCGCTAGCAGGTACTTCATTAATTCTGTTCCGCATTCGGTGTGAAATCTTTTACCCCCTACCCAACTGTCCAAATTTGCATCGGCGATTGTCGTTGTGGTAGTTGTTGGCGGCTGTTCGGATTCGAAAATCGGCGGCGCAACGGAACAATAGGACGCTGCGTCACTACACAGGGCTAGGTGCCCGGCATCCATGAGTGCCTCGGTCTCTTCCCCATAGTGCAAAAATCGCGACCGCATTCCAATACCCACGGTGCCGGAAAAAGAAAAAAGGACCTAAACGCAAACTAAAATAGATAAGTATCAAAATGCCTCTTTACACGTTTCGCGCGAACGGCAAGATTTATCGTGTTCGCAAAGCACCCACCGAGCCGGACGACGATGCGGCGGAACGGGGGTGGTGGATTGCAAACCAACCGGGATCTTCTCAAACTCATGTGGAGCTTTATTCGCAATCGTTCCAATATATTCAAACGAAAAACTTGGGCATGACGTGGTAAAATTATGCAGTTCTTGTAGTGAATGCCGGGGATAGATCCAAAGGAGTGGGGGCCATCAGCGTGGTGGCTCTTGCACACTGCTGCAGCCAAAGCAGCCCAAGGCGGGACCAGTAAAGATTTGACAATGTTCAAGACCATGGCGGCATCTCTAGATTGTCTTTTGCCATGCGATACATGCCGTGAGAATTTCAAGAGGCATTTGAAAAACAATAAATGGCCGCGGGCGGCGGCGGCCTTACCGGGGTGGGTGTATAAGCTTCATAGCAACGTAAAGGCCGACATACCGAGTCCCAAGCGTTCATCGGTCTTGCCTGTGTATGCGCAACCGTGCAACATAAATGCCGACCATGATGCGCTCGTGTCGAAAGCGGCGCCATTTCTTGCTAATTTGGAGCCGAATTGTGTGGCATTGAGGGATTTTGCGGAAGGGCTCCACTATTTCTTCGGGGCGCCGGCGGTTACCGAGCAGGCTTTAAAAACTGCAACGAGCTTCAAAAGATGGTTAGGAGTTACGGCTCAGCATGTTAAAATGTGTAAAGGAACATGCACACAAAAAGGGGGATGTGGTGTGTAATTTAAAGCAAGGAAACAACACCGACCATGCTGCCACCGTGGCGGCGAACACGGCGGCGGCCTCCGGCTTGCGTAAATGTTGCGCCATTCGGGGGCAGCACGCCTTGTAGGGCAGTCGGCAGGCCGGTTGCGAGACCCGTTGCGAGGCCTGCGGGCATGGCGGGAGACAGAGGCACAGAAGGCATTTCATCCATGGGAATACCGAAGTGCTCGGATGCCGCACAAGAGCCGCCACCGCGCTTCACTTTGCACGCCGCCTTGCTTTTCTTTTTGGCACCGCCCGCAACAGGCACGGGCACCGCCGGGACTGAGGTAGGCACTGCTGGTAGCATTTGAGCGTGATCACCGACCACACCTTGGAAGCGTTGCATGAACTTGTTGGCCATTTCTTGACCAACCGAGTTCATGTAGCCCTCAAATCCATTCACGTCAGCACCGCCGCGAGTGGTCTTTTTCTTGCGGTGCTTCTTACCACCGCCCATGGCATCGCCGCCAGGGGCAGGGGCAGCAGCAGGCTCGGCAGCGCCGGCAGGGGCAGCGCCGGCTGCATCGCCGGCAGGGGCAGCGGGCTCGCCCTCGGCAGTAGGCTCACCAACCGTAAATGTGATTTTTTGAACATCGTTAGACGCTGTTTCGACTGTGCAACGTATTAGTTTTACACCATCATCTTCATACGCAATGTCCACATACTTAACATTCTGTACCTCGAATGCACCACCATGCATGGTCTTCTTGCTCTTCTTGGTGTAGCGGCGGGCAACCTCCTGCAGCAGCAGGAGAAGGCCGGCAGCTGCGGGGCCCGCGAGTTCGAAGCCTCCTTTTTGTCCTTTGCGACCTTTCTTTGCCGGGCATGCCTTTTTGGGTGCCATCTTTGCTGACTACTTTCAGCTAAACATTTTTTTGTTACGGTTGACACTAAAAAACACGAGTGCCACGGCGGCCAGCGTTGTAAAGAAATTGAGACCAATGAATAACAGCACGTAAGGCATCAAATTCCACAAGAACCATTTCAAGAGGGGGCGAAAGAGCTCGCGCTGAACTTCCGGCTGCAACACGTATTCCCGGAACATATGCATAAACATATCCATGAGCGAAACTTCATCATCCCGGTGCTCCTCATCAAGTTTGTTATCAGCAGTCATGCGCGTTACACTACCCTCGAGAAATCCCTTGCAGTGAATTAGCCGCGACGCATCCAATGCCCGTAACAACCTTTGGAAAGCCACAACGTACACTGAGTACAGTTTTTGTGCCAATCGAGGGTCCGCGCATACGCCTGGACTTCAATGACATTTCGCACATCTCCATTCGGCCTTCAGCGCGCAATCCAGGCGGCTTTATGCTATCGGCCCGCTTTCCCGCAGACACGTGGGCGGGTGAGCAGTTAGAAGTCATCGACGCAGAGGCATTGGCCGCGACATTGTTGAGCAACAAAGCATGGTTCAAGAACACACTCGGCGAAGACCAAATACACGAGTTTTTTGACCCTGCCATAGAAATTGCGTCCAAGTTTGCCAAGGCGGTGTTTCACGTGAGCCCTACGAGCCCTCCACAGCTTGGTGAATTTGGGACAATCGATGAATTTTATGAATATTGGTCGAACGCCCCGCGCCGCGGGCCCCATGCCATCACCGCGACAGCAAAAGTCGACGTTGTGGGCATTCTCTTTGAAAAGCAGCGTTTTCGTCTACGCCTCATGTTGCGCGCCTTGGAAATCCAATCCGCCATGCCGGCACCCATTGAGGCGGCCGACCTTGTGCCGGACCGTCGCGAAATTGAGGAGCAGTGGCGCGCCGAGATTGAAACCAGATTTAATCCTCAAATAGCCGAACAAGAGGCGCTTCTTCAAAAAATAAGGGCGGTCAAGCAAGACCTTCTCCGCCAACTTGAAAAGGCGGAAGGTGTTCAAGATGGCGGCCCGGCTTGGGATGCCCATTTGGCGTCCATCGCACAAACTCTACGTGATGGCGTGTGGAATTATCTTATATAGAATATAGACCGGCATCCAAATCTTAAATGAAGTCCAAGCCTACTTACGTGATTGTCACCCTTCTGCTTCTGGCAGTTTTGTTGGGCTTCGTTTTCCTATCTTACAACAACCGATCGAAGATGATGGCTGCCGAGCGTTTCTTCGTTGAGCAACCCGCAACCCGTTCGCCGGCGGATGTGGCGAACGCTCAATACAGCCCGGATGCCGCGGCCGCTGGTGTGGGTTCTTACGCCGCAAGCGACCCCTCTGGCAACGCTCAACCTGGCATGGTTTCGGGCATTTCTGGCGGCGTTCCGGGTGGCCCCGGTGCCGCATCTGGCGATGGCTCTCCCACGCCGGCCTGCTTCCCCCGCGACCGCCTGAGCGCCCAAGACCTACTGCCCAAGGACGCGGCCAACTCTCGTTGGGCCCAACAAAACCCGGCGGTGGGCGGTGACGTTCGCGACCAAAACTTCCTGACGGCTGGCTACCACATTGGCATTGACACCGTTGGTTCGTCCCTCAAGAACCCCAACTTGCAATTGCGCAGCGAGCCCCCGATTGAGATGCGCGCCGTGTCTCCTTGGTTGCAATCGACCGTTACATACAGCGACATTAACCGTCGCCCTCTCGAGATTGCAGGTGACTACTAGGCTCTCACAATTTAAGGGCATTTCAATATTTCTTTTTAATATTTCGGATGGAAGTTCCTCTTCGAAACTACAAGGGTGTGGTTATCGCAAACGCGATAGTTTCACAGGAGGATTACGAATCAGTAGTCACATTAAAATGGCATCGTAACACCGAGACAAATAAAAGAAATGATGGAACGGAGGTAAAGAAGTTCTATGCATCGACACAATGCCCATTTTCTAATAAGCATTTACATTGGAAGATTTGAGACTCCTGAGGAAGCGGCACGTGCATACAACAAAAAAGCAATTGAGCTTTATGGCGAATATGCAAAATTAAACGTTGTAGCAGACGTTGTAGCATAATCGGCATACCCTCATACTTTTTAAAGGCGCCGCTTAAAGAAAAAACGGCATTGCTTGTAATGGACGAAATAACCACTGCAATCGAGCAGCGTGGCACATCTTTTTATCATGTAGCTCTGGTTGTTCACAAAATGTTCAAGGACACGTGGTCATATATTCCTGGGCGTGGCTGGACGATTATAGACGATGATGAACATACTCATACGGACGAAGCCGCCATCATCAAAATAAAGGGGATGTTAACTACGCATGTGAGGCCGGCATTCATGGAAAGGAGTCAATACTGGTGGAAGCTAGAGCTTGATCGTTGTGATAATGAGCAAGATCAGCACATGGCGACACCATCCATATTCAAGCGAATTTTGAGTAAAACAAAACAACCCCCGCCACCGCCACCGTACCAAGAAGAGAAGAAACTAGAGGGAAACGCTAATAGCGCCGGGAATATAGCACTTCAACTCTTGAACTCTCCCTATAAATCGCAAATCATAGCCGAGTGTGAATATATATTTATGCCCGTGTCACCTGGATTCGATGACATCCTATCGGTGGGATTACAATTAATAGATTCTTCTATTCGCAATGGCCACATTTCACACGTGAATGTGGCAGCAATTGTGTTTGACATGTTTGGGGAATTTTTGGTTTATGTTTCAGGGCAAGGATGGACCTCGAAGACAAGCCATGACACAGATGAAGCCATTGTTATGAACCTAAAACGAATATTGCACCATCGCATTTACGATGCCTTTATCGAGCGGGCCAACATTATACAGAGTACAAGCACTAGTAAAGCCGTCAGCGCCGCCGAGATTGCAAAGCACTTGCGCACAGACGAGTACAAAAATTACGTCATTCACGAGTGCCAGCAGTTCTTCATGCGTTAGCGTTAAACGCATTTGAACGCACTACTTAAAGCGATGCAGCGGACCAAGAGACAAGTAAGACGGGTCCACACAATGCAAGATACACCACCTGATTCGGCGCATGCGCTCATGTTGGGGTCGTTGACGACATATTTCCAACGCCATGTACACCATCGGCGGCAGCTGCATGACCTCATTGAGGCTCGCACTGCTATCTCCTTGCGTCTTTTGGATTGGTTTGTAACGCATTTTGCTAAGAAAAACAATGTGTTATTTTGGCTCGACACCGATAACAATTTCCATCCCAACCTGACGCACGGCGCCGATTTGCGCAAATTCACGGTGTATACGGAGTACAGAGCGCAACTGCGCGCATTTTCAAAGCATGCATTCGACCCATTTCGCCGCCATAACAGAATTTCGTTTGTCGTGAGTGAGCGTCCAAACGGGACACCAGTGTTTGTGGACACTACCATTGGCCAACTGAATTTCTTTCGTTGGGCGCTGCAAAATAAAGTTATTGATTATGTTCTTCGTAATCTGTCAACAATTGAAGATGACATGGCATCATTTCAACAGAGTCGTCGTGGCGTTGCAAAGGCAGGCGACACCCCGACGCCCGTACACACCCCAACTAAATCGCCCACGCGGGCTATACAACCGCCCACTCGGGTACATTTTGATTAAGAGCGAACGATTAGATTGTATACTTCTTCGAGGGCGGCAGCACCACCGGCGGCGCGCTCTTCATCGCTATATTTGTTTTTCTGGCAATGCTCAAGCAGCTGTGTTGTGAATGGCGCCCCATAGTGAATTTTGATTTTGTGAAGAATGGCAACTTTGCCTAGCACAACGCGATCAAACCATCCTTTATACCAAGTTTCGCAAAACTCAGGGTTCAAACCAATCATGCCCCCTGCACTGTAGCACAAAAAGCTGATGAAAGTATCGCCAGCCCATTGGCTCGTTGGAACAACATTGCAAAAGTCGTGCATGGCATCCTCTATTTTCAAACAGGCCTTCTTGAAGAATTCCGTGTTGAGCACACATCCGCCGCAAGCCCCGTAGTAAACGGGGTTTGGCAGAGATGTCGCGTTATCGAAGCAACCCCTAACTTGGCGCAAGTATGCAATCGCACTTCGTCCAAATGACACCTTTGGATTGCAGCCATTAATATCATAACGCCAACATTCCGGTGATGCCTTGCGAAGCATGAGAACGTCGTCCTCCAAAATAACAAAATGCGGCTCGGTCAATCGTGACACCGACCAAGCGAAGCGCCGCGCATATAATTCAATTTGTTCTTTTTTGTCCATATGGATGCGTGCATGCTCTTGTCCATCTCCCACTTCAGCAGAGAATGACCGACGGTCTTCATACGTGTAGTCAACGTCAAAGTGGGCGGCAATCGCCTCAAATGCGGGCTTTAACTCGGCAGGTGCGCCGTCGTTAATGGCGACAATATGTCCATCTGGATATAGTCGGCGGAAGCTCTCAATCGTCTTGTAGGTTGCATACGGCTCATTGTAGCATTGGAAAATGGCGCCTAGCATTATTGTTTTTGCTTGCTACATGTTCATGACGCGTATGTCTTAAGTTAGTTTGGGATATTTATGCTATTCTCACTGCCTCCATATATCCTATTGTTGGTGTTATGGCGGTACCATTTTGATACTGAGTTAAGTACATTGTAAATGCAGATGTTGCTTTTATGATTCTTGAAAGAATAAAAGTTTTTTGAGTTTGGATGTTGTAACCGTCAAGAATCATTTGATAAGTCGTATCATATCCCTGAGATGATGTTGATAGTGAGAAAATGTTTTGGTGTTGTACACTTGAGTGTTGTATCCAACACGTTCCATTTGCCACAATAAAGAACACACCTCCTGATGAAAATGATATTGATGCCCTGTTTAAGCGTGTTTGCTGGGACATAGTTGCACTGAATGAAGTGAAGTATTGTTGGCCGATGTATCCCTCTTGAATAGCATCTGGACTTGTATTACTTTTCATCAATACGCTTCCGTTCACATGTAACATTGATTGTGGATTTGGTGTCCCAATTCCTACATTTCCATTAGCCAAAACACTCACCCTCTCTACACCCGCCGTTACCAAACCTAACTTATCGGCGCCGGGATGGTACATACCAGTGTTCGTGTCGCCTGTCCATGAAAAAGATGGGCTCGCAATTGTGTCAGCGTCAAGGCCTAAGAATTGTGTGCCTGCATCAATGCTGCCTGTTGATAGGATGTTGCCCGATATATGAAGTGTTTGCGTTGGTGATGCAATACCAACCCCCAACCTACCATTCGTATTATCCCAATGCAAGTTGGTCGGTTGCAACACAGCCGTTGTGCCATTTCCAACAAGCACTTTGTTAGCCGTCAAAGTCGATGCACCTGTCCCACCATTCGCCGCTCCCAACGTTCCACTCACATGTGTCGGCAGGCCTATTTTGCCCCATGTAGGCGCTATTCCAACACCACCCGATATTAGCGAATTTCCAGTCGCAACATCTGCTAGCATTGAAAGGGAAAGGGATATGCTCATTTTATAAGATGTTCATGTTAAAATTGTGGTGTGCAAACATGCAAGACTCGTGTAAGATGCAATATTATTTTTATACCTTATATTTCAACCAACGCATGAGATATTTTTTAATTTTGCTAATCTCACTCTATTGCATGGGCTATTTGCACGCATCTTCACTACCTTCTGCACGTCACTTGACGGCAGAATACAACTTCGCACATTTTAGCTTTATAACAGAGCGCAACAAATGGTTGTTTCCGCAATACGCATTGACTAAACCGTTAACCTTTGAACTTTTGCCAGGTGAAGCTTTGTGGATCCCTAAAAAATGGTGGCACTGGGTCGTATCAGACCCTCAAACAATTGCGATAAGCTATTGGTGCAAAACTGTCAATCAAAGTAAAAACAAAAACATGCCATACAAGTTGCAGATGCCAAACGAAAATTTGCACCGCGTTGCCAAGGAAGAGTTGCGAAAAAAATGCAGTGGTAAAATTTGGCATAGCGAAACTGACACCATGATTGATGATGATATAAGCCACCCAGACTCACTTGCGGTGCCAAATAGGTGCATCATCACGCTGCCGGGCTACAACAACGAAGTAGTAGACCCCATGAAAAAGAATAATTTGGCATTGTACTCAAAACTCCGCCCCCATATACCACACCCTGCAATTGATGAATGGAAAGGGCGCGAGGCAGATGTGGACATTAACTTATGGATGGCACTTGGGCGACACGATACAGGGCTACACTATGATGACAACGACGGTCTTCTGCAAGTGCTTCAAGGGCGAAAACATGTTCGTCTTTTCTCGCCTTCACAAACGCCATTTTTAGCCAAGCGATGTATTATTCCATCATGGGCCAAGCAAACACCATTATGTGTTGCTTACAACAAACATGTATTCTATGGCCCTCTCAGCAGCAAGCACACATTACCGTCGGCTCGTTTACTTTACGAGAGCATGCTTGCAATGAACAACAATGCGGCAATAATGGAAGTCCATAAGACTACAACTGACTCCATGGGAAACTACGTATGGGGATGCAAGTGGCATGGTGGCGAAATGCGATGGGAACTCTACATTTACCAATACGACATGGAAACACACGCACCACGTGATGCGCGTATTTTGCTTCCTTACCGGAACCATTCCGTGAAGTTATACGGCGACTCGTTTGAAGAACCGCTCGTGATAGCATCGTTTGACTTGTTCAACAGGGGGCAGCCGTTGGGCACAATTATACATTTATATTATTCAAAACAAGGATGGGCATTAAGGCTCCCCTTTCGAGGATATGGACGAAACATCACTATGCCATCCAAAGACATCAGCCACGAATCAGAGTATATCTACGATAGCTATGACAGTTTTCAACAAAACTTTAACGAGCACATGGAAAGCATTGGGGTCGCATGGCAAGGCAAACGACTCGAGAGGCTTCTTGATGCATATGTGTGTGAAGAAATTTGCATATTCAACAAGAGCGCTGACACGTTTTTTGTGCTATATATCAACATATCTATCAAGGATTTCGTGCGCTTTTTAGATGAGCACAAGTATCCTGAAGGGCTTGTCAATCATGTTAAGAGCAACATAAAAAAGTATTACGACATAAGGCATGAAATTGCCATTGTGTACGACATCAACACACTCGAACCTGTACGAACTGCCTTTTATGGCATTGTGTGACATTCGCACAACTCTCACAACTCTCACAAAATTCGAACAACTTCATCAAGTTCATGAATGACTTGCGTGCGCCCAATCCACACCGGGGTGGTTTTATCTGCAATCGACGGGTCGAACAACACCGGGACCCAGTTTGGTTTATGTAGAATGGGTGCAAGATTACGAAATTGGTCCTCGACATAAAGAATGTTGCTCACGTCATCGACATTCTTAACATGATTTTGAACCTTGTCGTAAATTTGCAAATCCGCCGTTTTAACACCAAAACCGCAGCTGCTTGTGATGCGTCTCTCCATTGGAATGTCAAGGTGAAGCGCTTGCACAACCGCATCGGCCCATACATCTGGTGCATTAGTGAACAAATAAACTGGGACCCCTCGTGCTTGAAGCGCAGCAATGGTTTCAATTGAGTCCTCGTGTTCGGCTGCACGCGCAACCAGCTCGCGAAAGCACGACAATACGGTTTCACGGTTATACACAAATGCATTGTAGTCTTGGATAGTCTCGCGAATATCATAAGCATTTTTCAGTCCTGTATGCGTATGTCCATATGTAGAATACAGTGTGCGGTTGAGAGCGGCTGCTTGCTTTACCTGAACTTTGGTGCGCATTTGCACATACTTTACCGCCTGTCGCTCGATGGTGTTTGAAATTGTGCTTGTTCGCACGATAACGCCATCAATGTCAAACAACACTGCGCGTGATGCCATTTTCTCTACTTCATAACGGTTAAATTCTTTAAACCTAGCAAGGTCCACCAGTCGCGCACACTTTTTTCAAACTCCAAGAGTGAGCCATTATTTTCAAATGTCATATCAACATCATTTATGGCGTCTATATGATTTTCGGCTTCATGCAATGGTTGCGATTCGTGGTTTCTAACAATCTTTACGATGATGCCGCCACGCATTCGGATCCAACCGAGGTCATGTTCGTATCGAACGTCCGGAATAATTATACCATGGTCATGGTCATGGTCTTGAACGTCCCAAAAGCGGCGAGTAAAAAAGTCGCGGCCCATAAAAGCCATCGTGTCTTGCGTTAATTGAATCATTGCATCTCTTGGTCGTATATTCCATCGCATATCAACGTCTTCTTTTTCAGCGCCTTCCAGCTGTTCCGGAGTAAATCCGTAAAGCGCCGTCACGGCTTGTTTGAGCGGAGCCGCCAACCGCTTTACGCGGTAATGTGGGTTCTCACATACCACTTTTGCAAATGTATCCTTGCCAACCCGCGAGCGACCAAGAACGCCAACAATCAGGGGATGCACCATATTTATTATTCGTTCGTGTGGTTTCCCTATATACATTTCTGCGCAAGGAGCATATCATAGATCATGTTATCAGCCATCCGTTCATCAACGAGCCCGTCGCTTCGTTCCTTCTCTCGCCCAACAATCAAACATTCACAATCAGTAGTGATGGGAATGAAAGGAAAGAGCAAGCGCAAGTATTACTACTACAATGATGATGACGACGATGATGAGGTGTGCCAGTTCGGGCCTTCGTCATATGCACACTCGTCTTATGCAAACTCATATGCGGAAGGTTCGAGCCCGGTTACCAAAAGTAACATTCCAATCATTCTCAAGCCTCGCAATGATAAGCAACGCGAATATATAACATGTTTGGAAGATGCACGCCCCACCATCGTGGTTGCCACCGGTGCAGCGGGTACCGGCAAGACCATGATTGCATGTACTATCGCAATGAAAAAGCTCATCGACGGCGACATTCGCAAGCTCGTCATAACACGTCCCATGGTGAATGTTGACGACGGCGAAGGCATCGGGTTTTTGCCAGGAACTCTTGAAGAAAAATGTGCACCATGGCTCGCACCACTTACGGATGTGTTTTACAAGTATATCTCCCCTCAAAAATTTCAATCGCTCATTGCAAAACAGACCATTGAAATTTGCCCATTGGATATGATGCGCGGCCGCTCGTTTGAGGACTCGTTCATAATTGTCGATGAAGCGCAAAATTGCAGCACCACTCAAATGCTCATGCTCTTGACTCGCATTGGAAACAACAGCAAGCTCATCATCACCGGCGACCCCATGCAACATGATCGCGCCAACATGTCTGCCTCTATTAATGGACTAACTGACTTTCTAAATCGCATTGCGGACAGTGAGAAACATCATCCGGAGCGCGTTGGTGACATCAAGGCAGTTCATTTTACAGAGGAGTGTATCGTGAGGCACCCCATTATCAAAAATATTCTAAAGATGTACAATGTGTCCTACCCCCCCGCGGTTTAGGCATCATCATCGGTCTCTGCGGTTGCCTTGGAGATAAGCGGTTCAATTTCAGCTTCGGCTTCAGGTCCCGTTGTATTCATGCCATGATGCAGGAAATCGACACCACTGCCTGTGCTCTTCATCTCAATGCGAACTGGCAAGCTTTCCCAAATCCGCTTAACGGCATCGCGAATGCGCGCCTCTTCGAATGTCACCTTTACGGGAATGATTTCCTCTAGCAGTTGTTTAGCAAAATCAATTTCGCTCTTCGCGATTTTCTCAATATCTGTACCAAAGCGGCTAACCGTTGTCATTCTTGATTGTTCCATGATTCGCTTACGGTCAGCAATGGTTTTTGCGGCCGTGGAGGCAGACGGAATCTTGCATGAGTTCACTATACGCAGTTGCAGCATCCGGTGCATTTAACAATAGTTCCTCATTTTATTTTTGTAAGCATTGGTATGTAATGATAGGTCGCCAAGTGCACAAGCACACAAGCACAAGACAAATTGTGCGGACAGTGCGCCTCTGGAAGTTCGCTACAGAATGTCAGTGGAAATTTAACGTAAAAAGGCCTAAAACCGATGCATTGCTTGGCAAATGGCTCAAAGATGAGATGATAGAGCTTGGACCTGCCTTCATGAAAATGGGCCAATTCATGAGCACACGTAGTGATGTTTTTGGCACCGAGATTACGCGCGAATTGTCATACCTCCAAGATGATGCTAATGCTGTTGATTTTAGTTACATTCAGCCAATTATTGAAGCTGAACTTGGCTTCCCTATCGACACCGCTTTTTCACAATTTGAAAAAGAACCAATTGCGTCAGCAAGCATCGGTCAGGTGCATAAAGCACAGATGCGCATCAAGGGTGGCAGTAGCATTGATGTTGTTGTAAAAGTTCAAAAGCCCGGCGTTCGAGCACAAATTCAAGAAGACCTTTCCATTCTAAAGACGCTTTCCTCCCTTGCAGCACTGTCAGGAACACAACGAGGGCGCGAAGCCCAACAATTGTTGTTGCAATATGAGACATTTTTGACAGCAGAGTTGGACTATAAAAATGAGGTTGATAACATGATCGAGTTTAGGGTGAAAGCGAAGGAACCTCAACTCATAGATTCTCCCACCGTGCTTATTCCGCGCCCTTTCCCAACCTTGTGCACTCAAAACGTCCTCGTTATGGAGTACATGCCTAGCATCAAGGTAACCGACATTGCATCACTCACGAACGCAGGAATTTCCCCAAATGCAGTTGGGACAGCAATTGTAAACGCATTCATATCGCAAATTGTAATATATGGAGTGGTCCATTGTGACCCACATCCAGGCAACATTGGTGTCGTGCCCTCACCAAGCGGCGGCACCGGCGCTTTTAGCATTGTACTATATGACTTTGGGAACGTTGTTCATTTGAGCGAAACATTCAGGGGGGAAATAAATAATTTGGTATTGGCCGTTGTGCAAGAAGATGTTGATGAGTTTTTGGAACTTCTTCTTGCACTCAATGTAATTCGTATAAACGACCCATTAGAGAAGCTAGAGTTAAGGTCATTCTTTTCGTATTTCTTTCAATATTTGAAAACTGTCGATTTTACGAAACTCAGGACATCCATTGTAGAAAATGAGGCCCTTCAACAAAGTCAAATTGGTTTCAAGGTGGATAATGATTTTCTAGCACTGTTTCGAGTATTTTCCCTCTTAGATGGGACTTGTATATATCTTAATCCTGAATTTAGCTATATTGATGCACTTGGGCCTTTTTCACAGGCCATCATGGCTGACACCAAGTTTTTTGAGGCTCGAATTCGCCGAGACATAGGTCTTCTTGTCTCAAATTTTGGAAAGTCAAAGCCAGCGGATGACAAAATCATTTTAGCATTAAATTCGAGAATACGTGATGTTGGTGACCGCACTAACATGTTTCGTGGTATGTTCATGGCTCTAGCAGTCCTTGACGGTATTGAAGACCCCACGCGGCTTTTCATAGTGCTTCCAGCAATCGCATGGTTCGTTTTGGAGAAAAAATGACAATTGTACTGCTTAAAGATATGCATACATCATAACATATACAACAAAAACAAGTCCTATAATCATGCTTCCCCCTGGCACGTCCGGCAGCAAGCGCCCTATTGATGAGGTTTATCCCAATGAGAGCGTTCCGGCTAGCAAGACCAAGCGTGCTTGCGTAACGGCTTAAATTCGCCTGCCCGCCAGCTCACTCGCACACTCCCTCGCCCGCTCTCCCGCCCGCATCATTTTTGCACTTTTGTAGCTTAGTTAAAGAAATGTGTCGGGTTATAAGCCAAGAATGGAACCCATTGACACCCTCTTTAAGGCCCCATGTGGACACACATTCCATTCTGAGTGTGCTCTTATAGTTTGTAATGAAGAACCCATCAATAAATTAGTGTGCCCTACATGCCATGCGCCATGGCTTTCCAATGAGGACAAAGATGAGGTTGGTTTAACACATGACAAGTTCTTTGACAAGGACCCAGATGAATACGAGTCTTATGCAGACTACCAATCAGAAGATGAGGAACATGTTGAACGCATACACAATTTGCGTTCTTTGTTGCGCGATCGGATTTTTCCTCTTGCAGCATTGAAAAGAAAAGAGGCAGAGCGTAGGTCCGCTGCAAAACGTGTCAAGATTGCTGAGCTTGATGCCATAGACCCAAGTCGTGTGCAACGTCTCCAACAAATTATGAAGGCACACTCCTATGACACACATTATTTCAATAAAGACAAGGCAACAAATTTGCCCAAAACCTTCACAAAGCGTTTGTTGTGACGTCCAGTGTAGATTATTCTTTTTCTTCCTTGTATGTGTATACAGATATCAGTTTTCTTAAGTTTTGCTCCTCCCTCCAAGATATCCTCGAAGCTCGCACTTCTTTCAGCATCTTTCGCAATCTCTTCTTGTTGTTTCATTTTCTCTTCTTTTTGTTTTTCAATTAAGGCATCGTTGACCGCCTTTCGATGTTGAGCAGCAAACATATAAAATGATTTTGCGTAATCATTGTTTATTTCTTCTTTCCAATTTTTATCTTCATTATTTATTCTATCCCACCGTTCCATAAACTTTGCATCATGTGAATCAATACTCCAAGAAGAAAAGAAGGGTTCTTTTAAAGCACCATTTGGGATTGTGCCAATTGAAAGCAAAGGGTCTGCATTTTGGAGAGCATTCATCTGAGATATTACATCCGTACGAAGGAATTTTCGGAACTCTGGTGATGGGGGTTTATGTATTCCAAAGAATGTAGTAAAAACCTTTGCAAACACATTTATGACCGTTTTATTGTCATCGTCATAAATTGGTTTATAAGCAACAAAAAGCATACTATCCCTGCTCATCGTTACTTTATTGTTTATAATTATAATAATTTTGTTTCATTTTGTTAATTCAATTGTAAGTAGGGTCGGTCCAGGTAAAACACTTCCAAAACCGGAGCTATTATGTCTATGTTTATCTGAGGGAATAGTAAACCGTTATAAGACATGCAAGTTTGTAAAAAATAATTACGCGCGTTTTGTGAGAACATGTTGCGTATTCTTGGTGGCTTGGGAGGGCTTGAGTGGAATAACAGGACGAAAGACGATGAAAATAACTTTAACGACGAGGGCAAACATTACATATTTGTGAACGACTCATGGGTAGAAAGTATCCCATAATCCAAAAAGAAAAGTTGCGATACGTGAATTATCTTTGTTTTTGAGAGAACACTACATGAAGTGTGATACATTTGTCTCTAATGAGTCGTTTAAGCATCATTTTGGCTTTAATGTAATCGCCGATTATCATAGGCCATAAGATAGGACACGCCAAGGCTAACATATTAGGACATGTCGAGCATACCATATGAAATTGTGTGGCACTTGCGATGAATTTAAGGTTGGCAATGAACTCCTTGCAGTCAACTTGATATACATTTAATTCAGGGCTTTTCACTGCCCTGCACATAAATGCATGTATCTCAAAATCGCTCCATTTTTGAAAATACTCGTTGATTAGCTGGATTGATGGAACCTTTATAGATATGCTCGATGACGCAGTGCAAAGGCCTTGTCCATGTCCAAGACTTTTTACCACTCCATTAGATATCAATGAAGACAATTCATTCACGAATTGCTCCCCAAACGTTTCTATAGTGGACGTACGAATGCTGTTGTCTGGAAGCGCCATTTCATACTTTTCTGTCGCGCCTCCCCTTTAAACGTGCTCGTCATGTTTGAGCATGATTGACGACGCGATATGCGGTTGCATAGAAAGCTTATACACAATGCGTCTTTTTGTTCCCTTCACAGCAATATCACCACTCGCATGGAAGCCCCTTTCGAGGAAGTCCTCAGCTATGTCCAGAAATTTTGCAACGTCCTCCATCTCTCTGGACAATCCAATGTTTGCCAATTGTTCTAAAGCACTATCAATCTCTTTGTGTCGCTGATCTTGTGTTTTGCCTTTTTTCATTTATTCGTCTAGTTCGTCTGTTTCTTAAATCACACCCAGGCACAACTAGAAAAAATGACATCAATACCACGATAATATGTGCATACACCCATAACTCCACCTACCCCTATTCGCCGCCATGGAATCCCAAACGCACAACGTCATGAACGGTCGCCGGGATGAAATTATTCATTGCCGCTTCGAGGATACCATAATTCAAATTGAAAAGCATATCGCCGCCCAAGTTGTGTTGTACCTCGTGCACATCGTTAAAAACGAGGACGTAATTATGGAGTGTAAGTGGCACAAGACAGATCTACCTAAGCCCGTGCAAGAACTCATTACATGGATTGATATCCAACTTGTTATTTCCGGCAGGTTCTGCGAGAAGACCTTCAAAATGAACGACAACAAGGACTGTTACATTTCTCGCAAGTTGTACAATGATGAATATCCTATCGAGTTTCCTGTGGAAGTTATGCAAGCTTCCGAGGAATCCGCAAAGATTCTTTGTAAGTTTCTCGTCGACCTCAAGAACAATAACCCAGACAAGTGGTGTTGGTGGCGTATTGGAAACTCAAGTGAAGACAGCACTTATGTGAAGGAAGCATATGTGAAGTATGATGCTATTCTCCCCGAGTTTGAAAATATCAAAACCATCGAAGACCTTTTCGCAGCAAAGCTTGATTTTAAGTCTCCAACGGATTGCTACTTTGAATACTTTGCCGGTAAAATGTTTTACCACGACTCTCAAGGTTGCTTGATGTGGGGTTTAGCAGATGACGGAGAGGTGTTCGTGACGAATGGTGAAGGTGCCCGTGAATATGTTGCCGCTTCTCTTCCCGAATTCCTTTCACGCATTGATTTCGAAAACAAGGCATGGTTCGCGACGGCAGCTAATTAATGCATCAAGCACTTGAGCAATTTTTGTATTGATTTTCTACGAATGAAATAAGTATGGATGTCAACTATATTTAAGTTCCGGTACAATGCATCAACGGCAGATTTTGATGCACCATTTGGATATTCGAGCGCTGTGGCTTTTAATGGAACCTTAAATAACCAATCAAGCTACTCTTGGATACCACCACCTGGATGGGCAAGTGCAGATGTCCTAGTTGTTGCTGGAGGCGGTGCGGGCGGAGGCAATAGAGGAGGCGGTGGCGGGGCAGGTGGCGCATTTATCACATCAAACGTTACTTTATCTGGAAGTTTATTGATTGTGGTTGGAGAAGGAGGACTAAAAGGATCCTCTGCAGGTTCTGGAAATAGTAATGGGGGAAATGGTAATAATTCAAGCTTTGGTGGTACCATCGCAAGCGGCGGCGGAGGTGGTGCTTGGGCAAACGTGAATGCAAATAATGGAGGTTCTGGCGGAGGTTCAGGTCACCGAACAAGTACTACATTATTTTTGGGGGGCGAAGGTGTTGTCGGCCAGGGATATAAGGGCGGCAACCAGCTCATTATAGGAGGCAACGACCATGCCTTGTCGTCAGGAGGAGGTGGAGCAGGAGAACCTGGATTCAATTACTCGAGCACTAACTCTGGTAACGGGGGTAAAGGAATTCTATTCAATGGAACATTTTATGGAGGAGGCGGCGGCGGAGGAGCAGGAACATTGAGTTTTCCAAGTGCAGTTGTAGGTATCGGTGGACAAGGCGGTGGGGGAAACGGTGGCTATTCAACCGCATCAGGTAATATTGGCCCAGGTGTAGGTGGTCAAGCAAATACAGGAGGAGGTGGTGGTGGCGGCGGGCAAGAAAGTACGGGCGGCGATGGGGGTTCTGGAGTGGTAATTATAAAATTCATTTCTGCTAAAAGTTTCCCAACCATAGGCCCATTAACATTCTCAACTATACGGAACTTGTTAAACGGACAAGCCAGTGTGGGAACCATAAGTGTATCGCAAGCAGTACAAAAAATATCAAATGGACCCTTTGTTGGTCAAAGTGTAAATTTACAAACATTCTTGAATCGCAAATTTGTTCCTGAATTGGGTAATCTTTGGGCAAAAATTGGATCACTTGATGCTGTACTTCAAAAGCCAATAGCAGCATACTCATTTCGTTGTTTGTTTGCTTCTTACTCGGGTCCACAAGTCCGCGTCCGTCGCTCGACAGATAACCTCGAAACGGACGTCACTTTTGACACATTTGGAAAAGTATATAAAATAAGTAGCGGTACATGGTCGTCGTGGAGCTTAGGACAAACAATTTGTATAACAAAATGGTATGACCAAAGTGGGGGAGGTAACAATTATGTTCAATCAACCACCACTCTTCAACCCATCATGGTTTATAACTCTATTGATGATGCTTACGTCATTTCGTTCAACGGAGAATCAGTCCTTGGAATATCATCCCGATTAAACTTGCTAGATACTTTTGCATTTCGTATGAAGGCAAGACCGTCAAGGGCTATTGAAATTGATAAAATTCAAACAAATTCATCAGCATCAGATCTTGCGCCTGGAAATAAGGTGTTGGGTGCCGATCAAGCAAATTCACAAGGGTATGGTGCTGACAGTGCAGCTTTAGGTTTAAATCTAGGAACAAATGGTGTTATGACATTAAATCATTCGGATGGCTATTATAATCGTCCTCTCGTGCAATACATTAATTTAAGTGACAAAGTTATTGATTTAGTTATAAATCATTCGAACCGAACCCCCTCATTATATGTGAGTAAAATCTTCACTTCAACAGGCCTTATGGCAAGTAGAACTCAAATATACTTTTTCCCAGGCAACATAGGAAAGGGAGTGTATGGAACTTATCAAGGACAAGTTCATGAATTTATCGTTTGGAATCAAGCTTTAAACTCTACATCGATACAAAGTTTACAGTAGAAAACGCAGGCCCAAACTCGGCGACCATCTAAAAAAATGACCATATAGATAGTCACATCCATCTCAATATACATTTAACATACGATGTCGCGCCTGCTTGGTCTTCACAATAAGACGCAAGTAGTGAGCGAAACTGAGTTACCCTACAATCCTAGCAACGTTCTTCTTAGTCTTGATGACCTTTGTGTCTTTTTTAAAGCCCACGGCATGGACACCGTGAAGCCGAACAACCTCAACATGTATCGCAATGCGTTTGTGCACAGGTCGTATTGCACAATGAAGAACACCGACTTTGACACGGGAAACGAGCGATGCCCTCCTGACTGTCTGCCACTTCAAGAAATGTCATACGAGCGCCTGGAATTTCTTGGCGATAGCATCCTTGGCATGGTCGTTGCGCGCTACCTGTACGAGCGCTTTCCTGACCGTCCTGAAGGCTTTCTCTCTGGAATGCGCACCAAGCTTGTCAATGGCCGCATGCTTGGCAGCCTAGCAGAGCGCGTTGGGTTTCCCAAGTTTGCCATTCTCTCTAAGCAAATTGAAGACGCACAAGGCCGTTCGAACTACAAAATCATGGAAGATGTGTTCGAGGCGTTTATTGGAGCGCTCTACATGGATTTCCAAACTGACGAAGACACTGTATCATTTAGCTCTCCAAAAATGATGCCGCTATCGGGCACAGGCTTTTATGTGGCAGAAGCATGGATTGTTGCAGTTCTCGAAAAATACATCGACTTTGCGGAGCTGATTTGTGCCCGTAGCAACTACAAGGACATGCTTGTCCGCCACATGCAACATGCATTCCAAGATGCGCCGCGCTTCTTTGAAGTTGACGTTCGAATGGTGGACTCGAAGACACATCAAAAAGAATTTTCATATTGCGTGAAGGACCGCAGTGGCGCAGCCATTGGAACTGCAAAGGGCGCGAGCAAAAAGGAAGCAGAGAACCTCGCGGCGCGAAAGGCCCTTGAATACTATGGTCAACCTATTGCATAATATTCGTACGTATAAGACAGGAAGCCATGCAAGAAATTCAAGTGTCCAAAGCAATTTTGTTTATACAAGAGGCAATTCTACAAAAGCGCATAAACATCAACGACCCCATTCAGTTTGTGAAAGAGGCTGTCAATGTCGTCGCAACCTTTACAAATAGCGACAGCATTGACGAGCAAAAACAAATAGCGCTGAAAGTCATTGAGAAAATTGCCGCGGGTGCAGACGGTATCTCGGGGACGGCAGATGACATTATTCCGGTCGATGTCGTGCAAAAATTAGCCGCAATTGTAAATTCAGATTTGCTAACAAGCTTAATTAACTTTGTATCGCACCCGCCGCCGGAAGTGGCCAGCTGCCTTGCGTGCGTATCAAAGCTCTTCAAAAAGGGGGCACCCCAGTGAGGCAATTGTCGGGAATGCGAGCAACAAGACTGTCCTCATACATGGATACATTGAATGGCGCGCGCGACGTGCCATCGCCGCCGAAAATTCCGTTCATCCAAAACGTACCTATCAAGGTAACGAGAAAGACCACAACCAACACGGGAATATTGTTGGCAGGCGGCTCATGTTCATTTTTCGACTGCGAGTGCTGAATTATTAAATAGGTAACGCCAGTGACTATAGAGCTTACACCCAAGAGTCCGTACATAATTACATCCAAGCATGAATATTTAAGTTATCAAAAAAACGCATCTCTGGCCATTCCTTTTTGCCCTTTGTGTTTTGATACGATGCTTATGTGTCGAATTTTTGAACTCACATGTCTTTCCTCTTTACTCTTGACGCTTTGCTTATCTTCGCTTTCCGTGTCGGCGTTACTCTCAGCGGCGTTACTCTCATCGCCTTCCTCAGCAACTTCCTCAGCAACTTCCTCATCGCCTTCCTCAGCAACTCCCTCATCGCCTTCCTCATCGCCTTCCTCCGCTGCGCCTCCCTCAGCAGCGCCTCCCTCAGCAGCGCCTTCCTCATCGCCTTCCTCATCGCCTCCCTCATCATCAGCGTTTTCGTGATCAATGTTTCCCTTCACATCGCCATCATCGCCTCCCTCGTCGGTGTCTTCAACATTCTCACCCGCTTCGTTTCCCGCTTCGTCTCCCGCATCGTCATTTGCAACAGCGTCACTTCCCTCATCATCGCTGCCCTCTTCACTTCCCTCGTCATCGCTGCTATCGTCATCATCAGATGAGCTAGTAGGCACTTCCTTTGCGTTTTCGGGAGTTTTAGGTAGGTCGCGATTCATGCCAGATTGATTAACCCGGCTGACAATTTCGCTCATAGGCAGTTTGTTGCGAATCGTGGTTTGAATAGACTTGCGCGCCAACTTCTCGCAAATGTCCAAGTTTCGCTGCTTTTCCAGACTTCTAACTTCATGATGAAATAGGTAAGGTTTTTTCCAAATTGCTCTTGCAAACTCTATGAGACAATGGTGTAGAAAAACATCCGTAGACGGAACGCGGATTTTGATTTTATCTCTCGACTTTCCCACTTGGATAAGATGCACTTGAATGCATACTGTAAAAATGGCCTTTATGAGCTCATCAATATAGGTACATTGACCTTCTAGTTTGACGCGAAGGTCATGCACAATATCAGTATTCCACTTTGGAATGGTGGCAAGTGTAGTTTGGAACGTTTCCAATGCCGATTTACCAGGCCCTCCTTTTGGGTCGTACAACCCCTGGAGAGCGACCACCATATTTTCGCCAATCAAATCACACAAGTGTGTAACATACTCGCGCTTGTTTTCCAGCAGGGCATCCATCTAAATAAACCAGACCGCATGACCTCTTTAAATCATGTTATACCTATAATAGATAAGGCGCAATGATAAATGCAATGGCGTTATACGCCGTGTTAGAGTCGCTTCTTAATATATTTGTTTACATCATTGTGGCTGTCGCGCTTGTACTTGCTGTTTTCGTGCATGATGTCGAGTTTATCAAATCGTCGCCGGTAAAGTTTTTAGTTGAATGTGTTGTGATATTTATTGCGTCTGCCCTCCCATTACTTCTATTTGCAAAAACCCAAGGTGTTGATTGGGGTGTGGTGCGCAAGTGGATCTTCTCGATTGGAACAAAGTTGGTTGTCCTCCACATTCTGCTTACACTGTCGGGCATGTACACTCTCTGGTTTGAGAAGGAATACTCTCATGGAGGTGAACGCCCAGGTTATTAAGATTGAAAAAAGCATATAAAAGGAACGTCAACATAAATAACCCAAGATGAATCGCGCGACTCCAGATACGCGCGGCTTGCGGCTTGGGTGCCGTGCGAAAAAATCAAGGCCACCAAAGCCAGTCTTTCACATTGGGGGAAATATGCCTGCATCGCGTCAGGTGACCCTGGCGGACGCAGAACTTGCAATGGAAACATGCATGAATATTCCAGACACAAGTCGCGATGAATGCTATGTTGCATTTGGTGTGGATGGTGACGCAGTCGAAGAGTACTTTTACATCGTTGAAAAACTAGAAAAGGCTTTCAAGAAGGCGCCCACACTGCCTCATGACGCAAAAAACTAATCGATTGGAATTATTTTTGTCACACATAAGCAAGTCGTACTTATATGTTTCTCATGCTACGGTTGTTCGTTATTGTTGGATTGACTGTTGCGCTCTTTACGTACTACCGAAGACCCCCGGCAACAGAGGCCTTTTTGTCCTCCCCAATAACGTCTTTGGCAATTGACCCACGCGCAACCACCACTTATACATCCGGGTATGAACTTGACAATCTTAAATTCGAGCAAGCTGTGCGCAAAACATTTACTAATTCGCAAAATTGCCCGAATATGACGGACATTGGTACATGGACGCAAATGCCTGTTCCCGATGATGAGGAAGCACCCGAAAACGTTCGTAAGGCCTATGCCATAGCACTTGCCTATTTGACAAAGGGCATAGCATCAAGTAAGCATTTCGACATCGCTGTTGATTCTGTGAAATTCGATCCGGCGGACGATGAGCGCACTCCGAATCCCGTAAAAATAAAGCACCCTCGCCTCGTGTCGTATAGAACAAAATCTACCGAGTTGCTTTTACAGATAGAAATGGTGCTACGCCGTGATTTCAAGTATCAAGCCAAGCACGTGGAAATGTGGGTTCATGTGAACGGTAGTCAAGTAAATGTTGTGGTGGCGAATGTGGCGGGAGTCCTTTTCGAAGACGCCTTTGCAATGGCACCAAATACGCAAGACTTTGCTATGAATGCAGAATCCGTAAAAACGCGACTGCCTAGTGACATTCCTGTTCCTAAGAAAAAAACAAATGAATTTGCCTTTCACACCCCGCCCATCCCCGCAACATGTCCGTACTCGGGTCCATAGTTTCATAACTCATATGCCATCTTTTCGCACTCACGAAGAAGCCGGTGCTGACATAGCTTGTGATCTGGATTGTACGCGACATCTTACTTGCACTCTATGATGGGGTTGATATTCATTTGGTAAGGGTTGGATTTTAGAGCCGACAGGATGCTTGGGTCCAACCGATTCTCTCCCGAGTACGGCAGCTCGTTGGCTTGTTTTGTGATTTGGCAATTTTCAACTTGTTTGGGACCTGCTTCCTTGATGCGAGTCATGTTTGGCGTCGCACGTGGAGCGATGGAATCCGAGTTAATGCGCCTGATGTCCAAGTTCATATCATCCGCATCCATGTTAATGTTGGCGCCCTTTGCGTTGGGCGTGTATCCTGCTTTTGCGAGCATCATTTCACGTGTGCCATCAATGAGAGCATTGTTTGTTGCCGTCAAGCTGACGCCGCGGAAATCGGCCTTGCTTCCAGCGCCGCCAAAGTGAGATGTTGCGGACACGAATGCCTTTTGCGTGAGAGGGACGTCGACCACAGTGGTAACGTATGCACCGGCGTGGCTTGCTTGACGCCCAATGTTTCCTCCAATATTTTTTGCACCGTCCATCGTCTCACGATGTGTGCGCTTGGCCACCTCGTCAACGTTGTAAACACGAACGCGGTAAGTCGTTGACGCTACGTTTCGCACACTATCTGTGACGGGCAGTGTCTCGCGTCCGGTCGTCTTAATTTCCTGCTCCGTATTCACCGGACCCACCGTGGGACCGTGCAAGTTGCTCACATCTGTGTCGTGAATGAGCGTCTCCTTGATGGTTGTTCGCGGTTGATGCGTTACAGGGTCAACAAGAGTAGCCTTCTCGGGAATTTGAATGCTCATGTTACCGTAAACACGCGGGGCATCAATCAGGTATTCTTTGGGCGCACGACGCACCGCATCCATGAGTGGGGCTACGATGGCCTTGATGGTGCTGCGAATATTGCTCACGACGGTTTTGGTCGTGGTCGTCGTGCGGGCATTGTCAAACACACAAATGCTGCTCTTGCCGTAATCATCACCTACAAGCGCAGCCTTTCCAGGTTGGCCAATCGCATGTGCGGTACCTTCGTACTCGGTTGCGGTTTGGACACGCGACGTCGGCTTGATGAGAACAGTAGGGCGCTCTGTTGCCTTTGTTTCAGCACCGCGCGACTTGAGCCACTTGTCAGGTGTGTTCTCAAAGAACGTGTCCGGGCGATTTTTGGAAAGCACGCTAAACAAGCCACGCTTGGACGTTCCCTTCTGTGGGCCTTGCATGGGCAACTCAAATGACAATTTCGGGTTGTTTGCCGGCCGCAACTCGTCCACATTTTTGGGACGCATATAGTCGAGTGTGTTGGCTTGTTGGCGACCTCCCGCGGCACCTGCTGTGAAACCGAGTCCAAGCCCAGGGCCGACCATCTCGCGCTCAATAGGAAAATCATTGTTACGCGTTATCGGTGCAACTAGGCGGCTCTCATAAAAGCTCGTCATAACGGGCATTCCGCATGCATTCCCCATATTTGCGGTCGGCTCAAAGAAGCATTCAACCTCTTTTTTGGGGACGAACATATCACTGCGGCCCGTGTGGCGCTCGAGTGTGCCCATTCCTCTTTCGACATCTGTGTTTTGGGTGGCATTGCCCTTGAAAAAGGGTTGCATGTTGTTGTGTTGGAAGCCTTCGCGACCGACCCATTCACCTGTCAGCGATTGCATGCCGCCGCCGCCGCCCGCTTGCCCACCTGCCGCAAGACCACCATCGTTGCTCACTTCGGCAAACATGCTGGCGTACGCAGGCCGAGGAACAACCCCTGTTTGTTGAGGGGCACGCGCGGCATTCCACGACCTATTTGCGGCGGCGCCTTCTTGTGCGCGTGCTTGTTGATAGTAATTGCTTTGATACATATTTGTTTGGCTTGGCATGTTGGTTGGCGCTTGAGCTTGGCCGAGACCCGCCCCACGTTCTTGCTGTAACATATACCCCAAGGACGACAGCGCTGCACTCGCATATGCTTCCATTTCACGGAAAAACCGCACCTCTATCAAGAAGAGTACAAAAAACAATGTGATGGCATTTACGCGCCTAGGTTTTTCAGGCGCCCGCAAGACGGCCACGAAGGGGACGGAGCCCACGGACCAAGTGTAGCCTCGGCGGGAGCGGACCAGTTTTGGAATTGCTCGCTCACATACGGGGCAGCGGAGGCACCAGCACCTCGCGCAGAGGGCACTTGATTAGTTGCGTCAATCGGCGTGGGCAGGCACGGCTTGTGATTGTCCTTCACGATAAGACGGTAGTTAACTTGATGCTCGAAGGGAATGATGGCCTTATCTTGGGGGTCATAGCACAACCACTCCCATCTGTTCCACCCTGTGCCGCGCAGAGTGCACGGCGGGTTGGAAAGGCGCGTAGGCTCAGTGGCACGGCGGCAATTGCGAGTCGCATCAGCCGCAGGACCAGCGGGGGCCACACACACGCCGTGAGGTGCGCGGCCACCGGCAGTCGTGTAGCCCTTTCCGGGAAGGTATTGATCCAGTGCACAGCGGCTTGCCTTGTAGTTCAGGCCAAGGAGCTCGCTGCTGTCGTCAATTGCGGAACCCGGTGCGCAAAAGCCAGGTCCCCACGCTTGCCAACGTAGGTACGGGTCGCTCGACACGTCTTGTGCACAAGCGCCGCAGTCGTTGGCAGGGCGATTCAAGGCGTAAACGCCTGGGCCAATAGAAGCCCGCAACTTTTCTTGGTAAGAGCAACCATCGCTGCGCAGTGATGTGGATGACATGTAACTCACTCCTCTAGTATAGGAACGGCAAAAATAATAAATGTAATGATATTTTGTATGTATTATATTTCACTTCTGCCGAATACAGCCATAATCATCGTTCATGACATCAATCAACTCCCAGCCTTCGCTTTTGAGATGTTGAACATACTTAATAAAACCGTTAAGGCGTTCAATTAGGTCATCGAGCGTTTTGCTACCGTCGCCAATCCATTTGCAACGAATTGTTTCAGTATTGTCGTCTTCTCCAACTGGCGGCGCACTCATTTTTACTACTCTACGCACAATTTCCTTAAATGCACACGGTGGACTTGTTTAGGAGCAATATAATCATTTTGATGGCACGAGCCCCGTGCCAAATTCTCGTTCTCCTATGTAGGAATGAAGTCACTGAAAGATATTGTAGAAGGCTTGCCGAATGACATTCATGAAATCGTCGAGAAAGACGCGAATCGCATCCATCGACAGATGATGCACCAGCAGCGTATGCAAACGTCAAAAGCTCGAGGAATGCCGGTGCCGGAGCTCCACACCACACCCTTTAGAAATAATCCCAACCGACGAGATGGACGAGATTACATTCATTTCAAGTTCGAGAACCAACCCTATGTGTTGACGGTCAATACAGTAGCAGATCACAAAGGCATCAGCCTTCGTAAAGCACATGGGAATGACATCGACTACGACCATCTTGACTTTCTCGATCACGTTGAATACCTCGAGAACCTCGAACCTAGGGATGCATGGCACGAAGCCAACAAACCAACGAGCCCGGATCCCGATCGCCTTCTTTACTTCATGACGTATTACGATTACAGTATCGACAATATTGTATACATTATCAAAGTCTTTCACAAAGATGCAAAAACGCACAACCTCATGAAAGCCCTTCTCACACTCGTGCGGCGGGTATTTCCCATGGCCACTCTCGAAAACATCGTCGTGGTAATGGACCAAGGTTACGATAAATATACGCTTCCCGAGTTTATGGAAAGCCTAAAAAAGCAAGGTGGTGCGAAACCAGCATCGGTCACGTTTGAGGGGCGCGCGTACAAACTTCACCAACATAAAACAAACGGCCCCTACATCACCGTTAACAAAGCGCATGTCTTTTTGAAGGACATTCGCCGGCGCTATCGTTTCTCTCGTTAAATGCGCGGCCATTGAAAGGCGCACCGAGGCATTTCGACGGGCGGCGGCATGGGCACTGCTTTGTAGCCAAACATTTGGCACGATTTCAAGTGTTGAGGTGCAGTGGAGATAGGTGCCGTCTTGTCATTGCGAATGGGTTGGCCATTCACTGGCGGGGTGTACATGCCTGTACCGCATTTGCTCAAGTAGCGCGTTTGGCCGCGCAACTCGCTATCAACATCCACTAGGTTTGCGTTAACGTGCGATACCGTGCTGCCACCAACCAAGCCTAGCTCATGGCGGCATTTGTTTTTGTTTTCAAATTGGTGCGGGTCGACAATGTAGCCAAAAATACTCACATTTCCTTTCAATTCCCGGCGGTATTGGCAGTCGTCATATCCAAGGCGGTTGAAAGACATTAGTCCGCTGTTGCTTTAGTATTATGAGAGAAGAGAATCATACTCTTATTTTCAAATTTCGTTTAGTGAACCAAAGTGGTATATGGACAATTCTATGGAATAAAAAATATCTCTCTCTCTGCTCATTACTCACGTGAGCAGCGTGAGCACCGGTTGGCTGCTCATTTAAAAGAACTTTTATAGCAGACTATATTAGTAAGGAGTATTTTCATGCTCACGGACACAGCTTTTATAAAGTGCGAGCATTGTGACTACAAAACACAAAGAAGGTACAACTTGTTACGACATGTCGAGCTAAAACATTCGCGTGAGCCGACAGAACGTCATCCTCAAAATTGTCATCAACCTCCACTTTTTTGTCCACAACCTCCACTTTTTTGTCCACAACCTCCACTTTTTTGTCCACAACCTCCACTTTTTTGTTCAGAATCTCCACTTTTTTGTTCAGAATCTCCACTTTTTTGTCCACAACGGGCGCACAAGCTTTACCAGTGCACATCATGTAAGAAAACGTTTGGCCGAAGCGATATATTGTCGAAGCATGTTGCAGTGTGCAAAGGTATTCGTCAAACAAGCTGTATTTATTGTCAAAAAGCGTTTGATCTTCCTTGTAGAGCCAGCCGCCATATGGCAACATGCAATAAAAGGGTAGACAAACCAAAAGAAGATAGAAATGAAATTGTTCCCGCAACACAACAAGCGCAATGTATAAATGCAACCGGTTGTTCAAAAGTCCAGCAAAACAACACTACCAACAATTTCAATTTGGTCGTGTACAATACGCGGCAAATTGATTTCAATTCAAGTCACATAGATGTTCCTATGTTGACTGAGATTTTGCGCTCTTCTGATGGTGATACCAGTTCATCTGACTACAATAAGGAAGTATTAGCAAAATATAGCCGTGCATTGTTGGGGAATAAAGAAAATCAATGCGTGCGTAAAACTAACTTGCGTTCGTCTCATTCTCAAGTACATGTTGGAAATAACAATTGGGAATCAAGACATGACAAGGAGGTTTTCCCTAAGGTTGTGTGCAGTGTTGCAAATCAAATGTCAGACAACGTTTATCGACTTCAAGATGAAAAACCACTGAAAGCCCAAAAGCGCATGCTGTCGAGAGTGCAAACCTTTCTTGAATACATGTCTGACGAAGGTTATGCGGAAGACATCGAAAAAGAAAAAGAAATGAACCGTGAATTCCGTAGGCTAGTTCAAGACCTGAAGCTCATATTTGCAGACTTAACAAAGTTGCCTGCGCATTGTTTGTAAGGCGTGCATAAATAAAGATATTTACCCATGCCCATGCCCGCGCATCGTTTGTGCGGCGCGCGTATCTTTTAACGATGGGTCCATCAACCCGAATTCGTCCACTTGAGTCCCAAGCTGGATTTTCGTGCATCCCAGTTTCCCACCAATCCAAACCCGCACATACTTGCAAGAGATGCGCGGCCAATTTAGATACGTTTAAGCATGAAAGGACTAATGTTATAAATAGATGAAGCCTTCAATGCATTTCGTTGTCAGCGACCAGCTGCTCAAGCAAATGGACGATATTGCGCTAATCAAAAAATAAAACTGGGCAATTTTGGGATTGTGCTAAATTTACTTTTTAGGCACGAACTTCCCATTCTTATCAAACTCTGGCAAAAGCTCAGGTGCGTACTTCGCTAACAATGAGCGCCCTAGCGCCGAGTTCATGTCCACAAGGCGTTGTGTTGCAGGGTTGACGATTTTACCTTGATTCTTTGGCGGCATTCTTTTCTATAGAATTGCGCGCGTATAAATTCAAAAGCGTTGTTGGCGTAGGTGCTCAGGGGCGCAAGCCTTGAGCAACTCCTGGCGGCGTACCCACGAACGGGTGTCATCGCCACCGCGTGTCCATGCCTCGACAATGTTCTTCGGGTTTTGGATGTCGGACATGCAAGGCACAAGATCAACACGGTTGGACATATCTTTTTCCATCAGCGTCTTCTTGCACGGCATAGTGACGCCCTCGAGGTTGCCATTGCTTGTGCCTTGGACGAGTGGGCCCTCAACATCGGGGTTAGGGTCTCCAGGACGCAAGTTCGGGCATCCTTGAAAGATGCGCGAGTAGAGTTGAATATGGCAACGGTCGCGCGTGAGCTGGTTCGGGTCGTTGCGCAATTGCGAGTAACGGTCAATCACGCAGCTCTCCGCCAGCCCAACACCAACGCGGGCGCGCAGGTTGGGGTGGTCGTATTGGAAATCAATGGTCGAACCTTGGGGGTCGCGGCATGTAACAGGCAGATGTTGGTACATTGTCCAACCGTACATGCCGTCATTTTGGACGTCCTTGCACTCCTTTGCGCAATCGTCAGTTTTGAACCGGTGGGCATCCATAAACGTACGGGAAGTCATCTGCAACGTTTCTCGTTTGCCTATCTATCTATGGCATATGAAAATAAGACATGATGTGATGCATCGTAAATGCAATAAGCCCGATGAGTACATCTATTAGAAGAATAATCCATGCCCACCGATTGCGTTGCAGTGCCAAGAGCGCAAATAAAGCATATAACATTCCATGAATTGGCCTTAAGTTATTCCACCAAATGCGATCCCCAAATACCTCAGCCCCGGTTTTTCTCAGTCCGCCAAAGTAAATAGTCAAAAACCCTATAGCGGGAATTATTGCAATCATTCCCATGTATGGCAAATACATGGGATATGTAAATGCGAGCCATACCAAAGCCAGGCGGGTGCCGATGCATCCAATTAAAAACAGCGCCATACGCTTCATCTTATTTTTGTCCATCTTATCTTACACTATGATTGCATAAGTATCGATATAAAAATTAATCGCGCACGAAAGGATTCGAACCTTTGCTCCCGAAGGGAACGACCTTAGCAGGGTCGCGCGTTAACCGCTCCGCCACGTGCGCTTGCTTTATGCTTTACCCACACCCCCATACAAGCAATGTCCTTGTCTTTAAACCCGAAGTCCTCCGCTTACATCATTTACGTTTGGCGATTTATTGCTGCAAGTGAGACCATGTCCTTCCTTGCAGGTGGGTCCTGAGCCGTATAACCACTTGGCGAATCCCGCTTGGTCACCACCTAGGGTTGTTGATGGCACAGTGTAAAATTCGCGTTGAGACCCATTTCTTCCCCACAAGTCGTTCACGTCCTTGAACACCTTGGCATTGAAGTTAGCGCTCATGCTAGCTTGAACTCCGGGGTCACTCGTATTGCATGCCCCTGCCGGCAAATCCATGTCGGAGCTTGCTTGCAATTTATTCGGGTTCATGAACGGATTGCTCGTTGTCGGCCGCGCACACAATTTGCGGTCCATCACCGCAAGGTTGTTGTCATCGAGAAACTTTTCGGCTTGTTTTTGCTTGCGCTTCTCAAACTCGTTAAGTGCTGCCGACAACAGACATGCGACGATTCCAAAGAAGACATACTTGTAGTTTAGAGTCACAAGAGCCAAAATCACACCAAGGTAAATAAAGAACCGCGTCAATGCATTAAGCTTTTCAGCCGTGTTCATGTTGTCCATCGGCAAAATTACATAATAATTATCCGGTGTGAACCAAGCCGCCAAGTCCTCATACCAAATCTTTGCAGTCGCCATGGCGCCCCTCTACAGAACCGTCTACATTTTTTCTTGCTGCTCACCAAGCTTTCGGCGTGCGTCAAGCTTGCGGCGTGCCCGTTGAGCAGCACCTGCACCACGAGCTGCCGCCCCGGCAGGCGCCTTTGCAGCCTTTTGCTTCTTTTCGCCGCCGCCCCCACCAAATGCGTTAAGCAAGCTTGAAAAGTCGAAACCGCCGCCGCCGCCGCCGCCGCCGGCACCTGCCATTCCACTCAGCATGTTACCAATGCTTGACATGTCGAAACCACCCGGCATTCCTCCTAGTTTTCCTGCAAATTGCATAGCATCCTGTAGCAGCGTCTCTTGCTTAATCTCTCCCGTCATTAGCTTTTGAATCATCTTTTGCGAAACTGTGCCCATAAGCTTAGCAATATTTGCACCTTGCTCTCCATTGCCAAACATATTCATCAAATTCTCAGGGCCGCCGCCGCCCTCTGCACCATCCATGGCGGTTTTGAAGCTTGCGTGCAAGTCTTGAACCTCCGGGTCCTCCATGATTTCCTTTGCCAACCGACCGAGCGATGTTTCTTCCATGCCATCTAGACCAGCAAAAGGCGTATCCTTGCCTTTCTTGGTCAGCACTTCTTCCTCCCAAATGGTGCGTAACCGCTTCATTGCTGCCTTGACAAGCTCGTTCTCTCCAAATGCCGCCTCGAGCCCCTCCTCGAACTCCTTCTTGTCCGACATTTTGCGGGACACCTCCACCAGTTTTTCAGCGTCGACACCCTCCTCCACTAAAAGCCCCATGGTTGTCCAGTTTTGATGGATGTCGTGACCAAACGCCTTGATAAGAGAGTATGGAATATCCATGAACCACATGCTACCCATCAGGTCTTCCCGCTCAACAAAAGCCTTGGCCGCGTCAACACTCTCTAGTGTCACATACTCGTGTGCAGCGGCCCCCACCTCACCCTTAAAAAGGGCAATGTGGTCAGGACTCATTTTATCGAACGACGAGTAATGTTTTTTGATGGCGCGCAACAAATCACGTGCCATTTTACCCCGGGACCCTTGGCGGTCTTTTGCGGCTTTGGCATGTGTTTTACACGCCTTTAGGAGCTCTACGTAATATTGGTTAAAAATGTATACGTCTGACATTGTCTAGCATCAAGCCACCTCAAAGTCCTTAAGTAGTGTATAGTTTACGGTGACGCAATTTTGTTTGACAAAAGGACGAGCACCCGCATGTATTTCCAAACGACCGCGCGGTCATCTCCCTTCATTTGGCGATACATATGCTTGACTTTTTGAATGAATTGCGCTGCGTCCTCTACGTCTGCCGTTTCCTTGCTGTAATCCGCATCAAGGAAAAATCCTTCGTCCCGTGCAAGAATTTTATCACCAAACGGAACAACAACGCGCTCGTGAAATCCCTCTTGTAGAACGCCAGGCGATGCAAACTGCAGACCTGTAATGGCTAATTGCACCATGCGAAACTCGGTGTCGTTTGGAAACACGCTAATGAGGTCGCTAACAAACTCGCCAAAAGTGCGGTTAAACTTTGCTACGTTTACAGACATTATTGTACTAATTCTATGTAACAATCCTTAAATCAAGTTCACGGCTTTGCATAATGGCCTCCATGTCGGGCAAGGCTTTGTTAGAAAGGTCCCTCGTTTCCACACCAAACGGCCCTGAATTACCAGCTTTTTGGGTTGCAGGGCCAGCGGGCAGGCTGGCAGGCAGGCTGGCAGGCAGGCCGGTGGTCGGCATTTCCCCCATCCATGCCCATGCCTCTGGGCCGACCGATGCATTGGCATTGTCGTCAAGTGAAGCAAACGTGCTCGATGTTACCGCTTTGGATGAAGAAAAACCCATTGGGTCTCCCGATGCCACGGGGGCTGCCGTAACAGGAGCGGCGTTTGAATTAGACGACGACCCCCCTGTCACTAAAATACCCCTAGACGGTAATAGCAAATGGTCGAACACATTTTTCCCATAAATGATTTCGCGCCCAGGAAGCAGCATGAGCGCCGGCACGCTTCTAATTTGTGCGGGCCGCGAGTAAATGTCGATGTTGTACAGCTTTATCGCCCCGTTTGCGTCTAGTCTTTTCACGTTATCTATGAGCATTTTGCAGTGCGGACAATAGTCGCTATAAAAGAGAAGCATGGAGTTGTCGTGTCTGTCGTTAACCGATTATAGGATTTTCGAACATGGTAATTAAACGCATGGGCCTGGCCCCCATCTAAAAAATTGATAAGATAGACTAATAGTATTCAAAGTACACAGAGACCAAGAATGACGAACGGCACATTCGAAAACTACACCCATAGCTCCACCGACCCTGCTCGTCGCCATGAGTGGGATGCTGTCAATCTAGACCTCGCGATTGCCAATGCCATTCGCCGCGTCGTTCTCACAGACATTCCGGTTCTCGGCTTTAGGGGCGAAGAAGCGAGCGCCGATGCCAAGGATGCCGCCGCACCATCTGTTGATATTCACCACAATACAGGCCCTCTTCACAATGAGATCATTGCACATCGCATTGGCATGATTCCAATTCACTTCACCGCCGCGGAAACTACAGCGGGCCCTGGGGAGGCCGACGCTCCCGTCTGGCGATTTGACCTTGATGTGTCCACAAAAGCCAGCACCAAGCGCAACGTTACAACCCATGATTTTAAGGTCTTCAAAAACGGTGTCGAACTACCTCACACTGAAACAGTGCGCCTCTTCCCAGCAGATGGCGTGACAGGCTCCCCTATTCTTATCACGCGCCTGCGCGAGGATGAGCACATTGCGCTAAGCGCCGTTCCGGTCATCTCAACTGCCCGCGAGCATGCCAGCTTTTCACCGGTGTCAATGTGCACTTATCAGTTTGTGGTTGACCCCGAGGCCGCCGCAAATGCTGACAACGTCCTGGACAAGGAGCGCGCCTACTTTCGTAACAACCGCGGCGACCCCACGCGCATTCGTTTCGCAATGGAGAGCGAGGGGGCGCTGTCCCCAAAAATTATCGTTGACAAGGCATTTCAAGTGATTCTCGATAAAATTGAACGCGCACAAGCAGCATTGAGCGGCGAGGACAATGACTATATCATCATGCGTGATACACTCAACGGCGGCAAAGGTTTCGAGTTCGTCTTTGCAAATGAAGACGATACACTCGGCAACCTAATTCAATCCCTCATTTACAACGAAACTATTCGCAAAACAAACCAAAGCTCACCTGTCGTCACATATGTTGGGTACTGTTGCCCTCATCCCCTTGACCCCAGTGTCGTGTTGCGCCTGGTAATTAACGACGAAGAAGCTCCCACTCACGATATGTACAAGACCCTTTTTAGCGCACACATCGACCGTATTCATGGTATCATGACTGGCCTTCGGGCCGCATGGGATGACTTTGCACCAAAGTAAGCCACCAACAACCATATTATATATATGATTTGTGTAGCGAAGGGGAACATCCTCTGTCATGTTTTCTTCGTTACGTTCAATACAACGGCTAAAAGTAGACATTTTAGAGTTGGAGCACGAAAACGAAGTTGGTGGTATAAAATTGACAAATGCCAATTATGAACTACTAAACAATGTTTTTGCAACTGATGTTGAGACAAATTGCAATATGCAATACGTCATGCACCTTTTGAACGACAGCTACGAGCCGTTGGACTCTGCGAATCGTGTGCGCTGTAACATCGAGGCTTTATTCATCGACACAGAACAGCTATTGGAGAAATTTAACGAATACACGCCATCCACAGAAGTTCTCCAAAGAATAGATGACGCTTCGTCATTTTCAAACCATTTTGATGTTGCGGTTCGGCGGGGAACCGACGGTTCGATAAACACCGGTTCTATAACATCATTTGCTGCCAAAAACATTATTCGATTAGATTGGGATGATTTAATGACGCTCGAAGCAGATGCTCCTGTTGCACACCACAATGGTATGCTTGCAGCCGTACATGAATTGGGGACAGTTGTATTCGCATGCAATGCAGAATGGCATTATCTTACCACCAGTGCGCAAGTCGATACAAAAATATTTGATGCCACCAATACATTCATTAGCGCCAATGAAATTGATGGGCGAATTTATGAGGCGACTAAAACATTCATAAGTGCAGACGAAATAGGTGTTCGTACCGATTTTGCGATCAAGGATTTCATCTCAGGCGATGAGGTAAATCTCCGCATAGATATCGGGACAAGTAATTTTCTTAGTGCAGATACTATCGATGAACGCATAGCTGTAGCAACGAGCTCATTTATCAGCGGCGATATTGTAAATAGTAGGATAACAACTGCCCTCACCGATTACATAATTGGCGATGAAGTTAACAGTCGCATAGGCATCGCCACAAGTAATTTCTTGAGCGCCGATACAATTGATGAACGCATAGCAGTGGCTACGAGCACATTTATTAGCGGTGATATCATTGACTTCCGGATTGATGTTGCAACTAGCGATTTCATAAGTGGAGACGAGGTGAACAGGCGCATAAACACAACGACTCAGGATTTCATCAGCGAGAGTGCCATAATCAATCATATTTCAATAGCGACTAGTAATTTCATGAGTGCAGATGACATTTTTGCTCGCATCTTGTCTGACATTGGCATTGAGACGAAAGACTTCATTACAAAAGACGAAACCATAAATCGTATTGATGTAGCGACAAGCAATTTCTTGAGTGACGTGGAGATTGACCGTCGAATTGGCGTCGCCACAAGCAACTTTATAAGCGGGGACGAAATCGACACGCGCATCTCCTCTGCCACAAGTACGTTCATAAGTGAAACTGAGATTCAATACCAAATTGGTGCGGCTACGAGTAACTTTGTGCCACGAGAGGAAATTGATAGTAAAATAGCAACTGTGACAAGCAATTTTACGAGCGCAACCTCAATTCTCACATCGACTCTTATGAGCCAATCGCAAGTTCAGCAGCTTATTGTCGACCTTCAGCTCGTCAACGAAACGAAACTTGGCAATGACATTTACGCCGCCACATCAACTTTTATAAGTGAAGCGGCCATCAACGATAAAATAAGCACTGCGACCACTACATTTGTAAGTAGCGATAACATAAACGACCGAATAGCAACATCAGCCACAGCGACACTTGCTACTACCGACAGCAAAATAACAGCCGCTGTTTCGACAGTTAGCGTGGCCATAGGCAGTTCAATCGACACTAAAATTACAAATAAATTCAGTGAAACATTGTTTGTTGGTAAAACGGCCGTCATTTGGGGAGAGGGCGATTATAGCAGTAACGTTGATGTTTCCATTCATAACTGGCTGAGCAACATGTCTGTCATAGTAAATGTGTCGGTTGAATCAGCGGGTGCACCTTGCATTGCTAACATAAAATCAATAACTGCCGAGGCGATAACAGTTGCAGTGCAGACGTACGATGTCGCTGTACCACCTTACCCCACTCCTTCGCTACATTATGCCGTGTACAAGACATAATCTGGCCAATTTACTTCTATTTTTTGTATAGGCGGCCACTACGGCATAAAACAAAATGGCTGACATCGGCGATTCCACGGTTGCGCCAGATGGCTTTGAATTTGTCGATGAAACATTGCCTGTTCTACGAGTGAGAGACCTTTTGAGCGTGGATGAAATGGTTCAACGCAATCCTAGCTTTCTTGGTGTCACGGAAAAGGATGTCATGAATTATACCTATGACTTCTTTCCATTTCCAGATAAGGCTCGCGGAATATCGAAAACGTGGCGCGAAATAATTAACCAAAATAAAAAGCCGGCGTTTCCCCCATGCTTTATTCCAATGCTGCACCTACACAGAACTGATGCACCTAGCCCAAATGACGATGTTGAACAGCACATGCGCGTGTTGGCTATTCAAGACGTTAATCAACGGCAACAAGAACTTGAAAGGGCGGCATTTCCATACAAGGCAGGAGAGCTTGAACGGCCGCAATCATCTATTCGCCTTCAAGAACTTAAGTCACCCATAGAGATTGTGTCACTTACGGGTGATACACTTAAAATAACAGCATTTGATACTAAGCATCATGGTCGCTTGAGAATTCCCATTATAGGATTTAAAAACACCACCGATACCACAACCGATACCGATGCCGCCGTTATATTAAATGGTCCAAATTGGCGTTCCAAAGTCGCCGCAGCAGAGCGCATCCGCAGAAAATCAATTCTAGAAAAACCAGTTTTTGGTGAAAGTGTGCAAGATGTTGTCAAGTTCCTCTCGAGTCATGGCATCTCCTACGAATCTTTGAGCGCCAGAGAATTTCGGCATATCTCAAATGGGTGGGAGGAGGTTCTCCCGACGCAAAAAGCACGTCGTGCAAAGCCGCAGCCGTCGGCATCAACGTTACAGCCCATCGACAACAATTTATTAGAGGCTATTGCGGCATCCACAGTAAAATTACAGCCAAAACCCGAAAAGTTAGAAGAACTCTTAGGCAAGATTGAGCGCCGGCTCACAGGTATGGAGGCACCCGTTGCCGGATTTTCATCTATGTTGCCGTCTCCATTAAATCCATTGTCTCTTGCCGAAGCCATTGAAGGTAACGAAGAATCACTAAGCTCGTTTGTTGAAGCTTACCGAGATATAGTTAAAAATGAGGAAAAAGCATCCGCGCGTAACGCTCTCGAGTTGGCATTTACAGCATTAAAAGAAAGTGAACAATGGCCCGAAACATTAAAGCAAACGCGCGATTTATATGACTTGACGCTTCAATCTGTGTTTCATACGGTTCATGCAATAGACTCTATCTTTCCTACTTTCACCGACGAAAAGCAAGCCAAAGCCGGGGACGATATTACAGGTTACACCGGCTCAATAACAACCTTAGCGACATCGGTTGAATCCATAGTTCAAGGCATTGATACCGAACGTGCGGGCATGCAAGATATTGCCGACGCCGAGGACGCAAATATTGGCACTTACGAAGAGCTTGCCGAGGGAAGCGAAGTTTTGAAGGTTGTAATTATGGAGCTCAAACTCATAGCACAAAGCACAAAATTACCTATCGACATAAACGTTTTAGCGGGGCTTGTCACACCCCAGATTGATTTCCCGACGCGTCTTTCCTTGTTGGAGGATCGTCTTACGGAAATACCAAAAGAACAGCTTGAAGCTTTGTTAGCGGACCCTGCACAAGCTGAATGGTACGATAACCAAACAGTTAAGCGGGCACTTTTGGAAGTGATGTCGTTATTCAAAATTGCCGTAACTCACGCATTATCGTGTGCACTTGCATCATGGACAATAATTCTTCAAGAGACATTTGCCGAGCGCCGCCTTCTTGATTATGCACCACCGCCGTCAATGACAGGGTGTGCTAGCATGTGGGGATTTCACGGTCCTCCCATGACCCGTACAAAAGGACGAGGTACGCTCATGTATTTATTATGTGCAATGGGCAAAAGTGGAAACCCAATTTTCGCAGATTTTCTAGAACCGAATGCAGAGCAGAGAGTGGCGGCAATAGGCGACCTTGCGGAAAGTCTGTACCCTGATAGAGCGGGTGCCTTAAAAGAGCAGTTTGAAAGCTTGAAACCAGTGCTGTTGGCGCAAAAAGAAGCCCTAAAGAAACAACAGACTGAGTTGAAGAAATTTTTAGAGGGCAATGGAACTATTGACAGATTGGTCGCGGGCATCCTACAGCTGCCCAAAATAATGGCAATGGGAAATGACACTATAATCCCAGGAGCCTTCCACCGAAAGCATTCAGTTTCTTGCTGTTCGCAGAGGCTAGGCGCCGATTTCCGCGCATATGCTGACTGGCCAGAACATCGCCCTTTGCGAGGATTGCTTGCGCAAATAAAAGCGCAAGCCAAAGAGAAACAACATTTGTCAAAGGAGGCACCTGCTGGAATGATGGTCATAGAAGTAAAACAGGCAGCCGAACATGCGCCCAAGCAGAGTGCCCCAACAAAGATGATTGACTTCAAGATTCCTGAGAGCGAAGAGTCATTTACACAAATTGAGGAATTTCAAGAGGCATGGAGGCCATGGCTGCCCCCAAACATTACACCTCGGTACGTCGAGCAAAACATGCAGAATATTGCAAAGCATGGTAAGCAACCAAAGGCGTATGCGGCATGGATTGAAGCCCTGAATGCCGCGTCTTTCACGGAATTAGCAAAGCTTGGCATGCAAATTGCCAAGTCAAAGGCGGCGTGTATTTACAATTTGCGCGGAAGCATCATACGCGAGCAAGATGAACAACGTGTTTTGGACATGGTCCGGGCAATCATTACGTCATGGGCTGTTTCATCCATGAGTGAAGAGGACGACAAGAGTTCTTTGGTTATTCTTAATAAATTTGCCGCCATTCAGGCGTCACCGCTCGATTTGAGTAATAAAATAAGCGAATTGCGCGAGCGTCAAAAAGCGAGTGTTCTCAATAAATTAAATAGTAAGGACCCCGAAATGAGGAAGCTCCTCACCCAAATGAACCGTCTCGGTGTGGTAAATATTCGGGAAGGAACAACAGACAACGATGGCAACGAAGACGCTGTTATGGGTGCTGGTGAAGGGGAAGGCGTGGGCGGCATGGGCATGGAGCCGACGAGGGAAGCTCAGGCAGAGCAAGACTTTGCATGGCGGGGAGAAGATGCGGACGAAGGGGCTGAGTACTTGGATGCCTAGCACAAAAAATGACATAAGAGATAAGGAGAGAACGTATATTATACTCGTCGAAATCCAGTAACCATGCTCATCCCAATTCGCTGCTTTACATGCGGTAAAACACTAGCAGATAAATACGACTGGTATGTTCAAGAAACGGAAAAACTCCGGGCAGCCAAGAGCGACGATGAATCAAAATCAGGTGCTCTTGCACACTTTGACTCAGTTCATACGGGCCCCCTTCTTGACAAGCTGGGCCTGACGCGCTGCTGCTGCCGCCGCCACATGCTTGGCCAAGTGGACATGATGGATTCCATCTAATGTGTGCAAGATAGCCCTCTTCTTTTTGTCGTTTCATGTTAGTGTAGTGATGAGTAAGAGTAAGGCGGATGCGCTGTACGATGCTCTAGGAACGGACATAGGCCGAGCAAAACTTGGCGACGACCCACTGTTGCAAGAAAAGGCAATAGAGACAATGACGAATTTTCTGGACGAAATTCCAAAAAGCAAGCCGTGGTCGGAGCGTAAAGACGTTCAAATACTTGAGCTCCCTCTTGGCGAGATAATTCGCAGAACTCTGCAGACCGCAGTGGATATTCTCAATGATTTCACAAGAATTTTGACGGACCGGCACTACATGAGCGAGACCTCATTCCGCCGCAAGCTATTTGTAACGTTTACGTCACCTGAGCGCCGCTTGTATGTGGGCATTTGGCTCATTTTATTGGCATTCATTTTATACTTTATAGACTCGGCAGCATAGACTGTGCTATTTCTTTTTTCCACTTTGCAAGCAAGGGCAACTAGCAACTATGACAAATCCTATTTTACCATTCGCGGTGCTAGGCGTGAGTGTAATATTTCAGCTGATGCGTGCATCATCGCATGTTGTGGGTGTCGTGGTTGCGGCGACACTGTTGGCCATAGCAGCATATCCCACGATAGAGGCAAAGATGAAGAGCAAACCTGACCCCGCCGTTGCCTTGATGGAGCGAGAGCATAAAGAAGCGCTTGTACCCGCAATCGAAACGCCGAATTACAGCGTCTCTAAAATTCCAAAAAAAGGCTATAAATACTTGGAACAAAACCCGCCCCTTATTGCGCTCGTTCATAGCTTGCGCATTGTTCGCATGTATGAACGCCCTCGATACCAAGAGCTTATACAAACACTAGACAACTATCAAAAAATCTATATCTACATTCTTGGTCAACGCATACAGCCATCACAAGGGGTGCCACTTTTTCACGACATGCGCGCAAGAGTGCTTTCCTTATTGTACTCGTGCTATTTTGTGGTCCCCATGCAGCTCAAACATGTCTATGGAATTCACCCACATGATAGAATAAAAGAATGCGTTGCTGAATTTACGGCACTGTCCTCAAAAATGAATAGTGTGTTGCGTGACTTTGTTCGTTTGGAATTGAAACAAAACTGGACTTTCAGTGATGTGGTCGCCGCCGCAAATCAATTTAATGACCCATCTGCTCTTCCGTAAAATGAATAAATATGCAGAGTGTAGTAGAGGATGCCTCCTAAGAAATCGCCGATTGAATCCGCATCTTGCCATCTGGCGGAAGCTCGCAGCAAGTGGCTTTCGCTGGCCGATGATAGCTCTGTCTCGGCAAAGCATCGCCGGTCAATGAAAGCAGCTGTTAAATCGCTCGACAAGGCGATGGCAAAGCTAGCTTGCGTATCTGGCAAACGTGTTCAATCCGGAGGTAATGGTGAATTGTATGCACCTGGTCAGTTAAATCCAGGAGAAATTGCGAGCAACTCGAACGGTCTTGCTCTTGCTGTTCGGGACCCTCTTGGTGCTGCGACAATGGCGCGCATTGTTGCGGGCCAGAGCTCGGCATTGCCATTCTCTCTAGGTGGCGATGAAGCACTTTACCTTCCCACATCGGGCATGGACCCGGCTCTAAAAGCAAATATTGCCCCCAATCTTGGTGGCTACGTAAATGCGATGGGAACCACATTGGTCCCGACGCTGGTTGCTGGCGGCGGCAAGCGCGCAAAGCGCACAAAGCCGCGCAAGGCTTAAAGCATTGGTGTCATAAGATATCAAAACGAAGTTCAAATGGCGAAGAAGCCTGAAATTCACCCGGACTCGGAGCCTGACTCTGAAATTGATGACAGTGACTTGAGCTATGATAAATTTAATGATCAATCACCTTGGAAACATGTGGACCTTATTGAACTTTATCGATTGTACCAGTATGGTCTATCTCTCAACCGAATTGCTCGTTTTCTAGGGCGGTCCGTCCCGGCATGCGACACTGCAATGCGCAAGATCATGACTCAACAAATTCTGCACACGTCGCTGGCAGAGGTGGAGGAGCATTACCACGACGATGTTGTTCCTGAGTTGCTGCAATCGAAATACTATGTCGAGATGGACCCTGAACTATCTATTGCTGCAAATAACACGCAATGGGGCACAACTCCCTGGCTCATTTCCATGTACTTTGCATTTGTGCTAATGGTGATGGGGTGCGGTAAAACATTTGACATAGGCGATGGGAGATTTGACTAGAAAAGATTGTAGGACCATAGAGTAGCGTTTTGCTTTGTGAGGGAATATTTGGTCAAATGGCGACTAGTGTCTTTTCGCCGTCGCCTCCAAATGAGATCGAAACCAAGCTGCAGACAAGAACTTACATTTATGGTCAATCATCTAATGTTCTCGTGCTTGACTCGCCGTATGCCCAGACAAGTTTAGTTTTAACCAACAACTTGCGGGCGAAAGACATAAATGATACATACACTAATCTTTTTGCACTCTCGGCCAGTAATGAGGTCTTCAATATAACAAGGGACCAGGTCGTCCTTGCTCGCTTCGATAAGAGCAGGGATGCCACCGGGGGTGACGTCCCTCGATTGATTGTTCCCGGGGGTCACGTTACCGCCGACCGGTTTACGATTGAAGCGCCAGAAGTGCGCAAGGCCTTCGTTGTTCAGGATTTCAATGAATTGGGCTTGCATCAGTTTGCAGGTATCGGGTACACCGCAGGTATTCTAAATTATCAGGTTCCGGTGTCCAGTTCAATCCATGCATTTTACGTGGGCTATGACGCGAATTGTTCGACCGAGCTTATGCGCATTCAGCGTGTTGACAACAACACACAAGTTGGTATCGGGACCAATGCAATTCGCAGCGGTATTTCTTTGGAAGTAGCGGGAGGCGTGCACATTTCAAAAGACCTTACTATCGAGGGAGCATTGCATCTATCTGGCCCATTGGACTTGTCACAAGCCCAAGGTATTGCACGTCTCGACCCTCTCACTCAAAAAGTTGCACCCACGGTGTTGCCCGAAAAGTTGTTATACTTGAACACAACTAATCAAATTGATGCGTCGTATTTACCGGCATTGTATAGCGGCCCGTACATTCGAGGTTTGCGAAATGTTGGCATAGGGACACGGTCACCTGTTCAAAAATTGCATGTTATTGGAACTACAGTTACCAGCGAGCGCCTAGGAGTGGGTACAAATAAACCTGTGGCTCGCTTGCACGTTTACGATAATACTATTGCAACTCCTACATTTCGAATTGACAAACCTGGAAGCGGGGATGCCATTGTTGTTTATGGGTCAAACAATGCCGTGGCTTTTAACGTAACATCGGCGGGAGCAGTCGGCATTGGTATGTATAATAACGACACTACGGTACCGTTGCGAATTGCAGGAGGGCTGAACTTGGATGGAATATTAAGTGTCGACCGCTTTGAATGGCGTAATCGTGCCACAAACACACCTTATATGAGCGATACACAAGTCACTCTCAGTGATGGAACTGTTGAGGACGCATTGCAGGCACATGTGCCATTCCAAGCCTCCAAACGCATCGTAACACCTGAAATTATGTATGGCGGAAATCCAAGTGCACCGGCAAGTGCACCAAATGTTCGCTTTCGGTCATCTGGCATTCACGTAGAGCTCGATGCCATTTTTGAGCGACCCATCACGACGGTGTCGGATGCGCGTGTCAAGTGCAATATAAAGCGTGTGCCCGCGCCCCTTTCAGCACTCGAAAAAATTCATGGGTATACTTATAATTATTGCAAAAGCATGGCACATGGGGCATCATCCGGAGGAGGAGTTCAAAGTGCCGGGCTTCTTGCGCAAGAAGTTGAACGGGGGTTTCCTACTGCAGTGACACACCTCGATGATGGCAGGTTGGCTGTTCAATACGACAGTGTGTTGGCTCTGCTAGTTGAGGGATTTCACGAGCTAAAACGCAGTGTGAAATCGCTTGAAAGCAAGTTTGATAGGATGCAAAAATAGTTCCACACCATGCCATACTATCCTTATTTTTCGTTGGTAGATTTGCTATGCGGCAAAACCCCACAAAAGTAATCTCAAATCATTTATAGAACCCAAATAATCCCATGGTGTTCTTCGCTGAAGAAGTTGATAACGTCACATTCGGGGTTCAAGGCTCAAATGTCAATGAGACCATGCAAGTATCGTCCACCACGGATGATGTCTACATGCGGTTGTACACCAATAACTACACCGAAGTAGAAAATCTCTACACCGGCGCGGTTATCGGTTCATCCAACTACGACAAGTCTGGAGCAAGTAATGCCAACCTGTACTTTGGTCAAATTCTCAGCGATGAGAACGCGAGCACCGTCACCCGCACAATGACCATTAGCGACCACAAGGTCGAAATTGAGGGAGAACTATCCGTTTACGGCCATATTCTGCCCGCATCCAACATTGGTTTTGATCTTGGTTCCTCCACGCACAAATTTCGCGACCTGTACCTGGCTGGCAACACCATTCACCTGGGCGAAGCCACAATTGAGGAAACTGCTGATGGAAGCATAACTTTTGTTAACAAAAGTGGCCTACGTGAAATTGATCTTGATATCATTACCACCACCAACGCGAGCGGTGTGATCAACCTGAACGCCAAGAGCTTGAGCAACCTTCAAATGGTGAAGGCCGCGAACATGGATGCCGCCAGCTTCAAGACGGATGCTCTGTCCACATCCAACCCCGCTGGCATGAACATTAGCGGTATTACCTTGAGCAACGTGGGTGCTCTTGATACCCCAATTATTACAAACTCGGCCGGCCCCAATATCAACGTTTCCGGCAAGAGCCTGAGCAATATTAACACTGTTCAAACAACCACCCTAACTGGCCTCGATGGCAAGATTAACCTTGCGGGCGACACACTGTCCAACATCGGCGCCGTCAAAATGAACGCTAACTCGACCATTTTCACTGACCAAGTCACATCGTCGTCTGGCGCAGGCATCAACTTCCTAGGCACAGATCTCGTTAACATCCGCGACCTAGTCGTCACGGGTGATATCCGCGCTCGCGGTGAGTTTTTCGTCACAAACACAACCACATGCAACACCAGTCAATTCCGTATCGATAACGATGGCACCGGTCCCGCACTAGTTGCTAACCAACAGGGCATGGAAGACATTATCCAAGTGCAAGACGATGGCAACACCGTTTTCTTCATCAAGGACGGCGGTCAAGCTGCATTCGGTAGCTTCGGTGAGGCTATTGACACCGGCATTCCGGCCGCACAAGTGTACATTCGTAATGTGACCGAGTGCAACACGACCGGCCTATATGTTGAGCAAATGAACTCGAATGAAGACGTTCTCATTCTACAAGGCTGGAACGCATCGACCGACACCAAGGTTATTGTTGATGGTTTTGGCAATGTGGCAATTGGCGCAGACACGGCTGAGGCCAAGTTGTTTGTCGCTGGTACCGATGCCGATCAACCCGCACTGCTGGTCAAGACCAACACGAATGAGCCCGCCCTGTCCGTTGCCACAGACACCGGCTACGTCGGTATTGGTGTCACCGACGCCTCCGCTGTTCTAGAAATAAATGGCACAAACACCACTGACCCCCTTGTTATTCTCAAGACTGACGCCGTGGTTGATATCATGACGGTGAATGCCGATGGTAGCATCGGTATGGGTACGGCCCCCGTGGCTGGCACAACTTTGACAGTTGCCGGCACTGTGCGCATCGAGAACCTGATAATAGGCAGCGCAGACGGCAGCAGCCTCCTCACGGCATATGGCATGGAGGCGCCGGATGGCCGCGACTTCCTTCTGTTCGGTGATAACCACCTAAGCAACGTGACGGATGTGTACGCCGACCGCATTGCGCTCGAGGGCCGCGGCACAGCTGCCGCCCCTGTGTTCACATTCCGCCCGGACCAAAACACCGGTCTGTTCTCGCCCGACGAGGACAAGCTGGCCATCACAACTGCCGGCGTTGAGCGCATGTACGTGAGCGAGATTGGTAATGTCGGCATTGGCACCACCATTGCCGAGGTTCGCCTGGCCATTCACTCGACCGACGCCATGCTCGTGCCCGCTGGTTCGACCGCAGAACGCCCTGCATCCGCCAAGGCCGGTTACGTTCGTTACAACAGCTCTCTCCAAACGTTCGAAGGCTTCGGCCCTGGCAACGAGTGGGGCTCTCTGGGTGGCGTCAAGTCCACCGACCAACAAACGTACATCACGGCAGAGGCTGCCCCCGGTGTGAATGATGACATTATTCGCTTCTACAACAACGGTGTCGAAAGTGCTCGCTTTGATGAGGTCGGCCACCTCGGCATCGGCACCACCGTCGCTCCGGTGTCCCTCACAATCGAGGGCACTGACGCGGTGATGTTGCCCGCAGGTAGCTCAGCACTCCGCCCGTCCGCCCCCCGCCAAGGTTACGTTCGTTACAACACAGAGACCCTGCAATTCGAAGGTTTCGGTGCAGGTGATGCTTGGGGCTCTCTAGGTGGCGTGAAGAGCGTCGACCAAAAGACCTACATCTCTGCTGAGGCGTCCGCTGGCGTCAGCGATGACACCCTGCGCTTTGTTGCCGATAACCAAATGCTCATGACCCTTTCGGTCGACAATGGCTACAGCAACATGTCGTTCTACGGCGATGCCATCATGACCGGCACTGCCACCATTGCCGAGATGACGCTGAACGCCCGCACTCTGTGCAACGTCGCCACCCTCCACACCGAGGCCATTACATCGACGGCCGCCGCCATCGACTTCTCCAGCAAGGCCCTGAGCAATGTTGACCGTGTTATCACAAGCCGCTTGACTGGCCCCACCGCCGCCGGCATCGACGCGGAGGCCACCACGCTAAGCAACCTAAATATCCTCGAGGTTGCCCACATCACGACCGCCGCCGCCGGTGGCCTGATTGATGTGTCGGGCAAGAGCCTATCCAATGTCAGCATCATGGAGGTGCAAACCATCCACAATGCAGCGAACCCCAACATCAACGTGAGTGCCAACTCTCTGTCGAACATCACAACTGTCGCCACCGCAAACGTCGTGACAACTGTGCTGACATCGACGGGCGATAATATCAACGTTGATACTAAATCTCTATCTAATATCACAACCGTGCAAACAGCCAACCTGACATCGGCCACAAACGCCATCAATGTGAGCGCAAAGAGCCTGAGCAATGTCGGCGACATCTGGATGAAGCAAGGCGAGACCGTCTACACAGATGTCATCTCAGCTACATCCGGCGCCAGCGGCACGATTGGCTTCAACAACAACAACCTGACCAACATCAACGACCTGACAATTGGTGGTAAATTCACGGTGATTGGAGAGTTCACTGTTATGGAGACGACAACAAGCAACACCACTCAATTTGAGATCAATAACGAAGGCACCGGTCCCGCCCTGATTGTCAACCAACACGGCGCGAACGACATCATGAAAGTGATGGACGACACCAAGGTTGTGATGATGATCAAGGATGGTGGCAACATGGCCATTGGTGATTTCGGCACTGAAGAACTACCCGACCCCATGCCCGATGCCCAGCTGTACGTTTACAACAATGCCACCGACAATCAGCCCGCACTGTTCGTGAAGCAAGACTTTGCCACGCAACACACGATGGTCTTGTCCGGCAGCGGCCCCGGCGGCAGCAATGTCACGTTCAGCAGCTACGGCAAGTTGGGCTTCGGTAACGATGCACCCAACGCCCGTATCCACGCCGTTCACGAGGACAGCGTTACACAGTTCATGAAATACGAGAGTATTGATGATGTGAACGCCTTCGTGGTTGGCGCGGACGGTCGCGTCGGTGTTAAGGCCGACCCCATGTCGGGCACAAATGTTAACAACGCTGTTACCATTACCGGAACCACCCAATCGGATAGCTTCGTTGCCAAGACAGACGTTCGCACCAACAAGCTAACCACCGACACGGGTGATGTTATTGATGTCTCTGCCAAGACCCTGTCGAATGTCAACATCCTGCGCGTCGTCACAGTCACGACAGAAGCCGACGCAATTGACTTCAACAACAAGGCCTTGTCAAACGTGAACACCGTGTTGGCCAACAAGCTAGTGTTGACCGACAAGCTGTTGGCCCCCACCGTGTACGCCAACACCATCCTGCCCAAGGACGGCGACACCATCACCTTCAACGCCAAAGGACTAAGCAACATTGGCTTTGTTGACACCCCCAAGATTACCAACACCCTCGGCCAAAACATTGACCTTGACGACCGCAACCTGAGCAACGTGAAATCCCTGCAAACTTCGCTGCTGACATCGGCCACCGACCACATCGGCTTCTCCGCCAAGACGCTGTGCAATGTTAACATTCTGGATGTTGTGACCATCAAGAACTTGACCACATCCGTCGTCGACTTCGCCGCCAACACGTTGAGCAACGTCGGTGCCCTGCGCACACCCGTCATCACTTCGTCGGTTGGCCTCGGCCACATTGACATGACCGACATGACCTTGAGCAATGTCGGCTCTCTTGATGTCCCCCGCATCGAGAACAAGGATAATGCCATGATTGACTTTGTTTCCAACACGCTATCCAACGTGCTGGCTGTCGATGCCGTGACTCTGGTCACAAGCGTCCTCACAACAAAGGTCGCGGGTGGCCTGATTAATGTTGACTTCAAGACGCTATCGAACGTCAACGTGCTAGAGACGCAAACCATCACCAACGCGTCGGCCGACCACATTAGCCTTGACTCCAAGGCACTGTCCAACGTTGGCGATGTCCGCCTACTGGCCAATTCCAAGTTGGAGGTGAACACCATGACGACCACAGACGGTCGCCCCAACATTGACGTGTCAACTCGCACTCTATCCAACATCACAACGGTCGAGACGCAAAACGCCGTCATGAACAAGCTGACCACCTTCGCTGCTGGCGGCCTCATTGACGTCGACGCCAAGACTCTATCGAACGTGTCTGTCCTTGAGCTTGCCACACTGACCACTGTTGCTGCAGGTGGCCTCATCAATGTGGATGCCAAGAGCCTGTCCAACGTGACAACTCTAGAGGTTGCCAACTTGACGTCCGCCACCGCCGCGATCAACGTCTCTGCCAAGAGCCTCAGCAATGTGAGCGACCTATGGATGGTGGCCGACAAGACCATCTTCACGGACCGTCTGTCTTCCGTGGCCGGCGCCGGCCCATCGAATGCTATTAGCTTCAGCGGTAACGACCTGAATGCCATTCACGACCTGACCATTACAGGTAAGCTGACCGTCGCCGGTGACTTCACCGTCATGGAGACAACAACAAGCAACACCAACCAAATGATGATCAACAACGACGGCACCGGACCCGCCCTGATTGTGAACCAACAAGGCGCCAACGACATCCTAAAGGTCACCGATGACAGCGATGTTGTCATGTTCGTCAAGGACGGCGGCAACATGGGTGTTGGTAACTTTGGCACAGAGGCCATTCCCACAGGCACACCCGACGCGCGCATGTACATCTACAACACGGTTGACTCCCAACCGGCCATGTACATTCACCAAGATGTTGCGGCCGAGGACACACTCGTGTTGGTCGGATCCAGCGATGGTGGCAGCAATGTCACATTCAGCGGCGAGGGCAAGCTCGGCCTCGGCGTTGCCGCCCCCGCGGCGCGCATTGATGCCGTTCACGGAGATGACACCACCCAATTCATCCACTACGCTTCCCAATCCATGACGGACGCCTTTGTGGTTGGCGCGGATGGTCGCGTCGGCGTTATGGCTTCCCCGATGGCGGCTGCCAACCTGCTAAACACGGTGACCGTGAGCGGCATTACGCAAACGGACACTCTGGTTGCCAAGACCGCCGTCAAGACCAACATGCTGACAACAGACTCTGGCCTCATCATTGATGTTGACGCCAAGACACTGTCGAACGTCAACACCATGGAAGTCATGACAGTTACCACGACCGCTGCAAACAACACTATCTCCTTCGCAGGCAAGTCCCTGAGCAACATTGATAAACTTTACGTTAGCACACTCAATGCAGGCACTCAACAACTTGACTCGATTACAGTGGATACCATCCTGACAAATAATGCGGCCGGCATCAACATGTCCGGAATTACCCTGAGCAACCTGGGTGCAATTGACACAGAAGTTATCACAAACACGCGCGGCAACAGCATCAACCTCACAGGCACAAGCCTATCAAACGTTGGCTACGTGGAGACCTCCACCATCACTGCCCAAACGCAAAACATTAACATGACCGACAAGACACTGTCGAATGTGAACACACTCGACGTGAAAATCCTAACAAACTCTGCCGGCGATTTCATCAACGTCGACAATATTACACTGTCGAATGTTGCCGCCCTTGAAACGTCGGTGATTACAGCTCAAACACAAAACATTAACTTCACCGCCAAGACATTGTCCAACATTTCGGTCATTGAGATTGCCACCATGACTACGACCGCCGCTGGTGGTATTATTAATGTTGACGCCAAGACCCTGTCGAATGTTGACACGCTGGACGTCGCGCGCATCACATCCCAAACCGCGAACATTGACGTGTCGGGTATCACTCTGTCCAACGTTGCATCCCTGTCGACCTCTCTACTGACTGCCGACACCGCCCACATTGGCGTGGATGGCAAGACCCTGTGCAACGTGCTTGCCATTGATGTGCAAAGCCTAACAAACTTCACGGGATCTCAAATCAACATGACCAACATGTCCCTGTCGAACGTGTCGCTGCTACAAACCGTGGCCATCACCTCGATGGGCGCAGATGCGATTGACGTGTCTAACAAGAGCCTGAGCAACCTATCGTCCGTTTACATCAACGGCGGTGGCGCTCTGGTGACCGACAAGATTACCAGCGTTGGCGCAAGTGGAACGGGCGTGAGCTTCGAGAACAACAATGTCTATGGCATCAACAACCTGACCGTGGATGGTGACATTCGCGTGAAGGGTGAGTTCTTCGTGATGGCGACAACGACATGCAACACCAATCAATTCGAGATTGATAACGACGGCACAGGCCCCGCGCTGATTGTGAACCAACAAGGCGCCAATGACATTATGAATGTCACGGATGATGGCACCACTGTGTTCTACGTCAAGGATGGCGGTTACGCCGGCTTTGGCGAGTACGCCAGTGGCATTCCCACGTCGGCCCCGGAAGCGCGCGTGGTGATTGAGAACCCCGCCGCGGCTGCGGACACCGCCCTATTGGTGCGTCAACAAGAGGCGACAGAGGCGGCCCTACAAGTCTTCGTCGGCGCAGATGCCGTTTCGAAACTGACGGTGGATGCGCGCGGCACAATTGCCCCGGTCATGGTCACTGATGTCATCGACTCGATTGTGTCGGGCGGCGTGATTGATGCGTCTGCGACGACATTCAGCAACATGGATGCCATTTCGGTTGCCATGATTACGCACACATCGGGCGTGATTGACATGGACAACATGACGCTGTCCAACATGGGCGATATGCAAACATCGAACCTACTTGTCGACACAATTGGTCCCCTTTCGGGCTCTCGCATTGATTTCTCGAACACGACTCTTTCAAATGTTGGCATGCTAAGAACCAATGATATTGCCTCGGCGACACCCTTGGGCGACATCAGCTTCAACTACAGCCGCATTCTAGATGTCGACACCATCATTGTGCGCAGCAACGTGACGGTCATGATGACAGGAACAAACACCTTCACCAACTTGCCCACGGATGTGGTTCGCATGAACCCGTCGACTAACAAGATCTTCAACACCGACATCCCTGCCGAGGTCGTCCGTGTGGACTCGAGCACATACGCCATTAACCCGGCAATGCTGCCGTCGGTCGACACCTTCCGCAAGACCTTGATGCACACCAAGGACCGCGTCGGCATTGGGCTGAAGAACCCCCAACAAAAGCTGCACGTTCACGGCAACCAAGTCATCACAAGTGGTCGTCTGGGTCTCGGCATCACCGAGCCTCGCGCCATTCTGGACATTGTTGACAACAACGGTGCCTCGACGATGGTGCGCATCGAGCAAGAGGGTTCCTCTGACATTTTGGATGTGCGCGGCGCTGCCGGCGCCCCTGTGCTATTCGCCGCCGCCAGCCGCAGCATTGGTATTCACACGTCTGCCCCGTCGTCTCTCTTCGCCCTCGATGTGAACGGCAAGGTCAACGCGGCCACCGGTCTGCGCACACCTGTTATCGAGTCGGCCACGGGTGACATTGATTGCACGTTGGTCAACCTGAACAACATTCTTTCCGCCGACATCCAAAACTTGGTTGTGACGGGCACGATCACCATCCCGCAAAACTCGTTGGTTGTGGACGGCAGCTGCATCTCCATGAGCAACTTCGCCACCGACCTCATCTTGACCAGCGTTGACACGACAGCCTTCGACCAAACCATTAACTTCAACTCGGTCAAGTTGGGCAACATCAACACTGTGAACACGACCAACCTGCGCACATCTGCGATTACATCGCCCGCCACAACCATTACGTGCGGCGCTGCATTCCACGTGCAAGGCTTTGACAGCACCCTCCTTGGCCCCGACGTTCTGGATGCCATTTACGGCAACCAAATCGACGCCGAGATTGGTCTCCGTGTGGATAAGAATATCCTAGCACCCTCTTTCCTGAGCATCTCCGATCGCCGCATCAAGACCAACGTCGTTGCGTCGGCTTCCGCCGAGGATCTGGACCTGTTGATGAAGATTCCCGTCACCCGCTACAACTTCATTGACGGTGATGGCCGCACCCTACACGGTTTCATCGCGCAAGAGGTTGAGGAGCACGCGCCTTTCGCCGTTCGCACGACCACCGGAGTTGTGCCCAACATTATGCGCACACCGTCGGCCATCCACACCAATGGCATGGTGGTCGAGTTGGTGAACCATGGCATCGTCATCCAAAACAAGAAGCCCGTCATGATCAAGGTGCTGATTGATGGCAACGAGCTCATGACCAAGGTTACTGAGGTCCTCAGCCCCAACAGCTTCCGCGTGTGCGACCCCCTCGTGGGCGAGACCGTCTTCATCTACGGATCGGTTGTCCCCGACTTCAAGCTACTTGACAGCGACCGCCTAGTCCCCCTGGTGTTCAACGCCGTTAAGGAGCTACACGTCCAACACGTTGCATTGCAACAAACGCTGGCTACCGTGCTTGCCCGCCTGGACAAGCTTGAAGCCGCCCGTGCTTGAGACGAGACTGTTGCAGTAAGCAGTTCAACTTCAATGCGTTCATATTAAATCATTTTTATGTGTGTACCAAATAGAGTATTCAATGGCGGTTGTCATAGGAAAAACATTTGATTTAAGTGCCATACAGGAACATGTGGCTCGGCAAGAAAGAATTGTGCTGATAAATTCGAAAAATGAAACTGATGGGGTAGCGTCCTTGATTCAGCAGAAAAATTTGGCCGGACCGTCTTTCATTACTTGCTCTAATTACTCGATCGGGCAATATAACAATGCCTTTGAGGTGCGAGAATCTACATCGGCTGCATTTTTATTGCAAGCTGAAGCGGGGCAAAACTTAATGACCTTTCGCCCAAATGTCATTTGTCAATCAAACATGACCATTGTAAATACGTTAACGGCACCTATCGCAAATGTCACTCAAATGGGTGTTGGCCTCCTTTCTGTGAGCAATATGACGGTTCGAGGGAGCCCTGCGGCGCTGCCTTCAGTCGAGCACTTTCGCGTGGACTTGGGTCCAGCCACACCCATTCTAAGTATTGCACGAGACCGCGGGTACTTTCAGTCAGACGGTGGAAATTTCAAGCTTGGTATTGGGACTCAACCAACGGAACAATTGCATGTACGTGATAATGCAATAATTGGGAAAACATTATACAATGGAGAATCGATTGTGACACCCAAGCTGCAAAGTTCCTTGAATGCTGGAAACTCACTTGAATTTTTCGATGGGTGCAATGTTATATCAGGCTCAACAACAGTGACGGGGGATTTCTTGGTGGAAGGAATTTTTAAACTTACGCAAAAACAAAATTTCTTGGACGTTCGCATTGAAAGTAACTTGGAGGTTGCTCATGTTCATATTATAAACAATGATGCCGTTTTGTGGCCATCTCTCCGGATTGATCACGTTATTCCTACAAACGTCGTTAACAATATAGTAACTGCGCGCAACACGCAGGCAATTCTGGACATTGATGTAAATATACCGGATTTGAATGTCTCATACCGTGCACTTACAATGGATGCATATGGGCGCGTAGGTATGGGAACGACAAAGCCCGAGTATTACCTCTCTCTGGAAGCCACCGAGTACAATAAAAGCTACATTGGCAAGGGCTTGATACTTGCAAAATCGTCAATTGATTCAGCAGAGTCAGGCACATGCGCAGACGTGTTTGTCGTGGACCCGTATGCCAAAATCGGTTTGGGAACAGTTACCCCTGTGCACAACTTGCACATAGACGTATGCCATAAAGAGGACCACACCAAGGCAATTATTGGAGTTTATAAAAAAGATAACCACATCTGCCCATTTTTTGAGTTTTCTTGCAACGCCATTCCTGTTTCTGTAATGGACCGCAGAGGTGCTTTATTCATTGGGGCTGGTATAAGTAATGCGATATTGCCCACCGAGCTTTACAGCAATGTCCAATGTGCAGTGAATGGCGACGTATATTCTACAGGAACTCTTTTCGTGGATGGTATGGGTGCCGTCGCTGGAAATAAAATAGATTTAAACACGGTCACTCTGTCCAATGTTGGAAAGCTGGACGTAGGACATGTTAACACCAGCACTGTCAAGGCTGTGAGCGTGGATGCCTCCAGTATTATCACAAATAGTTTTGAGATTCCAGGTCTCGACATATCTGGTGCTGATAAGAACTCAATGTTGTCGACCAATCTCGACAAATTTGCGTTTCTGGGAAAGGTTGGTATTTTTAGCACAGACATTACGACTCTCCCGACAACGCTCACAACGACAACCCTTTATGCGAACGAAACTCAGGGCAAAGTGCAAATAACGGCACCGCTCAGCCAATTTACAACGAGCTTGATTCCCACAATATCCCAAACCTATCTCTTGAAACTAGAGGGGCCTTCGCCTGGTTTGGTTCTTCGCAACACACGATCAGAAGCATACGACGGAAATACAAGCTCGGCACGCCTGCAGTTTAATTACGACAAAACTAGTACGACAACCTTACGTGGATCGATTCGCTTTGAAAATGGTAGGTTTTACATTGACCACGACGACAAAAATATGATGGCATCAAACCGTGAAAATTTCAATTTATATAATGGGACATTTGGCGTTTATGACAATACCGCTTCATTTGGCACAGCAAGCACAGGATACAAGGTAACTCACTTTAACATTGGTAAGAGCATTACCGATTCAACGGACATTCGCAATGCCTTCAGCATCACGCGAGGTGTGCAGATTAATGGCGACCTTTGGATGTCAGCATCTGGAACTGCGACTCCAAATAAGGCGACCATCAATGGTGATTTGGTTGCCTCTGGAAAAATAACGTCGAGTGGCGGCGGTATTGGATACGCTGGGGCAGGCGTAGGTGGTGTCGTTACACAGATAACAAACAGGGCAACTGCTGTAACCCTTCATAAGTTAACTGGACAGATAACGTTGTTTGCAGCGAGTATAGTTGCGAATACGGTTAATTCTTTTACATTGACAAATTCATTTATAGCAGACAATGATCACATACTCATAACGCAAGTTGGAGGCACAGCAGCACAATACGTCTGTCAAGCCATCGCTGGAGCAGGGAGCGCAACAATCCACATACGAAACCCAACAGCAGCCGCGACAATATCTGAAGCCCCTGTATTTAAATTTACGGTGCTCAAATCGGCAATTGCCTAACACATCTTCTCATAAAATAGCATGTATGCATGAATATTGTTTTTAAGAGCCATGTCCGCATTCTCGATAGGGGACACACTCAAGTCATCAAAGTGATGCCATTTGTTGGCATATGGAGCGAGAGCCGTGTAATGGCCGCTATTTAATGATCCAAAATGACAGCCAATCGCCCGAATATGATATGTTTTGCTCTCACCACTTAGCTCAGTTCCAGGCAAAAATTTAAATGTTTCTGGAATGTTGACAGGCACATGAACCTTTTCAAGACGACCGTCCGATCTGTAACGAAATCGCTTGAGTACTATGACAAGAACATTGGGGGCCGACCAGAATCGCGTCAACTTCTCTGCTTTGCAAGCACCACATTTATCACATTTCCAGCCACCTTCCAATTTTTCAGGTTCTAAATACTGCTTGAAACAATCTCCCAATTGAACCGACTCCCCTTTTGGGGGTATCGGCACCTCCAAGCTCAGTGCAGAAAACGGCTCAAAATTGTGATAAACGTGGTTGCAGTTTTCGCAGACGACCTGACCCACTTGCAATCCATTCATAAGATGTGACCATCCATTTGGGACCTTGGCCATGAATCGCGTCCATGCATCGTGCGCAAGATCGCACATGACTCGAAATTGCGGTGTATTATTTTTCGTCAGCACTTTCCATGGTGGTGTGGCCGCACCAGCTTCGACTTCCCACTCCTTCTCAAAATTTTCCAACAGCACATGAAAAACCTCGCTCATGTCCATTTGTTCACCCATTGTTATGCGACCAGACATGGATTCTTCAAACGCCTTTGCGAATCGGCGCGGCACAATGGAAACATCAGCGGTCCAAAACTCGTGCATCAGTCGTTTGAGCTCGTTAACGATGCTAAATTTTGCGTCACTTAATACGAGTCCATCCGGCGTAGACTTTTTTAACACAAATTCTCGCAAGAGGTGCGTGTGAGCAATACACTGCAGGAGAGCATTCAAGCCACACGTATTGCCAACATTGCCAAGTCCTTTTGAGCCCAATTGCGCCATTTGATAAAAATGAAGGTCACACCTTTAAGTCGAGCAGGGAAATACATATGCGCAAATAACTGCGGCCTTTTTGGGCCCAAGCAAGGGGACCACTTTCAGCTTTGCGATGCGTTCTTTGGGGTCGAGTGGATTTAGGTCAGCAATAAACTCTGCCATGCTTGGCCAAAGAGCTACAAGTTCTTTAGATAGCTTACCCGACACACCAGGAATTTGCGAGAGCATAAGACGCCAACAAAGTTCCGGTGTGACATTTGCGCCAGGGCGCGACTTAACCATCATGGCTTGGTCGTGATTACAAGCAGCAACACCGCTGCCTGTATTTTGAAAAACATCGGCATTCTTTTGCACCTTTGCTAAAAAGGCGGTTATGAATGCAGCCGTGTCCTCAACGTCGTGCGTGAACACCACATGAATACCATCGCGGTACATGGTGTTGAAAACGAATCCTTGAAATGTACCTGTTGACATTCTGCCCATCACTTTATTCTCATCACCACACCATGTGCTGACGCATGGCGCCCCTTCAAGAATATAAGTAATGCGATTTGGGGGATAGTGTGCAAGGAGTCGTGCTTTTTGTTCTCTGTATCGCCCGTCCTTGATGCTCGCTGCCAAGTCCGCAACCGTTTTGCGCTCGAAAACCCAATCCCCCGCCGTTTGTGTGGTGAGCAGAATATCCCCCATGTCAAGTGCTTTTACACATACATAATTATGTTCTTGTCCAAGAGCTTCAATGAGCGCTGCCTCTCGTGTGTCAATTTGCAACTCCATTACGTTACACAACACAAGACATTTGGCTCTAAGCCCGTTTCTTTAACGCTTGTAAACTGGCGAGCGCTGCCACCCTAAGGTCATCATTCGCATTCGGCCGCTTAACCGCCTGCGCCGTTTCAACTACACCCATAGTCTTGCACCAGTCAAGGATGGCGTTATTTCCAAAATTTTCTTCTAGATTTCGCTGAAAGTTATAATATTGAAGAGACATATCATTTGCTTGAGATCTGGAACATTGCTTGATAGGAGATGTATGAAGAAATCGACGAATAAGACCTACATAAATATATTGGGTATCCGCGTTTTCATTCTTGTCTTGAAACACATTTAGTTTTGAAACAGCGGAAGTCCATTCAACAAATGATACAAGCTTGGATGTATCAAGTAGCATGTCTGGCGTAAGATAGTACAGTGTAGCGAATTTTATTGTTTTATCAATCATAACAAGTTTATCTTGGTTGAAGTTTCCCCTTTGTTTTTGAAGAAGACCACCACGCTTTTGGCTAAGGTGAACGAGAATTTGCTTGCCGTACTCTTCTTGGGTAAGTTTTTTGTAGATGTCCCACATTGCATGCGGCGGCAAAACCTCGCAAAGTTTATTGGCAAAATCGTCCAAAGCTTTAAAAATAATATCACCCCATCGAGGCATATGAGGAAATTTGGTGTTGATGATTTGTAGGAAAAGTTCGGGTGATTCTGCAAGATCGGTTGTCCAAAAAGCAGGTGATGACAAAGCAGTATTAAAACACATCGGGGAATCGAAGCGGTCAGCCATCGCCATTAAACGAAGTACGGTCAGCGGCTTGTTGTCTTCTATATGTTTTAGGTCATGAGTGTAAAAACATAATAGTAAATCTTTGAAAGATGCAATATCTTCGACTTCAACGGAGACAACTGGCTGTTTGCTCTCTTGCATTTGAATTGCCGTGTAAAAAATGGTAGACGATTTTGAAAGTATAAAGTTGTGTGCAAAAAGCCGCTCAGCTATTTCGCCATTTTGTTTGATCTCAATAAAGCAGTCGGACAGTAGTTCACTGTTGTAATATTTGGAAAGGTCCATTTTGTGTGTGTGTGCACGCGTGTGTGTGAACATATTTGGCAGGGTGGTCCCGATTCAAAGTAAAAATGCAAATTGGGGCCAGGCAATACCCCCTTCCTCACGAAACTTCGTAAAGCAAGCCAGCTTCTAACTCATTTTTGCTTTTGCAAGCAACTTTTGATAGTATCATTGCCTTGATGCGGGCGAGTATACTGCCTTTTTCTTTGCAAACAGTTGGCGGGTCTACACGAATCACCATAACAGATGCTAATAAATCGATTATGGTTATTTCGAGAAAGGGATTTATTTCATGAAGCCGCTGTAAGTAAAATCGTATCCGTGACGGTCTATACTTTTGAGTGTCTTTTGAAAATGCCTGCACGTCATATGCAATGGTTTCGATGCATTCATCAACTTCGGACCCTGCATCATAGTTTAAACGCAAATTATTTAATCGTTGCAAAATATTCGCCGTATCATCCATTCCCCTCTATCACTCAATTCAGTTAACTTCTAAATTGCTTACTTTTTCTTACTTTCCCATTATTATAGGGGCTATGGACCAAGTTCGGCCAACAGAGTGGGTTTTGCCCAACCGCGTTGGCTTTCCAGAATGGATTTACAAGACATTCCATGCTAGCAAGTATGCAAATAAGCGAACATCGCAATTCATCCAGCAACGTCTAGTGCGCGACTTTTTGCAAAAACAATCGCCATACAAAGGCCTTTTGCTATATCATGGCCTCGGTTCGGGCAAGACTTGCTCGGCAATTGCTGCGACACAGGCATACGCATACAGTGGACGCAAAGTCGTCGTCATGTTGCCCGCATCTCTTGCTCAAAATTACTTGAACGAACTGATGTCTTGTGGCAACCTTGCGCGTTGGTCGGCAATAAAGCTCGACACAACAAAGCCAGAAGATGCCACAATTTTCGCGCATCTTAAGAAGGCCTTCCATTATTCGCCCGAATTTATCCGCAAGCACGCGACACCCAACAAAACAAAGGAGGCGCAAATCCAGCTGTGGATGCCGTGGATTCCAAAGAATGCATCCACCCTACTGTTTCCAGCGTCGCGTTGCGACGCTTACAATGCCCGACTCCGTGCGCTTACAGAAGACCAGCGCATGACTGTCGACCACACCATAAAAGAAATCCTACCGCACCTATATTATTTCATCAAGTACAATGGCCTTACCCAAAAGGCATTGGAAAAGTATACGCCTCGCTTCTTCGAAAACAGCGTTGTTGTCATAGACGAGGCCCACAACTTCATTTCACAGGCAATCCATCACGGCACTTTGAATTACCGTATCTACCAAAATCTGCGTGCCGCCAAGAACTGTCGAATGGTCTTGTTGTCCGGCACACCTGCAATCAACAATCCCTATGAAATTGGCGCGACGCTAAATCTCCTGCGCGGTGATTTGCGTATGCATGAAATTGTTCTCGCACCGCAAGCCTCATTTCCATCAAGCGCAGAAATCAAAGAGCGCTTGCAATCGAAGCGCCTCAATGGTATCACATTGGACAATTATATAGACGATGTACACACTCAACCCGGAGACCGCAAGATTAGATTTGTCTTGCTGCCACACGGATATGTACGGTTGAATGAAACAGAAGTAAAAGCGAAAGCGTGGGGCATGTCTCCTGATGCGTTTGAATCCCGCCTTACAGAGCTTTTTGCCCCAGTTTCCAAATCGAAATCGCTTCACTTCAATGCGTACCCGTCAAACATGGACGAATTTAATGATACCTTCTTGGACCTTGATAATCCGGAAAAACCAAAAATGCGAGAGAAGGACTTATTTATGCGTCGCTCTCTTGGCATCGTGTCGTACTTGACGAACGTTGACGATGGTACGTACCCTAAAGTTCTGCCCGAGCGAGTTGTTGAATGCCCCATGTCGGCACATCAGTTCGAGGCCTACGAAAAGAACCGCAAGAAAGAACTCGAGATGGAACAATCGCAAGCTCGCCGCCGCGCGGCTGGCCGCGTGGATCCATTTGGAAAAGTGTCGTCAGTGTACCGTGCTTTCAGTCGCATGACATGCAACTTTGCCTTTCCCAAGGAACTAAACCGCCCATTTCCACGCGACATGAAGGCTGCGCGGAAGCAAATGGATTTTGGCGACGATGGGGAGGAGAATACAGAAGCCGAAATTCCCGGCGCCGCAACAGGCACGAAAGCAGCAAAAGCAGCTGCGGTGGCGTATGAACATGCGCTCGAGGATGCTCTTGTCCGCCTGCGAACACGTGGTGACCAATATTTGTCTATTGAGAATCTTGCAGATATGTACAGTCCCAAAATGGCACGTGCCATCGCCGATATTCACGAGTCGCCAGGCAAGTGCCTATTTTACAGTCAGTTCCGCACAATCGAGGGCATTGGCATTATGCGCCTTGCTCTTGCTGAAGCGGGTTGGGCTGAAATTCAAGTGTCTAAAGCAAGCAATGGCCATTGGCGCATTCATGGCGCCGATAACATGCCTCTCGAAAAATTGTTTGATGCAAAATACGGCGGCAAACGGTTTGTTGTTTTCAACAGCGACCGCGAAAAAACAGAAGTCTTGATGCGGATTTTTAACGGCCAATTCAACCTCATGCCACCATCAGTGCGCCGTCAACTTGCAAGCCATGGCTACGAGCAAACGGAGGATAACTTTTATGGGGATAAGTGCGCCCTTATGATGGTTTCCCAATCTGGGGCGGAGGGAATTTCATTGAAACATGTGCGTCGTGTTCTAATCCTCGAGCCATTCTGGAACAAGGTGCGCATTGACCAAGTCATCGGCCGCGCTGCCCGCCGCTTTTCGCACACGGACCTTGCCCCGGAGGACCGCGACGTAGAAGTGCGCATTTACACGGCCGTCTTCACTCCGGAGCAAATAGCCAAGTCTTTCACAATTCAAACACACGAGCAAGGCATCAGCAGCGATACCCATATTTCCAACATTGCAGCGAGAAAAGACGGTGTCATTGGCGAATTTCTTGGCGCCCTGAAACGCTCGGCCATTGATTGTGCGGTGCTTGCAGAGACCAACCGAATCAGCGAAACAAAAGCGACTTGCTTCCAATTTCCTCGAGGACAGGCGAGAACAGATGCAGCCTTCTTGCCAAATATTGAAGATGACAAAGCAAACGCTGCAGCTCTCAACAAACGCGCGATCAACCAAGATGTTCTTGGGCGCGTTGTTCAAAGCAAAGGGAGTGACAAAACCAAAAAGGTCCTCCTTGATGGCAAGCTATACGATTACGAAGCATACAAACATGCAGGTATTTTGGTAGATGCCTGAATTCCATAAAATCTCACGATTCTCACACCATTTAGGTAAGCCAAATCATTTTTATTGTTTTATTATGTCATGTTTCAGTAAATAAGATAAATGGAAAGTCCTACGAGTCCTACGAGTCCTGCAAGCAAACAGATGAGGTCTTTAGGAGTTGAGACAATTACGAAATCCATAAAAGAACTGTACCATTTGCAAGTGCTTGGACAGGGAGGATTTGGTTATGTGTATAAGGCGAGGCGCATTGAACAACCTAACGGAGTCAAAGTTGCGCTAAAACAAATTACAGCACGCGACCCTCATCGCTTCAATTCGATTATTCGCGAAATTCGATTCATGCGAATGTTGAGCAACATCAATGACAGTCATTTTATACAGATAACGCATGCATATCAACGTAAAACTCACGACAACTTGGGCAACCAGCAACGTGAGTTTTACATTGAGATGGAGCTAGCAGATGGCGACTTGTCTGATTTTATGAATTCCGACTATTACGGTCGAAAGGCGCGAAAGGATGACCTCATATGTGATATCGCATTAGATGTCGCGCAAGCTTTAATAATCATGCATGGACGCAAACATATTCACGCAGACCTTAAGCCCGAAAACATAATGTATTTTTCGAACTCACGCGCTTTCACCTTCAAGCTTGGTGACTTTGGACTCGCTTGCGATGCGCCATGCTTCGAACACCAAGGTGGAACCAGTGGGTATATCGACCCTATGGTTGCGTGCTTTGACACGTACAGGTTGAACGAGGCTTCAGACATGTATAGTTTCGGTGTCATTTTATACAACATGTTTGCAGATAGTGTCTACATGGTTGGTACGCTTTGTGGATACGAAGTGATTTATCATTACAATAGCATGATAGCAAGCCCACCTAAAAATGATTATTGGAAACTCATCTATAACCTTTTGCAACCCTTTACGCCGGAGAAGCGATTAAGTGCAAAGGCTGCATTCGATGTGTTAAATGGAAGAAAAGCAAATTTAACGATTCCTCACGAGCCGCAAACTACCGAGATGTATCAGTTGCAAAAAGCAAAGTACGCTGCAACCAAACCCCTCGCAGCTGCCACATCGCCCACCCCCACCTCTTGCAAACGAAGCTCGAAAAGTGCAGTTTTATCGCTCATTCGTGGAATTAAAAAAGACCATCACGAGTTGTGTGACGACCCGTTCACGTTTGATACCTTACAAAGCGACTTGATAGACTTGGGCATCATGGACAAACCGCATGTAGATGAAATATTAAAACGTTACAGAACGGATATTCAAAAATTAATCTAGGTGCATGCTACGCTATTTATGATTAAGAGATCTTGAAACCCCTCTTGCTTACCATCGAATGACATTGTTGGCGTGAAACGAAAATCTGCGTGTTCATTCAATTCTGCAAAATATGCCGGGCTTAGCTCTTTTCGAAGTGTGACGATTGCAGCATCGGGTGTCATTCGCCGCCGCTGCAGTTCTAAAAAGCCACCATCCACGTTCTCGTGGCGGACGCACATGATGGATGTTGCCTTGCCCTCTTGAGATTCCCATGGCAAGTCACAATTATTCGGGTGTTCAAGTCCTTGAATGCGTCTTGCTTCAATCATGACTTTGACGGCGCTTATATCCAATGCATCTTCATAAAACACCTTCATGTGCATTCCTATGACGGCTTGAAATTGTCTACTATTTGGGTGAAATGTCCCATCTATTCTTTTTATTTGTCCCTTTTGGCGGTCTATGCGATAAGTAACAAAGCTAGTTTGCGTCTGTTTTGTTTTCGGTTTTTGTAATCCCGAATATTTATGAAAGTCTTGAGACATTTCGTGTATATTAACCACCCGACGTACGTCATAGATGTTTGCCTCAAAATGACGGGATAAACATTGCATACTGATTTGATAACGTATCTGATACTTAACGTATCTATTATTGTTTAAGCGAGAAAGTTGTTAGTGCTCTATTTTCATTGTTTTGGGATTTCGGGGTGGGTTGAAGTTACTTATCTTATGTAGCTGTAGTATTATGACAACTGTTCCAAGCACAGGAGCGCTTACTTTTACAACGCTTGGAACAGTATTTGGTGTTGCAAAAACCCTACATTATGTCGAGTTTTGTACGTAGCGGGACTTTTGTGCCCAATCTTTCGGCAAACGCAAACATTCCGTCGACGACATTGAATATGAAGTTTTCCCAATTTTATGGCTCAACAAAACAATCACCTTCATTTATCGGAACCACGCCGAATATTAATCCATTGGAAGCTTACTCCATTCATGCTGTTGATACGCCAGGTTTGAACAATAATCATTACCGCCGTATTTGCTTTTCATGGTCATATTCTTCAAACGAAATGATTATCGCTTGCAATCAACAACCAAAAGCTAAAATTATTGGTATGCAGTACTTGGTTGGTTCGCAACCAACTTATCAACCTTTACCAACGTATACAATTGGCATGAAGCTGCATAATCAAAATTATCAAAGTAATATATCTGGCGATTTAGTTGGGGGGCCAATGACTCTTGTAAAAGCTAGTTCATCTGAGTCCTTTGTTTCAAATCAAGTTAAAGTTTTTACATTTACAACACCATTCGAATGGGTTTCTGGTAAAGCTTTAGGTATAACATGTGCTTGGGGGCAATCACCGAATAATTATTCATATACTGGAACACACAGAGTCAGCGGCGTTGGTGCAAGCCCGTCAGGAAGTTGGTACGATCAGACAGATGACGCCGGCACATATTCTTATAATTCAGTAGTTAGCGGTATGGTAACGTATAGACCGGTTGTTCAATTCATATGCGCGGCGTAAAACATTACTTGACCAAATGATGAAGCTCGCGATGAAAGTAATCAACCATCGTTTCCCACCGGTAATGTCGAAGGATTTCTTGGCGCGCCTTTTTACCATGTTTAGTGACGATTGCAGGGTTTGTGTAGTACTTCCAAATAGCATCGGCGACATCTTTTGGGTCGGCAACCTCGGCATAGCCGCCAATACCATCGCGTTGCTTATCAATGTAATAGGCCCATTTGGGTTCCACTAGTGTGCTTATGCTATTGTTAAGGAATTCCTTGAACCCACCAATGTTTGCGGCAATCTGGGGACACCCGACGGCGGCATGTTCGAACTGGCACAGGCCAAATCCCTCGCCCTCGCACGTATTTAATCCTATATCACTTGCATTGTACAAAACGTTGATTTCAGTGTCGCTCATTTGTTGAGGCCTTGCAAGCGTGGTGATGTATTGTTTGCCAATATCCCAAGCAATTCCGCGTTTTGCCAACTCATGCTCAAATATTTCTGGGAGGTTCCAGAATCCTTCCGTTTGTGTGGCAATCATTAGGACAATGGGCCGCGAGGCGCGTGTTGGCGATGTTTTGAGCAGAGCCTGGTGCCGCCCCACCACATCTGCAAGTGCCATGATAGTGTGGTCCCAGCGCTTACGAGGCTGGTTGCGATTTAGGTTGAGAATTACAAAAGCGTTGTTTGGAATTGAAAAGTATATGCGGGCTAGATCTCGTGGAATTGGAAAATATAGCTCGGGATCAAAGCCATGCGGAAAGACATACATTGGTAATTTGACGCCAAGGCTGAGGGCAACATCGCGCCAGTAAGGCGTAAACGCAATGACCGCATCAAAATTGTCGTTCAGCATTTTGATGTACATCTTCTTTTGATACGGATACACTTGGTCCATGTAGCTAACTAACTTGAACTTTGATAGTTCTTCGGTTGTGAGCTCTTTCTTGATGGTGCCCACCAATGCAGACGTGATGACCATGTCATTGAAGATAATCACCACATCTTGAGGGCGCTTCCGGATATACTCTGCAATTTCTTTTTCACCGAAACCATGTCGCTTTGGGTTTTCATGAGCAAGCACATCGTGCATGATAATTCCCGATGGCAGATCGGCGCGCGCTTCACCTCCTTTCGTTTGGTTATAGTTTTGAAATCCATACACGGTCAGTCGAATATCAGCCTTGGCACCCAAAAACTTGGCAATGTAATACACGACGCGCGAATAGCCATTGGATTGGCCGATTGGGTACGTACCGCACAACATAACCCGTAGACGCTTGTCGTTTGGATCTCTGGGGTCTGCCGTGATTTCAAGAACATTTGATGAGGCGAGTGAAGCGTCGGCAGCGGGCACGACAGCAGATGCAGGGGCGACAGCAGATGCAGGGGCGACAGTTATATTCGCACTTGCGCCTACACTCTGGCCTTGACTAACCATGCCTAAGAAATCCATGATGAGTTCCCTTCTTGCTGAACGACAACCCCATACAATTCTTTAAGCGAGGGTCAAAATTACTTAAGGCTCACATCACCACTCATATCAAGAAAATGAGCATTAAGAGCGAAGCATCAAGTGAGGTTCTGGACTCGACCACAGAGACGGAAACCGTTGACATTTTTGATGAGCAAATGTTTTTCATTCTAAAACAATTTCTGGTGAGCAAGTCCGGTGCAAATGTTGCTGAATGTCTTGAACGGGTAGCGGATGAGCTAAGTAAGATTCGCGTGGCACTTGAATCGCGAAAGTAAAGAGTCTTCTACTTTGCATAAAATTCTTATTTTTAATCATAATCGCACACGTGAACAGTCATGCGAATTTATAATAAATGAATAAAAAGCTTTCGCCTAGTTAGAAAGTATAAATGGCAGCTCTACTCGCTGAATTGACTGCTCTCATTGCACATGTTAAGGAGCCACTTAACAATATGAGTGATGACGAATTTGCAACAATTGCTAATGAGTTGGATAGCAAAGTTGCTGAGTTACAGGCCGCCCTTACAGGGTTGAAATCTCGAGTCAAGGAAGAGATGAAGCGAAAATCAAGGTTGTCACTAGTTGATGATATTTTGAACGAGCGCATCGTTACACACGACCAATTTACAAATGACCCTGTAATGAGGGGATTGAAGAGTGTGGCAAATCGTGTTGAAAGTGACTTGAAACGCATAGCTGTTGGTAAAAGCTTGACTCGTCTTCCTGCAATGTCAGTTATGAATACAAGCATTTATACTGACTTGTTGAAGGAGTACAACGAAATGAATAGCTCTGAAACTCCCTTGAAGCGGAAACTTCTTGAAATTTCATTGAACCATTATATCGATGAGAACCTAAAACTCGATCTCGAACCGAAAAGATTCACGACAATATTAAAAAGAGTTTTGATAACGACTGATAGCCACAAGTTTCATGACACTAAACAACGCACCATTAATCTTGGCAATGAGTACATTACGAGTGCTCTGTCGCAAGAAAGTAACATATCAAGTGACGATATGTGGTGGAATTTGCATGAATTGATAAAAGTTTGTGGAGATACGGTTTATGTTACTCATTTACAGGCAGCTTTAGATAGATCAATGGCTCATGGTGAGTTTGTCGTAAGCGCTGAACATCACGAAAATAGTCACGACCCCGGTAATCACAATTTTGATATGGCGGGTCTTTTACAAGCCAAGATAGACAAGAATGGCTCTGACTTAAATAATATAGGGAAGCATTATCGAAAGTGTTTAAGAAAAGTGCATTATGATATAACTGGGTTTAAAGATGATGACAATTATGTTGAAGGTATAGTTTGGGTGCATGGCGAATCTTCTGCAAATATGTGGAACCACATGATGGACAGGGCGTTCAAAATGAACTTGGTAAGTTTCGATAGAAATACGCATTTGGATTGGTGTCAAGTGATGGAAAATGCGTTGGCTAAAGGCATTCATCCCGGGTCATCGTATCCAAAAATCTTAGAGCGCGTACGAACACGCATTCAAGAATATGAGGGCCTCATAAGATTGGGGGAAATAAGCCGACAAAAGGCGCGCAGTGACGGTCTTGCATGCTGGCGCGAGCTTGAGCAGTCCTTAATGCGCTCTCCAAAACCTGTTATTGGTGGTCGGGCAAAAAGAATTAAAAGAAAGTAAAAATCGACATAAGCAATGAGTGTCAAGCGTAAGTAAGAATGCAGACAAATTTGGTAATTGTCGAATCAGCAAGCAAAGCAAAGACGATTCAAAAATATCTAAATGCGGCTCCTGAGCTCAGCCATATGGGGACGTTCAAGGTTATGGCCTCTTTGGGTCACATTGTTGACCTTCCATCGAAAGAAATGGCCGTGGACACTTCAACATGGGCTGTTAAGTATGAAACGATACGTGCAAAATACAAAACCGTCAAAGCGCTGAGAGACGCTGTGAAAGCAGCCTCGACTGTGTTTATAGCAAGTGACCCTGACCGCGAAGGTGCTTCGATTGCCAAGCATTTGCAAAAAACGCTAAAACTTTCGCCAAATGTTCCGCGCCTTCTCTTCCATGAAATTACTCCGCGTGCACTCGTAGCTGCTGTTCTTAATCCAGGGACCATTGATGAGAACCTTGTTGCCGCCCAAGAGGCCCGCCGCATATTGGACAGGGTAGTCGGCTATGAATTATCACCCCTTCTTTGGCGGCGGTTTGCGACGTCAACGTTGAGTGCAGGTCGCGTACAGAGCGCTGCGCTAAAGCTTCTAGTTGACCGTGCGAACGCACAAGAGACTCACACTCCAGAGCCATATTGGATCCTTCATGGCTATTTTACTCCTCCAACCGGAGAAATATTAGAGACGCGAGCCTACACCCATGCATCCGCAAACCTTGCAACTTGGAACGAACATGATGCCCAAGAGTTGCTTTCTTCCCTTTCAAAAACAAGAACAAAAGACACGCATACACATTGGAGTGCCACATTTTCGAAAAAAGAAACCACTAAATCACCACCTGCGCCCTTTGCGACTTCAACCCTTCAACAAGAGGCATACACTCGCTATGGCATTCCTGCAAAGCGAACGATGCAACTAGCTCAAGCATTGTACGAAGCAGGTCATATAACCTACATGCGTACAGATTCTCTATCAATATCAAAAGACGCACAAACGACGATTCTTTGCCACATCAAAGCATCCATAGGACCTGAGTGGGCGCAAGCGCGTTCTTTTAAAACAAAGGCAGCTAACGCTCAGGAGGCACATGAAGCCATTCGACCTACGCAACCAAGCAAGGAATCTCTCGAGGCCAATGAAACCATAACGACACAGCATATTAAGTTGTACACTCTCATATGGCAACGCACTATCGCATCACAGATGATTCCTGCACGCTATGCTGAGGTGACAGTGACAGTGACACCGTCATCGGCATTTCCTGCAGTTTTTCGAGGAACTCACTCTATTCTCACACATCAAGGCTATTTGCTCGTATATTCGCCGGATCTAAAAGTAAATGCCGCAAGCCTCGCCAAGTGGGACGGCTTCTTAACAGAAGCAGGCGGAACACTGGTTGATCCAACCGAGTTTAAAGCAAAAGGTGACTTTACAAGCGCACCATCTCAATATAATGAGCCTCAACTCGTCAAGGCACTAGAGAAGCACGGCATAGGGCGACCAAGTACATTTGCCACTATTGTTGACAAGTTGTTCTCAAAAACATACATTGCAAAGGGTGGTAACACCCAATCATCTCAAGAAATTCGGCACTATTCATGTGTTCCGGACGGAACAGGCAATGTTGACATGTGCACAGAGGCCTTGGTGCTAGGAGGAAAGGAAACAGATAAAATGGTCCCGACAAAACTTGGTCACCGCGTGAATGAGTACCTTAATGGTATCACACCGTACCTGTTGGACGTCGCATTTACCGCAAGCATGGAAAATGACCTTGACCTCATTGCTCGTGGAGAGGCGCAAGAGAAGGATATTCTCAACGTCTTTTACGAAAAATTTCACCCGTCTGTCGAGCATGCGCAGGAGACAGCAACACAAGCCAAGACCGAAAAGAAAACAAAAAATACTGCAAAACCTACGAAGCCCACGAAACCTAATCCTAGCAAATCCCTACGGGACTTTCAAGAGCTCGAAACAAGTGTTGTGCAGACTCGCTTTGGTCTAGCATTATTTCATTCGCCTTCCAATAAATTCGTCTCACTTGGGCCCTTCATTGAGTGGCGCAATATTACGGTGCCTGACATGACTTCAAAAGATGCGCGATTCCTGCTTGCTCTTCCCATTGCAATGCCAAACAGCTCTCAACTTGCTATCGGCCGCTATGGCTTGTACATCAAAGACGCGAATGGCAAAAATCAAAAGCTTCACAAAAATGAATGGGACCGCTACTACGAAGCATTTGAATAGGGACATCAAGCATCATGTTTTTTGCCACCTGGCCTGTATCCAACAGGGCTAGTCGTCTTCCAATTTTTGGGAAGTTTGGTCCAACCCTCAGGGTAACCCATCATCCACTCAACAAACTCCGTGCTCACTTGCCCCCCACGACTTTCGTTAGGTGTGCTTGCTTCGAATCTAACTTGCGTTGGCAAGTCGCGGGCAACGCGCACTGTGAGCGAGTTTGCTGCACATGTCACGGACCGCGGCGTTGACCACGCAGTCATTGGAAGACCTTCCATCACAGGTGGCGAACGCTCCATGCCAATGCGTGGTTTTTGAAATTGCCCATCCCACTTGAACGAGTCTAGTTTCAACAAAAGGCTTAGTGATGGCCGTTTTAGGGCCGGAACCTTTTTGGGGTCGATTTCGAATATTTCCATGGCTCCGCTGTCAGCCGTTTTTCGTGCATGCCCCCACTTGGGTAGAATTGGCTTTGTTTTTGATTTGGCTACCTTGAGTATGTCTGGGTGAGGTGATTCCAATTTAAGATTTGCTGCATTTGGCTCAGGTGGTTTGCGAAAGCCAGAGGCAAGCACCATAAATGCCGACCTTAAGCAGTCTGGTACTACTGAATTTCCTAAAAGCATTTGTCGCTTGTTGCGGTGACCAATGACCGTGTCACCCACTACCATGCGCACAGGCTCCTTTTGCCAATTATGAGCCTCATATTCCATGTTTTCCCATTCGTATTCGAACGTGGGTTTGCGAACCCACATAAACAGTCGTTTGCGGATATGGGGTGCACCGACGGCACTAGCCGGCAAAACACACCAAGACACCTCAAACCCACGTTCGGATACGAATGCTTCCAAAACATCCATAAATCCCGCCGATAAAAGTTGCGGAACGTTTTCGAGCAATGCTCCTTGGGCATTCGTCTCGTCAATGAGGCGAAACACCTCTTTCACCAATCCAGACCGGGATCCGGTTAGACCGCGACGCAAACCCATTGGGCTCAAATCTTGACACGGCCAGCCGCCAACCACAATATCAACCTGTGTTTGTAGACAATTTGCTGTGAGTGCGCACACATCATCAAACACGGGGCACAGTGGAATTTCAGGGCATCGCTCAACCATGCGGCAACGTAATACCTCGCGAGCGTCGGGGTCGAGGTCGCACATTGCAACAGGCTGCGCGATTTTATGGAGCGCTCTTGCGAAGCCACCGATACCGCTAAATAAATCTAGCGAACGTAGAACCATAGCTAATATGGGCGCTTCAAAAATAAGATGTGTGTAGCGACGCGCGCGCTCTTACAGGTCTAGATGGGTATTCATTTTAGGAATGATACGACGAATCGACGTCTTCTCGACAATATCCCGTTCGTCGAAGATTTTCTTAACCAACTCGCCGCCTTCGCCTGCCCCCTTGAGGTCCACCAGCTTTTGGCGCACGTCAGCAAGCTTGAGAGGGGTCTTCACTTTACGAACAGCCGTCTTAATTTGCGGGCCTTGTGCGTTATTCAACACTTCGTACTTGTGCCTCACCATAAAAGATTGAATAGCAGACCCAAGCGCGCGCTGTTGAGTGCGCCGCTCACGCATTGCAACGCTTAGCTTTCGCATTTGGTCGTCTATCCGCACCCATTCCGCCATTTGTGCACGAAGGTCCTCCATTTCCTCTGCGGTTGGCTTCGCATGTGCATCTTCACCGGCATTGCTAGCATCGTCAACATCCGTTTCGTACAGAGCACTTTCTTCACTCATGACTATGACTTTAACTTACTGTATTTATATATTCTCTAGATGGGCAACAGCGCGCTTGCCGGCTGCCCGCTGCCCGCGCCTATAAGTCTAAATCTTTTGTTGTTCGCTCTAAGTAGGTTAGTATCGTGAAATAGGTATGCAACACATTGCGCCGGAAGACAAGGATTTTTCAAAAAAGGTGACAACGGGGAGATGGATTGTTTTCCATCACATGAACGGCTGCATGCATTGCGTTATGTTCCGCCCAGCTTGGAATGACGCCAAGGCAATGAGCAAGAGCGTTCCTATCAACGTAACTGAATGCGAATACGGTGACATGAAGCGCCTTCCGGCGTCAATGCAAAAGGTGATGGGCTTCCCCACCGTGATGGTTTACGAGGATGCAAAGCCCAAAGCTGCATTCAATGGTCCCCGAACTGCTGAAGACTTGGCCGAATTTTTCAAGTCATATGTGAAGCGGCCGACGACGAGTCGGGGCAAGATAATACCTAAGTCCGCGCCAGCAAAAAAGAAAAGCGCAGGCAAAAAAACTTAATCGTAGACGAGTATAGAAGTCATGTCCGTAAGTGACAATACCCTGGCAGAATGGGCATCTCGCCTTTCGTGCGAGGCCATGTCCGACCTCTCAAAGGGAAACTATCTAAACAATCTTAGCACCCACATGCATGCACTCACGGAGCCCTCGTGCGAAATGGCTTTCGGCTTCATTGACCGCAAACAAGAGAGCTTGTTGCAAAATGGAGCTTCCATTTCGCGCAACATTTGCGTTGAAAAGCTTAATGCTTATCAACGCGGCCCATGGGAGGCGACATTTGCCGAGCCGGCGATTAAGCAGCCGGTTCATTACGACCAATGGACCCGTGCGCGCCTTCACACTCAGTGCGACAAACGTACGAAAAATGATTGTGACTGCAGACTCGAAAAGGAACGGTTTATTTAGGTTCTTGAATTGATTTTTCTATTTCCCTTGCAATCTGGTATGCAAGAGGAACCGTCAGTGCATTGCCGGCCTGTCTGTACAGACTACTACGCGACACTGTAGGCGGTAGCACATAATCTGCAGGAAATCCTTGAAGCATGAAACAATCTCGCGGCGTTAATGCCCGAATGTCTTTGGTGTCATAAATGATTGGAATGGAATGTCCTCCTCTGTTCATGCCTGCGAGCAACGTCGGGCAAATACCAAGTTTCTTTTTACGCAACTGTGTACACGACCACAATGCATAAAAGTGGTAAGGTTGCGTGTTCTCATTTATCATGGCCTCTCTCAGTAATTCGAATGACGTTGGGTTCTTATCCGCTGTGTAGATGTATTGGTCGGGCACAGTGCCTGGCGCTTCTAAGAATGCCGATACGTGTTCAGGGCCATCGGGACGAGCAACTGGAAATTTAAATTGCCAATCTGGAATGGTGGATGCAACTATAAATACACGCTCACGATGCTGCGGAACATGAGAGTGCACGCACGTGTCGAGTATTTTGAATTGTACATTAAACCCGCGGTCTTCCAACTCTTTCATCATTCTCTTGAAAACCAATCCCTTGTCCATGAACACCAACCCTTTCACATTTTCAAAGAGAAGCAAACGTGGTTTCTTCACATCGATTATTTTGAGGAGCTCGTAAAACAGGCGTCCGCGTTCATCGTCAACCCCTTTTCGAAGACCGATGCTAGAGAACGACTGGCACGGAAATCCACCTACCATCATATCAAAGTCGGGCAGTTCGTGAATATCAAGTCCGCGAATGTCTGCGACCGTTAAACACGGTTCCGTGAAATTGGCATCATAGGTGAGCTTGCATTGGCGGTCACTATCATTGGCAAAAACGAATTTGAAAGATGGAATCTGTTGGAGTGCGGACCGAAATCCGCCAACACCGGCAAAAAACTCGGCAACCCTAATTGGTTCCATCTTTCGAATGCGTTATATATTTGCAACAAAGTATGTGCGCGACATTGAGCGCACTTATTTAAGGCATGCAGCACAATCGATAAAAATGGATAAGTACACGATTGTTCTGTGCTTGAAGGGCCAAACTCATAGAGAGGATGCGGACTCTGTCGATAGATTTATTCGCATCGGCCTTGCCTCATACAAGAAGTTCATGAAATTGGAGGACGTGCACGAAATAATTGTCATCACGCCCGCAAAAGAGCGTGCTTCCATTGATGGGCGCCTTCGCACGGCGGGACCGGAATTTCCTTGGAATGTTCTCGGCGAAAACGAGTTGGTCGATTCGTCTTTAACCACTGGATGGGCCAAGCAGCAAACGGCAAAGATGGCAATTTCGAAGCGCATCAAAACCGCAATATATTTAATCATCGACGACGATACTTTTGCGGTGCGACCTTTTGGCATTGCGCAACTGATGCATGGTGGGCGTGCAAAGATGAACAAAACACCGATTGACTTTCCCTTTTTCTTTCTTTGGTCAGCAGAGGTGCTTGGAGCGGATTTCGAGGGGCTCGTGCAACCGCAACCATTTCATATGGCGATTACACCTGAAATATTTGTCACAGAAGTAGTGAAAAACTTAATAAAGACACTTGAGGCACGCCATGGCGCGTATCCAGAATGGCAAAAAGCAATCGTGAACAATAAGTATACTGAATACTGTGTGTATTGGACACATTTGCTGACATTGAAGAAAACAGATGCGCTCTATGCAACCTCACCAGATGCACCGGCTCTGTACGCTGCTGCAACTACAGGAGCCGACCATGACCTTGCGAGTCAACTGCGCGAGGCATTTGCACCGGAAGGGACTCATATATTTTCGTTCGTGCAGACTTCACTGCCACACACAACGGATGAAATCTTGAGGCACATTACGGAATGGTAAAGTTGCAGCGTTTATAAGATGGTTAAATTTATATCGTTATTTTTTAACATGTATGTCAATTCTCCAAAACATTTACGTGATGTTTGCGAGGCAACTGGATTGCCAGCGCATGCTCATGTGCTCATCGATACATACTTTGCAAATCGCCCGCCCGAAAGAGTTCAAAACATTTACAAGAGCTGCGGCGCCCTTTGTTCCCAATATTGGTTTCATGAACTAGCCTACATTTTTGGCGCGACTCTCGAATGCAGTGAACAATTTATAAGTTTGCCACACATGCACTACTACATAGATAAATATCAGGGCCACTCAACATCTATAAAATTGCAAAACATGGACCAGCAAGACCGAAAAGATATATTGCGAGCTTTCACTACGCAACTTGGAATGCACTGGACGTTATTTCCGTACTCAATTAGTGATTTTGAAAAATAAATTATATTTTAATAACCTTTTGCGGAATAATCTGTGGCAGTGGCTGCAACAAACTCTTGTTTTTGTAATCGAAAGTACATTTATGTGCTTCCGGCATCCGGTGCTTCTTACAGAAAACACGCTCGCATTTGCAAATGCCTATGGTTTGGTCAACTAGGCCAAGTTTGACCTTGCATTCATTGCACGATGACATTTACTATATCAGTATAAATCTTCGCGATGACGCCTAAAGTGATCGAAAAGGAGGCTTTCTATTATGTATGATCCGGATACGTCACTTACAGCACGGCGTATGCATATCAATTTTTGCACTACTGGCTTTTCGACATAGTATTTCAAATATATGTGGGCGGGTGGAAATATTGGGGCCAGCGACTGTAGGTTTTTTTGCAAACTTGATTTTACAGAGTAGCCACCATTTGGTAGAGTAGCCAGCGGCAGTCCACATGAATTAATATACGATGACCTCGTGTCTGTCAAAGTATTTATCCAAAATCTGTACTCGCTCTCTACCAGAAATGATGGGGCATCCATCTTGTGGCCGAAGACATCTATCAAGAAAGCCACTGGTGGAAATGGATGCCGAATAACCTCCTCCGGAAAGGACCGCGCCATGGTATCCGTAACACGAACTCGCATGATGTAGGCCTTCAGCCACGATTTCAAAATAGTTTTATCCGGATTATAAAATTCGATTAAGTCGCGCCAAAGACCACGCACACGAGAGGTGTACTTTGACATTTTCGAGTAAAGCAAGAACAAGGTGGGGAACGCAAGGTTGAAAAGCCCCTTTTGGCTTGCAGTATGTGCGCAACAACACATCCTCAAGCGGCCAAGTATAAGCCGCCTAAAAGTAGCCTGGGTGCGCCACTCTCTCCAAAAAACCTTGCGAGAAGTAATGAGTTGCGCAAAGCCCGTCCAATCAGGCTCGCTTGTGTCGCCGGGTGTGTGCAATGGCGAGCGCTCAGGCCATCGCTCAAACTTTTGAAGTCGTTTGAATGTTGCTTTGTTTAAGGTTGATGGAGATGCAAATGCTGTGGATGTATGAGACACGTATTTCGAACGCCCGCCACCCACATATTGAATATATGGCGAGGGACCATCTGCTGATTTCAAAAGAAAGTCAATAACTTTGACATCGGTTCCTCCACACAAGGCGTAATGTGCGGGAAAATCTAGTATTTGAAGAATATGACCACTATAGTACTCTATCCACTCATCATCGAAGCTTACCATAAAAGTCCATGGCGCGTCGCTCTCAAGATGATTATTCACAAAATTGGTAAGGGCAGGCAGAAACCTTGATTCGTGCCATCTTTGTTGTCTATGCATGGCCAATGCAAGTATTAAGCCATTACAAACGGCATAGCACTTATGATGAAGTAAAATTTCATGCGGTGCATCAGTGACATTATCAACCCATACAATGTATGGGCTAACATGCGAGTATGAAAACCGCCTGCCGTCCTGCGTTCGAAAGACAGGATAAGTAATTATGAATCGCTTATCCCAATTGCAGCACAGCCAACTAAATATGTCGGTGTCGTCGCCCACATCCCATAAGCATCTGCTTGAATCTGGTGCAACAATATAACACCCACATGTATTTTCGCAAAAGGACCATCTTTGTCGCACATAAGGTTGCCAATCAAGTGTTCCCCCATCCAATAATATTTTATGAGGGGCCGCGACCTCCTCCCGTTTGCACATGTGAATATTTTCAACGGATTGCGGGTCAAGCAGCATAATGTGGTTGAGCACTGAAAGTTCGGAGTGCCTCATAGCATAGTTTACCTAGAAATATTGGTTGATGATTCAACATTATATAAAACTAATAAGTGTTTTCTTAAACCTTTTTCTTCTTAGGGGTGGGTGTTAATTTAATGGGAACTCTTTGGGAGCTCTTGGTTGGTGGCAATCTTTCAAGAAACGAGTAAAGCAGCTTTGCATCTGATTGTGTTCACAACTTGCTTTCCAAAAGAAAACTTGTTCAGGAACCGTATTATCAAGGTATTGTATTGGTTTTTTGGGCGTGCTAGGATTGGGTGTGCGAATTCTTTTATTATTTTTACGAATGAAGAAATTTGTCATGGGCTCTTGCCATGTGGGGACCGCTTGTGAGCGCTTTGACGCGGAGGCGGACGCAGATGCTGTTTTGGACCTACGGGATGTTGGAGTTGGCGTTGGCATAAGACTTTCAATTTATTTATAATTACAAGCGGTTCTTTTTGCACAATACGAAGTAAGGCCAATGGGACAACCAGGTAGCATAGAGGGCATTGCACGTGGTTTGTCCCAAGCATTGACATATGTCTTCGAGGTCCATAAAACTTCAATTCAAGTACATGGAAGGAGCCCCGATTGGACACCCCTGCAATGGGCAAATAACCTCTCACTTGGCGTATTTCAGTCTAGTCTAACTGCAGGTTTTGTCTTCCAGACTTATTTTGCTGTGTATTATTCAATTTCTGAAACACAATTATCGGCATTGGCAAGCCCAATTGCTTCATTTGTCACATCTGGCATTAAAATACCAATAGGCAATTGCATGCGCGTGGTTCAAGCGTCGCCGAAACTCGCCCCTACTATCATTCACGCAGGCCTTGCCATCACTAAAAATCGTGGTATTCATGGTCTCTATAGCGGATACATGCTTTCGCTCATCGAAGATATTATTGAAATGGACGTTCGCACACGGTTGTATATCGCCGGTATGCATCATAGCCGCGGCCATGAAAATACACCGATTCGGGGGTTTGCAATTGGCGCTGTAGCGGGTGCAGTGGCCGCCGCCATCACCACACCATTCGATACGATGCGTGCGCATTTAGCACACCATGCAGCACATACAAAAATGAAAACTTCAAACTTAGAAACATTTATAAAGCTGCAACGACAATCAGGTGGGCTTTACCGCGGCGTTCGATTGCGTGCCCTTAGCACTGGCATCAAGGCCGCCCTTTTTTATGCAATAGTTGAGGGATTGCAAGTTGCGTCCGTATAACGTTTCTCGCGAAGCAAATCCTCGACTTCACTTGGCACAATTGCCCCCATCTCTAAAGCCACGAGAGCGTTGTACCAATCTTTATTTTTCATGGCGGCAGCCCATCTACATGTTAGGTCATCGCCTCCTTCCGTGCCACTCCCATTCCCACTCCCACTCCCACTCCCACTCCCACTCCCACTCACACATTTAACGTGCCGTTCGCAAACAGGAATACGACCCATGCTCAAAATGGGATGCACCACTGTCGTCTCAATGGTACGGGACAGCCGCGTCAGCTCTACGGGACCGTTAATTATGTTTGTCCTGGCATACTCTTGAGCCGTCATTTGCTTGTGTGCTCGCATGTTTACATTCGCACCTGCCTGAATAAGCCACTCAACCATATCGAGCTGTCCCCAATAGGCAGCTTCATGAAGGGGGGTAGTTAATCGGTCGTCAACAATACCAATCACATTCACATCTGCACCGCGGGCTATAAACTCCATCGCCCAAGGCAATTGCTTCACAGATAGAGCTGATAGTAAGGGCGTGCCACCCCAAGCGTTTGCCAAGTGAATGTCGGCTCCTTTCAGGTGCAGCTCGTGCAAAATTGATTCAACTGTCGGCCCGCCGCCACCCAATTCAAAGGCAAGTGTAAGAGGTGTATATCCGGAGAGTCGCGACTCGCACGCATTCACGTCAGCCCCATCAAAGATTGCAGCCATGACATTTTCCGCCTCACACGCGTATATTGCATCAAACAGAGATGACGTCGGCATGCCGGCGTATTAGTTAAACATCATAGTTAAACATCCTTAAACCTTTGCTGCATCTCGACTATTTTGTGGTGAAATGCTTGCATCTGGTCAGGCAACTCTGTTATCTGGTATGGCACTAGGTCCTCATTGACACCGCGAGCAAATACATCAATGCCGCCGGCCATGCAAGCACAAATGTATGCTGGCGACTTCATGCTTTCCTTGTTGTGTTCTTGGTGCGAAAATGACTCAATCTTCCGTATTATGTTTTCCATAGTCTCAAAAAAGCTGCAATGCCAGCCAGCATTGCTGACTTGCTTCGATTTTGGTGAAAGTCGTATCGTATCAAGGTCGGGACGCTTCAGCAATGTCTCCTCGCTCACAACGTATGGATGATTCCATTTGAAGTTTTTGATCCATGCAAAATTGTAGTAGAAAAAATCCATTTGCAGCGCTACCGGATCTTTAAACAATAGGTAGTTTTCTTGATGACGAAGTGACATCACAATCTCCGGCCGCGGAATTTCGTCAACGTCGCAAACCAGAAGTAAATATGGCGAACGCCGAACGGCCGCCGCCATGTGTTGGAAAATATGCTCTAGTGGTGCATTTCGGGATTTTGCTTCGCGCCGCCATGCATTTCCCTGCGCCGAATGAAAATAATCGTCATCCAAAATAATCCAGGTGATTTTGCTCTCGTAGGGTTCAAATAATCCCGAGTTGATGTCTTTGTAAAGTGCTGGTTTCGACAAACCCGAAAATGTCGAACGACTTTCGACGATGTAGAAGCGATCCACAACAGGTGCCAACAATGCAAGTCGCAACTCGACTATAGGCTCTCCATTGTAGCAAAAAACGTCGAAAATAAGAGTATTATTATCTGCCATGAGCTTGTGTTAAAGACGGCATGTTAAATATATTCAATGGAAGCAGACGCAAGAACGAATCCTACAAGAGTAATCTGGACATGTTTTGCTGGCAGGCAGCGGAATCTACAGATAATGATGAGATATGTAACACATCTTTTGAATGCGGGCCATGTAGCAGAATGCCATCTTTGGAATTTTACGAGAGTACCGGAGGACGAGAAATGGTTGAAAACACTATATGCTAACTCGCGCGACAAGCGCATTCGCCTCATGCATGTGCAAAATAAGGCATTGTGGACGGAGTACTACAAATATTACACACGTGCGCGGTTTCCCAATCATGTGATCATCAAGTGCGATGACGATATCATCTACGTAGATGTAAATGCCTTTCCGCGGTTTATTGAGCATCGAATAAAATTAAAAAATCATTTGCTCATGTTTGCCAACATTGTGAACAATGGCGTATGCGCATTCTATCAGCAAGCAAGTGGCCTTCTTCCCGCCGACAAAATTGGGGCTGCTCTTCCCTTTGATACGACATATGGCAAGCTCTGGTCTGATGGACAGCTTGCTGAGCGCGTTCATGATTGTTTCATACGGAACGAGACAGAATGGACGAAGCGTTCCCATACATTTCCTGTGCGAGAATATCCATTGGGCAACCGAATCAGTATCAATTTCTTTGCAATTTTATCGAAAGACCTCGATATTTTTCAACTCGTGCGGAGCGACGACGAAATCGAGTTGTCTTACGCTATACCGCTATTTATGAAGCGCCCCAATTGTATAGACCTTTCATTCTTCGTTTCGCACCTGAGCTTTTACAAGCAGCGTGATCCTGATAACTGCCTAGACGAGACGCGGCTACTTAGAGAATACCACCAGATAGCTCATAAAAAGGGAGTCGCCCCATTCAAGGCGTGATATGCGTGCTCTCTATGATCCCCCGTTTCTCTTTGAGATCAACACCGTTTGCCTGACAGTGTCTAAAAAAGACACACACTCCAGGGAGTACACCAAATATCGCATTCTTTCGCTGCCCGATGCGCGTCGCATTTATCCGGACGTTTGCAAGATGCTTTGTACGGATGACAACTCTAAGCCGGCACAAACACAAACACAATCGCTGCATGAGAACATGAACATGCTAAACCTGAACATGTCGTCAGCTGCCGCCACTTAAAGATCTTAAATTGATGGTATAGTAATTGGTATGGCGGAAGTAGAGGTGAGTCCATGGTCACACAAGCGCGATTATTTGTTCAAGTTTATTCCTCCTCTTACGCGCTCGCAATTAATGCTAGATGAGGAGGCCGCCTACTCTGTAACTGACCAGTATACTGCCGACAAAATGACGCGGGATATTGTGCGGTATTCGGGCGGTGGTGGTGTGATTTGCGACGCAACGGCATGTGTGGGTGGCAATGCGTCCAGTTTTTCGCGCGCATTCAAGCATGTTGTTGCCATTGAGCGCAACCAGACGCGATATGATTATCTTGTGCACAACATGAATGTTCTCAAAGCACATAACGTGAAGTGCATTTTAGGTGATGCCCTGGAAGAGCTCACATGGGGGTGCACACGCGTTCACATGGGCAATGGGGGCGTAAACTACGACGTTATTTTCATAGACCCTCCGTGGGGTGGTCCTGATTATAAATCCCAAGAATTCCTTTCACTCGAGTTGTCGAACATGCCGCTAGAGGCTGTTTGCAGAAATTGGTCCAAGCTTACACACTATTTTGCGCTAAAAACGCCTAAAAACTTTGACGAGGCGCGCTTTCAGGCGGCAACGGGCGATTTTCTCAAGCTCGTTCACAAAAATTCACAATTGCGCAAGGTAACATTTTACATTTTTGCATGCAAGTGATTATTTTTTACCATGCTCTTCGATTAGAGGGTTGGTTGATATGGATGAGCATTTCAAGATCAATAAAGATGTATTGGGCATGATGCAGTTGTTCTTTGTGTATTCAACTTACTTGGCCGTCATATTTGTGCTCTGTGGATGGGCCATGCTTTTGTATGTGTCTCTTAAAATCCACAAAGCTGCACGCACCGGTGAACTAGTGCGCGCAGAATGTAGAAAGGGGCACCTTGAACTTGAAACAGGACAGGCAGTTGCACAGGTTGCTTACAATGAGGGCAACTGTCGCCAAATGATGCAGACCGCTCTAAGTTTCGTAAAAACAGCAATCCTATGTTTGGCTGCAAGTGTATGCTTTCCATTCCTCTGGGGAATGATGAAATTATTAAAACAAAACGGGAAATTTTGGAAGAAGGATCATTGGAAACCTTTCCTTGCTGTCTCAATTTGGATACTAGGCGCATTGTGGACGTTTCCCTCGGTTATTGCGGCTTCGGCCACTTCAAACGAAACCATAACAACCGCATTTATATCGGTTGCGCTCGGTGTACTAGTGTATTTGTTCTGTCTTCCCAAATATTATGAGGACCCCACATTCTTTGAACACAAGGACATTTCTGTTCCAAGTAAGATTTGGCTGATTACTCTTGTCTTTACAAGCGGAATGTGGATGGCATCGACCATGTATTGCAATAAAATTAACAAAGCAATGGAAAACTACACACAAAAATTAGATGACTTGAAAAAGGCTATAATGGACATCAACCGCCCATTTATTCTTCGTCACCTTGAGAAGAATTTCAAGCTCATTCAACAAGAAAACGGAGCACCTGATGACCCGCCATCAGCAATAACATATGATTCCCTTTTGGATGGGGACCCAGTGGTGCAAAAGGCATTCGAAGCGAGAGGCGATGTCTACATTCCTCCTGCAGTGTATTATTTAATGCATAATTTTGGCAACGAATTGCAAGACGTCGAGTCTATGATCCGGAACGAGTACAAAAACTATAAAACCGATACAGAGGGCGTAAACAAAGAAACAGTTATAAATGATGCACTCGCGGGTGTTTATAAGATACGCAAAATAATGAATGAATTGCGGGTTCAAAACGATGAATCTAATGGCATCATCTCCAACAGCACGGGCTGGCTAGTTGCGTCTAGTTCGCTTGTCATTCTTTTGCCTGTCTTCGTGATCTATTTGAAATTCGCCCCTGTGCTTTTCGAAATGTAACAAGAAATGCCTTTTACGGCGACTCTCAAGTCTTCGTCTGTCATAACTCCTTTTTCTAAGAGTGCGCTTGCTATAGCGTGCAAATATGATTCATTTTCTTGCATCATGTTCGTGGCTTTGGTGTGTGCCCACTCCACTAAATGCAGCACCTCCGCATCTATTTCGTTTGCCTTTGCACCAGACAGTGCTTGGTCTGCCCACGACATTTGCCCAAGATGCTGATTAAAGCCATACTCCGTTATCATGGACCATGCTAGTTTGCGCACCCGTTGGAAGTCGCTATAGGCTCCGGTGGTTGTTTTCATCCTACCAAATACAATTTCTTCGGCTACACGGCCGCCTAGGGCTACAATTAGTTGGTTTTCAAGATATTGTTGAGTATATAAACCTATATTGTCTTCGTCTAGCGGCTCAAATAATGTTACACCTCCTGCAGACCCTCTTGGAATTATGCTAACTCTTCTAACTACATCGTATTCATTTACTAAAATCCCCATGAGTACATGACCGCTTTCGTGGTAGCTAATTAGCCGTTTTTGTGATTCGCTGACCACCGCACCAGTCTCGATGCCAAGCAGCACCTTATCCAGTGCTTCGTCAAAACACTCTTGATTTACATTTTCGCGTCGTTTGCGGGCTGCATGAATGGAGGCTTCATTGCACAAATTTTCCAACTCTGCTCCGGAGAAACCCTTCGTTACGCGAGCAAGGCTCTCTAAGTTTACTCCAGCACACAAAGGTTTGTTACGGGTGTGGACTGCTAGAATGTCAATGCGTCCTTGGTGAGATGGAGGGGATATAGATACATGGCGGTCAAATCGACCTGGTCGCAGGAGGGCCTCATCTAACATATCAGGACGGTTAGTGGCAGCAATCACAAGAACGCCCGATCTTTTTACGAATCCATCCATTTCGGTGAGCATTTGATTTATTGTTTGGTCTTGTTCAGTGTTTCCTGCGCTCGAAGAGTGGCTGCGCTTACGTCCAATACTGTCTATTTCATCTATGAATATTATACATGGTGCCAACTGTCTGGCACTCTCAAACATTTCCCTAACACGTTGCGCACCAACGCCGACAAACATTTCCACAAACTGGCTGCCGGACGCAATAATCATGGGAACTCCCGCTTCGCCGGCGATGGCTCGTGCCAGCAAAGTTTTGCCACAGCCAGGAGGGCCGCTCAACAAAACACCTCGTGGCATTTTTGCACCCAAGGCGGTGTATACGTCTGGGTTTTTTAAGAAGTCAATGATTTCACTCACTTCTCGCTTTGCCTCTTCAATACCTGCAACATCGTCCAGGCGTGTGTTGTTGAGTTCGTCATCCTCGTCATCCTCGCCCTCGTCGTCATCCTCACCCTCTTCGCCCTCTTCGTCCTCTCCTTCATCCTCTTCGCCATCTTCGCCATCCTCGCCATCCTCTTCGTCATCTTCGTCATCCTCGCTATCTGTGTCACTATCATCCTTTAGTTTTAGCTTGCGCGGCAAGATAACTTTAAAAGTTTTACTTTGGGACCCAATTTTCATAAACCGTTCCATGCTGAATTTTATGAAAATAGACGCTAATGCGACTACAATACCAAACTCTAGACTATATTTTGCAAACGCCGTCAATGGTTCTTGTATGGGGTTAGGGCTTTGCGGTGTCACAACCGTAATAGGAGGTGCGTCTTGCATGCTTGCGTAAGCCTTTGTTTGCGTTTGTGCTTGTGCTTGTGTTTGAACTTGTGCGCTCACATATACAACCTGAGGGGTGCCACCAAGCACCTTAACAACGCAAGCAATTCGTGGGTGACTTACAAAGCGTCGCGAAAGAAGCATTTGCTTTCTATACAGATACTTACGGTTTTCATTTCCACAGCCTTTAGATAGAGGGCAGAGATGGCACCAAAAGAAAAAAAGAAAAACTCAGCTGCGCAAGCGGCAGGGGGCTTAGTTGCACAAGGGTCATTTGGTTGTGTGTACACGCCGCCCTTACCATGCGCCCACAGTAAACGGGGTGCAAAGCAATCCCCACAAACTGCCAATATGGTTACCAAAGTTTACAGTGACTCCAGCGAAATGCAATCAGAGTGGAACATGGCCAAAAGAATCGCACAAGTAGACCCTAAGCAACGGTACTTTGTCTACGCCACCGACCACTGCAGTGTTAATTTGCGCGACGTAGAATTGCAATCAGGTCAGTCTAAAGAGGAGTGTGAAGCTGTCCAACATGTTTATGAAAGCACAGTCCCAGCGGTTCGCATGCCACATGGAGGAGTTCCGTTTCATGACTGGTTGGTTGCCCGCCGCGGTCGCCTTTCCATCATTGAGCTTGCATATATCATGCTTCCACTTCTCGAAGGCATTCGCTTGTTTGTGCGAAACGATTTGGTGCATCAAGACATAAAAGCAAATAATGTTGTTGTTGGCAAAACCGGATTAAGATTCATAGACTTTAGTTTTACTGTTAGGGCTTCCGAGTTGTTAGACCCCGAAGTGAACCAAAAGATGATGTCTTCCTACTGGGTGTATCCACCCGAATACCGCATTCGCAAAGTTTTGAGCCGCAACCGGGTAGTAACCGAGTCCGAGTTCATACGATTTATGGAAACGGAAGAGTCCTTACTCAGCCACACCTTCAAGTCTGCTGACTTCGATAAATTGAAAAACATACGCAAATACTTTTGGGAAGCGGATGAACTAGAAATGCACACGCGAAACTCATTCAAGCGCGCTCTTGCCGCAAAAACTAGCATAAGCGCATGGTCAAAATTTACAACGCGCGTAGACGTTTATTCACTCGGTTTGTTGATGATGTGGGCATCGCAGCATAGTGCAACATTTTTGGAAGTAAGCGGAAAAAAGAAGGCTGAATGGCTAGCTTTCCGCGAGCTTGTGAGAAGCATGACCTGTCCAAACCCATTGAAGAGAGCAACAATTGCACAAGCTATCAAGCAATTAATGGATATTGTCGCGAAATTCAAGGTGAAGTTGTGATCGGTCGTAATCCGCGCGCCTGCATAAGCTGTGCCAACTCTGCCGCAGGGATTGGCGTATCGATTGTCCCTTTTACCGCAAGTGCATAAAATGCATTCTTTATGAACTTTGCACCATCCACTTTGCGTTCCTTCATTATTTCTTGTAGTTGGTCCAACGAACGTTGTGGATCGCTTGAATTATCAATGTAAGTCAAAAAGGGCACCATCCTATAGTATCTCACCTTAGCTGCATTTGCACATTTTTTGTCAAATATTTTGGCCCACGCAATGCGCTTGTGTTCCGCAAGATATGCGGCATATGCCGCTCGCGCAGAAACGCCGCCCTCGTAAGGAGGCTCGTTCCACCTGTCGTATGTCTTTTTGAGATCATATGCGTGTGGCTCTTGTAGCTCTGGAGGCAGGATGGTGTCCGTGTCGGCCATTTCCTTTGCTGGCGCCGCTGCACTTCCCGCCGCTAGTTTCAAGCCACGCAATGCCTCTGTCAACTCCCGTTGTGTTTGTTGCGCGGCATGGAGTTGTTCGATAAGCGCGTTCGCCAGTGCAGGGTCGTGCTGTCGCAGCCGCCACTCTTGCTCGCGCTGTACGCATCGCTTTCTCTCTTCCGCTGCGTATGCCTCCCACTGGCGCCGAAGTCGCGAATTCGTCCAAATAGGATGCTTCAAATACGGCGGCCACTCGGGGTACTTAGGTTGATTGTGGATGCTGTCCTCTATAAACGCGCGCCTAAGAACACGCATAACACGCAAAAACTCCACCGCTGACTTGTCGTCACGCAATCGCACCCAGCGCCTCTCGGCCAATAAAATTAATTCGTCGAGCTCTGGAAATACTGCATCAAGTAAGTCTTGTGGAATGTCATTTTCTGTTCCTTCCCACCAGCATTCCCATGCGTCCATGCGAGCGTCCCAGCCGTGGCCTTTTAGCATAGGAAGCGTCTTGAATGATGCCTTTGCGTACGTGTCGGCCCACACACCGTGAACCCAACCTTGATAAAGTGCCGCGTCTGTGCTGACCACGCCGCCTTCGAGCATTGCACCCAACGCCGTCGGTCGATGAATATGCGTCACGGCTTTTTTCCCATACACACATCCGCTATCAAATGCTGCATGGGTTAATTTTGTGTGTGTCGTGCTTGACAACGAAACCTCAGCGTTGCGTCCTCCTAGAAGTGAAATAGACCACCACTTGGGCATGTGATTGTCGCTGGCCGCGGAAAGCATGTCTTCTCGCATAACATCCAAAAAACTTTGTGATGATCCAGCATTCATCCATACCAAATATCCTGCGAGAACGCCGACGGGGCATGCTAAACGGTCGCGCGCGCGCATCCATCCCAGCAGATGCTCTTTATCCTCGAGTGTATTGTCCTCCTTGACGGTTCGCAAGCTCGCGCCGATTGTCCAACACGCCACCGGGCGAACATCGGGCAAAGAATGCCACATAAACATGCGCAAGTCCAAATTACGCAAATCTCCACCACGACGCCCTACACAACTGTTGAGAACGCAGCAAAGAAGCGCCCGCATGGCCGCCCTTTCGCGTCCATTAGCTGTTTTATATGCCTTATCCAACCGTCCACTCCACATTCCATCAATCATCGCCTGCCATTCATCGCCATCAAGGCGCTTGGTCATTAAGGCCGACGTCGCCGCACTGTCTTGGACGCGCACCTTGCTTCGCTTCACTTCCGCCACAAGGGATAGCCTCAGCGTTTGCATCTCCTCCGTTTCTACCATATTTATACCATAGCCTTGCCAAATGCTCAAAGCACTTAAGTGACTAACGCACTGCCTGTATGCGTTGTGCGCCGATTCTGCCGCACTGTTTGCGCATCCCTTATGTTTTAGTGCCGACCTACTTTTCCATGTGTCACGCGCCGCTTCGAGGCGAAACTCCAAAAATAATTTCGCCTTTGCCGCGGTGTCGAGGCTCAAACTCAAATTGTTGCTCGTTGCCCAGTCCCCATATTGTGCTAGCAGCGAGTATCCAGTTGCCATGAAGCTTGTGCGCCCAGCAGTTCCAGGATTGCCATAAAACTTCACGACCAGCGCCTCTTTTTTATTTTGAAGCGTCACCGCCAAGTCTTCTGTTGATTTGCACCATGCGCACACCATGATTCCTGCTTTTTCAAACACAAGTAATGGAGCCGCTCCCTTTCGCGGTGTTGGCCATCCATGATTATCAATCCATGTATCAAGAAATGCTTCCATGACAACAACATGCTCCTTATGACACATGAGCATGACGTTTAACATTTTTAAGTATTTGGGCCCGGCATTAAAATAAAAATAAAACGCCACATCCATGTAGGGGCATGTTCGCCAGATTGGCGGTTGTGTATGTAGCTGCGCTCGTTGTACTGTTGTACTTCGGGTTCAATCACAAAAAGGAGGATTTTGCAGCAGCAAGTCCTTCGAGTCAAACCATATGCGACAGCAAGGGTCGTTGTGCATCAACATCTCCAATAGTTCCAAAACCGAATGTTGCGTTTGACACTGTAGAAGTGAAGGACGCGCTTTGCCTTGACGGCGCTGGTGGGAAAGCATGCATAACCAACAGTGACCTCAAGAAAATGATGAATGGCAGCACAGGTCCTCGTGGGTTAGAGGGTCCAGCTGGTCCCCGTGGATTTTCGGGTCAGCCCGGTCAGCCCGGTCCACGCGGCCCACCTGGTGCGGCTGGTGGTGGTTCGAGTGCAAACAACACAAACGTTACAACACAGAAATTACAATTGGGTAATAAGTTTTTGATGTCCGGTGTTGGTGATGCCCACGCAAACGACGATTGGTTGCGCATGTTCGACAAGGATGGAAAGGGATACTATGGTGGGTTTGCGGCGGGTCGGCTGTGGACACCAAGTTTTTACTCCAATAATGCCGGAACAAACTTTATGGGTGGAACATCTGTCCACAATCCCAACAAATGGGGGACACATCTGCCATGGCACGGTGACAACAAGAACTACATTCGTGGCGATACAGAAATACGCGGCAACACAAATAATATTGGTGGTTTAGCGGTTGGTGGGGCAATTGTAACAAACCACGTTGCGGGTGATCCGGCGCGCCAATCGGGACGCCTACATGTATCGGGTGGCGAGCGTCTCTATCTGCTGAACAAGGCTGGTGTCATTATCGGTAAGGAATGGGGTGGCAACGGCAATTTGTCGGTGCAAGGTGAGCTTTGCATAGGAAGTACATGCATTAATGAGAGTGACCTAAAGAAAGTGAAAGAAAATTCAGTTAGTAACACGTATGTAAAAGGCCGCTACATTCGCCTTCAACGAAAAGGCTGGCCACCCGGTGGTGAGGGTCAAGGCTATATTAATATTCTTGAACTGAGTGCCATTGGGCGGAATGGCGACGTTTTGAAAGCGACAGCCAGCTTATGGCCACAATATGGTGATCCAAACGTGTTCGGCCCAAGGTTTGTTGTTGATAAAGATAAGCGTGCTAATTGGAACGCAGGCGGCACAGGTCTCCCTCACACGACAAACCACCCCAACGCTTATGTTGAATTGGACTTGGGTGGTACGCCAGAAATCTTAAGCATCATCCTTGACAATCGCCGCGACTGTTGCTCATCGCGCATAATTGGAACTGAGATGCAGGTGTTGGATGCTAGCCGGAATGTGATTTGGTCAAAGCCCATTACAGCTGACCAAGAATCCTATACATTTGTCCTACAGTAGTGTGTGTCGCCAAAACATTTTCAAGAACAGCAGGTACAAAATAAAGAAGAAGAAGAATAAAACACCACATCATGTTAGGGGCATGTTCGCCAAATTGTTGGTGGTGTATGTAGTTGCGCTCGTTGTACTGTTGTACTTCGGGTTCAATGACAAAAAGGAGGACTTTGCTGCAGCCAGTCCTGCAAGTCAAACCATATGCGACAACAAAGGTCGGTGTGCTTCAACGACTCCTATACTTCCAAAACCGAATGTTGCGTTCGACAATGTAGAAGTGAAGACCTTGCTTTGCCTTGACGGAGCTGGTGGAAAAGCATGCATGACGAATAATGACCTCAAACGGATTAAGAATGGCAGCACAGGGACACGAGGTCAAGCAGGGCCAGCAGGGCCAGCAGGTCCTCGTGGATTAACGGGCCCACCTGGCCCATCCGGTACTGGTGGCGGTTCGAGTGCAAACAACACAAAAGTTACAACACAAAAATTACAATTAGGTCATAAGTTTTTGATGTCAGGTGTTGGTGACGCACATGCGAATGATAACTGGCTGCGCATGTTTGGAACCGATGAGAAAGGATACTATGGTGGATTCGCTGCTGGCAAATTGTGGACACCCGAATTTCACAGTGAGGGCGGCGGCAATAATTTTAAAGGGGGGTCGTCGCGCCACAATCCGGGAAAGTGGCAGACTCATTTTCCATGGGCGGGAAATAACCAAAACTACATTAGAGGCGACACCGAACTCAGGGGTGACTTGAACAACCTTGGCAACATAAATGTAGGAGAGAATCTGAACGTTACCGGGAAAATGCATTTTAGGGACCCGAGCATGTCTACGACACCTAATGGACCAAACAATAGTGATCCTTATTCGATTGAGAAAGTTACACCAGGAGGCAACAACTCACATTTACGACTATCCATTAATGACGATGCCGATGAGAGCTTACAGATTTGGGGCGACTCTTGCCGCGCCGGAAATTGTGCGGGACCTGGAGTGATGAGGCATAGATTCGGTGCAGATGGAACTGCCGTGCATACGAACACACTAACCGTTAATAAAGAGAATGGTTGGGGAACATCTATTAATGTAAATGCACCCGTGCAACCGGAATCTCTGTATGCATTACATTTCGGCGATGGCAAGGATATTCACGGTCGCCAAGCAGGCATGGGATATGTGGCAAATCAACCCAATAAAATTTACGGGTCGCGGGGAACCCTAGCTTCACACATCCACGAGGCCGATGATTTTATGATGTACAGTTCGGGATGGAATCCTCTTTTTGCAATTAAGGGAGGGTCTGGAGACGCTTATGTACGTGGTCGCATTAAGTCAAACCAGGTGCAGCTCGGCAATAAGTTTTTGATGTCAGGTGTTGGCGATGCTCATGCTAATGATGATTGGTTGCGTTTGTTTAACCCTGGAAACAGTGGCTACTACGGCGGCTTTGCTGCAGGCCGGTTGTGGACGGCACAAGGCGCACTCGCAGGGTCCGACAAACGGATGAAAAACAATATTCGTTCTCTAAACGAAACGGACGATAGCAACTTCAAGCTATTGAAGGCAAAGAAGTTCAACTGGAAAGAAGACAAGGAAAACAAAAAGCGTGATGTTTATGGTTTTATTGCTCAAGAAGTTGAAAAAACGCATCCTGACATGGTGCAAAAGGGGGCAAATGGAATGATGTCAATAAATTATAATGAATTTGTGCCCCTTGTGGTCGACCAAGTACAACAGGTACAAAAACAGGTGCAAAAAGATAAATTGTGCATCGATGACGTCTGCATTACCAAAGACGAGTTGAAGGCACTGAAGAGCAAGGCCAAGGCGGCATAGCTACTTATTGTTTTTGAAATTCTATTTAACAAATAAAATGGACTATTTCTTATAGTATGGAGCATTCGGAGCGTGTAACAAGAAGTCGCGCCCGCGCAAGCGGAATTGATGTAACCGCCGTTGCTGCCGCCACTCGGTCTGTGTCCACAAGGTCTGCACGCACCATAGCGACACCCAGTACACCGCGCACGAAAAAACTAACCATTCCTCAGCTTAATGTTGCTGCACTTATGGACATTCTCGCAAAGCCGGATGTCAATGCAGCAGAACTCAAGGAATTTATGAAAGACCGTCCCGCCTACATGTATGTCTACTCTCTATGGAAACCTTCGATGTTTTCGTGGATGAAAAATAAAAATTGGGGACCGTATTATTGCTATCTCAACTTGTGCAAAGATTATAGAAAAAATAAGTTTGAACAGCTGACATTTATGAGGGAAGTATTAGAAACGCTTCAAGAGCACCAACCCGACGAGATGTTTGGCAAACACCCATTTTGGGAAGAGCTTAGAGCAGCACTTACAGATGAGGTAAAATGGTACAACGATTTCATAAAGGATTCACTTTCAAATGAGGCACATATAAATCGCATAATGCGCAAGGGGTGGTTTTGGCATTTCGAACTGCTGTGGACGAATGCCAAGGACATTGCGCAATCAACCCTCGATATTGCATTAAAAGTAATGCTAAATGCGCCAGAGTTCAAAAAGCCATTCAACGATTTTGTGCATTTTAACGTGCTTCTCGAGCAAATCGTTAAAAGTGACCCTTCTACCTCTCAAACGCTTCTTACATTTTATACATCCTATTTCAATGCGCTCCCAAAGAGCACAATTATTGTTGTAGAAATGGTTGAAAACAAAACACCCCCTGTTAGCGAGTTCATTGACACCTGCTTACAAAACAAATATAACGAGTTGTTGCTAGCATTCTATGATAAATTTGATATTCGAAGGACCGAGAACAAAATTTGGATGAACGCGTGCTTTTTGCATCTAGTTTACATGGGGAATTCATCAAGGTTTACGTACAACAAATATAGAATAAGATTAGACTCTATCATTCGACACTACAAGCTCAATGTGAACAATATTTACATGGATGTGACCGACATCATGCAAAAACATTTATTTAATGTGATGGGCCGCGACCCTTTACGAAATCCAGGGCTGTGGGCTGGGAAAAATATACCTTTGATTGCGTTTGCAGTCATGAACGACCGTCCCGATATAGTTCAATGGCTTTTGACCCTTGGCGGCAAGCTGAACAGGTGTGCAATTGCAATGGAAGATTTGACGACCAATCCCAAAATGCTGGCGCTCTTCCGCGCAGATACGCAAGCTACAAAAATACAAAAGAAATACTTGCAGCACTCTATGCATCCTGACCATCCATCTCAAGCAAACCGACAAGCAGGGTGGGATGCGTTGGTGGCCAAATCTAACTAATTGTCGAACTTTCTGCTCAAACCCTTTGTTTTATTATACGACTTGCTCTCTGCAGCCAGTTGCGCTTGCTCGTCCGGTGTAGCATACATCGAACCTATACTATGCATCCCTGTGGATCGCTCCACCTTTTCGAGCATGAAGGATACGAATGACACGAGAATATTTGAGAAGTTATAGGACGGGCTCCACGACTCCGGATGGTAGTGAGTGAAGGTCGTGCAAATGGATTTGTCGACCTCAAACCGACCACTTGGCGTCATCATCCGCATAACAGGCGCCGACATTGGATAATCGTTAGGCAGTTCAATTCTCAGCACATATTCACCTCCCTTGAATGGCGAATCATCCGGACCCTCTATCAAGAAGTAAATATGCCGAATATCTTGTTCATCTATTGCTATTTTGGGGACAAATGGTGGCGGGCTCGCCTTGAACTCTGTCAATTCCTTTTGGATGCGCTTCGCAGCCTTGGGTGCGAGCGACATTTTGCTTTTGGAATAGGGAAGACTTTAAAGTTAGTCTGGTGTTGATTCTCAGTGACTCCTCGTCTTTAATACAAATCGATTTTTGGCTTGGCCCCAAAAATCGAATGGGCATCCTATTTGGCATGGGTTGTACAAAAACAGCAAAGCAAACATGCCTCCACGCACGCTTGGACCCGACGAAAACGGATGGACGTATACTCTCGCTGGGCGTTGTGGGTTGCTAGTTGGAAATGACGTCCTCAATGTCGTACACTCATATACTCGTCGAGCGGAAGATTCGTACTTTATGCCGATGCCACCAGATAAGAGCGAGCGGGAGGATTTGCCGATTTCCCGTTATCAAAAAATAATCGTCGTTCGTAAAAACTGCGAAAAGGTACACTATGGTCGCCCCAAGGAATCGTATACAAGTTATAAACTTTTCCTCTTCACTCACGATGACAAGTGCGAAGTGCGCAAGTTTCACGTTCTATAAATCAAATGTACGCCTACCTTGGCGCTCTCGTTCCTTTTGTGCGTCCTCATCGGCTTTCGCAACTTGACGCATGTAATCAAACAAGAGCTCATCTACCATATCCCACATCACCTCACATTGTGCATATGACACAATTGGCACGCCACCGCTGCCAACACACGCATTTTCTGCTTTTTCAGCGGCTTTATTTACATCAGCCACAGTGAGGATTTTTCTAGGCGTCACATTGTTGGAATGGCACAGCGTTCTCACAACAACACGCCGGGTAGTAAGGGATAACATTTCACATACCTAACATATTTTTCTTAAATCACAATTGGCTTTTCATGACCCACGCGGAGGTTGGTGTTCACCATAACAGTGTAACCGGCCGCCTCCAGGTTCTTGCAAAATGCAACGTCCTCGCTGCACATATCGCGAATAATCGTGCCATCGGGCATCTTAATTTCTTGGAGCGGCGCATCAAAGAAGGGGTATTTTAGCGAATCAAGGGCCTCGCGGCGCATTGCCCAAAAGCCCATGCCCGCGTACGACACCGGCATAAACTTCTGGCCCGCTGCCGTCTTCCACGATTCGACGTCCTCCATGGTTAGGAACTTGAATGAGCCGTTTTGAGCAAAGTAAGTCTCGTCCCAATCCGCAACAATAGCGTAGTGCTTTAGGTCGCTCATGCGGTACATGCCCGAAACAACAGGGTGAACATCCGTAGACTCAATCAGCTCAATGAGTTGCTCGGGAGAGAAGACGATGTCGCTGTCAATGCTGAGCCACACGTCATAATTTAGTTGGCCGTTGAATGGCTTTTGTTCAATTCCGCGCAGCACGTCCAGGCCCAGCGTTTGCATGCGCGAGAACGTGACAAACGAAGAGAAGCGGTTCACCACGACGGCCTCGTAGCCGGAACGCCATAGGTGATGCAGTGATTTGGTCCATGCCACCAGGAAATTGCCGCTGTATTCGCGACCAGGCAGTGCGATGACAATGGTCTTGCGTTTCTCAATGGGTGCGGCAGTGTCTGCCATGTTGTGTTGGTGTCTTGCACAATATACAAAAATTAGCTTTAAATCGGTTTTACTTTGCGGCCTTAACCTCGTACTCGTGCTTGAGGACAATGGTCACACCACCACGGGTCACTTTCTTGGGGGGCGAAAGCTTTGATTTTGTGGCAACGTACTTGTAAGTCTTCTTGGCGCTGCCGCGGGTTGTCTCGCGCAAAACGAACGTAATCTTTTGCGCACGGTGAGCCTTGGCAAATAGTTGGCGTGCAGCCTTCTTTGCGGCATTCATGGGCGCACTGGATAGGTAAGTGCCGCCCGGAGCAACACCCTTGTGGGTCGTCGACATCACGGTGAACGAGCGCTTGCCGCCGCCGCCGGTAGGAGGAGCTCCTTCTGCGGCGTAGCCCTCCGCAGCGTTGCCCTCCGCAGCGTTGCCGGACGCGATGTCACCAGCAACATCAGAACTGTTGGCATTCGGGATCCCATCAAACTTCGGCCACATTGATTCGCTTTGTATTTTATCTTGTAAAGGGAGGGCCTGTCTCTCAAGTTCATCGGCCATTGATCTCATTTCATTTGCCTTTTCCATTTCTCCAGCATCCGCCTTTATTTGCGCTTCATCTCTAAGTAATTGAATTGCTGCAGGGTCCGCACCACCACGCTTCTTGTGTGTCGCGCGAGGCTTAGTTGCTTTTGCCATCTCTAATACTAATTTACAAAAAAGATATGCGCGTCAAACTTCCCCACTACTTGTTGCAAGTCGCGCAAGCAGTACGAAGTAAGCGCGGCTGCCGCGGCTGCATCGGGTGATTATTGGAATGCCGGTACAGCTTCAACCACCTGCTGTTCTCGCCCCCCATCTTCTCATACTTCTCCTCAAAGTCATCGTTCGTGCTGTAATAAACGCGCCGAATGCCCACCTCATTTATCACCTTCTCGCACGACTCGCACGGCTTGCTCAGCTTCAGCGGAAAGTCCATATGCGACGTCCCAACGCGCACCACATACATAGTGCAGTCCTGAAAATACTTGCGCGGCTTCTTCCGCAACTGCAAGAGCGCCGCGACCTCTGCGTGGATAGACCATATGGTTTTGAAATTATCTGCGTAACTGTTGCAACTTGCTGCAACAATTTCGTTTTGCTTGACAATGACGCATCCAAGCTGATGCTCCATAGTCGACTTTTGAGCCTCCTTCATCGCGCGGTCCATGAACTTGAAGTGGTCACTCGGCCGGCACATTTTGTTGTTGGCTTTAAAACTTGGTTAAAGTGTGTATATAACAAGTGTGTATTTGCTTAAGTCACGGGGTCAATTTTTGGGGCCGAAATGCAAAAATGATGCGTATTTTTGTGGTTTGCTTTTGTTTTTAAACCAGCTCGTTGAAGCGCCGCATGTCCATCTGGAGCTTGAAGGTTTTGCGAGCGTTCTCAGGAAAGTTATCCTTCGCATACAGCCCATAACGCCACGCCACCCCGTACTGCGTCAACACATTGATAAAGTTGAGGTACCGTTGCAACATGGTCACATCCGTAATGCGCTCATGGTTCATGATGCGCTCCTTGCATTTATCGACAAATGCTTCAATCTCATCCAGCCGCTCAGTCCAACCGGCGGCAGTCGTGGGGATAGGAAAGCCAGCAATTGTCTTCGGGTCGCTCTCGTTGTCAAACCCTTTGTGAAAGTATTCGCTCGACAAAGGCGGGTTGGCGATCCGCTTCAAGGCGGCCGTAAGCTCCGCCAGCGTCAGCGGGCCCGTCTGCTCCATTGAAAGCAGCCGCAGCAGCTCGGTGGGGTTGGCCATCGAACGGGTACGCATGGTCGACATTGTATAATGAATACATACGTGATAAAAATCATTTTTTTGTATTTGGCTGCATGAATGGTTGCTGGGTACAAGTGCATTATTTTTACTGGGCAATTTCGTTCGGGTACATGAGATTGTGCACAGTCAGGGGCGATGTACGCCCAACCCGCTGGGCGCGACCAATCGCCTGAATTTTGCTCATGCCCATGGAATGATAAATGATGACATCTGTCGCACAACTAATGTCGATTCCGCTCCCTGCATATCGGGTGTGCAGAAGGATGACCTTCAAATCGCCCCGCTTGAAGCTGTCGAGAGTGTGCATCATGACATTTGTGTTGCCCTTCAGCTCCGCAAAGCTAATGCCCGCATTTGCCAGAGCAACTCGAAGAGCGACGAAGCCATTATCGGCACTGGTGAAAATCAGCCACTTTCCGTTGGGCTTCCGTTTCAGCAGCCGAATAAGAATTTCCTCCTTTTTGAACCGCCCCGCCGCCGCAGCATCGCTTTCGTTTGTGCTCAAATCATCATCAACCACATTGGGTGCAACTGCTGCTGCCTCTCGCTCAGCCGCCGCACGGCGCTCATCCTCCGACACCACCGCCACCATCTTTTTTGTGTCAATAATCTCTCGACATGTGGGACACCCCGGGGCAACTCCCGCCACGATGGGATTCCGCGCCCGCGCCCGCATCCAATCCACGACACACTGTCCACAGAAGACATGTGTGCAAGCCAGCATGACGGGCTCATCGTAATTATCCATGCAAACGGCACATTGTTTTTGCTCGAGTGCAGTGACCCGCTCAGCCAAAGAGTCTCGCTTCTCCTCCAGCCGCCGCAGCTCCCCCTGCAACCGCGCCACAGACAACTCCCGAGCATGTGCCTCCATGTCAATGCCCTCAACATATGCCAGCTCTCGCTGCTTGTTGTTGATGTCCCGGTGAATTCCGGCAGTCAGCATCCGCACAAGCTCCTCCTCGGTTTCGGCCTTTCCACCCATTTCCCTCACTGCGCCTGCAATATCACCGACATTTAGCCGCTCTTGGACATTTTGCGCCAAGAAAGTGTGCAGCGCCGCAATCACCATGCTCATCTTGCAAATATAGGTGTACTCCGTCATCCGCGGCAGCTCGAACGAGGCTCGCACGAATTCATCGGTTCCTCGAATCACAAATGTGTCCATCACCTCCGGGTCCATCAAGTGCCGGATGCCATTCGACATGTAATTTACCGATGAAAACGACCGATGGCACATCATGTGATATGTGCTTGTGACTAGCCACAGAAACTTGTAAGACATTGCAGGAATTGCAGCAATTTCGTTGTGTGCCTCGTCAATAATAATTCGGTCGAAGCCATAGAACGCAGGATTTCTCTCGCCTCGAATTATTGGCCGCTCTCGGTTGTAATAGTGATCAAACAACTGCTTTAGAGTTGTAGTTTTTATGATGACACAATCGAATTGCTCGAAGAACTCGTGCATTTCGTCGTTCGAAGCTGTCGTCGGCGGCATCTTTGATTTTACGCACTTCATCGTGTCAATGACGAGCGTCTTGAGATTGGTTTGAGATTCCGCCGCCCACCGCCACTGTGTGAAAACGGGACCACGAGGCACGATAATCAGCGTCGTCGAGAACTTTTGGTCGTTCTGGAGGCGGGTCGCAATTTCTTCGTCACATGGCTCGCATGCGATTCGCACATGTCCCGAATTTTTGAGTTGTGTTGCATGGGCCATGTAGGAATACCACCTTTCGTAATCCTCGTGAATGTGATGTGTGGGCGTAGATGCGATAATGCTCAGCGCCGTCAAGGTCTTTCCGTGGCCGACTAGGTCGCCCAAAATGCCCACATTTGTATACGCCTTGAAGGCTCCCCTGAACTTATATCCGTTAACTGGCCCCGGAAACAACTGGCCAGCTGGCCAATCATTTGGAATGTTGTATTTTATGCATCCCTCTCGCTCCATGGTCATTGCCATTGCTAGCGCCGCTTTTTGATGTGCCTTCAAGTCCACCCGAATTCTCTCAGGTTGAGTTGCCACTGGGTCTGCCACATCCAGCGCCTTCCCATAAACATGGGCTGCGGCATTCAAGGGTGCTTCCATCACGATTAACCTTAAGTCTTGAAGGGTCTTTAAGTGGGGTCCTTGATATAGTTGATTACAAAATTGTGCCTGGCTGCAAGGGTCCTTTTTTGGGCTGCCCCGATTTGCTTCGCGCTCCTAGTTTATATACATTTGCCATTATTATAGGTTGTTTGGGTTTTTCCAAAATGATGAAAAAACTCAATTTAACAGGCGCTTTGAAAAAAGCTGCAGATAGGCGCAAGAAAGAGGGTAACGTGGATGAGTACACTTTTGTCAATGCGCGATACTTCCCTACAGCAGAAGAATTCACCAGTCAAATTTTAATGAGCAGCACCACCGTCGAAGTTATTGAGAACATGAAGGGAGAAAACCGTGTAATGAATATGAACGACACGATACCGCTGGACTTTAATGAGTCTGAAACCGTTGAATATGTTTGTCGCATGATTGCTGACATCTTGCATGACGGAGAGTCAAAGCGCGGATCGGCAAAACTAACCATATCCGGCCTTTTCACAAATGATGAAAACGGTCTTCATGCATTTGTGCGAATGTTAGTAATTGGAATGATAAACACTTACAAAGAGGAGGAAGTACCAGCTGCCCCGAGCAGAAAGCGCACAAGATTGCAAGGAGGTGGATCTCAAATGATTGAGCCTACAGACGAGTTTATAGACTCCGTAGTAAGTTACATGCGTGACAATAGATGGGTTGGAAAAGTAGGCTTTAAAACCAATGAGGCTGTCATCATGCAATCTGCAAAAGATGAGCTTGAAACAAGCCCTATAGTTTACACTCAAATACGCGACGATACAACAACTCGTAAAATCAGTGCAGACGACGTGGCATTTAATTCAAAATATCCGATGGAGTACATTTACGATGCGGGTTCGCAACTTCAAGCATCAGACATTGCAAAGTTTCCGTCGATTCACATTTCTCTCATTAACTTTCTTGACCAAGGCGACAGCCTAAGAGATAGAAACCAGCTTATATCCGCATTGCGAGCGTATGCCGAAACAATAACGACGTCCGTAAAGGCCACATACGGATTGGCTGGAAAACAAATGAAGAAAAAACGGTTTGTCGAAATTTTCAAAGACTTTTTTGTCAACGACCACGAGAAAACATTTATTGAAAGATGTCAAACATTTTATGATGTCTCCACCTCGGTGAACCTTAACCCTTACATTTTCATAGGCTTTATTCAGTCGTATTTGGAGACGCAGCGCCGAAGCATTTTCACGCCACAATATCCAGACACGATACAAGAAGTTTGCAATGAGTTCGAGGCGTATGTGCAGCACATAATCGATAACGGCATTGGAAGTAGTGAACAATATATTATTCATAATAACAACGTGAACATCATACTCACAGGTGTTATTCCATTGAAAAATGGTGGAAAACAGAAAGTCTCGCTGTTAGATGTGAAGTATGAGCTCGTGGCAGACACAGCAAAAGGAGCGCGGCAAATTCCGCTCATATCGTTAGGAAAACGTTTTGAAGCATATGAGTCATTTTCTGCAAATAACGTTGTCACGCTCCTTCACAACCATGAGTTTTTCGACTCGAGCACAATAAACGAACAAAATTGCATGAAGCTTTACGCCGCTTGCATGATGAAGTTCATAGGAGACTTTTGCCAACTTATTTACGCATTTTATCTTGGGGCGGTATTTGGCTCATTTGACAGAGCAACTGTTGGTATGGCGTTTTTTATAATGAGTATACTTGTGAAAGACCCTGCACGGTATGCTGCGTTCAAAGATACTAAAGCCGCACCTCCCGCCCCCGCCGCAGCAGCAGCCGCAAACGCCCCCGCCACTCGAAAGCGCCGCATACAAGGTTCTGGGATAACATCATCGTCACCTTCATCCGTAAGTGCAGTGTTTCCTCAACCAGACCCCCGCCCCCCTTCATCAAGTAAATCCACGCGAACAGCTGCAACAGAGCGAATTCAACGCGGTATAGTCATTGCAGATTCTGTAACGTACAGGGGAAACAGTATTCCTTCGCTGACATATCATTTGGATAAGAATGCGTTCAATAACATTACCGCATATAACGAAGGCATCGGTGAAAACAATACGGAGTGTGTAAACTTTAGAGAGGCGATGAGAGTTCAAAAAGCAGCCATTCGCAAAGCATTAATAAAATACGCGAAAACTGTGGGGGCATCGTACATTGCTTACAAGTCAGCACCCAAGTATAAAAAACAAGCATGCCAAGCAATCGCGTCAGCGTTTTCGCCTCCACCCGCACCCTTGCGCGCTTCTCCGGCTTCCGCATCTAAGGCTCCAGTATTTCAAAATTCGCAAATGGGACAAAATGATATGAATATCAGCCCAAAAATTATGCGTCCCCAACGTGGAAAACAACAAAACAGTGGTGAGATTGAAAGCAAGTGGAAAGGCAAGTAGTTTAATGCTGTGAAGATAGTGCTTCAAAATCGTTCATTCCAATAATTTTAATGCCGGATTCACGAGCTTTCATTAATTTTGTACTCTCCTCATTCGGGTCCTTTGCGACGACGAGTGTTGTTTTCTTCGTGATTCCAGCCGCCATCTGTCCATTGTTTGCTTCGACAAGTGCTTCCCACTCCTTGTTACGGAAACCAGTGAAAACTATTGTTTGACCTTCCGCCCATGTTGATTTGTTTTTAGCGGTTGCTGATGCCGAGGCCACAGGAGATGTTTTTTGGAGCTTCGCACCAGCATCAATGCATGTTACGCCAATATCTTTCATGAGAGCCATAAATGCTGGAAGTCCTTCGAAAAATTGGTCAAGTGTTTTCTTGCCAACACCCTCGATTTTGCGCTCATCTGTAGGCACCTTGCCTGTCAACACCTCGGGATACACCTCCAATATTGCTTTGATTTTGCTGTTGCCAACACCGCGCCCGAACAGATTGCTTGCAACCATCCACTTGTCGCAAGACCCGCGCTTTCTCACAGCAGCTATGCTTGCCGCAATCCTCTCAGCATTTTTAGGCCCGATGCCATCAAGTTTATTCAAAGCACCTGCATCAAGACGCATGAGGCTGTTGACACTCGTTACGCCGCTCGCAGCAAGGCGCTCGAGCGTTCCGCGCCCAACAAACTCGAGCTCCATCGTTTTTACGAAATGCTCCATGGCGCTTACTGCAGCCGCTGCGTCAGCCACCACATTGCCGGCCACCGCACGAATGTCGACTTGTGGATCGCCGCTTGCGCCAACCCACTCCCAAGTGCCTTCTGCCGGCATCGTTGCGCCGCCCGGAGCAGGCGTCACAACTCGCATAATTTTTGGGATCACGTCACCACTGCGGATAATCACCACCTTGGCACCAACACCAATGGCATTTGTCTTGATGAAGTTGGCATTAAATCCAGTTGCGCGGCGGATTACCACGCCGTTCAACGAAACTGGCTCGAAGATAACGGTCGGCTTCATGTAGCCATCCTTGCTCACGTTCCATTCGACATTCACGACAATCACTTCTGCCTCATCGTGTGTAACGACACTCTTGAAAGCAAACGCATGCTTCGGGTTTTTACCTACTATAGCCTTGTGGCCTCCCACATTATGGTAAATTACGATGCCGTCCACTTCGTAAGGGCTATTTTTGCGTCGTGCCACTAGCTCCGTGCTGAGTTTGTCCATAGTAAGGTTCTCTTCCGTCCAAACACTATGTGGCACCACTACAAAACCGGCGTCGTGCATCCACTTCAAGCCTTTTGCAGGTGGTTGGTTGCTCACCCCCAGCAGCTCATAGGCAACAAACTCCATTTCACGTGCAATCGCAGCATGCGCGGCGTCGTATGTTTTTGAATTCATAATTCCCGCAGCCACATTACGGGCGTTGGCACCCTTGTCTTTGAGGCCGGCCCATGCCTTGCGCGTGAAAATTACCTCGCCACGCACTGCTACGGCGCTCGTCAAGTTCGTTGGGATGCCCTTGATGAATTTCAAAATACCCGAACAATCTTGGCCAAACACACCATCACCGCGGCTGTATAATGAGGTCTCACCTTGGGCATTGCGACTAAAGAGAGCCGAGTTTCCATCCAGCTTGTCACTCACTACGACATCGCCCGCATATTTTGCCTTCCATTTATTGACGGCTTTCGCATCATCACGAATTTTATCGAGTGACCCCATCCAATATGGCAGCTTCACTTTGCGCGTTGCATCACGTACAGGCGCCCCAACAATAGCCAGTGCTGCATTTTTTGGGTTGGCAGCCTTAAGGCGCGCCTTCAAAGCATCAAACTCGTCGTCTGCCAAAACTTGGTCGCCTGTATTATAGTATGCGTCACTTGCATCTCTATACACGCGCTCAAGTTCAGCCTCCTTCAATGTAACGCCTTTGCGAAAACGTTGTATTAAATCGTCCATGATTGGGTTTAATATATCTCCTCATTTTCTATTTCTTAACTGCATTTTCTGGAATTGGGGCCTGTACTTACACCAAGTATATCATAAGCCTCCACAGTCATTCGATGATGTTAAGGAGTACCTCACTACCTGGCTCCAAGCAATAACTCCTCCGTCGGTTGTGATGGAGACATGCAACACTTTGGCACTTATGAATCGTTGGAAAATTGAGCCCTTCATTTAAGCGGATGTTCACGAATAAGCTATAAAGGTGCGCGCTATGGCTAAGCTAGGGCGGGCCATCGTGAAGCAATATTGTGAACACACCATCTTTAAAATATTAATGATGTGGTGTTTGATGCGCTTCTATTTCGAGAAAGTTGCTCAATACGTTAGAAAACAGATACCATCTACAGTTCTGGACGTGCATTACATAGACCCTCAATCACGAATTGCATTGCCTTTGTATGCGCCATCATTTCCAATCATCGCTCGTTGGTCTTCATGGTACTCATATCACCTCAATAGTGATTTTGCACATACTCCAGGACATGGAGGCATGTATGCAATTCGAGTATGGAACCAAGCGCAAGCTCGCTACGAAAATTACATGCTCACACCGGACCATCTTCTCAACGCACTGCACTTGCGAAACATTGCGGCGTTTTGGGCATATAGTGACATTGGTATCGTAACCCTATTGCATCAATTTGCAGAGGCGCAAAAACACTGCTCGAGCGCCGTGCTTTCTATTACCGACATGACAGTGGATGGCATACCTGCCTTGCACGACTTCAAGCAATACATGCAATCTCTCATGTTGCCCAATAATATGAACGCATATGCTCTTGCGGTATGGTTTACCTTCATGCGTTGGGAGCAAAATGAAAAAGACGCCGCCATTTCATACCCTCTCGATAAAACCCCAGAAGTTGTCATAACAGACGATAACCTCGACGAACACACGTTCACTAACAAACAATACATGTTTTGTGGTGGAAAAAAGGATGAATAGGCGATTTAAAAACACAAACATATTATCATAAAAGGATGCAGTCACAGCTTAACCGCACGGTGCGCGCGGCATCCCTCACTCGCCGCCTCACTATCACTCGCCGCCTCACTATCACTCGCTCTCTCGATGAGCAACGTGATGCCCTGCGCTCGCTATTTTACAAGTCTTCTTACCCGCTCACAGGTCCAGAGCTAAAAACTCTCCTAAAGAGCCGCCAAGTTCGCATTACGCGGCAAGGCATTAACATTATCATGCATGTCCATCCAGAGAAATGGTCGGTTCCGGAACTTCTATGGGAGAATCTTGCAACCGTTCTCAATGACATGCATGCAACCTCGGTCATTCGCGACAAACTGGCGCTACAAATAGACATTGCCAACCCTGACGAGACGGTGTCTCTAAACCTTAGATCCCAACCCGCGTTCGGCGTTATCGATTGGGAAGACCATGCTTAAAATTATCGTTCTCATTTTTGTCATCGCTCATTACACCGCAAATCTTGTGTAATGAACCTGCAGAGTAGAGGCGATGCAAGGTGCCGCACCCTCTTTTAACCAAATTTCAAATGGTGGAGGCAATCCTCAAGGACTATTGGAGGACATCTCCACCCGCTCGCTTCAAACAGTTCGCATTGGAGAATCCGCGGGAAAGCTTGCGACCGGTACTCGCAACGTTTTTGCAGGATACAAGGCGGCGGCGGCCGGCTCCTCCGTGATGAATTCCGTTTTGCTTGGTTATGAATCCGGTAGAGATGCAGCCATGCTCACATCTGCCACTTTTGTTGGGGCATATACCGGAGCAAGTGCAGATAGGTCCCATGAAACGACCCTCGTCGGCTATGCCGCAGGAGAGAAGATGAAAGATTGCACACAGTGTGTTGGCGTCGGGGCGTACACCCTTCGTGAAGCAACCGCCCTTCAAACCACCGCTGTTGGTTGCCGTGCCCTCGAGCGCAGCCTTGATGCTGATTACAATGTCGGCATAGGCGCCGAATGCATGCAAAATAACCGGTCGGGCTCATTCAATGTGGGTGTTGGCTTTCAAGCCATGCGCGCTGCTTTTACGAGCAGCGAGTGCGTTATGGTAGGAGCATATGCAGGTTACTCGAACGCCCTTGGTAAGGGCATCACTGGTGTTGGTTACCGGTCTTGTGAGTTTATGGAAGACGGCGCGTACTCGGTTGCCGTCGGCGCTTACAGTTTGCAAAAGTCCACATACTCGAGCAACACGGTCGCAATCGGGCCATTTGCGGGACGCATGGCAACCGCAACGGACGCCGTGTTGATTGGAACCAACGTGGCATCTGCCGCTTCGGCAATTTCGGGAAGCGTCATTATTGGCGAATCAGCAGCGAGTCACCACGAAGGCCAAGACACAGTCATTCTTGGGGCGCGAGCAGGCCTCATCGTTCACGGCGATGATTGTGTGATTATTGGCGCAGATGCCCTTACCGGCGGCGGCGATACATCACTGCCCATTTTTGCGAACGCATCCGTGTTTATCGGCCGTGATGTAGCGCCCTCACTGAGAAACGCATCAAACTGTGTTTTTATTGGTCCGGGTGCAGATAGCTTTAGGTCGTCAGTGAATCGAGGAATTGCAATTGGAACATTCCAAACCACTACAAACGATAACTCGATTTCGATTGGTGGAGAAATCGAGAACTCGCGCACTTCATCAGTTCTTCTTGGCAACCAATTATCAAGTGATGCCGAGAACTCGGTTTTGGTTGGAAAAGGCATTACAGTCAAGTCTGTTATTTTCTTTAAAAATCCCCTGCTGTCACCTTACACAAACGTCGTTGCTCGAGATGCATTGAATAAAATAGGGGCATCAAATGTTGACTACACGAATATATTGCGATCACCCGACCTAGTTGATACATATTTGGTAGCGTCGGCTGGATACTTGACAACGCCCGTTACCAACACCGCAACCGCAAATGTCAATTTGCTCACCACGCCAGTTACTTCGTATGACCTTCGCACACACGCACCTGACCCTAATTTCGCTTTAATCCAAGGAATTTCGCACTTGCCTACAACAACTTCCACGCTGTCCGCATCAAACATATGGACAACTACAGCAAATTCTTCACAGACCGCATCAAGTATGGGATTGTCGACAGAAACACTTTCCACACTAGTGGATGCATATCTGGAGGACCACGCCTTTCAAGTCACATTCCCGGCGGCAACAACCGTTAATATTACCAACTTTGCTCAAACAACCTCGACTGTTCCTTACTACACACCAAAGCGCGCCATATTTCCTATTGCAGCTGCCACAACCACGGCATTAACCGTTCGCTCGCTTACCACCGATATATCTACAACATTGCAACCTCCATTTTACTTTCCAAGCCCCGCAACCGCATTTGATAAATTGCTTCCTTCAAACGCTGCGTCGTGTAATGTTGTCTTTGAAACGACTACACATCCTACTTATGGCTTCATTACAAATACCGCAACTCGCAACCCAAGTTACACTTTGCCTGTCGAATCAGTGTTTGCGACGACAGATACATTTGCAGTAAGGCCAATACAAGTTATGAAGGAAACATTCACACAGACACTTTACTCCTTAAAGGATGCCGCGGCTTCAGCAACCTTTACAATCGGCATTACAGAGCCCCGTCTCCTTATACCAAATGCCCTTCCTGCTGCCGCCGAAATATCAATATCTGCAGACCTCATAACTTATGCCCCCATCCCAACTACTATTCCACAACCTGAACAGCTAAGTCTACGCTTGACAGAAATTCCTACAAGTGCACAATGGAAAATACAAAATAATACGTACTCTTCCGCGGATGTTACGGGTATGATTACGGCGAATATCGATGCCTATCCGGACTCACAGAATCTATCGTATTTTACAACTGCCAAGACCACCGTCGATTCCTCAGTATTGAACATTGGAAATATCATATCACCGCTCACCACGAATTTTAATTCGCTGCTGACCAATCTCAAGTCTTTGTCAAATGTTATTCCGTCATCCAATGCGGTTGCGTACAACAATGCAATCACGGTTGTCACAGAAAAGAACGCAAGTATCTTAGAATGGAAGCTTGGTTCGCCATCTTTCGACAGCTTGTGGACACCAGTATCAGAGCAATCGCAACTGGCTATCTCAAAAATAGTCATGGAGCGAGCTGAAACTAGTACTGTAAAAACACTTCTACCGACCTTGAGCGGCCATGTCCAAACGTCCAAAACAGCGATAGAAACATTTATTTCAACTACGACTCCGTTATTCGAAACTTTTTATAACAACCTAACATCTCTATCCAATACACTGAGAACCCCACTCACATACTACCAACCACTCTACAATGCAGCATTATCAAGAATTTCAACAAACATCACCGCAATGCTCAACAAAGGGCTGAATACTCTAACTTATAACAGCATATGGACCAACATACAAAATGACAAAAACTCGATTATTTCATCATACACGAAAAATCGCATTCCTCTTCAAGTTGATGAAATCGAAGATGTGCTCATACCAACCATAAATGCGGCAATAATAGCATTTAAGCTCAGTATCACCAACTACAAAAACGAAAGTTCCACATTGTTTAACACACTTATCGGTGAGCTCGAGGGCCTCGTGCAATATGTAGACCCGAATGAAATAGTGTACTACAACACATCATTACAAACAATCAAGGACAATCGGGAACAACTTCAAAATGGGTCCTTAACAGTATCGTACTACGACAATCTATGGACAAACATTGTCTCCAAAACACAAGTTCTAATATCGAGTCTAGAGCCACAATACTCGTATGAGATGGAACCAGATCTCCAGCCCTTTTATAGTTTTAATTACTCCAATGTTTACTCATATAATTATTCAAATGTGTACGAAAACATATACTGTAACGTATACGAATATGATTACGATGATGTATATGAGGATATCTACTCCAATGTTTACTCATATATTTATTCAAATGTGTATGAAGACGTTTATTGTAACGTATACGAATATGATTACGACAATGTTTATGAGGATGTTTATTGTAACGTGTATGAATACGAGTATGCAGACGTATATGAGTATATTTATGACGAGAATAATATTGCAGTTGATAGCAATGTTATCGGCACCATTGCCATTGATAGCAATGTAGTCGGCAGCAGTCTATTTGGTAGCAATGTCATTGATGTCATACTAGTTGGCAGTAACGTTATCGGTCTCGATTTATTCGGGAGCAATATTGTTGGATTTGATCTCATTGGCAGTAATCTTGAGAATACTATATTAATTGGAAGCAATGTAATTGATGTCATACTAGTTGGCAGTAATGTTATCGGTCTCGACTTATTCGGGAGCAATCTTATTGGATTTGATCTCATTGGCAGTAATCTTGAGGACACTATATTAACTGGCAGTAACCTTCTTGGAAGTAATTTAATTGGCAGTAACATCGTAAGCAGTAACTTGTTGAATGTTACAAGCTCTGTTGATAACACATTACCACTTATTGAAGCAAAAATAAACACGTTTACAAACAACCTAGTTGCATTCACAAATGTTGCTCCTCTTACAATCGATAATGTAATTCTAGAGTTGGAATCTACAGCCATAAAAAATGCAGTCAAGACGAGTATTAATACTTACAATACGCTTCTCCCAAAAATAAAGGCGAATGCGGTCCTTCTTAAAAGCTGGCAAATTGCATCAAGCTACGATGCGACATGGAGCTCATTTGTGGCCGATACATGCAATATCACATTAAATGCTAAATTGGCTGAGCCTGAAGAATACGCAATTATAAACACCACAACCCCGCTTATCAATACAAAAATCAATACCGCAACAACAGCTATGACCGCCTATAAAAGTAACGCAACTCCGCTTTTCACATCACTCAAAACAAATTTAACAACCTTATCAAATGTTATACCTGCAGATAAGCGCACAGCATACAATACAGCTGTAAGTACAGTATCCACAAATATCACTTACATTCTTACAGACAACCATGGGTCGGACAACTATGATCCCACATGGTCACTGATTTCCACAAACTCGCAATGGATTATAGATAACATTTTCATACCGAATCCTGCTGCAGTGGATACAATTTATAATTTATTGGCAAGTCTTCAAACATCCCTTTTCACAACCTATGGAGTTTCCCCCATAGCCGTGAACATTGTTGCCATTTATTACGCGATGCGCGACATTCCTCCAACAGGCGCCGATAGCAGTCGCACCTTTTTTGCAGCCGCGCCCACAAACACTTTTGGGAAAATATCAGCGGCCAACTACGATTTTTGGTGGTCGAAATATCAAATACCACGTGCATTTTGGCCGTTGCCAAGCACGACTTCACAACCTACGAACACAACTCTAAAAGCATTATCGGGCGTAATAGAGGATTCTCTTTTCAAAATAAAACTTCCAAGCATAATGACGTCATCTGCCACGACTGCATCCGGCGAAACACTCACCGTCCTAATCAACAAGGCACAACCGACAATTCATCCCAATTGGGAGCTTGGCGCAGATTGGACGGTAGAGATAATTGCAAATAGCACTGCAACGGCTCTCTTTAGCCTCCCAATTTCAAAAGCTACCATTTTAATACCGCCACAATATGGATCGCTAAAAACTAGTCTTGGAACACCAACATCTTTGTCAGATTACAAATTCACGCCATCGCATCCATTTTACGATGATGACACTACGCTTTTGGTTGCCAACTCCAGCGGCGCATCTCAGGTTATTAAGGTCGCATTAAACCACCCTAGCTCAACTCCCATCTTATATACCCAAGACATACATGCACCACGTAAGCCATCTGTTACTAACAGCACTTGGGCAGGGTTTACAATAGCCACCACAAACATCTCAACGCGCACACTATCAAATCTTGTAGTTCTCAACGTGAATGACAATGGAGCCATCACCTCATCATCGACATACACACCCATTAGCTCATACAATCATTCAATTGGGATTTCTAGCTACACCTCAAATGCGGTGCGAACCCGAACAGTTACACTCCAAGAAGAGTTGGACCCTGCTACGTCCTTTCAAAACATTCTTCAAACAACGTATTCATACAACAACCTTTACAATACATATGGATTCGATACTGAATTACTAGACAGCAAGACGAGCAGTAGAAACGAGGTGGTCACAGATTATTCGCCGCCGACATCGCCTCCCATTCGCATTTATGCACAGAGCAATGTGTCACTCACCATCAACGAACAACGTTCGCAGTCATTTGACACATACAATGACCACAAATTAGGTGACTCGCTTGCATACACTATTAATTACTGGGCGGATGGATCTCCCACTGCGGCTTTGCTGTATACTTACAACGAGTTCGTTGCCCCACCTTCACCTGTCTTGGAAACCTACCAATTACCGACACCAAATGGCGCAACTATTTCATCATCATTAGAGCGAAATTTAACAGGCGCATCCAATGTGACGGAAAGTATATCCACGGCTGTATTGCGCTCTCACCAACTGGCCACAAATGGTGACCCATCTACCGTGTTTCAAGTAACGCCGCCCGTATTGAAACTCACATCCGGCCCAGTGTCCCAATTTACAGCTGCCGACATTGATGGGAATATTTTTATCCCAATCACCGATGCGATTACTCAATATACAATAAGCGTACAATCTGTGTCAAAGACTTTTGCGGCCCAAGGATATTTGCAGGGAAGTAGTGCAATAACATATGACGCGCTACCTTTTGACATTGCAATGGACCAAGAAAAATATGCAGCCACTCTCCCCATCACAACCGCTTACGTGCTCCAAGCCGAAGGCGGATTCACAAATGGTGCCTTGTTTGTGCCCAACGCGCCAATTGCACAGAGCTCTCGAAAAATCATTTACTTCTACGCGAATTCCACAAATGTCGTTGGCGATATTCGCAACAATACATTTACGGTCAGGCCGCGACCTCATGTTCTTGGACAATCAATAAATATTTGGACGTCATTCACACCGACCAATGTGCTATCAAGCAGAACATTTAACGTCGGCGGGACTTTCAAAGGCTTCAATCTTGCGAATTGGCAACTTACGCATAAAATAACACAAGCAAGTGCGTCAATAGGCACAGTCCTAACGCAAGCAGACGTTCAAGCGGGTAACTGGATAATAAATTCACCCGCGTCAACCGCTGCAGATACTACTGCACTGCTTTCATACTCGTTAACAGGCTCCGCAGCCGTTTCCACTTTTCCAATTAAAACTTATGCAAAAGATGATTTCCCATTACTAGCAAGCGCAACAAATAGCACATGGCAAATACAGCGCATTGGACCTTTGCCAGCCGCTCCTACGAGTGTGCTTACGGGGCAACTCTGGACCGATATATTGCGCGCAAAAGCGGCGGTGAGTGTCTATGTGGAACTGATGTCCCCCCTCGTACATTCTTTCATCTACGACAGTCGCGAACCAAATCGCCAACAATGGAGATTCTTACTTTCGTCTGTGTATGGTAATTTTCTCACGGTCATTCCACGGACTCCTTTGAACTTCCAAAATGAGACGATGAGCATGCGCATTTTATACGATGGGCGGCCTTCACCAGTTTACAATATTCCATTTCAACCATTGTGGTCAATATTCCCCCAAGCAACAACAAATAACGCCGCGTCGCCAACACCCATTGCGGACATACCATTGTCACCAAGTCTCATCGCGCTTGGATATACCTGGAGCGAAACCGCCGTGTCAGGTGTATTACGGCTTGCATCTTCCGCGGCCGAAATAATCTCAGTTGCCCGGCCATTGCAGTTCATACCCTTATCACCGCTACCGTCACCCTCAATAAAACCATCCTCCTCCTTCACTGTTATACTCGACCAAGCAGATAGATACACATTTACAGAGGAACAACTTCTTCAACATGTCAATTATAGTGCCGACGTGCCACTCATATTTTACTTGACCAAAATCCCCACCAATGGTGTTGTGCTCATTGCCAACAATCCAGCCACACGATTTGTTCTAACAAATGGATCGCTCATGTATCAGCATAACGGTTCTCTTACGTCAACAGACACATTCGAATTGCATGTGGCCAGTGGACCATTCGACCTCTCCACTCTCGCCATGACAGTAAATGTATCGATAAGACCAATTCCGTATGTCAACATTCTAAAAGAAGACATTCTTTACGCAACATCACTAGATGAATTAAATATTGTTCGTAGATTTGATGAATCATTATTTGAAGTTACTGCCGAGGATGCCTCCTCATACATTCACATACTTGACACAAACTACTTGATTCCTTCTCAACAAACATATGCAGTTACAGACACCTCAACTTCACCGATTTCTTACACAATTGACCCGGACCTTGCGACTTCTACGAATCCCCCTATCACTCTCACATTTACAGTGAACGCAACTGAAACTCAACATGTAAATCCATTGGCAGAATACGACGAGTATTCCAATCTCTTCAAGTACACCATGAGCGCGACTATGAATCATCACACTTCGATAAATGCATTTCAAGAGCGCCTTCAACCTGAGCCAGAGCAAGGTTTTACATATAGTATTGACCGAACCACTATTGGATCAATAAATTTCATCGATCGCAGCGTCAGCATTTACATGGAATACGAACCAACTGACTCATTAACATATAAGAATAACCCGGTTGCGGCTGCCCAAGTGGAGGAACTCAAACGATTTAAATATGTGTTCGAGGGACTAACTGACTCGAGCGATGCCCCATTATTTCGATTCGAGGTAACTCATTCAAGCGGAGTGGTGGACGTAAAAGTCATGTACGGAGATAACGAGTACTCTTTGGAGAATGTGCCAATCTATAAACGACCTAATGCTTTTCACTCCTTTTACTTTGTGAGCAATGATTTGGATACAAATCAAAATCGCAACACAGCATTTTATATAGGTTACAGTTTTGACGACACACGAATCGAAAACACACCTCGTAATATCCTCAAAAACGCAAATATTCCACCCATCAACTTGGATACAATCACTTCAATGCGATTCATTTACGACCTTGACGACCCTGTGAATTTCAAAGAAGCAAGTACCATTACGAAACAGGTTGGTATTTTACCGGTAACGTTTGATTTACGAAATTATGCAACAACTCTCCAGGTTCGAAACTTTCAAATTCTTATCAACACAAGCACAATAACGGAAGCAAGTGGTGGCGATGAATCAAATGACACAAAATACAATGTGAAATACAATGTGGTCATTGGCAATGGCGTGCAAGTGCGCGGTGTTGACAACATATGCATCGGCAGCACTTTTACAACATCTGGACGAAATTCAATCATTTTAGGTAATAACATTGGAGTTGTTCCGGGAAGCACACAAGTGAATGAAATTTATGAGAGCATTGTTGTTGGGAGCGAGAGCTTCGCGAATGCGTTTGTACGCGATGTAATTGCCATTGGAAAAAATATATACAACGACTTGATTGATGTTGACATTGAAAGAGTTGCCGAATTTTTGTCATACAAACCCATTCTCGTCGGCAACGATATCACAAAAAACATGCTTGACTTTCATGTTAATATTGGCAATACATTCCTTTCAACAGGTCGGTTTGGCAATCAAATCTACTTGGGGGTTGGGGATGAAAGGGTGGGTGTCGGGTTTACATCGAATAATGCGCTGGGTAGTTCTGCGAAACTGCATGTAAACGGAGCAGTGGCAACCACGAGCATAGCACTAAATGGACCCAATGGTGGCTCTCTTGGCTACTTTGGTTACACGGCACAGGCGGCCATAGTGGGGGACATTGTTCGATATAGTAATACATCGGTTTGCGTATCAACGACAGCACTAAATGACCCAATGGTAATAGGTGTTTGGTCTGGGTCCAATGTCATAACTGCCGGACGCTCTAAAATATTCGTCACGGGAACGGTCAACCAAGGCGACCTTCTTACTTCGGCTGGACCAAGCGCGGCAACACCTGGTACAGCGATTGCTCAAACTGGACCGATGGCTCAAGTTAGAATGTCTTACACGGTTGCTAAAGCACTCGAGGCGGTAACAACCAGCACCAGGATACTAATTGAATGCTTTGTTCTTAGCGGGTAGCTCCCACTTAAGCCGAACTTGCGTGGTCAACATATCAATATTTCTCTCGCCCGAAAACAGAGGTGTGTCTATATAAATGGCACAAGACACAGGACAATCCCAACTTTCGTATACCGAACTATCGTCCATCTCCGCTCTCGGTGATACGCGGTATTTGCCCGCAGAAGTAGACATTGATAACCTTGCTGTTGGAGTGAGCGAAGAAACACTTAATAATTTAAATTTGCTGCCAGAGCACCTAATTGTTGGAGAACGGCTTGTTACCAAGTTGGACGGAACCTTACAAAAGTCGTATGGATTGATTGTGGATGACCACGGAATCTTAATCAACACGCCTATTCCAGACCGCACAGATGTTACAGTAGCCCCGTATGCTTTGCACGTGGAGGGTAATGTTTATATATCTGGTACTTTGCATGCAAGCAATATTTTGCTCGAAAAGGCATTGGCCGATAACATTCTATCGATTGCGTCCGCAGCATCTTCCAATCCGTGGAGGCCTGTTAAGCGGACGGTGCAACCTAACTCAATCTTCTACGACGGCAAAATCACAGTGGGCAATGAAAACTATGCAGCCATCAGTCCTAATCCCATTTTCATTATTGAGCCGGGAGATTTGAGCATTCAAAAGTCGCAATTTTCCATTGCCAATACGCAGCTTTCGCAACTCCAAGTGGGCATCATTGGAAATGCAACACAGTCCCCTGTCGTTTTCAACAGCACGTATGCACCCATTGAATTTAATGTAGGTCGTTCTAATTCATTTTACACGGAAAGCTACTCAGAATACTACCAAGATACAACAGATGGCGGCAAACTAAAATTGCGACCGTCAAATACTCCGCGTTACACCGGGAAAGCAGGCGATGCGCCACATTTTACTGTGGATCGCAAAGGAAATGTAGGAGTACACATACATGAAACGCCAAGTTTCACATATAATCGCTTGGAAAAAGTAAGCTCAAGCTACGACCCGAGACTTGTAGAATACAGCGAAAGCATGGCATTTGCCGTGAACGGTGCCATGTTTGCTTCAAACATTCTCATTTTCGACCCTGAGACAAACAAAGCACGCGACATAAATGAAATTTATTCACGCGTGACCGGAACTTATTTGCCGGCAAAGCAGGTCATCCCAGGCAATTTTGGCCGCGGCGACTACACCTTTCCAATAGGGCTTACTATCGCCGCCGAAACCGAGGTCCAAAATGGCTTTGGGTTTGTTGTTGGTTCGAACAGTCATTTCCGCGAATTGGTTGTGATGGACAAGACGCTTACAGCGTCTAATATCGAATCCAAACAATTGCTGAACAAAGAGGGGGCAACATTCCTGAATGCACTTGATGTGTATGGAACAGCAAATGCGTATGGTGACCTCATAGTGCATAAAGGCATATCTGTCGCGGAAACAACCGATGGTAGCAACTATACCTATAAGAACGTACAATTCACATACTTTGGCGACCAACTCAGTAACATAAACTATTTTGGAAAGGGCATTACTACGCCAGGCCAAATAGGAATCGGCATTTCTCCTACTATTCGAAATGATACACCCGAGCACATGCTCACCATTCGTAACCGCGAGTATAATCGTCCTAAGCTCTATGAGATTGAAATGATGGACTTGCGCGACCCCAACATCCGCAAGGTTGCATTCATGGGACATGCGCACACACGGATCGAGATGGCGACGGACGCATCCTTTGTTATTACGACACCCAGTGCCAAAGACACACGCTACAATACTACGAGCACATACTTCAACCCCGTTCAAAATATATACATGTACCCTGGTCACGACTTGACAAATACTTCGGATCCTCTTATTCGCGTGTCGAATCCGCCCGTCTTTGGAGCCTTTGCCCCACAAGCCAGCTGGCGGTTGCGCTCAAATGTAAGCATTGCCGACGTGACTCCAAGCCAAATTTACGGTAGGTGCGGTATCAATACTTTCCAACCAAAAGCCGAACTTCATGTTGTTGGTGACATTGCATTCACACACAATTTAATACAAATAAACCCGACTACAGGTGTGCAAAATGAGATCGGCATTTGGAATAAGCTGAGCTACGAAAACACGACATCCCCCGGAGGCCCTCAATACACGGGTATTCAATACCTTGACCCCAATGCCGCACATGTCGGTATAAATACGCTTCCTTCTCCAAACTACGGCGCCGTCGTTGCGGGGAAAATCAAATCCCTTAACGGTTATTTCACTGCCGATGACCAAGAAATCGTTTCGTGGATTCGCCCAGGAACAGGCGAAATTCCAGTCGAGCTTGATGCCATGCCTCTGTACTCTCAAGGGCCAATTGGCATTGGCATCACAAACCCAACGAACGTAATGGAAATTAAAAACAGAGTTGCAGGCCCTACTTATGTTCATCTTGTTGCTAGTGAAAGCGACCCTCGTACTGGTTTCCGCATTACCGGCGGCACAGGCACCACATCCGGGTCGGGACAATCTCACACGTGGTACATGCAAGATAACTCTACCACAAATGCGTTTGAGCTTTTCGCAACAGATAGTTCCCAAGTTGGAATGGGCTCAACAACACGTCAAGCATTCCAAGTTGTTCGCAATGTGGCCATGAACACGTACAACACCTTCATTAACCGCACATCTAACCTCGACATCACAAAAATGACCACATTAAGTCCCAATGCGGCGCTCACTGTGAACGGTGATTTGAATGTCATTGGAAATGTGTACACGACTCAAAAGTATCACTCCTCTAACATTGTTGTGACATCGTCGCAAATTCAAAATAATCAAACACTTGCCGAGTTGTCATTGCTTGGAACGGACGACGTATTTATTGCAGGTCGCAACATTCACATGCTTCCTATGAACGGAACGGTAATTGTGGGTGCAAACGCAACATTCATGAGTCGCATTTCGCAAGAGACAGGGACTAGCTTTGGTTCGATTCCTTTGCGCATAAACAATGGGTCGACGGACGACCAACAACATCCTGTTGCACTCTCACTTTCTACAACAAAGACGGAGTGCTATTTGGAATTTAATGCTCTTGGACGCCGCCTATGGATGGGTCTTGATGACGAAAAGTTTTCGGTGAAGCGTGTTGACAATACAACTGGTGCAAGTGTCCATACTTTCCTCACATTCACCGATATTGAAGGGGCAGAAGGTCTTGGAATAAATGAGGTGGATCCGCATGCGCTAGTCCACATCTCAAACACGTCGAGCAACCAGTTGCGCGTGACAAGAAAGCTCATCACAAGCACGGGAAACGCATATCCAACGATTCAAATGGAGACCCTTACGACCGCGATGCCTCTTAAAAGTCGCATGTGGTCGTTCGCGGGTCCTGACCTGAGTGAAAACGATAAATTAGGATTTTTCTACAAGGATGAAACAACCACATCGGGAATAGGCCGTGAACTCTTTACATTCACGAAAGACGGCGGTTTTGGAATTGGTATCACAAAGCCAAAGTTTGCTATTGACATTAAAAGCCAGGGCAATTTTGGCGGTATACGCCTATGGAACACCGACGCGGATGCCCAACCTCAATTGGTGTTTCAAGCAGGGACATCATCGAACTTTGGTGGCGACCTTCAAACCGATTTCCATTTGCTGAGCTATTCTAACGTATTTGAATTCAATGCACAAACACAGGGGTCAGGAAGTCTTTCCATCATGAAAGTGAATAATGCAGGTCAAATTGGGTTTGGTGTAGACCCATACCCAGACGATGCAAACATCCAATTGAATGTTCGCGGCGGCATTAACATTACGGATACTTTGTATGTGAATGGAATTCCCCTCTTTGGCTCAGGAAGGCGCGAGGGATTTACGTTTGAGGCCCAAAACATCTTTCTCATTCCTACAACTGCATCCGGCGGCAGTGTTTTGATTAACTCGGCCGTGGGAAATAAAAAAGGCACCGGCAATGTGTTCCAAATATACGTTGATGCACTGATTGACCGTGAAATTACGGATGATGGTGTTTCGCGAGGTATTGTACTCGATGGTCAAGGTGATGAGGTGCAATTAACATTCCGCACCCATGATCCGGACTCTGTTCCTATGACGGCATACATGTATCGTCAGTGGCAAAACCTCCGTACTTTTGGCCTCGAGTTTATTGATCCGGCACCCATTGACGATATGGTGACATTTGGGCATATGGGGTGGAGCAACGTGGTCAAGTGGGAACCCCTACTTTCTCCCACCATTCGCAATCAATTTACGATGCGCAACTTCGGCGATATCGAGCTCATGGCGCCCACACCGAAATTAGTGTTGGGCGAGTCATCCGTGACAGCCGCGCAAATTGGGCAGTCGAATGGTCACCTGTGGATGGAAGCGGGCAGTCGTTCCAATATTGGAATAGGTGTCCGGTCACCACAGGCATATGTTCACATTCGCAACATGAATGCACCATACGGCACACCTGCATTATATGTGGAGCAAACAGAGGATAACTCAAATCACTTGGCCGTTTTCGGCGCATTGACCAACCCCGACGTCATTATCACCGCTGATGGGCGAATTGGTGTAAATGTGGGCAACTCTGTGAATGCAAGTGTGGCCGCTGAAATTGGCGGAGTCGTGGCAACAAGCCGCGGAACGGTTGCTTCACCCGCGCTTGCTTACCGTGGAGATTTGGGCACTGGAGTGTGGTCGCCAAGCGCAGGCGCTCTCGCCTTTTCGGCTGATGGCAAGGAAACCGTGCGTTTTGATGCTCTGCGTGCAGTGGGCCTCGGCACAACGGCACCCGCCGCACATCTTCACATAAAAACAAATGACACGAGTGTTGACCATACGGTACCCATACCGAGCGTAATTGTTGATTACAACTACACGGCTCCCGCAAACACAACCATCTTTTCGGTGACGTCGTCGAATGCGGTGGTCATGCAGGCCACAAACGATGCGCGCATTGGGTTTGGGACAGCCCCGACCACCGCCGATTTTCAAGTGGCCAAAGGATTCGAGTTTGAAAGCACAGGGCAATTCAATAAAAACGTATTGTTCAAAGAAAACATTCTGGTCATTGGCGATGTGCGTCATAGAGGTGTTGTGACACACGACTCTGATCGCCGCCTCAAGAGTGATTTACAACGCATTGATGGTGCATTGGATAAAATTGATGCCCTCACAGGATATACGTTCAATGTGCAAGGACATGCTAAACGCGGCACCGGTCTCATTGCGCAAGATGTTGCGGCAGTACTGCCTGAGGCTGTGGAAGAGCACACTGACACAGGAACTCTTGGCGTTGCCTATGGAAACATGATGGGCCTAGTGATGGAGGCAATTAAAGAGCTTCGTGCAGAAATAAGGGAACTAAAAAAGGTTGTTGGTATCATATAAAGATAATACAACCTGCCGTAAGAGTAATATATTAAGGGCAATGGCTTTACCTGCGAGTGGTGCGATACGTTTATCACAGGTAAACACGAACATGGGGCTAGCATCGAACACGTACATCAGTTTGGGTGGGGTGAGTACGCGTAAAATTGCAGAGTTGCCAACGAGCGGTACGGTATTAATGAGCAATTTGCATGGCAAATCTTATGCTCTTTCTATAAAATTAGCAGCTTCCACTCCAGGCGTTGTTGGTGATAATTACTATTATTATGACCAAATATCAGCGAAGACACTCATAATAGCGAGCGGTGATAAGTTGGTATACGATTGCTGGGTAAGTGGGCCAACAACCGCAGGGCTACAAATTGGTGTTGATGGTGATATAATTATGCCAACATTCACGGATGTTCTTCGCCATAAGGGGCTTGTAGACCAAAATGGCCTAGGATTGCATCCCGCAATTGCTTTGAACCAGTATGCGAGAAACAAGTGGTATCATCGTGAGTTTAGTTTAAGTTCATTAGCGGGCGGCCAAGTGAACCGCTGGTGGGTTGCATACGAGGATGAAACGGCAGGTGATTACGTGTCATACTACAAAAACATATACATTCTTGATTCGAATAGAAACATAAAACTTACAATTTTTAATGGTTCGTTGGATATAACTAGTTTGACACCAATACACATCGCAGGCTATAACAATATAACAAAATCTGTTGTTTTCGTTTAATATTTTTTGTGTTTTCCCCTAACGAACCCCGTACCATGAATTGAGAGGAACGTTCATAGTGTATGACTTCTCATCGTCGTTCACGACACACGCATCGTCATTTTGAGTTGAATAGGGAATGACCGAGCAAACGCAGCTATAGTCCTTCTTGCACACAACAATGACACGGTCATTCTCCTTGATGTCGTACGGCACCGATAGCTCTTGAAAGGTGGCAACACTGCGCAAGTCGTGACCATCCGCATTCGAAAGAGTGAGGGAAATCTGGGGCAGAGACTTCGCAACGATGGCGTAAAGAGTAGTGGAAGCCATTTTTGTGGGAATGGGTGTAAAAAATTATATGTCAATAACAATTATCAATTTTTGGTGCCAGCAAACAGTTCTCATCTTTGTAAATGAATATAATATCAACATTGTCATGAACTCTAGAGTTTTCGTGCATCTCCGTTGTTTGCATCAATTACAATTGCAAAAAGCACTTTGTCAATTTGTTCGGTGTCTTCCGGCAATGTCGGCAACGTCGGTAACATGATGAATCTGCTAGACGGCTCACTTGAACTCCTTCGACGAGCCGGCCTCCTTGCGGCGGGCGCGCTTGGCGTCAGAGATGGCCTTGTTGGAGGCCGCCAGTTCGGGGTTGGACTTGGCCAGGTTCTCCTTGTGCTTTAGTTTTTTGAGAGCAGCCTTCTCACCGCTGGTCAGCTGGGGGTTGGCTTTGTCAATCATGTTAGACTATAAGCAACCATAGATTTTTATGGGGCCGGGCGAATCGCAATAAGACGCGTAGTTCCATGTTATGCCTTGGTTAGAACTTGAAAAATCCCAATCCCATGGCATATTCGCATCAACTTGATCCCAATTGATGTTTATCCCAGTACCATGGTTTATCTAAATGTTCTTTTATGATGTCCCATGTGATATTTCGATTTTCACTCAAACCATACCAATCCCATGGCTTATCCGGTTTGGCTTGAACAATGTCCCATGTAATATTAGGATTACACGTTTTGCATCAATCTTTTGCATCAAACCAATCTCTTAATCAACCCGATAAGCCACGGCGCCGCCACGGTATACGCCTCGTCGCTCTCGTACCATTCGAGGTGCTTCTTGACCTCAGCAATGGGCGCCGATTGTATGAATGCATCGTCAATGTCCTGGTTGCGGCGGGTCAAAGCCTCCCACGCATCGCGCTTGTTCTTGAGCTCTTTTCGCAGTGCCTTGTCGGTCATATTGGCGGTTGCGGAATGAAGCAGGCACCCAATCAGGCGCGGGCTATTTTTGAATGCCGCAACCGTGTTATCATGGACGCGCATGGATGACCCTTTTACATGAGGCCAGCAAATGTTTCGGGCCTTGTGGACTCTTTCTTTTACGTCTAAATTACAGTATTAGAGTATTTGTCGGCTGTAAGTAGAGCCGCAAAGCGCCCGTCGCATCATGTCGGTCGCGCCATCGTCTGCCGCCAGGATCAAAAGGCTCGGCGAGTCCGATTGCGACAAGTGGGCCGCGGCGCCCGGCGTGAACCCTGTTACGAATCGCGACATCTTGATAAACGGCCCGACCTACAAAGCGATCGCCAAGCGCTGTCAGGACGCCTACGGCATTTCGCCGGGCGCGCCCGGCGCACCTCCGCTTCTACAGCCTCACCGTGCGGCGCCCCGTCGGGAAGGCGACGTACCTTATCATGGACCTCGGCTTCGTGTCGTCCGACATTGAGCTCTCCGACGTCGGCGGCGACGCGAACCTGACGTCCAGCGCGGTCATCGGCAGCATCCAGTCGCTCTTTGACTCCGGTCGCCTCATGGCTAGTAACGTCATCCCGTACAAGTGCTGCCGCATTCACATGGGCAAGGACATGAAGTACTGGGTCCAGAAGAGCGCGAACAGCCCACTTACTCACAACATCAACATGCGGCGCTGGAAGCTCATGGCGACCGAGGTTTACGATCACCTTTAACTGCGATCGATTGAATCATCATCGCATAGGTGCGCGCGTCGTTTGAAGCAAACTGAATAACCAGCACGATCAGAACATGGGCGTCATAATATGCTTCATCGTGGGCTGGTACTGCATCATCAAGGGTGGAATTGCGCTGGCATTCGGAATGGACGAGGATGTAGATAAAAGAAAAGACGGCTCTATCATTAGTATGTCGAGTCAAAAGTCGGACCGTTCTTCTTCGCCGCCGGGCCGGTCGCCTTCGAAGATTGTGTCAAGTGTTGTCCCTAAAGGGCAACGCCGCATTGATACGTTCTTTTTGTCCAATAAACCGAAGTCCCCAAAGGTTGAAAAGCAAAAGACACCGTCTCCAAAAAAGATGCCAACGCCGATTGCTACAGTAAAACGTGAAGTAGGTGAGGCAGTAGCACACCGGAAGCGTAGCATCTATGTGCATGACAATCGGCTCTTGTCGCCCACATTGTCATCTGGTCGTATATCCGTCTCTCGGCCGAAGAAAATGCCAAAGGTGGACACACTGACAAGCGCCGAATACGCTCTTTTGAGACAGAACTTGATTACCCGGATTATGAATACGCCCTTTCCAAGAGAACATGTAGACAGACTTGCAGCTCTAGGCCTTGCTGGAGGGAAGCGAATCGGTCGATTTGACCTGGCCAAAAAATAGCCATTTATTGGGTGTGATGTGATGTGATGTTTGGATTACCTTTACTGATTGAATTCCAGTCCCATTGAAGGTTAGGGTATTTTTGGATAGTATCAAATGTAACACACCGATGTTTGCTTATCCTGTCCCAACGCTTCCACCACGCCAATCCCGGTATCGATTTGTCATGTAATTGGCTTACAAGCCACTCGTGTTCCGCCTCTTTTATAGCATCAGCGAGCGACATTATTGTACTTATTTACCCATTCATTTTTCCCATACCATTGAACTCGCGCCGCAACCGATGTTGGCACATTTTGTATGCCGGATTGTAGTAAGCCTCTTTGAGCGCGCATTGTATTTTTCGTGCGGCCATAAAGCGCCGCGCGGCCCTTTTGATTTCCTCTGGGGGCATACTTAATAGATGGGGATTTCTACTGAGCCAATACCAATCCCATGGCTTGTCCGAATTAACTTGCACAATATCCCATGTAAAATTAGGAAGTTTACTTAGGTTTTCATAATCCCACAGCTTATCAGGATTTGATTTTACAATTTCCAATGTTATATTCGCGTTACGACTCAAAGAAAACCCATTATCCCATGGCTTATCCGGATTGGCTTGTATGATATCCCACGTTATGTTTGGATGACGACTCAACCACCACCAATTCCATGGCTTATCTAGGTTGGCTTGGATAAACTCCCATGTCATGTTTGGGTTTTCACTCAAATTGTCAAAATCCCATGGCTGATCAGGGTTAGCTTTTATGATATCACATGTTATGTTTGGGTTAAAACTTAAAGCATTCCAATTCCATGGCATATCCGGGTTGGCTTGAATGATGTCCCATGTTATTTTCGGATTTTCGCTTAGACTATACCAATCCCATGGTTTATCCGGAAGGGCTTTGATGATATTCCATGATATTTTCGGATTTTCGCTCAAACTACTCCAATCCCATGGGATCAAGGGGTCTTGCAACTTACTTATAATCCATTCGCGTTCGACCATTCTGTTTATTTATCTCATTGTCCTCTCTCTATGCCCCTTCATTTTTTCAAGAACTGACTGAAAAAAGGGCGTACACACCACCGAATTTACTTAAACAAAACCTCATATCTATTCTACACATCATGTGGCTTATTATGGGTTTTAAAGAAACCTCTTATGAGGGTCCTCCCGAACCGTTCTTTGTAGGTATTTTTCAAGAACAATTCATCGCCGTTGAAACATGCAAGCGTATGAACAAAGAGACAAAGGATGACACGATGTATGAAGTGAAACAAATTGAACTAAACAAGGTATATGACTATGAATGGACGATGATGGATGAAGAAGAGAAAAACTAGGAGGCTATCATATTTCGTAAAAGAATATTATTGGTTGATAGTAAGTTGTGATGGGTTTCGATACAGCCCTTTTCCAAGAAAGTCCTTACCTTTTGGCGTTTGTGACCATTGCATTCGTTGTGTTGCTAATTGCATCGTACAATGTGAAGATTTTGTTCTTTGCAATTTTCATAATCTACATACTCTTGGCATTGTTGCTGATATGGTTCTATCGCTTCCCCGACACCGCTGACTTCGTTGCCGACTCTAGCATGATTCTCGCACCATGCGACGGCGTCGTTAAATCGCTCGACTACGACCATGCATCCGGACGCTATAAAGTTATTGTATTCTTAAACATACTCGACCAACATCACCAATTTTACCCGGTTACAGGCATCGTCATGGACAGCGTGCACACACCAGGCTCGTTTCACCCGGCCTACATTCTAGAGAAATCGCAATACAACGAACGTCATTTGACCACGATGCGCACGCAGTTTGGAGAGGCCGTTACAGTCACACAAATTGCAGGCCAGGTCGCGCGCCGCATTGTAAACAACTCCACTCCAGGTGCCCCAGTTACGCAAGGTGAGCGCATGGGCATGATTAAGCTGTCGTCCCGCGTGGACATTGAGTTCTCCAAAGCGCACTTTATCCCTGCAGTGACACCGGGCACGCGCATCTCTGCTTTGAAAACACCCATTGCACACAGACTCGCAACGATACCAAAAAATAAGTAGCCTCGGTAATTAGAGGGGGCTAATGGAGGACTTTGCAGCAATATTTGGGATTTGCTTTGTGTGCGCCTCCATCATCATTGTATATGGGACCATAAGATGCAAAATGCCCGGTTTTACTGACCCTCTTACGTATTCCGCGGTTCCAGCACCATGGAATCGCTTCTTGGACGGCTGGGGAATCGCTCACTTCCTATTTTACGGAATGTTGGGCTACCTTTACCCGGCACGCTGGCTCTTCATCACGTGCCTTGGAATTCTTTGGGAACTCATTGAAATGCAGTTCAAGGACCATCCGTTTTACTTGAGCAAATGCTCTTACGACGTCAACACGGATGCCGCTGCTGGTGGTGCCCCCGGTTGGTGGTATGGTAGATGGGAGGATATAGTGATGAACACCGCGGGCATGCTAATTGGCATAGCACTTGCGCGTCGCGCTGCCTAGTCCGTCATTCCAAATTGCTCAAGAATCGATGGAGCCGTCTTTTTTGTGTAAGGTCGCTTTCTATGCGCACACTCGCGAATAAACACGCTGGGCCGGACTGGCAAAGGTCGCGGGCCCGCCGCTGCTAGCTCATCCACTTCGAAGAGCTCTGCGCCTTCGCTGGCGCCCGCATCCAATGCATGATTGCAAAGAGTGTCCGCGTCGCCATTACGTTCGCGCGGAATCCAACGACCGTCCACTGCATCGAATAATCCAACGAGACGACGAACCGTTTGATGAAGAGCCCGCAAATGCGGATGTCTACATTCCCACTTTCCAAATACTTGCTCTATCACAAGCTTGCTGTCGCCTTCTACTATTATTGTTTTTGCCCCGTGCAGCAATGCCAATCGTAGACCCGCAATGATGCCCAGATATTCTGCAACGTTGCATGTCACCGGCTTTGGATGGACCTTGTAAGCTCTTCCCACTATCCTCCCCGCACCATTCCACACCGCCGCAGCAGAGGATGCCTTGCCAGGGTTGCCCCTCGAAGCCCCATCGAACCGTATTGTCAACATGGCGCACTCTAAATAACAGTGGGTTTCAATTTTCTAAGCCACGCTGGTATAGCTTGTACACGCCCGGAAATGTCTTCATCAACCGCAAATCAGGAGTGTATTTTACCACAATCACATCATATGTTTTGGTTGTCTTCAAATGCTCAACAAAGACAAAGGTGCCAGGCATCAGTAACGCCTCATCTTGCCCAATTGCATGAGGAAGAAGCGTTATAGGTGAGGGTTCCATGATATGCATGAGAAGGCCCTTGCCGCTCACGCCGCCCATCGCGCTCTCAATAAATTCATTGCTACTGCTCAAGTCTTCTTTCTTAGCGTTGCGTTGCGCATACATTTTTTTAGACACCTTTAGATTCCATGATGTTGATATGAAGCTTCCATCTTTGAGTGACCTGCGACGCCCGCTTCCTTCCACTGGGAAAAACTCGTCAAGAGCATCTGCACTCCTAATGGCAAATAGTCCACGATAGAGAACCGGAAACTGCATGTGAGTGTGCGTGGTTGCGATGTACTGCATCATTCCGTGCATAAATGGCATCAAAGCGTCCGCATCCGACCCGCGCATTGCACCGCTTATTTTTTTGAATTCTGTCCAGTTCCATTTATTGACCATTTCCATCATGGCCGCTTCTGATAAGATTTGAGACCGAAACCCGATCCGCGACGCACTTCCAGGTGACTCGTTTCTTTTAGTTATGTACTCCTCGTCCGGCACATCAATAAATTCACCATACAGGTCTCTTGCAGTTTGTAGGCGTAATTTCCAATCTTTCTTGGACCGCGCATAAGGGTCGTCAAAAATCTTCCAAAATATTTCAACGAGCTCTCCCTCGGGAATGCCTTGAAATTCTGCGAAATACTCGGTTGGCAAGTAGGCATTCATCAAACTCGTGGCATATTGAGAGCTCCGGATATGTTGTAAAATGTTGGTAGAAACGCCCGCATCCTCTAACGATGCAAACAGCGCCCGCATGCGGGTTACATACGAATTGTACCTTTCGGTGCGACCTCTATAAAGCGATTCTATGTTGCTACATTCGTAATCGACAGAGTTCATCTTAAAAGCATCACGCATCCAGTCGATTGCGATTATTAAATTAAAAGCACGAATCTCAATGGTTGTTTTCATGAGTGTGCGTATTATGTTCAAAACAAGGGTTTTTGACAGGCTTTTCCCTGCGAACCATTCGTCTAACATGGCATGGGTTGTATGCCTTTCCTGCAAAAGAATGGAGGCCAGTCCTTCAGTCTTATCATCGGTGCTCATATCGTTACATATTGCGTCCACAAAAATAAGCTGAATATAAATCTTAAGCCCGGAATTTGGGTTTTTTAGGACCACTGCAGAAATAGTTTGAGAACTGCTCAACAGAAGGCTGTTTTTTCTTGCGGTGCATGTCCAACAATTGCGCAACAGCATTATGTATTACCATCTGTGGGCACGGTTGCACTTGAAACATTTGACCTGCTACGAATCTCTTTTTAGGCACAATGTCGCTCAAGATAATTGACAGCTGGTTCCGTTGACATGATAAATGACCAAAGACTTCACAGCTCTTTGCACGCAGTGCTTCAAGGAAAGAATTCAATATGTCAGTCATCGTCGACGAGGGAGTCCAAATTGTTGTTGGTGCAAGGTTATTAGTCTTGATTAAAAACTCTATGACGCTTCGCACTGTAGGGGGTGCAATGCTCGCTTCATTTTCATCACTGGCGACGGCGCTTGCAATATTTGAATTTTTATCCGCCGCTTCTGGCTTCTTGAACGTGTTCACAGCTTGTAAAAGTTGAACTAGGTCACCTTGAACAAAGCTTGATGAATTTTGTAAATAATCAAATGCCGCAAGTAAAGCCTTTCCGGATTCCGGTGAAGTTACAGGAACGGTTGTAATTACTTTAAACTCTGGAAGAATGATATCGTAAGATGATTCGCTGCTGTATCTACACTTCACAGTATTGGTTAACACATTTGCAAACGCCTGGACTCTGTGTGGCACCGGCACCTTGGCTACCTGAACATGAGCAGCCTGTGTCTCTCTCTTCTCTTTGTCCGTAAGAACACTTTCGTACCCCCATGGTGCATGTTTATCAAGACAGGTATCAATGCCAACTGGACTTTCATATGTCATTAATGTGCTATTGAGCTCATCTTTATAGAAGTCATCAAGTGTTAACATAGCATTCAAGTATCCCCCATTTTTTACATAGGAACAGTCAATGTTACCTAATATGTCGTAAAGCGCCGCAATGTCCGCCGAACTCAACTTGATGCTTGGCGCCTTGCTACGAACATTAAAAACTTCATCAACAGCCCAAAAGCTTGACCTCGTTGCGGTGTTGGCCATTTGCTTAAAACCCAATTGATTCATCGATACAATCAGATCTTTTACAGCATCCATTGACCAAACGATAGGATGGGTTGCATTCCATGGGTCTGTTGAATATCCTTTCACTTCGCAAACCAGTGCAAAATCATCGGGGATTGCATCGGCATTATATTTCGGGGGATATTCCGGCTTTAAATTTTCACATACTTGCTGCTTGACAGTACATAGATTGCTAAATATATGCGACTTCAAGTCCTTCACTAAGTCACCGTCACTATTTGCGTCAAACTCTTCAGCAATAAATGTGCGAACCGCGTCGAATATTTTATCCCGCTGCAACTCCCCGCCGCCTAATACATACAAATCGACGGCATCTTTGACAGCCACAAAATTGAGAGCAAGCATAATCGCATCTATCTTTTCGCGCGCGGCCGACAGATTTACCGCCAAGTTAAACCAAGCCCGGTGGTCGTCCGTGTTCCACGGAACATCCGGGTAAAATTCAGCAAGTGTCGCCCGGTACTCATCGATGTTACGAACCGTCAACAACCGAAGATAAGTGCGGGAGTTATGCTCGAATAGGGAGCACACAAATACGTCACTTCCGCGCATGTAGCTTGTATACATGCTACACATCCAATAAATGGGAAAACAAACGCACCCCTTAAATAAAAAACAACTCATTTTTGTCTCCCTATGGCATAAAGGCGCATATGAATCCGTATGACCTATGTGTCATTGGTGCGGGGATCGCAGGTCTGTATTCCGGATACAAATGGCGCAAACAAAATCCAACAGGTCGAATCATTTTCGTAGAGGCGGGTGAACACGCGGGAGGGCGCATGGAAACTGCTCGCTTCAGCGGCATCGACATTGCTCTGGGCGCAGGCGTTGGGCGCACCGATAAAGATGTATTGTTGGCTGCGTTGCTGCGCGAATTACACATCCCAATACACACATTTGAACAAAAGGTTCAGTACGGTGACTCAATAAATCCTCTGAAAATTGAAGACGTCCAGGCGTTAAGGAATGCAGCCATATCTAATGAAGCCTTTGGCAGCTTCACAAGACGCGTTCTTGGCCAATCATCTGCACATGCCTTTATTGAATCTATGGGGTTTACTGATATGCTTCGCGAAAATGCTTTGGAGGTGATGCAACATTACGGCATCGACGACAATTTCGAGGAATCAAAAAAGTTCGTGGTGCCATGGGCCATTCTCACACGAGCCCTTATAAAAGCCATCGGATCTAGGCGATTCATATACAACGCTCAAGTGACAAGCCTTTCTCAAACACCCGAACAACTTTATTGTGTGACAACACCTCATGGCCAACTCTCTGCTCGCAAGATTGTCGTGGCAACAACTTTGCCTTCACTAAGAGCCCTTTTCCCGCGCGTTCGCGAATACAGATGCATTGAAAGTCAACCCTTTTTACGCGTGTATGCCAAATTTCCTGCCTCTTTGGGGCCATTCTTGGCATCTGTGTTCACCTCTTTCACTGTTGTAAAGCCTCCACTACAAAATATTATTCCAATCAACGCAAACAAAGGCATATACATGATAGCATATAGTGATAACATACATGCTGACAAGCTTGTACACTACAAAAACAATACACCTGCAAACAGAGAATACTTTTCGCGCCTTGTTGAAAAAAGCATTGGGATACCTCCACGCACACTTGAGATTCTAAGGCTTTACTCCAAATATTGGGATGCGGGAACACATTTCATAAAGCCAAATTGCTCGGTCGATGCAGCCTTTTTCCAGAGAGCACAACATCCTTTGCCAGGTGTGGTCGTTGTTGGCGAAGTGGTTTCAGCAAGAAACCGAGGCTGGGTTGAGGGCGCACTTGAAAGTGTCAATGCTGTTGCCGCCGATTTATGATTCACTTCTTGCTCTTGATGAACACGCACATCTTCGTGTTGCATTTCGGGCACGTCCCTTGCATGCTAAGGCGGCCATTTTTGCCGGTCACCTCCTTGGGCTTCTCCATCACGCGCTTTGTCTTGCACTTCATGCAATAGGCTTCCATAGTTTCTAATTAAAGCACGCAAATTACTTGGGCAGCGGCTCGGTCTCGACAAAATATAGAGTCATCAAATACGCATCTGCCAAATCATCCTGCTTTTTCTCTTTTTTGATGCGCTCAAGCGTCTTCGTGTCTTCTGCTTTTGCCTCCAAGTGCCACAACGCAAACTCGATGGAGTCCAGCTTATTATTTTTGTACGAAGAAGCGCACGGCTCGCGCGCTGTCTCGAAATCGGGAAATCGCTTGATAAGGTTCAACTTGTGCTTTGCTGACATGTATTTTGTCGCGACGTCCATGGAGTTGTATTTTGACGTAACTTTGAAAAATGTGTTGATTGCCGTTTGAATGCACTTCATGAGCGAAGTCATCTGGCTTTCGATGAGCACCACAAGCGGGACGCTCGAGTCCAGTTCCATGTATAAAATTGTATCCAGCATATCAATAACCGCATCAATAATGCGTTGTGTGTCACTCTTGCGACAACCTAGGTTAACAAGTTCTAAATTGCGTACCTCAGCCGTCCCATCGGCCTTTTGATGCATGATGCAATAAGCCAGATTTTTCAAGCCAATGTCAAACGATATGATGTATCTACCTGCCATTTGGTGTTTGTGCTCAAGTCCTTCTTATATAGAACTAAATGCAAAAAATAAATTGCCCGAGCCGGGGCTTGAACCCGGTTCAGTGCTTTGGAAGAGCACTATCATACCCATAGACCACACGAGCACATAAACTGTTATTTCGTTGTCTCTAAATGGGTTTTGGGTTTTACAGGCCCGCAATTATTTGCAGAGGTGACGTTTCCTTAACACAAATTTCGCTTTCCGTAAACACACGAGCAATGTCCATAGAAATGGTGTATTTGCCCCCAATCTGTTTTATGTCTTTCACGAGCTTACTTATTTCCATGTGCATATCGTTCAATAGACGTTGATGGTCCTCTAACTCTCGTTTCAGAAGTAGCCCCTTGCTTTCCATAACACTGAATTTGATTTCGAAAACCGTCTTTGCTCGGCAAGTATCCCGAATTTGGTAGAGACATGGAATGTAAGCATCGCTGGAGGTACCAACCTCTTCTATGAGTTTCGATGCCGAGAACGCAATGTCCTCCGCTGTTTGAGAATCGCGCAAACTTGACTTAAACTCACTGCATAGCTTTCTATGATCCTCATGAGCATGCCAGGCCTTCACAAGTATTTTTGCGACGTCATAACAAGCTTCAATCTGGCCATCCAATGCACCAATGCATTGGGCCAAGTAATTTCGCATCTGCAATGAAAGTACGCCCTCCATTTGCGTGTCCTTATATACCTGGCAAAGACTTGATTAAGGTGGTCATAAACGCTACCATTGGGGACTTGGGCCTGGCTACTTTGCACTTAAAGATTCAAATAAACATGAATTTAGGTTAAGTGAGTTATATAGGCAGTAATATATGTCTGTCAATTTTTGGTATTCATATGCAAAATAGCATTGGCTCGTATGTGTTTCAAGAACCGCGTCACTTGCAAGATGCACTACGCCATCCCTCGTCGGGAGTAAATACGCATTTTCAGCGTTTAGAATTTATGGGCGACTCGGTGTTGTCACTGGTGGTGACAGATGCCCTTATGGATGCATTTCCACAAGAGAGCGAGGGCAGCCTTTCAAAGCGCCGCGCATCTCTGGTTTCGCGCGAGGTTTGCCAACAAGTTGGTGAATCATTGGGCTTGACAGAAAGAATATCCGTAGGTGTAAATGTCGACCTACAGAACTCCTCAATTATTGCTGATGCAATTGAGGCGGTACTTGGTGCAATATTCATCGACTCCAAAAAAGACTTGCGAATTTGCGAAAAATGGATTTTAGAGCAATGGGGCCCCCTTTTACGTCACTCACATCCCAAACCCCCGCCAATTGACCCTAAAACTGCATTACAAGAGTGGACACAGTCTCGCAAACTTTGCGGCCCAGTGTACACTGAAACATCCCGAGAGGGACCTGACCATAATCTCGTGCTATCTGTATCGGTGTCGGTACCGGGACTTAACATGGCACCAGCGTCAGGCACCGGACGCACCAAGAAAGCCGCAGAGAAAGAAGCCGCAAAGCAATTGATGGCTAAGCTTGTTCATTTTCATTTTTGATAACTACCTAAAGGAAGTGTAAGCAATTAGCAATATAAAATGGCGCGCCATGTTGTGGTTGCGCATTATAACGAAGACTTGGAATGGCTTCATGAAATCCATTCGCATTGTCCGCAAGCGCACATCTTTGTGTACACAAAGGCCGAACCACAAAATATTCCGGACGCGTCAACTTTACCCCCGATGGCACAGCTTATTCGTCTTCCAAATGTAGGGCGCGAGTCGCACACATATATTCATCATGTTTTAAAGCATTACGAAAATCTTCCGGATTTTACGTTCTTTACACAAGCAGATCCCTTCTTTCACAAGCGCACCATATCGCAACTGGCGCAGACCTATCTTATGTCGAAGGCACAATTTTTCCCACCTCATCCGCCCAATCATTTACCAGGAAATTGGAAATGCAAACTCGAGGGCTTGCGTGACAGCGGTGGCACGATTGGTGATTGGTGGAAATTCGTATTTGGCACTTCATACCCAGTGCGCCGAAACATAAAAACGGCATGGAATGGCATTTTTACGGTCCACAAAAATCGCATTCTTAGCAGGCCACCTGCATTTTATGAGCGGCTCATGCAAACCATTTCACACCATGTCAATCCTGAGGAAGGCCATTTTTTTGAACGCACTTGGGGCGATATTTTTACGGACCTCTAGTAAAAGTCATCCTCGGCATCCCCATAAATGTCCACTCCTACCTTGAGAATGTGATCCAGCCACTCGAGTTCCATATGCACATGCTCGTCTTCTTCCACCTTGAAGGCTTGAACGCTATTGCGATTTTTAAGAGGGATGATGTCACGGTTGTTTTCGTTTCGCATGAGGTGCGGCCCCACTAGCATACCATCTGCGCGGATGTGAGACCCCCGCGCATCCAAGCGCTTGATGAGCTGAAACACTGTCGGTGGCGTCTTGTCTTTTGACCATGTGGATTGAAATACACCCTCGTCGGTACAGAACGTCAATCGGTAATAAAGAAGGGGATTGTCGAAAGCGCACACTTCTATCTCTTCCACGGCCACAACATCAGACAACACAGTTACGCCACCAACGTGGTGGCGGACAGTTCCATTCATGATTTCAATTTCAGCAGTAGGCATAATTAGGACAAATCTACAATAAAAACAAGACGGTCATTTTTTATGGTACTTGGGGCCAGTAACAAGACATGTTTCGAAGTTGATTTTCGTACCAACCTTTCCTTTGTTTGGGGAGTGCCAATCCAAGCGTTGCTCCAATTTCGATCAACTTTTTCTCCATCTCGTCGGGATGCGAAAAGGGATCCATAATATTGTTCAAATCTGGCATGACAACCAGTTCATCGTGGCAAACAGCTACTATGTCATTTTTCCACTCATTTAATTTTATGGCAAGGTCTTCGTTGTCAATGATAAAGAAATATACAAAAATGCAATATGCCTGGCAAAATGGATGCATTCCGTCTAGCTTAAACATTGAAGGGGGCTCTCTGTCAGTGTACAAGCATGCCTTATCTATCATCGCCATCGTACCATTTGATTTTTTTGATATACGTATAAATGTCAAAGCGTGAAAATCCAACGCATCTACGAAAGGAATGTCTATGTGGTTCATTCCTTATTATAAACAAAGGCAATTTTGACGAGCACTCGGTGGGGGGCATCCATGACGCGGTTTATGTCAACCTTGCCAATCGGCTCGCCTAATACCTTGGGGAGTTCCGTCTCGAATATTGGCTGAAGAAAGTACTTGAGATGCAGAAATCGTTCGACATCATCATTCACATTTCGCGCCTCGCGCGAGTACACTTGAATCCAGTCTTTGCTGGGTGTCTCGGGCGGTTCGTTCTCATAAAAGCACCACGTGAACAGAATGTCTTCAATGATGCCAGCTGGAGCTATAACAGTAATAGAATGCATGACACTGTGGTCATCACCAAAGACTGGCAATATTGTTCTTGAGTAAATGATGCGATACACTTCATCACAAAGGGGAATGTCATTCACGGTCACCGTTGTCTGGTCGCCAAACCGCACGACGGTTGCGTTCTGTACGAAATCGAATTCGGTTGGGGGCGTCATTTTCTTTTTGCCAAATTCCAATAAGCTGGTCAATTTTTAAGGCACACATTGGGTGGGTTGTTACCAGCACAAGTTCGCGAAAAAATGATAAAGGAGCTTGGCTAGACTGAACGATGATACAAAAATGGGCGCTTGCCAAAGCATGCACGCGATATCACTTCCTAGTGCACCACCTGAGCAGCCCGATGAATGTTTTATTTGCTGCCATCCCGCGACGCCGTCGGTAAAACTTGAATGCGGACATTCAATACACATGCGGTGTTTAGCTTCATGGTGGATGCAAAAACCAGACTTGAGTATGGCTTGCCCTTTGTGCAGGCATGTAAGTGATGATTGCTTCATGGAGCTTGAGACGACAACGCAACTACCAGTTGGATTTTACAGGAACGGGTTCATGTATCGTCTCCCTGCGAAACCAGAGGCAAACATAACTTGCGTAAAAATTAAAGAAGAAGCGCGTGACTTTGCTCAAGCAAAAGCAATCGAACTATGGATGATGATGCTCATGGACAGGGACCGAATACCGAAACCTACGACGCAATAGGTTGAACAATCGCATCTTTTGTACATGTCGCGTCTTTCATGTTAAATTTATAGCAGTCGCCAGCAAGGTCCTGATAGACCACGCGTTCTATATTATGCGGGTTGGGGTACTGGTCAATAAATTCAACGGGGGGCTGAATCAAGTATACAGCAAGCATTCCTATAGCGAACGAAATCACAAAGGCTTTCCACTGAAATTGAAAGGAAGCCATCTACTCTAACAAGTACTTGGTAAAAATGTCTCGGGCAACTGACACCGGCCGCGAATCCATAAACTGGTAGAAGTCGGTAGTCTGTTCTTCGCCTTTTAATATTTCCGCTTGGGCCTCAAAGTGACGGCGAGCGGCCGTCATTGCAATTCTTGGTTGATTATATTTTTGCTCGTAAGCATCCTCTATGAGGCGCATTTTCTGTTGTTGGTTGCGAACATCTTGCTGCCAATGTTCATGGTGGTGTTTGAGACTCTTGCCAGATGTCTCCGTCGGGGCAACTGCATTGCCAATAAATTGCTTTACGAATGTGTGCAAAGACATTGTCTACTTATCCATAAGGCAGAAAAGGCTTGGGTCCGGCTCAACGAAAAAATGAATTATGTTTAGAATAGTGCGGAGCGTAGCGTAAACAAAGATGATGCGTGAGCTGAGCACAGTTCCTCCCGTAACTGGAGCTCCTCTTGAGACCGATAAGCAGCGGCAATTTGCAAAAGACATGCATGACGCTGGTTTTATTGTCAACTGGTTCACGATGCTCGATGGAACGCACACTCCCAGTGTGTATGGCAACATATATATCATCATCAATTCAACTCAAATGCCAATGGCCTTCAAGAACTTTGGTGATAACACGGTTGCATGGCCGCTGTGAATTATATTTCATTTTATTAAGCTACGATGTATACACTTTCTACGATAGGGGGCAAAACTAATGCATTAACAGTTGATGCAAGTTCGAACGTTGGTATTGGGACCACCGTACCGCAAGAAAAGTTGCACATTCAAGGAAACATAAAGAGTTCAAACAACATTGAAAATGGTGGCATGGATTTTAAATTAGGGACACGCGATCAAGCAACTCGTGGAAATAGTGGAAATTCTAGAGCATTGGTGAAAGACGCCGCCGCAACGTTGGTAGTGAACTATGCGAATGACTTTATTGGGGGAACTCGTGTAGATGGAAACTTATCCGTAACAGGCAGTTTGAAGAGTTTTCTGCCGTATTATTCGGCCAATGTCAAGAATTATGGCGTACTCAACAAACAAGGTGATGTTGCATTTGACCAAAATGTTGTCACTAATGTGAGTGCATGGTATAATACCACGAGCGGAGTCTTTACGCCATTGACAGCGGGAATATATTACATTTCAGCTAATGGGGCTTGTGATGGGTCATCTTACATGTATGTGATGAAAAATGGCACTGTCATAGCATCTGGACTAGGTCAAGTTGCAATAGGAACTGGGTGGGCTTACAAGCAAGTAATGTGCTTAGTTTCAATGAATGGAACAACCGATAGTTTAAAAATAAATGTGTCGGGACCAAATGGAATCCATGCTAGCGGAGCTTTGCCGCCAAGCTCTCTAATAATTTACATGCTGACCTCAACGTAATATAAGGCGTTGTGAGTATAATAAACTGTAAAACCACACAACAATGCGTGAACTTCTAAGTCCCAATGGGCACGCCATCTTCATTGGCCAAAATGCTCGTGAAAATGAAACAATATCATTTGAAATGGCGCGTGCAGATGACCATTGGTTTCATGTCGACAGGGCTGCTGGCACTCATGTGTTGTTAAGGGGATCTAATGTGTTGCCTATAGACATCAAGTATGCAGCAATCATGGCAGCAAGATACTCAAAAACAAAAACAAAGACATGTGATGTTATCCATGTTCGTGGTGCGGATGTTGAGCGCCCCAAACGAGCATCAAGAGGGACAGTTCACATAGCGAGTGATGCAGATGTAGACATAATATGCATGCATAACTATGCCTAAACAACATTTAACTAGAGCAAAATTTACACCAAAAGTATAGATGCGCTGCAATAGGCTTTAATTATCTTTTTAATTTGCAGACTTTGTTTTTCTTGCTTTTCTTTTGTCGATGGCCACCTGAAACCAGTCAAGGGCCTCTACCCTAGATAAATTTATCCTTGCCACACCTAGCCGCTTGAGCGTTTGACGCAAAGAACGGCGCGCCAGAGGCTGCATTTAAACAAACCATTGTATATTGGGTAGAAGAATGATTTGTTACAGAGCTTTTTATGAGCAAAAAAAGTTAAATGACCAAGAATGGTACAACACTCGCATGCGGCGGCTCCATGCTACAATTGCCGAGCACAGAGTCTTAGCGAATCATTTCACAGACCTTGCACAGACACTTCGTACAATTGAAATAAGAGCAAAAGTTTTGGACAAGAGAAAGTCATCATACATACGGCGTCTTGCATCGAAGTTTTACTATAACCAAATAAATCTTGCAGGATGCCTCGACACTATACTGTGTGCGTGCATACCAGAGTATTTAGACCAAGAATTTAAAGCAATTATGGGGTGCATGATAACAGAAGTTTATTATAGTGTTGCGCTCCCTCCTGCAAACGACTTATTGAATTTTGAAAACTTAGACAACGCTTTTCGAGCATTAGATGCATTCAGACGAGTATGGAGTGCATCCGAGAAAACATATGTACACAGAGACAACTCAATTCATTTCATCCGAGCTTTACGTAATATCAATAAAACCAATAATCTCATAGAGGTCACTTTATTAAAAATACAAAGAGATACTGATTTCATATAGCGAGGTTGTGTCGGCCGCATAGTGAGTGACGCAGATGTAGACATAATATGCATTTTCACTGCTTAAACAACATCAACTGGAAGGGTTGGAAAGAGGAAGGGTTTGTTTTTATCGCTGACCAGCATTTTTAAATTTTATAGCTGAACTTCATAAAAAACCCTTCCAACTCTTCCAACCCTTCCGTTTATATTTATTATTCTAAAAATAAAATATGAAGTCTTACCATAACAGTAAGGAATAAACATATATGTACAAAAATGAACAACGGAAGTGTCACGGAAGGGTTGGAAGGGTTAAAAAGCCTCCTCGTCCCATAAGTTGTTGGATTTCATATAGGCTACCATCAAGCCCCAATCTATCATATATTTTATACCATCACTCCTAATCTTAGAAATCCCATCAATGTTTTTAATTTTTAACGAAAATCCTGTCTGCGATAGCTTGGATTGACCATAGCCGCTTGCATCAGCCCAATAAGTATAAGACCTATAGAAGTCGCTTGCTTTGTATTCACTCTCATTTTCCACTGACTTAACAGCCAAGTATTTTGCCCAATTCGGTATGTTAATACGTTGAATCTCCTTGTAATAATCTGTCTTTGGTCGAACATGCTGGAAGTTTCGTGGTAGATCGCGAATCCCCATCAGGTATTGATACATCGCACGTGCCCACTGCGGTTTTTCCATCAGGTCTACGAGGTTGGAAAAGTAGGTAACATCGCCAACTCGCTCAGCGTTGCAATCGAATACTACAAACCGACGGTCATGCGCTTCAATTGGGATGGGGTTTTCTGCATTCGTAGTGAAGACAAAATTTGCATAGTTTTTAAAGTCATCAATATCAATACCCTTTCGCTCGAGGCGGACGTTTGTGGTGGTAACGAAATCCTTAAGACGACCAAGGTGCCTAAAAAAGTCCGGCCCACTAGCTTCTTCCACTTGAACTAGGAGCCGGTTGGACATGCCGTTGCTGTGCTTGTCAAATAAGTCGTGTATAGGGTCGCTCGTTTGCTTGTACCACTCTTTTCCTAGCACCTTCTCACCAATATAATTAAACGGCAATGATTTGCCTGTTCCCTGCCGGACACTATGCAGAATGATGCCCACACATGTCATATCTTTTGGATTTTGAAACATATTTGCGAGCCATAACATCACAAACTTTGCGCCATCCTCCCCAACTAGCATTATAATATGGTCCAAAAACGGCTTAACAAGCCCATCCACTTCAGCTTCGGGCACAGGAGGGATTCTCTCTGCTGCAAAGCCAGTGAAAGTATTTAACACATCCTCACCCACTGTACGGCTTGGATCAAATTTAGTGTGGTCATACAGCTTCATATCAGGGTCGGCAAGCCAATCGTTTATGAATGGCACAGATTTAGTGCCCCCTGGTTTGATGTACATGACGTTGCGGTAGGCGGCTTTGATTTTGTCCTCCGAGGTGACGATATAACCGCTACAGTCAGTCTTCTTTTGGAAAAATGCAATCGGTTTTATTACTTTAAAGACAGTTTCTTCAAAGGTCGCTTTGATATCAGCATAGTCCCGTGATTTATAGATGTTTACTTTCTTGCCTTTGTTAGGCCCCTTTGGGAAAAGCTCGCTGTAGCGGGCGGCATTTTCCTCCTTTGCATAGAAGTGTAGAGTAGCAATGCTCAATGTCCCATTGTCCCTTATAGAGCTCCACGTTTTGCCAAAGCTTTGAGGAGAATAATCCACACCTTGTGCGCTCCACGCATCGGCTAGTTCATACACTCCGTCAGTATCCTTGCATAGGGTGTTGGCAATTGCGCATAGAATCTTGAACCACCGCTCATAAGAGCAGTTGGCCGAAATGATGCTTAGTAGTTTTTCTACATCGTTGGTATCCACTGGATTGTCTTTAACTTCGCCCTTTGATACGCGGCACTGGCCACCCACTGCTTTGGGCATCCAATCCTCTATTTTGACAATTGGATGTGTGGGATCCACCACAGTAATTAGACGGTCTTCAAGCTTGCCGCCCCAACCAAGAAGAGGGTCTAGAGGCGGACAAGGTGCATCAGGCTTCACACAAAGCGCGGCATTCATAATGCGGCCCCGGTTGTAGACGCTCAGGTCAAACGGTGCATCTGGCATGCATCCAATGGCCTTGAGGTACATTCCAAGTACCACTTGATTTTCCAAAATGAGGTAAGGGAAGATGATGCGCCAAGAAACCTTCACCTTGTTACCATTGATGATGCGGTTTTCACGTGTCATTGCATAAAACTGGTGACCTTTGAAAATATCAATGCGACCAATTTCCTCCTTTATGCGGTTCAAAATTGACTTTTCGCCCTTTTCAAAGTAGCGTGTCAGTCCATCATCTCCCTTGATTATGGTAACATCATTCATGTTAACTTTGTGATCAATGTCCAAGTACGCTTTTACCGGGCCGCCGTCAAGTGCTTCGCATGCATGGGGCATCGTCGAAATTATGCGTTTGTAGTCTTCTTCATTCTCTACCGTGGTGATGATACGGGGCTCGTTCTTTTTGCTGAACCACGGTGTTAAGCGGCAGGCGGCCTTAAAGGCAGTGCGTTCAATTGCGATTTTTTTCATCTCGGCAGAGGGTAGGAGAATGTTCTTCTCATAACTTGTTGCTTGGATGGACATCGTTCTCTTGGCGGAGGGAGTCCTGCTATACAACAAGAAAAATAATTTTTGGCAAAAACGCGGCTCACTCGTTTTCAACCGTTGGCATAGGCTTTGGCTTTGGCCCCCGCTTCTTAGGCTCTTGGGGGTTTTCTATCTTGCGCTGCTCACGAAGACGCCTCATCGTTTCCCTGGCTGCATCCCGTTTCTTTTGCATGTAATTGTTATACCATTCAGGGTCCTCTGTCTTTTTGCGTTCATAAAGGGATTTCATATATCCATAACGCGATGTCATTCTCTTACTTACCAATTACTTAACAAGTTTGTTTAAATATTGATTATAAGATTCTAAAAGTAAATGGTTATTCAAAGTTGCGGCCAATTAACCGCATGGGTTCATCATCAAATGCGTTTCATGTAAAGATAGCCATGTTCAAATGCATCACCTACAAACAGCTTGATCTTACTCTGACTAAATGCTTCGCTTAATTTCTTTTTGTTTGAAATCAAAAAGCTGTTGTTGGTGTCTGTGGGATATTCCACCGCTGCAACATCCTTTTTATCATAGAACAACCTGGTTGGTTCCAAAAGGCGACCAAATGGATAAATTTTTCCATTGCCGTTGGACCGCACATAACCATGCACCATGGGATAATACGTATACACGTCGTCTATGCCTCTCAATGCTATGCTTTCATATGGAGCACCAATTTCAACTTCTATAGCTTTGCGCACATCCGCTCGTTCCAATGCTTTAATTATATGGGACCCAATACCACCCGTGCTGAAAGGGGCACAAATTAGGTCCAAATATAATACATTGTTTACAACACCTAACTCGTCTCTGCGCGACGGAAATTTGTTGCTTGAAAGCACAGGGTATGAAAGTTCGAGCTTTCTATTATACATAGTTCGCATTGTTGCAAAGCCTATTGGAATTTTAGAACCGTTAACAATACCATACGCCACCATGAGAAACTCATTGTGTGCCACACTCTCATCAATAAATGCATCACCAACTCCGGACTTGCAAAGAAATGATGCCTTCGCTAATGATTGCAACAACACTGGATTGTATTGACTTAAGTATTGTTTTCTGTATGTTGACGTTAAAGGCGACGCACGTGGCAATCTATAAAGCACAATTTCTCCGGCTGTCAAGTTTACAGGGTAGCTACGTGTTAGCCGCTTTTCATTGTCTGTTATGCTTTGATGTGCGATACGGTCCTCGAATGTTGGATTTGGTGTTGAAACATTATTCAATGGAATGGTGAGGAGCTCAAAATGTTCTTTCCAAGCACCTCCCGTTTGCTTTTTTGATTCCTGTTCATCAACATACTCGAGCACGAGGTCTAACATTCTCTCAAGCCGTTTTGGAGTTAACGATGGTCGCTCGTTGAAAAATGTTTGAACCGTTTTGGCAACATCCTTTGGCGCCTTGTACGTTCCGCTAATAACCCCATAAGTCACGAGATTCGACCAAGTGTAATTGCTATTCAAAGATGCCACAACATAAACACTAGTGGCATTTCTCAAGAGCTCCTCGTGGGCAGTCTTTGCAACTGCCTTTTTGTTCTTTGGTACCATTTTTGGCACGTACTTGTCGTACAACTTTTGGTTTTTACCATCATGGTTTATATAGCTTGGCATAGATAAGACTGCTTGTAGATAGCAAAATAATTTTACACTACGCGCAGCGCGTAGCAGAGCGCCGCGCGCAGCTCCTCGCACGGGCACTTAATGCCATTCTCCGCAAACAGATGCAGAGCAAGGCGCATTGCGGCGCGGTCCTCTAGCTCCCCGAGCTCTACGCTGGCGGTCGTCTTGGGAAGGTTCGTAAATTCCTTAATGCACTTGATAAAAATAATAATTTCATCCATCATAATTTCGGTTTCCATACCGGTAGTGCACTCGGCCAGCTTGAAAAGCGTGGCGTTCATCTGTGTGCCAAAGCAGCTGTAGGCAGGAAGGCGCTCATCCCACCAGTTCTGGAAATCGTTGTCGTTCATAATAAGGCGGCTGTTGTAAATCGTGATAGCAGCACGGTGCATGTCGCCGTAGATGGAGTTGCTGAACACCTTGTCCATGGCGAGCCCGGCGTAGATGGTTGCAAAATCATCCTGATGCTTGCCCTTGTCCGTGTGGTAGTTGAGAACATTTTCGTAAAGCTTGCCCCACGGCATCTTGACCAGCAGGTAGCCCACGATGCGGTGCAGAGTGCCCTCGAGCAGGCTGCGCGGCATGTTTCCAAACTTATCAAAGAAATCATTGAAGTCGGCCACGTATTTTTTGTCGTTGAAAAAGTACTCGGTCTTGTTCTTCTCCCACCACTTATGAATGCTGGGGCGTCCAGAGCGCGTCATGACATACGTATAAACGTCATTCACCACGAGAAGCATGGTGCCCACGTCGTTGATGGGACCCTTGTCGGGAATAAGAAGGGTGCAGAATTTTTCGTACTCGGCCTGATAGGCGCCAGTGCCTTTAAGATAAGAAGTACCGCGAACTGACTCGGGGCCATGGCCAATTGCAAGACGAAACATGGTGGCGGGCAGTTGGCGTGCGACGGGCAGTTGGCGTGCGACGGGCAGTTGGTTTGAAATAATTGTTGGTTAAAAGACTGCAATCAAGCTTTGAGACAACTGCAGAATAAGTCGAAAATTTATAAGAAAGCACCATGGGGGTTTACCTAGCAAAAAACAAAAACCTTGGTCACCAAAAATATTTTTCATAGCGCACCCCCGGATACCATAGATAACCATTCCCATAACAGTTACAACTTTGCCTTGCCAACTGCCCCAACTGCCCGCCAGCCAACTGCCAGTTGTGCGCCAACTGCCCGCCGCGTAACATGCCGCGCACCAAGGCAACTGCCCGCAAGATGGGCCCTGTTAACGGGCCACATACCAAGTACCAGATGAAGAAGGCCAAATACGAGAAGAAGCAGCTTGGACCGGTGACTCGCGAGGAGGATATGAAGCAGAAGATGGACAACGAGTTCCACGCCGCATACGACGCCGCGTACAAGCTATGGAGGCAGCAGGGCAACAACATTGCGTCCATGAAAATGGCTAGCATTATTACGTCTGACAAGGTGGCTGAGCTCGCAGCATTGTACCCGATGGAATGGGGTTGCCGGCGCATCAACGTAGATGCAGGAGCTGCCTGTGGCGCGGGAGACTTTGAGAAGTCCAATGCCCTGCAGTTTATTGCGCGCGTTCGGGCTATGGCGGTTGTGCGGTCCTGGCAAATGTAAATCTATGTTTTGTTCAAATAAATAGGTTAAGCACGCTTGGCACGTTTCTTAGACTCGGGGACTTTTGGTGTTTGGCTTTTAGGACGACCCCTGTAATTTCTTCCTAGTTCAGCAAACGAAATCCCCTTTCTTCTCGGGCTTGACGATGACGAGCTTTCTGATGTCAAGCTGTTGGATGACAGGGAAGGCTGTCGTTGTCTATTCTTTTTCTTTTCACTTACAACGTCGTCGCGGCAATCACTCAACTTGTTTTTAACATTAACGACCACATTTTGTAGATGAGACACATTGTCTCCAAGGTTGCGAGAATATTCAACTTCATGTGTTATACGTCTTTCCAACTCGACTGTTTTTATTTTTGATACAGCATTTGTCAAATCATCTACATCATCAAGCATGTGCAAAAGGAAGCGTCTAATTATTTTCAAGTTAGCATTAGCATTTTTTGCACGTGTCCAAAGAATAGGGTCTTTCGTGCGCTCTCCATCATTTACAGTTTTGATTGGCCATCCGTTTCTCACGTTCTTTATTAGATTTACCAACTTTTCATTGTAATCCTCGAAGTGATCAAGAGTTGTGCCCACTGTTTTGACAAGTTCCATGTGCTTTCCTATTAAACAAGTTCTTTTATAAATTTGTGGCTTGGTCACTTAAACGGTGTGCATAATCTACAGATTATACAATGTTTCTACTTAATCCTGTTCGCACACTGATATTTACTTTCATAAGCGGCGTCATGGTTGGATTTGCAGCCAGCGGGTGCGCAGGCGCCGCCGCAGCAGCTGCATACCTGGACATGAAAGGCAAGCGGATTATAGGTCAAAACACTAAATTTTAATAGCGCCCCATCCTACACATCCCGTCCCCTATCGCGCAATAAATCATGAATGACCGGCACCATACATGATTCATTCCTCAAAGGTGCAACTTTGCTTTGCCAACTGCCCGTTGCGCGCCAACTGCCCGTTGCGTTAATTGAAAATAATATGAAAAAGGGGGTCCTTAACCAAAACAATACCCCCCTTTCATCAAAACTATTTTTCATAGCGATTTAGCCATTTAGTGAAAGTTTGATTTCTGATTTCAAATTTTGAAAACCTACAGAAGTTCCAGGGCCTATAATTTTGGAAGGCAAATTTCCCCCCCCTTTATATTTTACTCACTTACTCATGAGTAAATGAGTAATTACAGTAAGGCTGCTCACTTCAAAAAATTATTTTCTTAATCCAGTATAGACTGCTACTCACTGCTACTCAATTTACTCACTAAGATGTTCAGTTGCAAGTGTTGTAAATATACGACAAAAAGGCAATACAACCTCGAAAGACACACCACTACAGTGCACACAAAACCAAAAACAGAGGTTGTAAACCAAGGTAATTATTGTGCATTAAATGCATACCATAAAGACATAAATGTTGACCTTGACGACATAAATGTTGACATTGATGACATAAATGTTGACCTTGATGACATAAATGTTGACCCTACAAAACACAGTAAAAAATGTGACAGCTGCTATAAGACATTTAGCAATCAAAGATGCCTTGATAAGCACTTACGTACAACATGTCAACGCAAATCGCATCCATTTGAGTGTACATTTTGCAATACCATTTACAGCTCATGTAGTGCCCTTTCACGTCACAAAAGTAAACAGGTATGCTCGAGAGAGAAATCACTTGAGAAAGTCGATGCACCGGTAATAGTCCATCAGCTGCAAGAGGATATTGAAAAGCTTAAGCAGCAAATTCAGTTATATGAGGCAAAGTCAGGTAATAATACAAATAGTAGGAACACTCAACACATAAATAGTCATAATCAACAGAATAATTCAAACAACGTAACAATCAACATAAATGGCCTCGGCAAAGAAAACACGACATATCTTACAGAAAAGTTCATGACAAAGTGCATTAAAAACAAACTAAAAGGCGTAATGGACTACCTGGAATCCAAGCACTTTCACATAGGACACCCTGAAAATCATAACCTTAAGAAACTTACAAAGAAGGACTCGTTCATGCAGTGCTTTGATGGGAAGAAATGGAATTTACAGTACTCTGACGATATACTCCGTGACGTCTTCAACAACATGCAAGCAGCTTTCGGCGACTTTGTCGAAACTACCATGAAAGACGGTAATTTGAAAAAAGTATGGCTCGATAATTTTATGAGTACTGTGGGATCGCCGTTGGAGTGGGACTTCACATGCGATGAGTATGACTACAATGATAAGATGACAGACGACCAACGAAGCCGCCTCAAAGAACGCGTATTCTCACTTGCAATAGAGCACATCTACAAAAACTCGAAGCGCCCAAAGACTGCTACTGTAGCTGGGGGGACGAGCGTTTCTTAATCTTGTTAGATTTTTGTTTTCACATCGTTTGAAGTGTAAATCTATTTTTTGTTCAGTATTTTGAGTATATAATTCGCCATCCCCTCGCAGTATATTAAATTTCCCTTCTTCCCGGTCTATTTCTCCCCCCATTCCTACACCTCCCGTCCCCTATCGCGCGATAGGGGACGGGAGGTGTAGGATGTGGGTGGATTATATACTTGGGAGAGGGGGTAGGAAATATACTGCGAGGGGAGCGCAAATTATATACTGGGAGGGGAGCGCGAATTATATACTGGGGGGCGGCTTAGGGTAGTTGGGGCGGCGCGGTCAGCTTTGCAGCGAGGAGGTGAGTTTATTACATCATTTACCCGCCGCCGACATCTTTGCCTTTATGTTTGCGGCTAGTCTATGATAGCTCTCTATACCCTCCGCTGATAAATTGTGCAAGGTAAATTGATTTAGTACATACTTATCATAAACCTTAATAAACATATTGTATCGCCCCTCATGTACTTTTTGCATACTCAACCCAAGGATTTGAGCTAACATCAAAAAGAACGGCTGGTTCCCGCCACATCCAAAAACTGTTGTGAGTTCATTTATGTAATCATATCTTTTTTTGACATTAGCTGCCTCATCCAAAGTGCTATCTACAATTGCATCGAGCCATTTGCAACAAACACGGATGGATGAATATATTTTAGTGTGGTTGGAAATTGCCCGGGGGTTCATGAGCAAATCTTTCCATACTATGTGTTTATTGTGTTGATCGTGATGTTGTGCGTCGTACTTCCTCAATGACACCAACCCCCGTAACTCCGCTTCGAACCCGCTCGGCTCCAAGCACCAATAGGTATAGATTTTATTCGGTGTGTTGTTTGATTCGAAAAATGGAGTAATATCGAATTGGCCACTTTCAGTAGGCACCTTGCATCGCCATATGTCGAACTGGTTGACAGCCGGAATTTGTGCAAGAACGGGAACAATGACGGGAAGCGGTGCAAGAACAGGAATAGGAGCGGAGTCAAGATCAGGGACATAAATAGCCTGCCTATAAATGTCACAAGGGACCTTCCATCTCTCATATGCCTTTCTAAATTCCTCGTCCTTATCATCATTTGCACTTTGGATTACGGTTGAAATCATGATGTGGTTTCTCTTTGCACGGACAACCTCCTTAAAAAATGCTTTTACGCATGGTTGGCAGCATGCATACTGAAATTGAGCATTGTTAATTGCTGCGATAGCATATTTCGGGGGCTTTGTGAAATCAATGCAGCCATCAACATCGATGACGTAGTTCTCATCCAACCTTGAAAAGAATTGAGGAATGCCTTTGTATAGCAAAAACCGCAGCAGGTTGTCGAGACGACAGTCCTTGTAAGGATTCACCTCTTGTGCGGCGCAATGAAGACGAACGTTCAAGAGGTGTGTTAATCCGGGAAAAAAAGCTTCAATGACATCCATGGGTACTGTCTGAATTTGAATCCATTCAAAGTCCGGAAAGGCGGAGAGGTCGCGCTGGTAGGGTAGAGTGTCCGTATCATTGTAATAGGGCTTCAAGCCATAAGGATATGCGACGGATGTATCGAACAAAAAATCGCGGTCTGTATGGAACTCGTCGCGGCTACCATGCTCAGCATTTACAAAGACCATGACTGTAACTCCACCCTTCGCGTAAAATTGTTGTGCCGAATTATCGAAATTATCGTGACATGCGGTTTGCCCTATTTGGTCATTTGGGACACCCTTTTCCATAGCATCCTGAATACCCGTGTTGCGGAAGAGATAAGAGAGTCGGTCCTTATTAACGTCCGCTTCTTTTAGCAGTTTTCTGAAAAGGTCGTCTACGCTCTCGCGATTTGATAATTTCCAGTTGCGGAGATGACCAAAGACGTGCAAGGAATACCACTCCGGGATTTTGTTTGTATCTACAGGTGTTTCACTGTCCATAAATGTCTCCATGTATGTTGACAAATAGCGAAAAAAGGGGGTTCCATCGATATCCATTGGGGTACGTGCCATCTGGGAAAGGTATGCAGTCAACATGAATCCCACATCATAGCATACATGCTTATGATCGACAGACACAATGTGTGTAACATCGCTTCCACTTGCTTTGTTATAGGGTAAATCAGCTGACACAAGACACGGGGTGGAATAATGTTTTTTGTTGAAGAGTTTATTCACTTTTAGTGCATGACCATAGAAATTGCAGAACCGCAAATCTTGGTTCTGACAACCACGGCATGTCGTGCTGGTAAGCGTCGCTATCCATAGCTGGAGTTGCATGGTACGAATTGGGTCTTGCTTTCTCGCACATGAAAACTCGGTGCTGAACAGAGTTTTCATAATATCATCTCGCTCCGCGGGAGTCAAAGTGCTCTCAACGACGCGGTTTTTATATGTAAGAGTACCATAAGTACTGCGAATCAAATCCTTAAGGGCTGCATTGAACTCCCGGGTGAATGCATCTGTTTTGCAAACAGTGTTGGCATTGACATTCCAACCCTGGAATGTAGAGACCACTGTGAGTACAACCTTTGCCTGCTTCATAAAGCTCTTAGGGCTGTTATTGACTCCATCATCTTTCAATCGACTGATAAGGATATTGCCAAGTGTTTTGACGTATGTTAAAACCTCTTGGGCATTATTAACTCTGAAGCGCATCTTGGGCCAAAATTGTCTACTGTACGAAATGAATCGCTGTAAATTTGGTTTTAATTTATTGATATACCTCAAAAGAAACCCAAATGACGATTTCATTACATTTAAAAAAATAGCATAAGTGATATGGTTGTGAATGGTAGGGTTCTCTTCAATAAACCGGTGTGCCAGGATACCCTCCACGAAAAGCACGCGAACGGGCTCAATGTCAGGTACAAAAAATCGGGACGCATTCACGGATGGTGTGCACAAACACAAAGCTCTTGCCAATATAATGGTCTGTGGTGTTTTGCCAATCTCTCCTACTTTGCGTTTGAAGGAGGTGCTGTGATCGTCAAAGGTATCCACCAGTTCTTTCGCTATTGTTTGCGCAATCAATGCAGTTGTATATGTTTTGCCTGCGTCAAGGCCTAACGTAACACCAGGCCACGGTTCGAACAGATGTTGTATAATGTCGGGCACGCCGCCTAGTCGACTCTCCATCGACAGCATGTCTAACTCATGCTCCAATTTGTTGACGTCACTGTTGAGTTCATTTTCAAAGTCAGTGTCTTCCTCATATATTTCAAATGTATTTGTCAGTAGGGGAGTAGCAGGTGGATCGGGTGGAGCAGACGGAACAGGTGGAACACGCAGAACAGGCGGAACACGCAGAACAGGCGGAACAGGTATAGATCGTGCAATAGATGCAGTCGGCGCAAGAGTGGGAGCAACAAGGGTTTTTGGTTTAAATAGCATACATGTGTTAATCGCCGATATTGATGACTCATATTCATACAAATACTTTGTATCCATAAGTTCAATAGTAGGTGGAACTCCAACACATAGCGTCCAATCACTTATATCAATTGAAGGGTACTGTCGCCGTATAAATAATTTGAACTCATCAACGCGATAACCAGCGCTTACATTCTCAATTTTCAGAAACTGTAAGCCTTTATTTGGTGTGAATATATTCACAGAAGTCCATCCACTAAATATGCAAATCTGTAGAACATACAATTATTAAGTTTTGTTTTTTTTAAACTGTTTGTTATATATTTTATTTAATTTGCGTTCTTACCTGAGCTTCTTCAAGCTTTCCTATATTAAATGCATAGTCGATTGGAATTTCTTGAAACATGATGGTTGAAATTATGCCTAGGGTACCCGACGGGGGGTGGAAGATGTGCAGGCAACCCACCCCCCACTGCACCCCCCACCCCCCTCACCTGTACCCTTATTGGTTATGGCGGATGTAAACAATCACCAAGCATTGCAAAAACTTTTCAACCTTAGCAGCATGAATCCATTCACGATTATCCATACAAAGAAGACGAGAAACGATGATGATCGAAGAGGTTCCAACTCAACTGCCCGTTCTTACCCAACTGGACGTCATTGAACTGCCCGTGCACAAATATTATTTTTCGCCCTCGCCATTCTCTAAGGATTACACCACTTACATTGTCAGCCTCTCTAGTGTCTTGCCTCTTGAGATATCACGATGTCATTACCTCGGTGAATTTATTTTCCAGGCAAACGCTGTGGCCAGACACTTTGCGAACGGTCTGTATTTTACTTTCGACGAAGAGTGTGCCAACAACGTCATCGTTCATTTTCATCTTCAAGCAGACTCCCTCATTACATCCTCTACCATTGGAATCTTTAACGAAAACGCTCTCTGCATCTCGGTGTTAGAGGATGGAGATTGTGTGAGCATCTCACTTTCTGCTTTTTTTGGAAAGCTACTAGAGCACCCCCCGTATTATATTGTCCCTCGAGACATCCACATATGCTCGGTCTATGCAGAAATATATAGGAAAAAAGAAGCTGGTCTTTATGAACGATTTGAGGAAGTCTGGCTCCCAAGTGGTTTTTATATGGACATTGACGAGGTGGTGGCTGCTCTCACCCAAAATATTAATATGAAAGGAGAGAGGAATGGAGACGTATATAAATTTGAACGTAGTGCAAAATCATTGGTGTTGAGGCTGATTGCCCACCATCGGCAGCCAACTGGGTCTACGATCCATGTTAATGTGGCAGACGGTAGCAAGGCAGTTGGTCTTTTTCACCGTGGTCAAATGCCTTTGGGCAATCGAAAATTTATTGACTTCGACTATACGCCAAACACTCTCATACACATTTAGGAAATAGATATAGACTTGTAACTACTGGAACTAATGGACGAGCAAAAGGAGATGGCTCTTGGCATTACGTTGCTGTACTACAAGTACACTGAGGAGGCGTCAAGGGCAAATTTTCGGCTGACTACGGGCAGGCGAGACTTCTACCTCCAAGAATTTCTGATTTGCTTGGACATTCTTCAGCATCGTGTGGCACTGCCCATAGAGTTCCGCAATCTATATCGCACCAAACTCTCTAGAGTTGTATCTGACCTTCGGCAAATGTAACTATAGTACGCCACTACAGTTCGGCCGCACTGCCCGAATTGCCCATCTCTGCACGCGGCCGTGCGCGGATGCTGGCCTTGGCGCCGCGACGGCTTTGGGGG
>Ga0208975_1000003_pt1 | contig 181962 bp, 160 predicted proteins | sample GreLakmeER78MSRF_FD_187700 | JGI IMG/M metagenome (GOLD analysis project Ga0208975, IMG submission 187700) | Freshwater lentic microbial communities from great Laurentian Lakes, MI, USA - Great Lakes metaG ER78MSRF (SPAdes) | ecosystem: Environmental > Aquatic > Freshwater > Lake | place...
ATAGGGACCGAACTGTCTCACGACGTTCTGAACCCAGCTCGCGTGCCACTTTAATCGGCGAACAGCCGAACCCTTGGGACCTTCTCCAGCCCCAGGATGTGACGAGCCGACATCGAGGTGCCAAACCACTCCGTCGATGTGAGCTCTTGGGAGTGATCAGCCTGTTATCCCCGGCGTACCTTTTATCCTATGAGCGATGGCCCTTCCATGCGGAACCACCGGATCACTTTATCCTACTTTCGTACCTGCTCGACTTGTCGGTCTCACAGTCAAGCACCCTTATGCTAATGCACTCTACACACGGTTACCAAGCGTGTTGAGGGTACCTTTGAAAGCCTCCGATACTCTTTTGGAGGCGACCACCCCAGTCAAACTACCCGCCATGCAATGTCCTCCCGTGAAGGAGTTAGAACTCAAGTAAAGAAAGGGTGGTATTTCAAGGTTGACTCCATGACCCCTAGCGAGGCCACTTCAAAGTCTCCCACCTATCCTACACATTATTTACCCAAATTCAATGCAAAGCTATAGTGAAGGTGCACGGGGTCTTTCCGTCCCGTTGCGGGTACTCGGTATCTTCACCGAGACTTCAATTTCACAGGGCTCGTGGCTGAGACAGTGGAGCGATCGTTACACCATTCGTGCAGGTCTGAACTTACCAGACAAGGAATTTCGCTACCTTAGGACCGTTATAGTTACGGCCGCCGTTTACTGGGGCTTCGATTCAAAGCTTTGTCTTACGACTAACCTCTCCTCTTAACCTTCCAGCACCGGGCAGGTGTCAGGCCTTATACTTCATCTTTCGATTTTGCAAAGCCATGTGTTTTTGATAAACAGTCGCCGCTCCCATTTCTCTGCGGCCCCACCGAAGTGGGGCACTCCTTTTCCCGAAGTTACGGAGTTAATTTGCCTAGTTCCTTAGCCACGGCTCACCCTAGCGCCTTAGTATACTCTACTTGCCTACCTGTGTCGGTTTGCGGTACAGGTGGCTTACGACTGAAGCATAGAGGGTTTTCTTGGAAGTCTGCTTAGGATCACTATCCTTTTGTCCGAAGACTCCAGGTACTATCAGCTTTCGACAGGTCACGCGGATTTACCAACGCATCCTATATCTACGGCCTTTAACGTTCTATTCCGTCAGAACGCGGATCTTTCACTACTCCGTCACCCCATAGCATCGTAAGCCAGTATCGGAATATTAACCGATTGTCCATCGTCTACGCCTCTCGGCTTCGACTTAGGCCCTGACTAACCCTGATCCGATTAACGTTGATCAGGAAACCTTAGGCTATTGGCGGGCAGGTTTCTCACCTGCCTTATCGTTACTTATGCCTACATTTGCTTTTCCAATCGCTCCAACAAAGCTCGCGCTTTATCTTCTGCGCAATTGGAATGCTCCCCTACCAGTATATATTGCTATATAATCCATAGCTTCGGCACTATGCTTAATGCCCGATTATTATCCACGCCCAACCGCTCGACCAGTGAGCTGTTACGCACTCTTTAAATGAATGGCTGCTTCCAAGCAAACATCCTGGCTGTCACAGCAGTCGGACTACGTTTTAACAACTTAGCATAGATTTTGGGGCCTTAGCTGATGGTCTGGGTTCTTTCCCTCTCGCCCACGGACCTTAGCACCCGCGGGCTCACTGCCGGTTATATATCATAGCATTCGGAGTTCGTCTGGGTTTGGTAGGCGGTGAAGCCCCCTAGCCCAATCGGTAGCTCTACCTCTATGATACTCAACACCGACGCTGTTCCTAAAAACATTTCGGGGAGTACGAGCTATTTCCCAGTTTGATTAGCCTTTCACCCCTATCCTCAGCTCATCCGAGAGCTTTTCAACGCTCACCAGTTCGGTCCTCCATTTCGTGTTAACGAAACTTCAACCTGGCCAAGGATAGATCACAAGGTTTCGCGTCTACCCCAACTGACTATTCGCCCTATTAAGACTTGCTTTCGCTTCGGCTGCGGACCTTAAGTCCTTAACCTTGCCAGTTAGGAGTAACTCGTAGGCTCATTATGCAAAAGGCACGCGGTCATTCCGATATACGGAACTCCCACCGCTTGTAAGCGTACGGTTTCAGGTTCTATTTCACTCCGTTGTTTACGGTTCTTTTCACCTTTCCTTCACAGTACTTGTTCGCTATCGGTCTCTCAGTAGTATTTAGCCTTACCAGATGGTGCTGGCAGATTCCCGCAGGGCGTCTCCGACCCCGCGGTACTCAGGATACTGCTAATATGCATAAATCTACGTGTACGGGACTATCACCCGCTATGGTTCAGCTTTCCAGCAGAATTCCACTTCTTTTATGCATACACGTTGCAGTCCTACAACCCCGACTTTGCCGAAACAAAATCGGTTTGGGCTGTTCCCCGTTCGCTCGCCACTACTTGGGGAATCACTAGTTTGTTTTCTTTTCCTCCGGGTACTTAGATGTTTCAGTTCTCCGGGTTGGCACCTTTCGGTGATACGCCTTCAGCGTACCGGGTTGCCCCATTCGGAAATCTGCGAATCACGGGTTATTTCCACCTCATCGCAGCTTATCGCAGGTTATCACGTCCTTCATCGCCTCTGAGAGCCAAGGCATCCTCCATACGCCCTTGCTTACTTTCTTTGTATTTTACTTCTAATTTGTATTTCCTATCCAATATGTCAAAGAACGATTTCCCACTAAAGGGAAGCGCGTTGAATACTGGAATCGAACCAGTAACCTCTTCCGAAAAAAAATGGAAGTGCTCATCCAATGAGCTTATTCATCAATAAAAAAGAACGTTTCAATCAAAAAAAACACTTTTGCGTTAGCAATTGTGGTAAAAAAAGTGGAGATGAACGGAGTCGAACCGTTGACCCCCTGCTTGCAAAGCAGGTGCTCTAGCCAGCTGAGCTACACCCCCAAAAAAGGCAGAGGTTAGCTTAAGTAATCAGACATTATTGATATCCAATACTAGCATAGCTATTCCTCTCTATCGAAGCATTAGTGTAGTAGTCCCGAACGGAGTTGAACCGTTGACCTCTACATTATCAGTGTAGCGCTCTAACCAACTGAGCTACGGGACTGTTGAGTATCCGCTAACCTAGTTGGCAAGCTGTCTCACTGCTGCTCGTTATGAGTGCCTCGCGTTGAGAAAAAAAATGGGAAAGGAAGTACAGAATCATCAATCTTAATCCCGAAGGATAAGAAGTGATTCGAACCACTCTAAAAAGGAGGTATTCCAGCCGCACCTTCCGGTACGGCTACCTTGTTACGACTTAGCCCCAGTCATTGGTTTTACCCTAGGCGACGCCTTGCGGCAATCGACTTTAGGTACTCCCAACTCCCATGGCTTGACGGGCGGTGTGTACAAGGCCCGGGAACGTATTCACCGCGTCATTGCTGATACGCGATTACTAGCGATTCCAGCTTCATGAAGTCGAGTTGCAGACTTCAATCCGAACTGAGACCGGCTTTAGAGATTAGCATCACATCGCTGTGTAGCAACCCGTTGTACCGGCCATTGTAGCACGTGTGTAGCCCAGGACGTAAGGGCCGTGATGACTTGACGTCGTCCCCACCTTCCTCACCGCTTGCGCGGGCAGTTCCATTAGAGTCCCCAGCATAACCTGCTGGCAACTAATGGTAGGGGTTGCGCTCGTTGCGGGACTTAACCCAACACCTCACGGCACGAGCTGACGACAGCCATGCAGCACCTAGTTTCGCGCCCCGAAGGGATATAAGCTTTCACCTATAGTCGCTAACTTTCAAGCCCTGGTAAGGTTCCTCGCGTATCATCGAATTAAACCACATGCTCCACCGCTTGTGCGGGCCCCCGTCAATTCCTTTGAGTTTCAATCTTGCGACCGTACTCCCCAGGTGGATCACTTAACGCTTTCGCTTAGCCGCTGACAGTGTATCGCCAACAGCGAGTGATCAAAGTTTACAGCGTGGACTACCAGGGTATCTAATCCTGTTTGATCCCCACGCTTTCGTGCCTCAGCGTCAATAATGGCTTTGTGAGCTGCCTTCGCAATCGGTGTTCTATGACATATCTAAGCATTTCACCGCTACATGTCATATTCCGCCCACATCAAACATATTCAAGATCAACAGTATCAATGGCAGTTCTGTTGTTAAGCAACAGGCTTTCACCACTGACTTATAAATCCGCCTACGCACCCTTTAAACCCAATAAATCCGGATAACGCTTGGATCCTTCGTCTTACCGCGGCTGCTGGCACGAAGTTAGCCGATCCTTATTCTTACGGTACATTCAGCCCTCTACACGTAGAGGGGTTTATTCCCGTACAAAAGCAGTTTACAACCCATAGGGCAGTCATCCTGCACGCGGCATGGCTGGATCAGTCTTGCGACCATTGTCCAATATTCCTTACTGCTGCCTCCCGTAGGAGTCTGGTCCGTGTCTCAGTACCAGTGTGGGGGTGTAACCTCTCAGTACCCCTATCGATCGTTGCCTTGGTGAGCCGTTACCTCACCAACTAGCTAATCGAACGCATACTCATCCAAAACCGCCGGAGCTTTAATTGCAAAATGATGCCATCTCGCAATGTTATGGAGTATTAATCCGAATTTCTTCGGGCTATCCTCCAGTTTTAGGTAGATTATATACGTGTTACGCACCCGTGCGCCGGTCGCCGGCAAGTATTGCTACTCCCGCTGCCCCTCGACTTGCATGTATTAAGCCTGCCGCTAGCGTTCATCCTGAGCCAGGATCAAACTCTCCATTGTAAGTTTTGATCTGGTGTCTCGACAGGTGTCGAGACGATTTTTTTTGGTTCGTTCTCATTCTTGGCTCTCGGCCAAGAAGGGATGATTCTGTATTAATTTTCCTTTCCCAATATTTTCAAAGAACTTTCTGATATTTATATTAACTAGTCACCTCTCGGATTCTAGTAAAATCAGTCTGTAATAAAGAACTACCATTCTTGCATTCGCTTCAAACGGGGTGCAAAAGTACAACTCCTTTCGACATCTCCAAACTTTAAAGAATATTTTTTTTAAAATAATTCTATTAGTTTAAGAAAAACCCTTTTAAAGCGTGCTAATTTTTGAACTCATTGGCATAAAGCCATTAAACCCTTATAAAATATAGCTTTTAAGAACGTCCCTAACAATTAGCGGGGTGCAAATGTACTACAGGGAGCCGCATCTGCAAAGGGTTTTATTAAAATTGAGCTATTAGGAACTTAACTTACTGAATGTCAATGATGAAATTTTGGAAATAATTCGGAATTCAATTTTAAGGTGTACTTAATCCGACCGGCAAAACCTTTCCATTAAAAAATTGATGACCGTTCAATGCAAACCATGCAATCCACTTAGCCATTTCATTGGCAGTAATGGGCGCCTTATAACCTGGGAAAGCAACTTCCAACATTTCTGTTTGCGTTGCTCCTAAGGCAAGACAATTTACCTTGATGTTCAGATCCCTAAATTCTTCGGCCATTACCTCCGATAATCCGGCTAATGCGGCTTTGCTAGAACTATAGGCAGATAATCCGGAAAATTTTGAACTTCCTTGAAATCCGCCCATACTTGAAATATTCACAACATGGGAAACCTCATCGCCACCCATCATAGGTAAAAGCAGTTGGGTCAACCGGAATGGAACAAAAACATTTACTTCATAGGAAAGTCTTAACTCTTCGGGAGTAATTTTTTCAAATGGCTTGTTAATAATTACGCCAGCATTATTAATTAAAATATCTATGCGATCATTGAGTGATTTAGCGGTAAAAACTATCTGTTGTAAGTCTAATTCGGAACTGAGGTCGCCTGCTAAAATCATTAATCTATTGTCAGATCCGCTTGCACGTGCTGCATTTTGCAAATTTTCTAACCCTTTTCCACTTCTGGCCACGGCAATAACATGGTGACCAAGCTGGACTAAAGCCAAAGCTGTTTCAAAACCTATTCCACGACTTGCACCTGTAATAATGATATTCATAATAATTGGACAAATTAACACAAACAATTGAAGCGCGATCACATAAATTTAAATAAGTTTTAAGCAAAGCAACAAGAAAATCATCCTAACTTTATGCCAATGTTTAAGTATTCGGTTTTCTTCTTAATTCTTTTTCCTGCATATAATTTTGCTCAAAATGTTCCTCTACTGAATAAAAACCCTGAATCTAACTCAATAAGAGATAATTTAAATTGGGGAAATTTGGTTTATGCTGGGAACGTAGGATTGAATTTTGGAAATGTTACAAGCATTTCATTTTCCCCTATGATAGGATATAAAGTTACCCCAAAATTTATTCCAGGTATTGGATTAACTTACAACTATATTAAATTTAATAATCCTAATTTCCAATCAGAAAGCATACATATTTATGGAGGAAGTATTTGGGCAAGGTATTATGCATTTACAACTGTTTTTGGCCATGGTGAATATGAAATGTTAAACGGAGAATGGAATCCCTATTTCAGACCGGGCTACAGATACTATCTTAACAGTTTATTAATTGGTGCAGGCTACCAAGAAAATTTAGGAAAAATGTCGAGTTATATTTTAGTCCTCTACAATGTTACGAAAGACGAGGATTCTCCTTACACAAGCCCTTTGATTATTCGTGTAGGTTTGGGTTTTGGAATGTAAGCTCTTGACATGGAGTCTTTCTAACCTCAAGAAAACAAAGAAATATAAATAATGAAATGAATAAGATTATCTTCGGACCTCAATTTTTTGAACTGCTTTTTATGAAAAAAATAATAACTCTTTTTGTTGGAACTCTTATTTATGTTGGGGGTAATGCGCAGTGGGATACATTGACAACAAATACAACAACAAACTTTAATTCTATAAGTTTTACGAATGAAAACAATGGTGTGGCTGTAGGAAAGGACGTTACTTTAGCAAATGGGAAAGCGTATCAAACTACTGATGGCGGATTGACTTGGGTAATGGTAAATTCAGGGACATCGTCATACAATGATGTTTTTTTTCAAAATGCAAATAGAGGTTGGATAGCTGCTGATAGTGGGTATATTTTAGAAACGATAAATAGCGGGCAGACTTGGGGAAATTTAACTCATATAGGAACACAGAATTTTAATTGTATTCATTTTCCAACCGATACAGTAGGATTCGTTGCTGGAGATAATGGTTGTATTTATAAAACTTCTGATTTGGGATTGTCTTGGGACACCTTAAATAGTGGCACACTACTTTCGATAAATGATATTTTTTTTACAGACGGATTAAATGGATGGATTGTTGGGGATGGAGGATATATAGCAGCAACATTAGATGGAGGAAATACATGGACTCAGGTTTCGCAACCATTTTTTGGATTTATGAATATTCATGGATTTGCTTACAATGCTAGCTATGCTAATGCCATAGCTGTAGGGAATTTGGGAGATGCGCTTTTTTCTTCAAACTCTGGAATGAATTGGAGCATTTTTTCTTCAGGGGTAACCAGTACTTTGAATAAAGTTGCATTTACAAATAATTTGGCTGGAGTGATAGTGGGCGACTATGGTGTTATTTTGAGAACGGAAGATGGGGGAACAACTTGGATGCGTGATTCTGTTGGGGGAGTAACTGAAAACTTAAAAGGAATTTGTTGGGCAAGTGATACGCTTGCTTATGTCTGTGGCGTAAATGGAACTGTGCTGAAAAGTCATTCTGATATTTCTTCAGTTCGTCCAATAATTAAAAATAACATGGACATTTCAGCATTTCCAAATCCGTTTATAGATGTTTTAGCTATTCGTATTGAATTGGGGAAATCTTCGGTTGTTCAAATAAATGTTTTGGATGTTACCGGGAGGATTCTACTGACCGAAAACAAAGGTATTTGTAATGAGGGGAAACAAATATTTCATTTGAATGGAATATTTTCTTTAAGTGAAGGAATGTATTTTGTGAATGTGAAAACTGAAAACGGAGAAGTCACAATTCCGGTGGTTAAAAACTAAGCAATTAGGAATTTTAAAATAGTCGCTTAGGTGTCGGCTTAATTCTAAAATTTTTCTGAAATAGCCCTGATAGAACCGAGCTCCGCCGAGGTGAAAGCAGGTGAGGTATCACTAAATTACAGAACGGTGACTGCTCCTAATTTCTCAAACAAAATTTTGAGCATTATTAAAAAGATATAATTCTTGTATCTTTTCTTTAACCATGACATTAGGATTGGCAAATAACGATTCAAACCTAAAAACTAAAGTCATGGCTAGCACCAAAGAAACTCCCCGACAAAAAATGATTGCGATGATGTACTTAGTACTCACTGCTATGCTTGCACTTAATGTTTCGAAAGAAATTTTAGATGCATTTGTTACTGTTAACAGTGGCCTTGAAAATACAGGCAAAAGTTTTGACAAAGACATTGCGACTTTATACTCCAAATTTGAGGAGAAAAAAAGTATAGACCCACTGCGCGTTCAAGCTATGTGGGTAAAAGCACAGGAGGCGAAAAAACTTTCGAAGGATATTGGCAATTACATTGACCAGTTAAAAAAAATGTTAATTCGAGAAACAGAAGGCTTTGAAAATAAAGAGGAAGACACCATTCATTTAAGCTTTATAAAAGCAAAAGATAGGTATGATATTCCAACTAATATTTTGTGTGGCTCAGATGAAAATGGGAAAAATGGACAAGCAAACATACTGCGCAAAAAATTGGATACTTACAAGCTTGCGCTAATGAATTTGCTTCCCCCTGCGGAAAGAGCCGCAATGCATCTAAGTATTGAATCGAAAGACCCAACTGATGGTGGCGAATTCCATACTTGGGAAATGAAAACTTTTTACAATACTCCGATAGCGGCTGACATAACTATTCTATCAAAAATTCAGGATGATGTAAAAAGCGCGGAATCAAATGTGGTAGCGGCGCTGTTGCGTACAACAGACTCTGATATTATTCCGTTCGATACCGTTGCTGCCCGTGTAATTGCAGCTAACAATTATGTGATGATGGGAGAAAAATATGAAGCGGATATTTTCCTTGCAGCATTCAACAAAACTCTTAAACCACAAATTTTACTGGGAAAATTCAATCCATTGACTGGGAAAATGGAAGGTACTTATGACAGCGTAAATGTGAGTAATGGAATGGGTAAATATTTTATGGATGCAACACGCGAAGGGATTTTCAATTACGAAGGGGTAATAAACATGACTACGCCAAAAGGAAAAATAATGCAGTATCCATTTAAATCAGAATATATTGTTGCCCGCCCGGCAGCCAATGTAAGTGCCGATAAAATGAATGTGATGTATGCCGGTTTAGAAAACCCAATTACTGTTTCTGTCCCTGGATTTGCGAATGAAAAAACAATAGTTCGTTCAAGCCAAGGTGTATTGAAAGCTTTAGGAAATGGCAAATACATGGTCAGTGGAGTTAAACAAGGAACATGCGATATATTTGTTTTGGTTAAGACAGATAAAGGAGAACAACGGAACATGGGCGCGATGCAATTCCGAGTACGGAATCTCCCCTTAGCAATTACTTATCTTTCGGGAGTTGATCAAAGAATTACAACAAATGCAAAAATAAGTTCCAGCCCAGGGATTATTTGTAAATATGGCAATGATTTCAATTTTGATGCAAAAGCAACAGTCACAGATTATTCGCTGGATATCATTGACAAAACAGGGTTTCTATATTCAAAGGAAGGGATAAAAGGTTTTGTACTTGATCCGTTAGCAAAGTCGGTTTTATCAAAAGCTAAACGAGGAACTAAAGTTACTTTTTACAATATTCATGAAAAAGGAGCCGACGGTGTTACACTTGAATGTGCCGACATGGTGTACGTCATCCGATAAAAATAATTTTCAGTAAAATTTTTTCAGCAACACTTTCACCCGTGGTTTCGATAAAAAGAAATCACGGGTTTTTATTTACAAAAAACAAGTTTGGAAAATTTAAAACTTTTTACACTGCCATCGCAACAACTTCCTTCACATCGGGAACCATTCTCTTCAGCAAAGCTTCTATTCCTGCTTTCAAAGTAATGGTTGAGGAAGGACAACCACTGCAAGAGCCTTTCAACTGAACAGTTACAATTCCATTTACAAACGATTGAAATGTGATCAGTCCTCCGTCTTGCTCTACTGCAGGTCTGATATATTGCTCCAACACTTCTATGATTTTTGTTTCCGCATCATTTTGTGGTGCGGCGTGCTCAGTAAAAACAGTTGTTGTTGTTTTGAAAGTAGAATCAGTAGCAACTTCTTTAGCAGGCAATTCATCAATTACAGCAAGGCCTTTAGATAAATAATCGCGCAACACTTCTCTCAACTCATGGGTGATATCATCCCAAGAAACAACATCACTTTTTGTGACGGTAATAAAATTTGAAGAAATAAAAACTCCTTTCACGAATGGAAATTGAAAAAGTTTTGCAGGTAATGGGGCTTTAGCCGTTTCGGCCACATTTAAATACTGTGCTGTAGCACCTTCTGCGATTAGCATTGTATTTGCGACAAATTTCATCGATGCCGGGTTTGGTGTGCTCTCAGCATAAATTACTACGGGCATTGTTTTTGGTTCCATAATGCAAAGGTAGTGTTTAGTTTAGAGCATATAATGGATAAATAAACCCATTGTTGACGAAGTTCCATCATTTTTAGGAAATCGCAAACGAAAATAAATCCTGTTACAAGCTATCATTTGTTCTATCATCTGTAAAGACAATAATTGAAAGACCATGCTTAACTACAAAAGCTAACTATCGCTTCATATTTGATGACAATAGATTCGGACAAAAAATGATTTCTTAAACCTCTACTTTGTACTTTAACAAGTAAAAATAATTAGTTTCCACTCCTTTTGCTTTGCCAAGGAAAACTAGACCTGTAAACACTTTTTGTTTTATTGTGTTATCACCAAGTTCGGAAATTACGATTCTTTGTCGCTATTATCTTGTTGTCCAGCTTATCCTTCTATCGATTTATAGTCTAACACCCATTACTAAAATATCATCTACTTGTTCAAAATCTCCTTTCCATTTTTCAATAAATTTGGTAAGGTATATTTTTTGTTCAGGTAAACTTAAACTTTGAATACTTAGTACTATCTCTTTAAATTTTTTAGTCATTAATTTTTTGTCTTTTTCCCATCCAAATTGGTCGGCATAGCCATCTGTAAAAAGATAAAAAGTGTCACCCGTTTTTAATTTTAATTTACAGGTTTCATATTTTTGTTGGTCACTTGTCAAACCTGCTATAGCACTTTTAGTTCCTTTTATTTCTTCTAAAACGTTGGAATTTTTTCTAATTAGCCAAAGTGGTCTATTGGCACCCGAAAAGTTGAGAAGTTGTTTCTCTACATTGATGGAGCAAAGCGCAATATCCATTCCATCTCGCATGGATTCAGTGAGCGCAGTCTGGTGCAATGAAATTTTTATTTTTTTATTGAGTTCTGCTAAAATGTCTGCTGTCTTTTTATTTTTTCGCGTTGCTTCTACTAATTTTTCATTGCCTATCATACTCATAAGTGAGCCAGGAACACCATGGCCTGTACAATCAACTGCAGCAAGGAATATTAATTTATTAGTTCTGTAAAAAAAATAAAAATCTCCACTAACAATATCTTTTGGTTTAAATAATATAAAACTTTCTTTCAGCCATTGTTCAATCTCTTTTTGCTTAGGCAATTGTGCTTCTTGAATTCGTTTTGCATAATTAATACTTGCAGTAATATCTTGGTTTTTAGTTTCAATTATTTCGTATGCTTTTTTTAATTCTACATTTATTAATTTATTTATTTTTGCTTCATTTTGGGCTGTATTTATTTTATTGAGGAATTCTATTCGTTTAACTTTTATAGCCCCTTCCAAATTTATCATTTCAGTTGATACTTCATGGTACTGCTTGTAATGGTCTAGCGCCTTTTCATAATTTTTTCTTGATTCATTAATTTCTGCTAATGCCAAATGGCTCGGCGCCAATGCAATTCTTAAATTAATTGTTTTTGCAATGGCAAGTGCTTCTTTCAAGTACTTTTCCGATTGTTCTAACTTATTAAGGAACAAATAAATTCTGCCAAGTGCAACCGTAAAGCGTGATACCGCCATTTTATCTTGCAGTTTTTGGGAAAGTTTAATTCCTTTTATTGCGATTAATTCCGCTTCTTCATATTTTTCAGTGTCAATACAAAGTGTCAAATAGCTATTTAAAGAGGCAGCATACCCTCTCCAATCTCTAATTTTTTTGCGAATAGTCAGACTGCTCAAAAGAAGTTTTTTGCTTTTTTTATATTCTTTTAAGTTCAAATGAACTTGCCCCATAGCCATTATAGCCGTTGCTTCTCCAGCTAAATTTTTAACTGCTCTGTTTAATTTTAAGCTCTTGGTTGCGAATTCTGTTGCACTTTCTGTATCTGATAACGAAAGGTGAAACGCAGAAAGTTGGAAATAGCACCTTGCCATTTCTAATTTGTCATTTACCTTTTTAAAAAATTCTAAGGCCTTGCTTACACTTTCTATTCCATTTGCAAAATCGCTTATTCGGCTATAAATTAAACAAAAATTGTAATGCACTTCGGCTAATCCTTTTTCATTTCCCAATTCCGTAAATAATTCTAAGGCGGTGAAAAGTGTTTCAAGGGCAAGTTGGTACTCAGAAATTTGAATATAGCAAAAAGCAATATTTTTAAGGGCAACTGCATTTCCTAAAGGATAATTTATCTTGGTTGCTAATTCAATGGCTTGACGACAAAGCAGAATTGATTTTTGCGTATCCGTATTGCGAATATCAAAGGCTTTTGAATTTAAGGAATCAATTTCAGCAGTTGATTGTAATAATGTATCGGTAGCCAAAGCAGTAATGAAAAGTAGGATATTCTTGAAATAGTTTTCTCTTGGGCACAAATGTAAGTCATTATTGTATAAGTAAAAAAAAGGCTCTACACTAAACATATAACTATTTAATTATCATTATTTAATTCATATAATTAACAATGTAATTAAGTTATAAAAACCCCAATAATTATGGTATACTAAGTGAAATGAATTTGGATTAAAGTATACTTTATAGTAATTTTAAACCCATGAACAAAGTAGTGCACATCTGTACTTCAATTCTATTATCCACCCTTATTCTATTTACCGGTTCGGGACTAATAGTGGGAAAGATGGTTTGTTTAAAATCGGGTTACGAATTAATTAGTTTAGAGCAAGCAAAAGATTGCTGCGATGACGACTCGAATAAAAGCAAGATTGACTCAAGATGTTGCGACATCAGTAATTTTGTTTTTCATCCAAATATATTTATATCAGAAAACAAACTTTCAATAAAAACAATTACTCCAATACATTTCGATTTCTTTAGTAATTTTTTCAAGATCCAATTTCCTATTGGGAAACGATTACTAATAAGACACCTCTACCCGACCCATTATTATCGATTAGGCCATCGATTGATCAAAGTTTTTTCTGCATTTTTCGCATTTAATTGTAGGTTAATTTTCGCGCTTAAATTTAGCCCTGAACAATTTTACCGAATACAATTATTATGAAAAAACAACATAAATTTTTATTTAAAATTATTATCCTGCTCTGCTGTGGACTAACAAATCATTTATCGGCAATGGACCAGCTAACGGGAACGGTGACCTTTAACAAAGGGAAGTCAATGCTTCCAGGTGCGATTTTATTCTGGGAAAAAACATCGCGTGGAACATCTACGGATGCCATGGGAAATTTTAAACTTAGCTGGCCCGATTCGTTTCCTGCTACTTTGATTGTGCGTTGCACTGGGTACAAATCAAAAGGAATCCTGTTTACTGGAAAAACTCCTGCAATAATTAAAATAAATCTAGCGAGTGGTGACACGCTTGAAACGGTAAATATTATAGAGCGCCGCCCTGCTTCCGAATTTTCTTTTATCTCCCCTATTCTCATCGAAAACATTACACAGAATGGCTTACGAAAAGCGGCTTGTTGCAATTTATCTGAAAGCTTTGAAACAAATCCTACTGTTGATGCTGCCGTTACTGATGCTATATCTGGTGCGAGAAAAATTCAGTTGCTTGGACTCGATGGGATTTATTCGCAAATATTATTTGAAAATCTTCCACTCATCCGCGGGCTTTCCTCCTCCTATGGTTTATCGTACGTACCCGGAACATGGATAAAAGGAATTTTAATAACAAAAGGAACGGGATCGGTGGTGAATGGTTACGAAAGTATAGCTGGCCAATTGAACATTGACTTACTTAAACCGGAAGAAAATAGCGATAAGTTTTTCGCCAATTTTTATGGTAATGCTAAAAGCAGAATGGAAGCTAATTTTCATTTTAATAAGCAACTCAGCAAAAATGTGGGAACGACATTACTTACCCATGCAAGTACATTACAGTTAAAGAATGATGTGAATAAGGATGGATTTCTGGACATGCCGATATACACACAATACAATGTTTTAAATCGTTGGAACTGGGTTAGCAAAGGAGCGCCACAAGGGGAATTCGGATTTCGGTGTATTTATGATGACAAGCAAGCTGGTCAAACTAATTTCAATAAAAGCCGTGATTTTGGTGGAACTAATGTTTACGGTGTAGGAATCATAAATAAACAATTAGAGTTTTTTAATAAAACCGGTTTTGTATTTAAAGCACCTACAAGAAGTTTAGGAACGCTATTTTCAGCAAGATGGCACGAGGAAAACATGTTTTTTGGATTAAAAAAATACAATGGCGTAGAAAAAAGTATTTATGCCAATACAATTTGGGAGGACATGATTTCGAATACTAACCACTTATATAAAGCTGGACTGAGTTTTGTTTACGATGAATACGACGAAGAATACAATGACTCTATTTTTAAACGAACAGAAATTGTTCCAGGTATTTTTACAGAATACACAGGCCACCTTTCAAGCAAATTCACTATGGTTGCCGGAGTCCGTTTTGATTTTCACAACATTGCAGGAAATCAATTTACTCCAAGGCTTCATGTAAAATATGACCTTACTCCTAAAACTGCAATTCGCGCATCAGGTGGAAAAGGGTTTCGTACAGCAAATGTTTTTACAGAAAACTCAAGTGTTTTTGCTAGCTCAAGACAAGTACATGTAATTGGTCCATTAAAAGCCGAAATTGCTTGGAACTACGGTGGAAGTATTCAACAGCAATTTACCTTTCTTAAAAATGACGCAACATTAATTGTAGATTTTTTCCGGACAGACTTCATGAACCAAGTTGTGATCGATATGGAAAACCACGGACAATTATATTTTTATAATTTATCGGGCAAGTCATTTGCAAATAGTTTTCAAGCTGATTTAGTTTTTGAACCCATCAAACGATTAGCAATTCGTATTGCCTATAAGTATTACATAGTCAAAACAACCTATTCGGAAATATTGAAACAAAAACCATTAACCCCATACCATCGCGCTTTTATAAATTTTGGATACGCGCTACCGTATGATAAATGGACTTTTGATTTTACAACAAAATGGATTGGGTCGACTCGTTTGCCTGAGAGATTTGGAAATGTTTATGGTTACAGTAAGCCGTATTTTGTATTGAATGCAAATGTTTCTAGAAAATTAAGACGTCTAGATGTTTATGCAGGAGTAGAAAATCTACTCAATTTTATGCAGCCAAATCAAATTATTGCCCCAGATGCCCCTTTCGGCCCGGAATTTGATGCCTCACAAATATATGGACCCACAGAAGGAATTATAATTTATGCAGGACTTCGTTTCAAAATTTAAATAATCAAACTATCTTCAACAAATAATTAAATTCTAGAAAAATGAAAAAAATCACTTTAGTAGCTTTTGTACTTACATTCATTGCAAGTATTAATCTGTTTGCACAAACTGCCGATATTCCAGTTTCAAAAATAGCCGTAATTCAAATTAAAACCTCTGGAGAATGTGATATGTGCAAGACCAAAATTGAAAATACAATTGGTGTAATGAAAGGTGTAAAAAAAACAGAATTGGATATTCCCTCACAAATCCTAACGGTAGCGTACAACACCCAAAAAACCACACCCGAAAAAATCAAAAACGCAATAGCTGAAATTGGCTATGATGCAGACGAAGTAAAGGCCAATAACCGAGCTGCTAAAAAACTGCCCGCATGTTGCCAACCACAACCAAGGCCAGAAATTCAAAAATAATTCAGTCAGGGAAACCTATTGTAAAATTATATGGCACTTATAAAACAAGTACATGGTATTGCTCCTCAATTTGGAAGCGATTGCTATCTCGCCGAGAACGCAACAATAGTAGGTGATGTAATTTGTGGAGACCAATGCAGTTTTTGGTTTAATGCTGTAGTTCGAGGCGATGTGAATTCAATCCGTATGGGCGATAAAGTAAATGTGCAGGATGGTGCAATTATACACTGCACGTATAATAAAACAATTGTTTCAATTGGGAGTAATGTTTCAATTGGTCACAACGCAATAGTGCATGGCTGTATTATTTATGATAACGTATTAATTGGAATGGGTGCCATTATAATGGACAATGCAACAATAGGATCAAATTCAATTGTTGGCGCAGGCGCTATTGTTACAGAGGGAATGACTGTAGAACCCAATAGCGTTTACGCAGGAATCCCTGCAAAAAAAATAAAAACTATAAGTCCAGAATTATCAAAGGGTGAAATTGAAAGAATTGCAAATAATTATGTTTTGTATTCTTCCTGGTTCAAAGAATAACGCAGCCAAAACAAATTATCAAAGTTTGATTTCCTGAACATCCCCATTATTTCCTGTTAAAATAAAAAGCGTCTTCTCAAAAATATTTTTCGATCCGCTCGTAAAATATACAACGCTATTACCATCAACATTTTCCCATTGACTTTCGTTAAGCAGTTCCTTTTCTTCCAAAACTTTTTTAACTTGTTTCGCCACGGCAGGCGCTGGATCTATCACATTCACTTTCTCTCCTAGAATTTTCTTTAAAAGTGGTACCACAAATGGATAATGTGTGCATGCTAACACTAAAGAGTCAATTCCACTCTCAATCATCGGCTGCAGCCACAACCGTAGCATTGTTTCTGTTTCAGCTGAATCTAATTTCCCCGATTCAATTTGTTGTACTAAACCAGGACAAGGCTGGTGCAACACATTTACATTTTTTGCAAATCGATCAACAACTGAAGCAAACAACTCACCTTGAAATGTTGCAGTAGTAGCCAATACTCCTACCACACCAGATTGAGTCTGCTCAGCAGCCGGCTTTACGGCAGGTTCCATACCAACAAAAGTAGTTTCAGGGTGAAGTTGACGAAGGTGTTTGAGGGCTGCCGCCGAGGCCGTATTGCAAGCGATAACAATAACCTTACACCGTTTTTGAATTAGAAAGTTCGTAATCTGCTCACAAAAGCCTCTAACTTCAGCTAATGATTTTTCTCCATAAGGAAGATTGGCATTATCGCCAAAATAAATTATATCTTCATTAGGTAATAATTTACGAATAGCAATTAAGACACTTACGCCACCAATTCCAGAGTCAAAAATACCAATAGGACTTAAAGCAGTCATAGTGTAAAGATAAACGGGAGAACTGAAAGTATTACTATTTCAAGAATTTATTAAATATATTTTATTAAAATTTAATTTTCAAAAAAAATGCAAGCTGTTAAGCGTTGCATTTTAAAATATTTATTTACTAATTGTCTTTGTTCTATTTAATACCAAGTTTTGCTTTAACAGCAAGGAACAAATCATCGCTATCAGCAGCATATAGTACTACAAGTGATGACTGACTGCTATCAAGAACATACTTGTAGCCTTTTTCAAGCGCAACCGCCTTCACGGCCTTCTGAATAGTTTTGTAAACCGGCTGTAATAAAGCAGTTCGCTTATTCGTAAAATCTTCCTGTGCGCTAGCCTGGAATTCCTGTATTCGTTGCTGAAGATCGTACAAATCTTTTTGCTTCAACTGTTTAATAAATGGGCTCATTGTTTTTGACAGTGAATCAAATTCTGTTGCCTTTCGTTGCAATTCAACCTGCATAGAATACATTTCTTTTTCAAGCTGTGCATAATATGATTGCGCTGTGTCCATTGCTGATTTGTAAGCAGGGAATATTTGTAATATAGAATCCAAATCGATGTGAGCCACCGCAACTGCCGCAGCTTTAGTTTGTGCTTTCGCAACTTGGGGAACTGCAGTAATAATTAGTGCAGCAAGTGTAATTGTTAAATACTTTTTCATGGTTGAATTAATTGATGATTTTAATTATTAATTATAATTGATAAAAAATTATTTTCCGCCAGCATCGCCGCTACGGGCTTTTTTCCAGCCGAGAATTTCTAAAACATCGTTACTCTTATCGTATTTCGCATTTGTGTAAAGCATCGTAATATCGCTGGCTTTATCAAAAACAATTGCGTAACCAGAACGCTCTGCCATTTCTTTTACAGCATTGTAAACCTGGTCCTGAATTGGTTTTACTAATTCCTGCCTTTTTTTAAAAAGCTCTCCCTCCACTCCAAATTTAGTTTTCTGAAATTCTTTTGCTTCCTTTTCGTTCTCAACAATTTCTGCTTCCCTTTTTTGACGAAGATCATCTGTCAACAATAATTGCTCCTGCTGAAAATTTTTATACAAAGCATCAATCTGTGCATATTTGCCTTCCACCTCTTTTTGCCATGAAACTGATAGTTTATTTAATTGTTCTTGTGCTTGCAAATAAGCTGAACTCTGATTCAAAAGAAAATCCGTGTCAACGAAGCAAAACTTCTGCGCACATACTAACCCATTAAATAGTACTAATGCAATGATTGAAGCAAAAAATTTTCTTTTCATGAATGCAGTTTTTTTACAATTTTATAATAACGCATTTAAAAACGTGGCTAAAGTACAATTTTTAGACTATTTATAGCTCTCCAAGATTCATGCCGATAGTGAAATGAACTTGCGATTTTGGCATTCCGGGTTGTGTAGCTAAATCATCAAAGCGGTATCCCCAATCTAAACCAAGCAAGCCAAACATTGGCAAAAATACACGAACACCAACACCTGCAGAACGATAAACGTCAAACGGATTAAAAGTTTTTATAGAGTTCCAAGTATTTCCAGCCTCAAGGAATGCGAGACCATAAACAGTAGCACTTGGGTTTAATGAAACAGGGTAACGCATTTCCCAAGTGTATTTAGCTATTATAGGTGCTCCGGTTTTCGACGCGGTCAATGATTGGTCATCATAACCGCGATCAGCAATAATTTCACGCCCATCTAAAGCATATCCTGTTAGTCCACTGCCACCTAAATAAAAACGCTCAAAAGGCGACAGCCCTACATTTTGATTATACATTCCTAAATATCCGAATCCAATTCGTGTGTTAAGGACCAAGTTTCCCGCCAAACGCGTGAACCAGGAAGAAGTAAATTTCCACTTATAATATTCAACAAATTTGTATCGTTCCTGATCGGTAAGATCTGTATAGTCTCTGTTATTGAGCAAAGAATAAGGAATAGTAAACTGTCCCATTAATTTAATTGAAGAACCACTTCGCGGATAGATTTGCTGGTCAGTAGAATTTCTACTAATAGTAAATCGATAACTTAAGTTATTTGAATAGCCATCAGAAAATGCAAACAACGATTGAAATTTATTTAATACATAATATTGATAATTAAATTCCATATACATTTGGAAATAATCATCAGGTCGTTTTAAAATTTTTCCAAAACCAACTGAGGCCCCAGTAATTTTTATGTCTTGCCGCCCTGCATCGCTGGCCCTTAATCCATTCGATTGAATTGAACGATAAAAACTTACAGAAAGTGAATTTGGCTTTTTCCCTCCTAACCAAGGCTCTGTAAATGATGCATTGTAGGATTGAAAATACAAACCGTTTGACTGTGCTCGAATGCTTAGTTTCTGTCCATCTCCAGAAGGAAGGGGTGACCATGCTTCTTTCTTAAGAATATTATGTGTAGAAAAATTATTAAAAGAAACACCAAGCGTTCCTACAATTCTATTTGCACCCCAACCACCAGAAAGTTCAACTTGGTCAGAAGGTTTTTCTACCACTATATATTCAATGTCAACAGTACCATCTGTGGGATTTGGTTTTGGATTAATTTGAATTTTTTCAGGATCAAAAAATCCTAATGTTGCCAATTGTCGCTGTGAACGAATTAAATCCGATCGTCGGAATAGTTGTCCGGGACGGGTACGAATTTCACGCATAATAACCTTGTCATTGGTTTTAGAATTTCCAACAATTGTAACATTCCTAATGGTTGCCTGACGACCTTCGTAAACCCGCATTTCATAATCAATGGAATCGCCGTGAACACTTACTTCAACAGGACTTACTTGAAAAAACAAATATCCATCATCCATATAAAGTGCGCTCACATCATTCCCCTGCTCACTTTGAAATAGTCTCGACTCTAATTGTTCCAAATTATATAAATCGCCAGCTTTAATCCCGAGACGATTATTTAATTGCTCAGCAGAATATTTTGTATTTCCAATCCATGCAATTTTCCCAAATTTATAAATTCGTCCTTCGAAAATATTTATTTGTATGGAAACCCGATTGGGTACTCCAACCGTATTCCAAACGGAATCCTTCTCAATTTTAGCATCGCGATAACCTTTCTTATGGTATTTTGCCAATAATTTCTGTTCATCTTTTTCTAAATTATCTTCAAGGTATTTTGATGCTTTAAAAAGCAAATACCATCGTACTTGTTTCGTTTCTTTCAACAACCTCCTAACTTTTGACGTTTTGAAATTACTGTTTCCTGTAATAAATACATCTTGAATTTTAACTTTTTTTCCTTTGACAACATCAATTTTCAACATCACATATCCAGGTTGGTTTTCAACTGGAACTTCAACTAATTTTGTTTTACAATTAAAATAACCGTCAGCTCTAAAATGTTCATTGCAGGTTTCAATAATAAATCGCTTCCTGAACTCTGTTAGCATCGTTTGCGGCAAGTGCCCTAATTTTCCTCTAAGATCCTCATCCTCGCTTTTTTTCAAATGAGTTGGTGCAAAAGTGACCGCTTGAATTTTTGCCTTTTCTGTCACTACAATACTTAACCAAATATATTCTCCTTCCACTTTTGCAATCTCCAAGCTTAAGTCTTCAAATATTCCTTCCTTCCAAAGATTATCAATTGCTGCTGAAGTTTTTTCACCAGGAACATTAATTTTTTCTCCTTTAGGCAATCCAGAAATTAGTCGTACCACACTTGAATCAACAAGTTGACAACCGTGCACATAAACATCTACCAATGTATATTCGGTGACTTTACTGTAGTCAATAAGATTATCCTGAGCAAAGAAAACCTCTGCAGAGAAAAGAAACATAATGAACAGTAAAAAATTTTTCATAAAATATTCGCAATTGTGCGCAATTAAGCTAATAACATTTGATTTTCAACTACTTTCTGCAGTATCAATTTGTGCACTTGTCTTTCCAAACCGACGCTCACGACCTTGGTAATCAAGAATTGCTTTATACAATTCCTCCTTGTCAAAATCGGGCCAAAGTGTTTCTGAAAAATATAATTCAGCATACGCAACTTGCCAAAGTAAAAAATTGCTAATTCTTTGTTCACCACTCGTACGGATCAATAACTCAGGATCAGGAAAAGCAGCTGTACTGAGTTCATTGGAAAAGATTGCGGCATCAATAGCTTGGATTTCTAAGTTTCCGTCTTTAACTTTTTGTGCTATTTTTTTTGTTGCTTCAACAATTTCCCAGCGAGCACTATAGCTTAAAGCCAAAACTAAAGTCATTCTTTTATTATTAGCTGTATTAGCAATTGCCTCCTGCAGTTGCTTCTGACATGCAAGAGGAAGACTATTAATATTACCAATAGTTGCCAGTCGAATATCATTTTTATTTAAGGTGGCTGTTTCCGAATGGATGGTATGAACTAATAATTCCATCAAATCGTCAACCTCTTGTTTCGGTCGATTCCAATTTTCAGTAGAAAATGCATAGAGTGTAAGGTATTTTATTCCTAGCTCTGCTGCTGCTTCAGACGCTGCACGAACTGCACTCACTCCACTATGGTGACCAAACACTCTAAGCTTACCTTGCTGTTGGGCCCAACGTCCATTGCCATCCATAATAATAGCAACATGTTGGGGTATGCGAGTAATATCTATTTTTTCTTTCAAACTCATTTGAAGACGCTGAAATAATTTATTAATAAGTAGTACAACGTTTCTTTGGATTAGCGAGTTGGAATGTAATCGTTACACCAGCAAAGGAATACCAATCTTTAGTACGGGGATTTCCTCGTTGACGGCCAATATTCGAAAAATCGGAGCCAGACCGATCAGCCACTGCAGCCGAAAGTTCTCCGTTATCAGCAATTAACTGAGTCGGATCAGCATAAACAGTACTAACATCATCAATATAGTCGGTAAAGGTTTTTCGCATGCCCCATTCTGCAAGAAACCCAATTCGTTTGGATAGATTTATGCGAACACCAGCCCCGAATGGGATAGCAACCTGCGTTTTTTGATACGGCTTAGTTTGTCCTTCGGTTTTTAATGGTTGTAAGGCAACCCAAAGGTTATCGAATGATGCTTTGGGATTAAAATTAAATACACCTGCACCAAGAAACATAAACGGTGTAAAAGAGTGCCTGTCATCTCCAAGTTTATAATCTATAAAATTAAATTCTCCACGAAAACCAAACTCATAAAGGGTGGACCTAAAACTCAAATTACGCTGTTGTTGCTCATAGGAATTTGAACGTGAATCAATACCTTGAACGCTTCCAAAAAAGCCGGTGTATGCAACTGCAAAACGGCTATTAAAATTATGACGAAAAATTAGACCAAGAGCTGGTCGTGTAAGTGAATTGAAATGAGCTGATGGATTTAAGTCGCCAATATAATAAGCCCCCCCGAAAAAAAACCCAATCTCATTTGATTTTTGAGCTTTCAGTGATAAGCTTAAGCAGGCGATAAAACAGAAAACAAAAAACTTCTTCATATTTTAACTATATTTTACTAGAATCAACGTAAATTTTGAAGAATTGGTGTGTTTTTCTAATAAATTCTGCAACCTGATTTTAAAGGCACAAAGATAGCCGATTTATCCCTTTAGAAATCAAGGTTTTTTGACAAAATCTAATTTGATTTAGAAACTGCTATTTTTAAGAATTTGGCCTGCGGTACTAATTTCTAGCATCGTGACCCCAAATTAGCTTTTCCCTTATTGTATTGAAAAAATGATGGTCGTTGAAGCGAATGAGACTGATTTTAAAATCTTCTTTACGAATGGTCAATTCCACATCCTGCGTAAAAATAGCAGAGCGCGCATCGAGCGTAGCAAGATGCTGAATACTACGCCCTTCAACCCTTAAAGAAATGATGCTATCTTCAGGTACAATGAGTGGACGAACATTAAGATTATGAGGTGAAAGTGGTGTAATAACAAAACTTTTTGAATCAGGAACCATCAACGGACCACCACAGCTTAGCGAGTATGCTGTAGATCCTGTTGGCGTGGAAATAATTAATCCGTCAGCCCAATAAGAATTGAGAAATTCGCCATTAATACTCGTGTGAATGGTCATCATGGCTGATGTTTCTTTTCGTTGTACCGTAAATTCGTTTAACGCGAAATTAATTTCACCAAAAAGATTATTTTTAGTTTCCAGTTTAAGTAGCGATCTTTTTTCAATGGAAAATTTTCTATCCTTCAAATTTTCTATAGCATGTGCAACGGCTTCAGCTACAGTTACACCTGCAAGAAAACCTAAACGTCCTGTATTAATTCCAAGGATTGGAATACCTGAATTTCGAACAAAGGCAATTGTTTCAAGTAAAGTGCCATCGCCGCCCACACTGAGTAAAAAATCTGCTTGACCACGAATGGAATTAAAGTCATCCAAGACCTTTACCTTTTTTCCAATTTTAAATTGACCTTGTAAATAAGCAAGATAATCTGCAGTAATTAATAATTCAGAATTGTTTGTTTCCAATTTATCAAAAAGCCCCTGTAAAGCAGGAGGCAGATTCCGTTCGTTAACACGGCCGTAAATTGCAATCTTCATATCGAATTAGACTAATGTGCTCAAAGTTATGAAAACGAGTGAAAACAGGGCCTAAATGAAGGTGCCGGGGATAATTTTTTTGTAATGGCAGATTGAAACAGGAAAATTCCTAATTAGAATAGAATATTGAATTGCCCCCCCATTTTACATATTTATATAATTGATAAATTCATCGTACCTGCTGCGCATATCTTCTTCAAACGAACTCTGGTGGAAGGTGGCTTTTACGATATAGTTATAGCGTATAAATGTTTGTAAAATTCTAGTCAAATCCTCCTTATTTGTTTTTAATGTTACCTCCACTTTTGTGGAATTAGGAACATTAGCCACATAAGCACTTAGGATTTTTGCATCATTACCCTCAACAATTTGAGAAATTTGAGACAATGAATAGTCAACATTATTTACTTCAAGAATAATAATTCCGCCAATCTCACGAACTGCGGCCAATGCAGCTAATTTTTCAGCCAAGCGAGGCAGCGTTACTGAGCCCACAAAATTTCCTGCCTCATCAATAACCGCAATAACATCCAATGACAGTTCAGCCATTAATTTCAAAACATCATAGGGATGCTGTGAACCCAACAAATGAGGTTTCAACAGTGCCAATTTATGTGAGCCAATAGATGCATCTTGGTCATTTAAATCATACAATTCATCATCAGAAATCATTCCTATGAATTGCGTACCGCTAATGACAGGTAAATGAGAAACGTGAAATTCTTCCATCCAAAGCAAAGCTTTCTTAGGAGAATCTTCAATCTTTAAAGGCGGAATATCGTCGCTAATTAAATCGTTTGCCTGCATAAAAATAATTAAATTCTATTCAATTTTATTTGCTCAAAGGTAAAGTGTTATTTATAAAAATATGAAAAGATTCAAAAATTGTTTTAATAATTAGAGTTCATATCGAATAAAAATTTAAGAACAAAATTCATATGTCTCCCCTACGGGGCTTCTAATACGTGGTGGGTGTTATTTTCTACCAAGATCTCGTTCCTCTGGGACTATGCTTAATAAAGACCATAATTAAGTCGCGTAGGAACGACATCTTGGTAGAAAAACCAATTTAAATTGTTTCAAAGCCCCGTAGGGGCGGGATATTTTAAACCCATTTTAATTACATCTTATTCGATATAAACTCTATTTTAAAAATGAAATTATGAATTGTTTAACGCAAACATCAATCAGCCATAAACAAAACTATTTTTACTCCTACCTTTGAGCACCTAAAACTATGATTCGCCTCTCCGTAAATATCAATAAAATAGCTACACTCCGAAATAGCCGCGGTGGAAATAACCCCGATGTGCAAAAAGCTGCCGTAGATTGTGAACGATTTGGTGCTGAAGGAATTACCATTCACCCAAGGCCAGACGAACGACACATTACCTACGAGGATGCCCGCAAAATTCGCCCGCTACTAAAAACAGAATTTAATATTGAAGGGAACCCAAAAGATGAAAAATTTGTAGCGCTTGTTATGGAACTAAAACCAGACCAAGTAACGCTAGTTCCAGATGCTACGAAACAGTTAACCTCAGACCATGGATGGGATACGATTTTACATAAAGATTTTTTACATGAAATAATTCTTAAACTAAAAAATCAAGGTATTCGAACATCAATTTTTGTTGATCCAATTGTTGAAATGATAATTGGCGCTGCTGCTGTTGGTACAGACCGCATAGAATTGTACACTGAAAATTACGCAAAACAATACCATGTGAATAGAGAAAAAGCAATTACACCTTACCTTGAAGCAAGTCGTAAAGCAGTACAGCTTGGGCTAGGTGTAAATGCAGGCCATGACCTAAGTTTAGAAAATCTTTCCTATTTTTCACAGCAAATTCCAAACCTTTTAGAAGTTTCTATAGGTCATGCTTTAATTGCAGATTCACTCTACTACGGCTTAGAAAATTCAATCCAATTATATAAAAGAGAATTAAATAAATCTCCATTAAAAGCTACAACTAATTTTTAGAATTCAATTTTAATAAGTACTCGTATGAATCTTTTCTTTAGAAAATCTGGCGCTGGCCAACCCTTAATTATTCTTCATGGATTATTTGGCATTTCAGACAATTGGGCAACGTTAGCAAAAAAATTAGCTGAACATTTTACTGTCTATGCTGTTGATTTACGCAACCACGGTCAATCGCCACATTCCGATCAGTGGAAATACTGGATCATGTCAGAAGATATTTTAGAATTAATTGAAAATGAAAAATTAAAAAATGTTATTTTACTTGGTCATTCGATGGGAGGCAAAGTAGGAATGTATTTAACATTGGATTCGCCACAATTAATTTCGAAATTGATTGTGTGTGACATTGCTCCCAAAAAATATCCAATAGGAAATCAAGATGTGGTGGATGCGCTATTAAAAATTCATCCTGAAAAATTAACTTCCAGAAAAGAGGCGGAAGACCTGTTGGCAAAAGACATAAAAGACAATGGAACGCTTCAGTTTCTTCTGAAAAATTTATACCACAAAGAAAATGCTGACGGTTCGAAACAATTCGATTGGCGATTTAACCTACCTGTAATCTCTAAAAACTTAGCCGTTGTTGCAGAGGCAACGGACGAGCCAGCTAACAGTGATATAGAAACACTTTTTATTCGAGGTGAAAATTCAAGTTACATTACCAAAGAAGATGAGCCAGAAATTAAACGCGTATTTCCAAGAGCTATGATTAAAACAATTTCTGGCGCAGGGCATTGGGTTCATGCCGATAAGCCCGAGGAAGTATTTAATGCCGTCATGCAATTTTGTATGTAATAATTTTAAGCTTTAAGCTAAGAGACATAAAGAAGGCCTTAAGTTTCGACAAATTGATTTAAAACTCGGCTTTTTTTATAAAATAAGTATATTTGACCTAGAAAAATTGAAGTGTCGTTAGTCATACTTTATATATTTGAATAATGGAGTTTTCGGCAAAACAAATCGCAGGATTATTAAACGGCACAATTGAAGGCGATGAAAATGTAAAAATTTCAAGTCTTTCTAAAATCGAAGATGGGAAATCTGGAAGTTTGTCATTTTTATCAAACACTTTGTACACTCCATTTATTTACGATACTGATGCTTCTGTTGTTATCCTAAATCATTCTTCTGTTCTTGACAAGCCGATAAAACCAACATTAACACTTATAAGAGTAGAAGATGCTTATTCCAGTTTTGCAAAACTGCTTGAGCTCTATTATGAAACTAAGCAAAATAAAAAGGGTATTGAACAACCTTCTTTCATTTCTTCATCAGCAAAACTAGGCAGCGATTGTTATGTTGGAGCATTCGCTTATATCGGGGAAAATGCAACGATTGGAAACAATGTAAAAATTTATCCCCATTGTTACATAGGCGACAACGCTAGCATAGGCGACAATTCGATTTTATTTTCTGGAGTGAAAGTTTATTATGAATGTGTTATTGGAAATCATTGTACAATTCATGCAAGTACTGTTATCGGTAGTGATGGTTTTGGATTTGCTCCCAATTCCGAAAACAGCTATAAGAAAATACCTCAAATTGGTAATGTGATTATAGAAGACCATGTGGAAATTGGCTCCAACACATCAATAGATAGAGCTACGATGGGTTCAACAATAATTCGAAAAGGGGCTAAGTTGGATAACCTCGTGCAAATTGCACACAATGTAGAAATTGGAGAGAATGCAATATTGGCCGGCGGAGCATTTGTTGCTGGCTCTAGTAAGATTGGAAAAAATGTGATGATTGGCGGACAAGCAGGAGTTGTTGGCCATGTGAAAATAGCTGATGGTGTAAAAATAGCTGGACAATCAGGTGTAGCATCGACCATAGATAAAGAAGGTTTGGTCGTTCAAGGTTCTCCTGCATTTGCAATTGGAGATTACCAGCGCAGTTATGTTTTATTTAGAGGATTCCAAAAACTAAACGATAGAATTCGTGCACTTGAGAATGAAATTAAAAATTTGAAAAAATAATACTCCTTTTTCAAACAAAACAATTTCTTCCGTTTTTATTAATTTATGCCTGAAACAAAATTCATAGACGTTGATAAAATTTTTGCGGAAAAAGCGCCAAGCTTAAAAAAATGGTTGCCTAAATTTATCATGCGTTGGCTCAAGAGAAAACTACACGAAGAGGAAATCAATAAAATCATGTTTGATTTAAAAGATGCCAAAGGTGTAGCATTCAACAACATGGGACTTGATAAGTTGGGTGCAAAAATAATCAGCATCAACTCGCACCATATTCCCAAACAAGGTGGAATAATTCTAGCTGCAAATCATCCTTTAGGAGGTTTAGATGGAATGGCTTTTGTAAAAACAATTGCAGAAGTGCGACCTGATATTCATTTTGTTGTGAATGATGTTTTGAAAAATCTAAAAAATTATGGTGATGTTTTTATTGGTATAAATAAAATAAAAACGACATCTTCAAATTCGTTAAGAACAATAGAAAGTGTATTAAGTTCTGATGATGCTGTCGGTTTTTTTCCTGCTGGACTGGTTTCGCGAAAACAGAACGGGGAAATCATAGATTTGGATTGGAAAAAAAGTTTTGTAACACAGGCCATTGACCACAAAAGATTAATTGTCCCAGTATTTATTGAAGGCCGAAACTCAAATTTCTTTTATAATTTTGCCAACCTAAGGAAACGCTTAGGGATAAAAGCAAATTTAGAAATGTTATTTTTACCTGATGAAATGTTTAAGCAACGCGATCAAACCATCAAGGTCCACTTTAGCAAACCCTTCGACCCAAGTATTCTAAGTAAAGACAAGACACATAAAAATTGGGCGGATTTAATTAAAAAATTTATTTATTCAACTGACTTCAAAGACGGTGTTTCGTTTGAGGATTATATTAAAAATTAAAAATCAATTAGTATTAAAAATCACTAACAACAAAAATCACTATGACTGCTGAAATTATCACCAACAAAGGCACAATGAAAGCATCTTTTTATGAAACAGATGCACCAGAAACAGTTGCCAATTTTGTTAAACTTGCTAAAGAAGGATTTTATGATGGACTTAAGTGGCATCGTGTACTCCCTGATTTTGTAATTCAAGGAGGATGTCCAAACTCACGTGACGGGGCAGCTGGAATGCCAGGAACAGGTGGCCCAGGTTGGAAAATAAATTGTGAAACTAGCGGTGGAAACCAGTACCATGACAAAGGTGTTTTATCAATGGCACATGCAGGAAGAAATTCAGGAGGATCTCAATTTTTTGTGGTGTTGAGTCGATCTAAAACAGCGCACTTAGATGGTGGACATACTTGCTTTGGGAAATTGACTGAGGGCTTAGATGTATTAGATACCATTAAACAAAATGATTCTATTGACAAGATTATAATTCACGATTAATTATTTTAAATAAATAAGAAAGCCACGCTTTGCCCACAGAAGAAAATAAAATTGATGATGGAAATAATTTAGCTGAGAATAGCGAAGTGGCAGACACAATTATTCCACTTGAAAATAAATTTCTTGAAATTGGCCGAACTGGCAAAAATGATTGGTGGCGATACCTAGTAGGAATTATTATTGTTTTTATTGGTGGGTATTCTTTGATCGGACAAATCCCTATATTATGTTTGGCCTTTTGGGGAATGAGAAAGGGTTACATAAATATTGATGACCCTAAGCTTGAGTCAAAATTACTCAACCCAGCAATGATGCACATTAATCCAAACTTAATGTTGCTGATTGAATTATTCATTTTTGTTGGAGCCATGTTTGCTCTTTGGTTTGTTATAAAATTTATCCATCAGAAGAAATTCATTTCTATAATCACATCTGCGCCAAAGATTCGCTGGAAACGTTTTGCTATTTCGGCTGGTACTTGGATGGTGCTTTGCTTAATTGGTCAATTTGTTTCCATGTGCATCTATCCAGAAAATTTCACAATTGTATTTAACCTGCAACCGTTTTTACTTACACTATTGATCGCCATTCTGTTGTTGCCGATTCAAACATGGTGGGAAGAATTTTTTTTTCGAGGATATCTTTTTCAAGGAATCGGTATAATTACAAAATTTCCAATTATACCAATCCTAATAACAGGAACAACTTTTGGATTGATGCACATGGCAAATCCTGAAGTTCAAAAATATGGAATTGCCGCAATGTTACCCTCCTACATTTTGCCTGGCTTTTTTTTAGGAATCATGGTAACGCTCGACGAAGGAATGGAAAGTGCCATGGGAATGCATTTTGCAAATAATTTATTTGGGACAGTAGTAGTGACAAGTTCAAGCAGCGTCATTCAAGCTAATACAATATGGGTAGCCAAAGAAATGAATCCCGGTCCCGATAATATATCGCTGTTCGTTTTATTTATAGTTTTAATTTCCGTCCTCTGGCAGACTAACAAATGGAATATAAAAAAACTTACTGTAGGAAATCAATCTCCACTCCAATAAGAATTCCGAACTAACAGCAAGAAAATAATTAAAATAGAACTTGATAAAAATTGTATTGTTTTAATTTTGTATTCTTATTTTAAATTAATAATTAGTTTGTGTGCTACATCGAGTTTGTTAACAGAAGGCGTTATGGGCAATTGTAGCAGAACACAAATAAAAATAAAAACATTAAGATGACTCCAATTTATGAAGAAGCAGAAAAAAATTACTTTTTTAGCTCGCTTAAATCAAACGCAAATCACTCTTTTATTTACTATATTTGATTGTAATTCGTAGTATTTAGACAAACTGACGTTGGAGCCAATAAAATTTTTAAAAGCACTTTATCTTCAACAATTATAATTTCAGCAACCAAATTTTGAATTTTTCATAGCCTATTTCCCGACTGTTGCGTTTTTAAAATACAAGCATAATGACTTTGAAATTACATTCCAATAAAACCATAAATATATTTTCTGCACTTACAGACACAGCGCTTGACTTACCTATTATAACGGAAGGAATAAGTGCTGGCTTTCCTTCTCCTGCGCTCGATTTTGTTGACCTTACCATTGACCTAAACAAACACTTAATAAAACATCCATCGGCTACATTCTACGGACGTGTAAAAGGAAGTTCATTAAAAAATGCAGGTATTGACGATGGCGACCTTTTAATAATTGACCGAAGTTTAGAGCCGACAAACGGGAAAATTGCCATCTGTTACATTGACGGTGAATTTACCGCAAAGCGCATCAGCGTTAAAAAAAACGAACTTTGGTTAATGCCAGAAAACGACAGCTATAAACCTATAAAAATTGAAAAAGAAAACGACTTTTTAATTTGGGGAATTGTGACACACGTAATTAAATCATTTTAAATGTTTGCCCTCGTCGACTGCAATAACTTTTACGCTTCCTGTGAGCGCGTGTTCCGTCCCGACCTAAAAGGTAAACCCATTGTTGTGTTATCAAACAACGACGGCTGCGTAATTGCACGAAGTAATGAAGCAAAAGAAATTGGAATTCCAATGGGGGCGCCAGCATTTGAATACGAGCAGCATTTTACGAAACACAATGTTCAAGTTTTCTCAGCAAACTTTGCGCTATATGGCGATATGAGTCAACGCGTAATGAATGTTTTAAGTGATTACAGTCCCGAAATTGAATTTTATAGCATTGATGAAGCATTTTTAAAACTTACTGGATTTGAGTATTTCAATTTGCAAGAATACGGAAATGAGATCCGCTATAAAGTACATAAATGGACCGGAATACCAATTAGCGTTGGCATTGCTCCAACAAAAGCACTTTCAAAATTAGCAAACCGAATTGCAAAAAAATATCCCGACATCACAAAAGGTGTTTACATAATAGACAATGAAGAAAAAAGAATTAAAGCTTTAAAATGGTTAAAAGTAGAAGATATTTGGGGCATTGGCAGACAACACGCTAAAAAACTAAATGCAATTAATGTAAACACGGCTTACGACTTTACTAAACTTGATGACAGTTGGGTGAAAAAAAATTTAGCAATAGTTGGTTTGCGTTTAAAGCGAGATTTACAAGGAATACCGACGCTTGACCTAGAAGAAATACAATCTAAAAAAAACATTGCAACAACACGATCGTTTGAAACAAACTATACCAAATTAGAACAGTTACAAGAACGCATTTCAACCTTTGCTGTATCGTGTGCCGAAAAACTTCGACAACAAAACTCATGTTGCAATTCAGTAATGGTTTTTATTCACACAAACGGACACAGGAATGACTTACCACAATACAGTAGAAACATTGTAATACAATTGCCCTTCCCTACTAACTCAAACATTGAACTGGCAAAGTTTGCAAATCTGGCTTTGGAAAAGATTTTTAAAAAAGGATATCACTATAAAAAAGCAGGTGTAATAGTGCAAGACTTTACTCCCGAAGACATACAGCAACTAATGCTTTTTGAAAATCGTGATGAACGACACATTTCGCTTATGCAAGCTGTGGACAAATTAAACAAGAGCTACGGACAACAAAAAATACGTTTAGGTTCGCAAGACCTAAGACGCGTGTGGAAAATGAAACAAGAAAAACTATCCCCCCGGTACACAACAAAATTATCCGATATTATTACCATACATTGCTAATATGTGTTTTCATTCAAAACAATCAAAATCAGCTCAAGAATTAAAGCTTCGTTTCAAAGCAAAATTTGAAAACGAAGAGGAATATCAACCGACACAATATAACGGATTTCAACATCCTAAAACACCAATTATTACTAACGAAAAAAACAACACCATTCAACTTTACAATTGGGGATTAATTCCACATTGGGCAAACGATGACAGTATAAAAAAGTTTACACTTAACGCTAAATCTGAAACCATACATGAAAAACCATCATTTAAAAATACAGTACAAAACCGTTGCTTAATCCTTATTGATGGCTTTTATGAATGGAAATGGCTTGACGCAAAAGGAAAGAACAAACAAAAATACCTGATTACTTTACCCAACAACGAAGCATTTGCATTTGCAGGACTTTACAGCCATTGGCTTGACAAAAATAATGGCGAAATAACAAAAACCTACACGATACTTACGACAGAAGCAAACGAATTGATGAGCGAGATACACAACACAAAAAAACGCATGCCAATAATTTTATCGCCTACCAATGAAATAAATTGGCTTCAAGGCGATACAGCAATATTAAACAATGACAATTTAATAGCTGTTACAACGAACTAAAATGGTCTATAAGGTATAAGGAGAATACAAAATCGAGGCATAATATTTTTATTCAAAAATGCAATGAACAAACGGATAGCTGTACGCTTCCCAAAAATCCGGATGACTCATAGCACCTTAAACCTTTAGCGAGCCACGGAATGCCCTACCCGCATAATACGATTCTGCGCCGTTATGATAAATAAATATATTCCCAAATCTAAAATCAGCAAAGATGGCGCCACCCAATTTTCTGATTTCGGCAGGTGTTTTTATCCAACTAGAAGTTTTTGTATCAAAATTTCCGAGCGACTGCAATTCACGATATTGTTCTTCTGTTAATAGTTCAATACCAATTTCATCTGCCAGACCCACAGCACTATGTTTCGGTTTATATTCTTTTCTTGAGTCAAGTGCTAGTTGGTCATAACAAATGCTTCTTCGACCTTTTGGACTTTCATCAGAACAATCGAAGAAAATGTAATCGCCAGTTTTTTTATTAAAAGAAACCACATCAGGTTCACCGCCTGTCACCTCCATTTGAAAAAGTGACCACAATTTTTGAGGATTTGCTTTCAGCTTGGCATCTACTTTAATCCAATCAATGCCTTTGTGACGGTTTATGTTTTTTTCGAAACGAATTTTTAAAGTATGGAGTAATTCTACAAGTTGATTTGCTTGCAATTCTTTTTTAAGTGGCTTTGCCATAAAGTATTTTTGACGCTTAAGAAGTTAAATCTATTTGACTGCGATTATTAATATTGTTTTTTATTTTTTATAATTTACTATCAATTTTATTTTTATCATCACTAAATTGTTAAACTATTTTTTCCAAATAGCTTTGATAAATGTAGCTGTACTAAATTCTTGTCCATTTATTTTGGTATTGCCAACAAATCCACCTAAAAATCCTAAGCTATTGCATTTACAGTCCAAAACTTCTTCTGCCATGTCGGCACCGCAAGTACCATTTGAAAAAACATAAACATTTTCAGACTGAAATTTAAACTGATCCACATGGGCGTCTGAACAAGTAGCATGTTGTTCAAAGCTTTGGATTTTGTTCTTAATACAATTGGGTGTTCCCTGCGCGATATCTAATTTTTTACAGGAAGTAAAAAACATTAAAACCATTAAAAAAGATGTAATTATATTTTTCATGTTAAATACTTATTTTTAATTTATTTTTTCTGCTCAACTAATAAATTTATAATTATTAGTTCCCTGTACTTTTAACAATGCTCATTGTCATTTTGTAGAAAGTGATTTGGTAATTAATATAACAATTTTATTGCTACAAAATTCCATAAAGATACTAAACTGTATATTCCCCTGCCCAATGCTACGCTCGTTAAAACAAGTAAGCTAAACCAACACCTAAAACATCTTGGTTGTTTTTCACCTCTTTAAAAATACCTCCATTTGAAATATGAACAGCATTTGCACTTAACTTAATATGTTTAGAAAGATTGTAGCATACCGATAACTCATGGTGAAGACAAAAGCCCATGTACTTAATGCCATCATTGGTGTTGCGATTAACCGGCTCACACCACACCAAGCCAATTTGATAACACAAATATGTTTTCTTAAAAACTAAAAAACTAAACCTGTTGCCCAAACCAATTGCATAATTACCATACTTTGAATGATGCACAATAAGGGCTGTGTTGATCTTCAACAATTTGTCCTTAGCCCTTAAGTTCACGTAATTTAAATCGAATTGAAAAGGCAGGTAAACATGATATGTAAAATTAACGGGTTCAAATCCTTGCTGACTGGTTTCTCTGTTTCTAAAGACACCAGCTATGATTTCTACTTCAGCTTTTTTTATGTATAAATTAAAAGCACCCTTGTCGCTTTCGCGCGCATTATTTAAACTATCCAGCAAAATTTGCTTGGGATTATTTTGAGCAAAGCAGGGTGTCGTAAATATTAAAAAGAAAATAAATTGTTTCATTCTACTCATATTCGCAATGTGTCATTTTTATTAATCTTATTTTATCCGCTGCTTTTCTTTCTGTTACCGGTTTACAATTAGTTTTCGGGTTGTTGCTCCTTGGCTTGTTTTAATGTAAACAAAATAAATTCCATTTTTGTCATCCTGCACCAACATTCTTATTTGACTTGGCAGGGTATACGTTTGTGTAGCACCAACATTCCAAATCGTAGCATTGCTTTCTATTGCACGCAATAATATAGTACTTAGTAATAAAAATAGTTTTTTCATTTTGAGGTTTTTCTATTTATTTAGTAAATGTAATGATTTAGCAATTCTTTGTCTCTAGGCTTTTGCTGTCATGCATGTCTCGTAATTATTTATTTATAAAAACACACTCTTCTGTTAATCCGTTTTTTTATTATTTAATGAGAAATTATTGAATAAGACTATTTGAAATTGGTTTCGGTTTGTATGTTCTAAAGTCTGTGCCATATAACCAAGTTCGATTCTTAAATTTTTATTGATTACATATCCCAAAGCTCCGTAAAGTCGGTTTCGATCGAAAATGCTATTTTGAGCATTTAAGAAAATCTCATTGTACGCAGAAGCATAAATTGTCTTTTCCGCCATTGTATTATTATTGATAGGAATATTAAAAGATAAAAAATACCGAAAACGTATTTGCAATTCGTCAGACAAAAATCGTTCTTCAATCCTATATCGATGTTGTATAAATACTCTTCTAAAGTTTTGTCGAGTGACAAACTGTTGATAAATTCTATGTTCGTTTGAACCTATTTTGGGATCTGAATTTGACAAATATTTTTGTGAATTAATAAAGGCATAACCTAATAAAACAGTGTTGTTGTTTTCAGTAAGGTTATAACCAATGCCTGTTCTTAAAAGCAATTGTTGTAAATCGCCTATGAAATTGTAATTCCGATATTGAACTTCATTCCAACAACTCAATTTATTATTTATCTTTTGATTTCCGGAATAGTTAAACCAATTACCAATTTCTGATTTTTGGGCGTTCGCGAAATTTGTCACCAACAGAATTAAAAATAAATTTGAAAAAATATTTTTTATGCGCATTTTACAATTCTTTTATTATTAATCAAACTAAGCAATTTTATTTTTCATATAAGCTTGTCGTAAAGCTGGATCAAAATGTTCAATGGCATACCTGAGCATGGTTCTTGGCATTTGCTTATAGTGCTTCTTAAGAAAAATTTCTTCTTCTTCATGAGAAATGTTTTTTCCGATTTCTCTGAGCATCCATCCAATGGCTTTGTGAATTAAATCATGTTTATCGTTTAAAAGCATTTCAGCAATTTTAAAAGTCCAAGCGGACGATTTTTGATATTTAATGAAATGATATGTAGCAACAACGGCTATCCTGCGACTCCAAAGATTTTTTGATGTTGCAAGTTTCAATAACATTTTCCTATCCTTATCCATTAACCATGCTCCCAATATGCTGTGAGCGGAAAGGTCAACAAGATCCCAATTATTAATGTAACGAAGGTGCTTAAGGTAAAAGTTGTAGGTTTTTTTTCGATCCTTCTCATTTCCGTACTTATAATTATGTATCAAAATGACTAAGGAAATGAACCGCTCTTCATGGTTTTTTGATTTTAACAGCGCTGAAATTTCGAGGTAAGCAAGGTCTTTGTATTTAACAGCAATGGTTCTTGATTGAGGAACTGTTAATCCCAAGAAGATATCTCCTTCTCCGTATTGACCAGGACCGGTTTTAAAATACCCCTGAACCAACTTTGCTTTTTTAGGGTTCGCCAATGCCTGCACATCTTTTCTGAGATTATGAATCATGACCTGTTAAAGTAAATTATCGATGGGAAGATGCTCGCTTATTCAGAAATATAAATTAAGATTGCACTTGGAATTTTGCCATTCATATTTAAAATGGCTTTCCCTGAAGAATATTCACTTTGTTTTAGGACACTTCCATCCAAATTATACATAGCGGTACCTGAAGAATATTCTCCCTGTCTAATTACAATTCCATCAAAATTATACAATGCTATTCCTGAAGAATATTCACCTTGTCTAAGAATTTTTCCATCCCAATTATAGAGTGCTGCGCCTGAAGAATATTCTCCTTGTCTAATTACCTTTCCGTCCCAATTACAAATAGCTTTTCCGGAAGAATATTCTCCTTGCTTTAGTGTTTTCCCATCCCAATTGTACAATGCTTTACCCGACGAATATTCACCTTGGCGGACTACAATTTGAGCATCTAAGGCTCCAAAAATTAGCAACATAGTTGCAATTAAAAACAACTTTTTCATTTAAATTAAATTTAATTTTTAGCAAAAACTTTTTCCATAGATGTTTTTGGCAGCCAATAATTTTCAGTTCCAGGTAACGCGTATTCCTAGTCCCTGTTGCATAACTGCATTATTCATACGTGAATGAAATACCTCGTATCAAATTGAACCAGTGGAAAAGAATAAAGGCAATTGAATGTATGCACACAACCCAATTTGGATTTAAAAAATCCAAAAACTATCTCCTCGTAAGAAATTACCTACTTACCAGGATTTATAAGTGTAAGGAATCCTTTTGTGTCGTAAACATTTACAGAAGAACGAGCGCGGAGCACAAAGTAATACGTGCCACTGGTGCATAGTTTACCATCACCGTTATTAGCGTATCCATTCCAATGAAATTGTGAGTCATGAGATTCAAAAACCATCACACCCCAACGATCAAAAATTTGAATGTGATATTCAGACATTCCACTATTTGGAAGCGTAAACTCATCGTTAACACCATCGCCATTTGGAGTAAATACATTTGGTACTAGAATCCCTTCCGTTATAGTCACAAATGACTGCGCTGTATCAACGCATCCATTTCCATCAGTAACTGTAAGTGTTACAATGTATGTTCCGGCACCGTTATACATATTGCTCGGGTTTTGTGATGTGGAATACTGGCCGCTACCAAAATCCCATTGCCATGCAATAACCTGTGGGTTGCCTGGTGATAAATCAGTGAAATTGATAGTTGGATTTGTAAAAGGAGCGATGAGTGGATTTGCTGTGAAATTGGCAACTGGATTTGGAAAAACCGTAATGTAATTCGGCATTGTTTGTGTATTAACACAACCATTATTAGAAGTTACAGTTAAGGTAACCGAATAAGTTCCTGTTAAAAGGTAACAATGGGATGGGTTTTGTTGATTATCAACGGGGCTGTTATCACCAAAATTCCAAGTCCAGCCGTTAACGGATCCTGTTGAAATAGTCGACTGGTCTAAAAAGTCTACGCAATGAGCAGGACAGCCCGCCAAGGTATCAGCAGTAAATGCAGCATCAGGATTTGCATTAATAAGAACTGGCATATTAAATGTGTCAATACAACCTGCTGAATTCGTAACAATTAATGTTACAGTATAAGTAGTAACAGCTGGAAAAACATGGGAGGGATTTTGTTGAGTAGATAAAGGTGAATTATCTCCGAAGTTCCAAACCCAATTTGTTATCACACCGGTAGTAGGAATTGAAAGGTCATTCAACAAAACAGGTAAGCCCATACAAGCTGACACAGAACCGAAATTTGCAACTGGCAGTGTATTAACATAAACAGGTAGGGTAAGTACTGTCATACAACCACTACTAGAAATACAGGTTAAGGTCACATTAAAAGTTCCAGAAGTATTGTACTGGTAGGTTGGATTTTGAAGATTAGAAATATCTGCTGTTGTAGTGGGATCTCCAAAATTCCAAAACCATCCTGTAATTGTACCGGAAGAAACAGTGGACAGATCAGTAAATACAGTGGCCGTTCCAAAACAAACAGTTGGTGCAGTAAATGCTACTTGTGGTGAAGGCATAACCGTTACAGCAACCGATGCAGTGTCAGAACATGGTCCAGGATTAGTAATCAATGTAACAGTGAAGGTTCCTGCACTTGTAAAAATATAACTTGGGTTCATAGCCGAGCTGGTATCGTTTGGTGCAGGCGAGCCAAAATTCCATGCATATGAAAGTGAATTATTAGAAAGGTTGGTAAACTGTGTTGCTAAATTCTGACAAACAGTTGTTGCAGTGAATGCCGCTGTTGGAGGTGGTGAAACGGTAATAATTTGCGTTGTCGTATGGGTACATCCACTATTTGTAACAACAACCAAAGTAACTGTATAGGTTCCAACTGCAGTAAATGTATGCGTCGGAGTTGCTGAAGTGGAGGTATTGTTAGGAGTTGAGGTTGGATCTCCAAAATCCCAAGTGTTCGTGGAAATTGTTGATGGCGATACAACTGTAGATGTACTTGTGAAATTAGCTACTCCATAATTACAAAACTGTGTATAGGTAAAAGCTGCAACAGGGATTGGATCAACAATAATATTTTGCGTCAGGGAATCAATGCAACCATTAGCGCTGGTAACAATGAGTTGCACAGGATAAGTTCCTGCTCCTGGAAATGTAAAGGATGGGTTTTGCAATGCTGAGTTGCCCGTTCCAAAATCCCAGTTATAGGTAACTCCGCCTGTTGTAGTGTTATTAAATTGAATTGCATTACCCGCACACACACTAGTAGTATTAAACGAAATTAATGGGGGTGGATTGACTGTAATTATTTGAGTGGACGTATTTGCACATCCAAGTGAATCTGTTACTGTAAGCGATACCGTGTACGTACCCGCCGAGGCATAAGTATGACTTGGTGGCGTTTGCTGAGAACTGTTTGAGGCATCTCCAAAATCCCATGCCCAAGTAGCATTTGAATTAGCAGTGGAAAGATTAACAAATGTATTTGCAGCACCTAAACACACACTTGCAGAATTGACACTGAAAGAAGAAGTTGGCGATGGATTTACAAAAATAACAAAGCTATCGTTTGTACAAGATGAAATGTAATAAATGGTTGCACTTGATGGACCAACTGGAATAAATGGCGGAAGGTCACCAACACCTGAAGCTGGCAAACCAATTGCAGGGTTACTATTAATCCAAGTTGTGCCAATTGGAACAACAATTGGAGCTGTTAAAACCCCTGCGCATACGTTCACATCGTTTAAAATACCAGCACCACAAGGGATGTTAAAAGGCACAGTGAGTGGATACATACCACAACCATCAGTTGTAAAAACAGTATTTCCACTTATAATTGTAAAGGAAATAGGTACGCCACAAGGCAATCCAATGTAATCATAAATAACCCAATCTTGGTAATTATTGGCTTGGTTTGGACAAGCTGCTGCACTTATAATTTGAGTAACACAACCAGGTAATGAATTTAATGGAGTATTCATAATACCTGTCCCTGGAGGCGAAGTAACTGTTGTTGTAACATTATTTATGGTAAGTGCAATTGTCATAGTGGTAGTGGCAGGATTCTCAGAACTGTGCCAATGCTCCACAAAAATTCTTAAATCACCATTGCAATTCACACAGTATGCTATTTGAACTGAGTGTGCTTTAACACTTAGAAATGATCCGGAAAGTAGAACTGTAGAAAAAGCAATTAATAGTAACTTTAAAATTTTCATAAACAGTTGTTTTTTAATTTTTTAGAATGTAGTCTTAATATATAATTTATTAATTTTCCTTAAAAATAACGTTCAAAGCTAAAGAATCTAACTTTGAAAACCTAACAATAAAAACCATAAAAAATTCACTTTACAAGCAAATAATATTAACCAAACCTAAGCCAAGCAAAATTCACTCGATGAAATTATAAAACTGATGCCAAAAACTATACCTAACGTATTAAATTTCAATACTTTACAAAACAAAAAGGTAAGCATGCGTTGTACAATGCAGGAATTAATATTAAATAAACAAAGAGTTAGGTAGAAATTAATTTCACCAATAAATAACAGTAAATTTAACTATATCGATTCCTAAATCAATGTGCCTTCGATTGATATAAGCATTGGCAAAGGGCGAGCTTTTTTCATATAAATAAGAAAATTCGTCCAGCAATACTGAATTGTGAAAGCGTTTCATAGATTCAATTCTTCCCAACGAATCATAATTAAAATTTGTAATGTCGGCAATGGCATCACCTGCATTGGAAGTGTATGTACGTTGTAAATTTCTTCCAAACTTATCGTATTTCCACGTTGTAACAATTCGAATGCCTCCTGCTGTATACGATTCGCGTGAATCAAGCAGATGACCTGTCAAATCATACACTAACATGGTTTCTTTGTAAGGCTTACCCTCGTCGTTTAAACAAAGCTTTTTAGTTTGTGTGGTAGAATAAATCTCATAAATAAAATCTTCCTGCGAAATTACAGTTTGTACACCTAAGCGAAAATCAAAATGATCACGTCCATTATTTGTTTCCCTACAATGAGTTTGCCGTGCAAGTGTTCCGTCCGTATTGTAGATATAATACCAGGCGTAATAATAATCACCCTCACATGCTCGTCGACAACTTAATTGATTTTTGTAATCAAAATAATAATTTACAAAAGTAGTGTCGTAAGTATATTGCATTTTAAATTCTGAATAAGCACTATGCACTCGCTTTCCCTTTTTGTAGATTGCACCATGTTCTACACGCTCAGAAGTATAGCTCCTGATTTTAGTTCTCCAATAATAATTTAAACGACCCATCGAATCAAATCGATAAAACTCTCTCAAACCCTTATCCATAATAATCTTGCCATCGGGTTTGTACTGAATGGTTGCAGTAATTGACTTTACTTTGTTTTGCATAACACCCGCCGCATTGAAAGAAATTGGGACAGCAAATGGATCATCTCCTACAGGCAAAAAGAATTGTGCTGGGGCAACAAACGAAACAATACAAAAAGAAAAAAAGAAAAAAAACTTTTTAAACATCAAAACTATTTTTTTTGAGTTGTTTAATTACATCAGCTACATTCTCCATAGACATTTGACAACTCTGATTTTCGCAAATGTAAATGAGTGTTAGACCTTCCACATACCGATGCTGGAGCAAAGGCAAATCAGAAACTCCTAAACTTCCTGCAAAGATTTGATTTGGGAGGTAATGCTTGCGAAGCAATTCTTTCGTTTTATCAACTGACTTACCAACAATTGCAAGTTCGCGAAATGGAAATACAAAATGAAGTTGTAGCATCATCCAGTTGGAATAGCCCGCGCCATAGCCAAGAATTTCTTTTTTCATCGCACGTAACATGCTCGCTGAAAATTCAATCCAAGCTAAATTTCCTGTTAAATGACCAAGATAAAAAAGGTTTTTTGCCATCACAGCGTTGGATGCGGGAATGACATTGTCAGAAAGTTCAATTTTTCTTGTTATTAACTTAGGATCATCATCAGAAGTATAGAAAAACATTGGAGAGTGCTCGTCACTAAAATGTTTGAAAACATACTCCGTAAGATTTTTCGAAAGAAGCAACCATTCCTCGTCAAATGTGCTTTGATACAATGTAATAAGCGCGTCAATTGTGAATGCATAATCGTCAAGAAAACCATTTATACTGCTTTTGCCATTTATTGGATCAAGGGAAAAGCGAGCGCTCCATGTATGGAATAATCCTCCGTCACTTCTTAATTGTACAGCACGAATAAAACGAGCACACTTAAGAGCAGCTAATAAAAAATCCTGCTCCCCAAAAACATCGTAAGCATCGGAATATGCTTTTAACATCATGGCATTCCAAGAAGTAATTATTTTATCGTCAGTTCCTGGTCGTATTCTTTTTTCGCGCTGAGCAAGCAAAACAGTTTTTACCTCCAAATTTCTTTCTCGCAAATATTCCACACTCATCCCATTTCGATCGGCAACTAATTTTTCATCATCACGTCTTAACAAAATAAAATTTGAATCTTCCCAATATCCAAAAGAATTAACATTGTAATAATCAGCAAACCAATTAAAATCTTCTCCCAAAATTATTTTTAACTCCTCCTCCGTCCACACATAATACTTCCCCTCTACTCCCTCTGAATCTGCATCAAGTGCAGCATAAAACGCACCGTTAACAGCAGTTAACTCCCGCGCTATAAAACCTAATGATTCAAAAACAACATCTTTGTACAATTGCTTTTTTGTCAATTGAAACGCCTCTGAATAAAGCGAAATTAAAGCCGAATTATCATACAACATCTTCTCAAAATGAGGTACCTTCCAAAGCACATCGGTCGAATAACGCGCAAACCCACCGCCAATCTGGTCGTATATCCCACCATTAGCCATCTTATCTAAGGTTAACAAAACATGATTCAAAATAATCGCATCGTTCTTAAAAAAACTGTAACGCAAAAGAAATTGATAATTATTCGGCAATGGAAATTTAGGTGCGCGATTGGGTCCTCCTTCTGTATTATCAAAACGTAATTTCCATTTTTCCACCGATTGATCTAACGTTTCAATGGTGAAATCAGCTTTTGTTGGATCAATAATGATTTTATCCTCTTGCTTAATCCCCAACGTTAACTCGTTCGCATATTGAAAACATTTTTCAGCATCCGATTTCCATAGCGTAGCAAGGTTCGTCAAGACTTCAGTCCATTGCTGCTTTGGAAAATAAGTGCCGCCATAAAGCGGACGACCATCAGGAAGAATAAAACAATTTAATGGCCAACCACCGCGCCCCGTCATCAATTGAACGGCAGACATGTAAACCTGATCAACATCTGGTCGTTCCTCCCTATCAACTTTCACGCACACAAATAAATCATTCATCATTTTTGCAATGGCCTCATCTTCGAACGATTCGTGTTCCATCACATGACACCAATGACAAGCAGAATAACCAATGCTTACTAAAATTAATTTGTTCTCCGTTTTCGCTTTTACAAAAGCTTTCTCATCCCAGACCAACCAATTAACTGGGTTATGTGCGTGCTGCAATAAATAAGGGCTCGATTCTGAAATTAAACTATTTGTGAAACGATGCTTCTCCTCCACCATAAAAAAAAATTTCTAATTTCTAAATTCGCCTTCCTGAATTCAATTTATTAATTGAAACAGAACTTAAAAACAAAACGATTAGTCAGCTATTTCTGTCTCCACATTTTCCTGCGAGAAATTAATTGGAAAATCCTTTTTAAAAATACCATGTCCCGCTTTTACCGTTCCTTTCACCTCCACCTTTGCCTCTTTTTTTAAAACAGCCGAAATTATTTTAGGCCCGCTGCGCATTATGTCTTTTAACTGCGCATTTATTTTAACAGGATAAACTGATTCTGAATTTTTCTCAATATTAAATTCGTCCTTCAGTGTTACATTTCCAAACGATACACCGGCTAATATCAAATCGAGATCAACGGAATAAACAGTCACAGAAAAACCATTAGGATTTTTGATTTTCAACCCTAACTCTGCAGCAACATTACCCTTTTGAATATCAACATCCTCCAACTTAACACCTTGCACACCAGAAAACACAAGTGGTTCTGGATTACAGCTAATAGCAAAAAAGGAAAAAATAATTACAATTGAAAGGAAATTTTTCATCCTATTTTTTTAATACATCTTAAATTCAAATCATTTAATCTTCACCATCGCAACATAATTTCTGTAGAACAATGGAATAGTTTCTATGCCCTTGTAATAATTAAAAACTCCATAATGTTCATTGGGCGAATGCAAAGCATCAGAGTCTAATCCAAATCCGAAAAGAACGGAATCTAATCCAAGTACAGATTTAAACAATGCAACAATTGGAATGGAACCGCCACCGCGCGTAGGAATTGGGGTTTTACCATACGTTTCTTCCATTGCTTTTGCTGCTGCGAGATAGGCAACAGAAGTTGTAGAAACGACAACTGGTTCACCTCCGTGATGAACTGCTACTTTCACTTTCACACTTTTAGGAGCAATCTTTTTAAAATGCGCTTCGAATTTTTTTGCAATCTCTTCTGAAGTCATGTTCGGAACTAAGCGCATGGATATTTTCGCATTTGCCTTAGAAGGAAGTACCGTTTTTGCTCCTTCTCCTGTGTATCCACCCCAAATTCCATTCACATCTAAAGTTGGTCGAGTACCTGTGCGCTCTAATGTTGTATAACCTAGCTCACCTTGAACGGCATCAACAACTAACTCTTTTTCATAGGCAGAAAGATTAAAAGGAGCACGGTTCAAATCTGCCTTTTCTGAATCAGAAAGAACTAAGACATTATCATAAAAGCCAGGAATGGTAATGTGAAAATTTTCATCGTGCATAGATGCAATCATTTTACACAACACATTAATTGGATTGCCTACAGCTCCACCATATACACCTGAATGCAAATCGCGATTAGGTCCTACAACTTCTACTTCCATGTATGCAAGACCACGAAGACCAACATCAATAGAAGGAGTTTCATTCGCAATAATTGAAGTGTCGGAAATTAAGATTACATCTGCCTTTAATTTCTCTTTATACTTTTGCAAAAATGAGCCAAGATTCGCAGAACCAACTTCCTCCTCTCCTTCAATAATAATTTTCATATTACATGGAAGCGTATTGGTTTGCAACATCACCTCCAAGGCCTTAACATGCATAAACATTTGTCCTTTATCATCACAAGAACCTCGAGCAAAAATTGCTCCATCAGGATGAACTGCTGTCTTGCGAATAACAGGTTCAAAAGGTGGACTTGTCCATAATTCAATTGGATCAGCTGGTTGAACATCATAATGGCCGTATACCAATACTGTTGGCAAATTAGGATCTATTATTTTTTCACCATAAACAACCGGATAGCCATCGGTAGAAATTAATTCCGTTTTGTCTGCTCCTGCAGCTTGCAGCTTTGCCATAACGGCCTCAGCCGTTTTAAGTACATCGCCTTTATATTTTGGGTCCGCGCTCACCGAAGGAATGCGAAGCAATTCGAAAAGTTCGTTTAGGAAACGGTCTTTATTTTGATTGATATAATCGATTTGATTCATAAGGTTATTTTATTTTTTATTCTACGATGCAAAATTGCGAGAAAATTCGCTTGAAAATGCATATCGCTATCTATTATTTTTCAACTTATCATTTATTCGTAAAATGTGAAGAATACCCCCAAATGAATTATATTTGTGAATAGAAATAAAAATATGTCGCGCATATATTTCCCCTTTATTATTTTCGTCAGTACATTCTTTTCTTCAATCACTTTAAATGCACAACTGACAACAAGCACTGCATTAACACCAGCGCAACTAGTTCAAAACGTATTATTAGGTCCGGGGATTATTGCCTCAAATATCACCTTCAATGGCTATGCGAACTCAATTGGATGGTTTCATGACGGAAATAGCGGTACTCCAGGCCTTGGTATTGACAGCGGAATAGTAATGACAACGGGAACCGTCATGGCAAATGACCCTACCTATGGCGTTGGTGTGGGTCCTCAAGGTCCAAATAATTCAACTGGATCTGGGGTAGATAATCAAACGCCTGGTGATCCATACCTCACTACCATTGCGGGTACTGGCACACATAACGCAGCCATTCTTGAATTCGATTTTATTGCTCAAGCTGATTCCGTGAAATTTAATTATGTTTTTGGAACGGAAGAATACATGGAATGGATTACTGGAGGATTTGCAGATGTTTTCGCCTTTGTCTTAAATGGTGTATCAACTCCTTTAGCTCCCATAAACATTGCATTAATTCCAAATACAACCATACCTGTTACTGCTCTAAACGTGAATGCAAATGTGAATTCTCAATATTATGTCAACAATGAAAATCCTCCAGGAACCGCAGCCCAATACGATGGGTTTACAGTTGTATTAACTGCAAAATATCCTATTCTTTGTGGGGAAACATATCACATAAAACTAGCTGTTGCAGATGCCATCGACGGCGTAGTGGATGCAGGTGTATTTCTGCAAGCGGGAAGTTTTACAACTGGTCAAGTTGACCTAACATCTGAAATTTCATACGGAAGTTCTAACGACTCTACGCTCTATGAAGGTTGTGGTCAGGCCTGTATAAGCATTGTTAGGCAAGGCGGCTTAACTTTAGCGGACACAGTTGCTTTAGTCATAGGAGGCACTACAACAAACGGCATTGATTTCACACCACAAATTCCTGCTCAAGTGATTTTCCAAATTGGACAAGACACCATCATCATTTGTATTCAGGCAATCCAAGATTTAATTCCAGAGGGATTAGAAACCTTAACAATTACATCTACTACTAATGGACCTTGCGTTCAAAGTGTTAACTCGCTCACAATTTACATGAGTGATTTTCTACCTATTATTGTTAATGCAGGACCTGACACATCGTTGTGTAATGCCACAACATTTAACCTGAATGCTTTAGTATCTGGAGGAGTGGAACCCTATAATTATCTTTGGAGTACTAGCGATACAAGTGCCGGAATTTCAGTTTCTCCAACAGTAACAACAAGCTATGTCGTAACCGTCACAGATCCCTGTGGAAGTCCCATTGGAACAGATACCGTTACAATCTTCCTTCCTTCCTCCAATCCACTTGCCACTTTACCTACGCCCGATTTAATTTTGTGCACCGGCGATCCAGCACTCGTTGGAATAATGGCTAGCGGTGGTTCCTTACCTTATACTTATTTATGGAGCACAATCACCGGCTCCGATTTAGTTCCCAACGCAAATGCAAATACAAATGCATTTACACCCACAACGAGTGGCATCTTTGAAGTACAGACACTTGACGGGTGCAACAATTTAGTATTGGACACAATTACTATTGAAATTCAAAATTGTGATATAATACCACCCAATATTTTTACCCCAAATGGCGATGGTGCAAATGACAAGCTCGTATTCTTTGGCTTAGAAAACTTTCCTCAAACAACTTTATTTATTTACAATCGATGGGGAAATAAAATTTACGAAAGTGCTAACTACCAAAACGACTGGAATGGCAGTGGTGTAAGTGATGGGACTTACTATTACCTGATAACAAAAATGGACGGTTCCACACTTACGGGATTCGTTACTATTGTTCGATAAAATCTTAATACTTTAATTTTAGTTTATTTCAATAATTCTAATTTTTATACAAATTTTCAATGCTTCGGCAAACTTTTTACTTGTTTCTTTTTTTTACGTTTTCGCTAACGTCCATTAAAGCCACTCACATTGTGGGAGGAGAAATATTTTACGACTATTTAGGTGGTAATTCTTACCGCGTAACGTTAAAAGTTTACCGCGATTGTATAAACGGAATGGCACCCTATGACAACCCTGCCGTTGTCGGAGTTTTTGATCAGAATGGAAATTTGTTGGACCAAATAAGCATGGTATTTCCAGGTTCTACGCAAATCCCTCCAACTATTAATAGCGTATGTTACACTCCCCCAACTAGCGTTTGTGTGGAAGAGGCAATCTACACCGCAATTAAAATTATGCCTACTATTCCTGCTGGCGGCTTATACCTTGCGTACCAACGATGTTGTAGGAATAACACCATTCTTAATTTAATTAATCCTGGCAATGTTGGATCTACATATCAAATAAGAATCCCTCCAGCTAGCCAAGCAATTGGAAATTCAAGTGCACGCTATTCAAGCTTTCCTCCTCTTTATCTATGTCAAGGCGCAGCATTAGTTTTTAACCATTCTGCAACAGATCCAGATGGTGACTCATTAGTATATAATTTATGCGACCCCTATGACGGTGCTACACCAACAGCACCAATGCCACAACCTCCAGCAGGACCACCCTATGCATTTGTCCCCTTTAATGCGCCCTACTCAGGAGGAAATCCGATGAGCTCCAATCCAGCGATGGCAATCAATCCAGTAACCGGGTTGTTAACAGGAACACCAAACCTATCAGGGCAATGGGTGGTTGGTGTTTGTTGTAGAGAATATAGAAATGGAATTTTAATTGCTACTAACAAACGCGATTTCCAATTTAACGTTACACCTTGTCCGCTACTTACAGTAAGTTCCATTCCAAGTCAAACAATATTTTGTGCAGGATACAACGTTCAGTTTTTAAATAATAGTTTTAATGCCACAAGTTATTCTTGGAATTTTGGCGATCCGAATTCCATTGCTGATACCTCACACCTCGCAACACCAAACTACACCTATTCAGATACAGGACATTTTAATGTCACGTTAATCTGCAATCCCAATACGCCATGTGCGGATACCAACACAACAAATTTTCAAATTTATCCTACTGTAAGTCCTACATTCAATAATCCTCCTGGACAATGCTTTATTGGCAATAGTTTTAATTTTGCAGCTGCCGGGCAATTTATTGGTAATGGTACCTTAATTTGGAATTTTGGTACCAATGCAAATCAAACAACTAGCAATCTTTATAATCCGCAGAACGTAACATGGAATGCGCCTGGCGCTTATATTGTTACACTAACCGTAACAGAAAATGGTTGTACTGGAATTTATAGCGACACCGTTTTTGTTTATCCATATCCAGTAGCAAATTTCGCTTCTACGCCATTGAGTGGATGTGTTCCATATACCGTTCAATTTAGCGACAGTTCAATTACTGGTACACCCTTAATTTATTTATGGGATTTTGGTGATGGAAACACTTCAACAAACGCAAACCCAATTCACACGTATACAAATGTTGGCATTTACGATGTACAACTCATTGTGGTCACTACCAATGGCTGCATCGGGATAGACACATTTCTTATGCCAGGTTTAATAACAGTTCATCCTCTTCCAACAGCGGGCTTTACGGTCAGTGCTACTGCTGTTTCTATTTTCAATCCATTCATTACTGTTTATGACCAAAGTCAGAATGCAGATTCCTGTGTGATGGATTTTGGTGATGGTTTCATTACAAGTAATTGCAACCTTACACACACCTATTGGAATTACGGTAGTTATGTTATTACACAAATAGTATACAATGAGTATGGTTGTACTGACACCATGAGCATTACCATAGAAATTATTCCAGAGCATCGGTTTTTTGTTCCTAATGCCTTCACGCCAAATGGCGATGGACTCAACGATATTTTTATGCCAGCAATAATGGGTGCGGAAGAATTTCGATTTATGATCTTCGATCGCTGGGGAGTTTTATTTTTTGAAACCCGCGATCCATACAATGGATGGGACGGTAGATACAAAGGAAATAAATGCCAGGAAGATGTTTACGTTTGGAAAATTGAATACCTAAACATGGCTAACCATGCCCAAACAAAAGTGATTGGCCATGTGTCATTAATTAGATAACTGCTTTGTTTTTTCAGCAGCTCAATTCAACTCAAGCGTATTATTTATAATAAAATTATGTCAGATTATATTTATAATAAACATATTTTCATCTGCACAAACCAACGAGCTGCGGAGGCCGTTCGCAAAAGCTGTGGCGAAGCACACGGACTTGATGTTGTCAATGCGTTTAAGAAAAAATTAAAAGAAAAAAATATTTCAGTTCCAATTCGTGCTCAAAAAGCTGGCTGTTTAGACATTTGCGACTTTGGGCAGACTGTTGTCATTTATCCAGAAGGCACTTTTTATGTAGGCGTTGAATTAAATGACATTGACGAAATTATTGAGGAACATATTTTGAATAATCGTATCGTAGAAAGATTAAGATTTCAGAAAATAAATTAACTGTGTAATTACTGTAGAATTGCCTGCGATAGTGATTACAGGTCTGCACAAAAAAAAACTATTTATTTAATTTCTTTTTTTTAATTGAACTCCCTATTGAATCAATTTCTGTTAAATCATGCACAGCGACCGGAAGACAATGAGCACCAAGGATGGCTAAAATTGGTTGAACATTATAAATTTTACTATTGTATTTATTTGAAAGTATAATAATTGTAACATCATCACTTAGCCCTCTATAAAAAACGGAGGTGTATCCATGCCACCAACCATTATGAAAAACGGCCTTAGCGCCGTCCTCAAAAGAAATTGTCCTCCAACCAAATCCATAATTCCAATATTTTTTAGTTACCAAGTCAGGACTGTATCCAATAAAAGCACTATCCATAATTTCAGGTTTCAAAATTAAATTATTACGCAAGGAACGATCCCATAAATACATATCTTCAACACAAGAATAAACTCCCTTATCACCTGTTACTTGATCTAAAAAGTTTTCATCCCAAGCATCCCAATCAGCATAATATCCATTAGTCTTATTTAGATGTTTTAATCCATCCGTACACAACCAAGTATGATGCATATTTAATGGGTCAAAAAATTGCTCCGTCATAAACTGGTGAAATGTCTGCTTTGATATTTTTTCAACAATCGACGCCAAAATTACATAACCTGTATTGCTGTAGTCGAACTTTTTACCATGCGACCTAATGGGTTTAGAATGCAAGCTCTCCATAATTGCTAATACACTATCGTTATTGAAAACGGTGGGCTGAATGTGTTGCATGTGATAATAGCGATCGCAGATGTTAGTGTATTTGTCTAATCCTGCTCGATGCGTAAGTAATTCTTTAATAGTAACATTATGAAAATCAAATCCTGCAATATATTTCCCAACACTATCTTCATAATTTAATTTCCCTTGTTGATGAAGCAACATAATTGCTGCTGCTGTAAATTGTTTAGACACCGAAGCGATTTGGAACTCCGAAGACAACTTCATGCTGTCTTTATTTATGTAATTTGACCAACCAAAAGATTTTTCATATAATACAACTCCTCGTTGGGCAACTAAAACACATCCACTAAACTGATGCGCTATAAAACGATGTTGAAAAAAGGTGTCAAGCACAAACTTTTTCTTTTTTGCACCAATGTCTATTTCAATTGATAGAACTGAATCAACAGCAGCTAGTTTTTTATCTAGGGTTGAATTCCAACAGGAAAACAGTGAACAAGAAATAAAAAAATAAAAAAATGTTTTTCGCATAATTATGTTCGCAAAAATGCGAAGTATTCGCACATGGTCATTAAATAGATAAAAGATTTTATTCACATTTAAAGCTTTCAAAATTTTCTTAAATAAAAAAAAACCCCATAGCTGGGGTTTTATATTAAAGAAAATAATCAGTATTTATTCAACAACAATGACCAAATATTTAGAAACACTCCAAAATTTATCAGCATCAATTACAATTAGCTTAGCAACACTTCCTTCTTCACCATCAAATTTATAAGACCCCGTAGGATGTGTTGTAACAAGTTTCGCCTTTTTAACACTCAACTGAATTTCTTTTGTAATGGAGATGTCTACCTTCGTGAAATAGTCAGTATTCAGAGTAGCGCTCAACTTTTGTGATTTTCCTAAACCAATAAAACCACCTTCTTTTGTTAAAACTCCCTTCTTGGTCAATTCCTTTGCTGTTCCATAAGCATAATAAGCTGTGTTAATGACCGATGTTTTTGCATCCGATGCTGTTTGCAATTCGGTATAATTCAACGTAAGATTACTTAATTCAATATTCAATTTACCCAACTGATCTTTCAAGCCAGTAATTTCCAATTCCTTTGATGCAAGTTGACTAGTCAAATTATCGATAGTCGTTTGCATTGACGCAATTTTAAGATTTGAGTTTTTCAAGCCTTTTTTCGCAGCAGCAAGTTTTTGTTTATTCACTAGCATCAAATCATAAATAGCCTGAATATCATTGGTGATCTGGTCTTTGCGAGAGTCCACATCCCCACTTGATGCATCTTTAGCAATCATTTTCTCCTTTGATTTTATTTCGTCTAAATTTGACTGAATATCATTCATTGCACGAAAGAACGAATCAAGGGATGCTGCCTGAACGTTATTGATACCAGAAAGTTTATTGGTCTCATTGGTAAGACTGTCCTTTATCGGATCGACTTCGGGCTCGCTATTACAGGAGAATAAAAATGGCAATAAAAGAAAAAGGAAGGTGGCTTTTTTCATAATGTTTTTTATTTAATCGTAAAGTTAGGGAAAACAGTGTAAACACAGTTCTTAAATGAATAAATTTTTAACAGCAACGGTTATCCAATCAAGTTGTCAACGAAATTATTAATAAATGGTCATAGTGGAAAAGGTAAAAATATTACCTAAAATCAGTAACTACTACTTTTCGAACCTTATACCCCTCGTTGCACCATATATTCAAGAAATACAATCCTGTAGGAAACCCTTTTACATAAATCTGAAATTGAAATTCACTTACATAATCGAATGAATTATTGTAAAAAATTCTTCCGAAACGATCCAATAATTGCACATTCATATTTCCTGCATACTTCATTATCGCATCCACATTTATATAATCAGTTGGTGGATTAGGATTAAAATCAAAATCTACTGCATCACATATTCCATAATACCAATTTACCATTCCATTATTTCGTGCAAAACAATCATTCCTATAAGTCTTTTCATCACAAGCACAAACAGGAACCCAATCGGGATCACAATAACCATATTGAATGAGGGAACTATCTACACATTGCGCACGGAGCAAAGTGGTTTTTGTAAAGCAACAAATAAAGAAAACTAAAACTAAAACATTCTTCATTAATTTTATTTCTTTTCTGGTAATACTGTTTTTTAATATTCGCCTAACACAACCTACTGCTTATTCCAAGACCATAAATTCTTAATTGGAAGCCATTGCTCTTTCTCAAACTTGTAAACCGCTGCGCCACCATTTCCACAATTAGCGCCACACTGAAAAGCTACGTAAACAATTGCTGTTTTGTGATCAACTGAAAATACAGGCTCGGAAACCTCGAAAAATCCTGATTTATTTAATAAAAAATAATTCTCCCAAGCCTTAATTGATTTTTTTAAACTAAGTGACGCAGAAGGTAATTTTAAAGAAGAGACCAATCGCGCATGAGGAATTGAATCAAGTTGCCAACAATGAGGACGATAAGACACCAACTGCGATGTCATATAACTTACATCTGCAGCAGTAATTAATTTACTCCTTTTCAAATCTGATAAGAGCAAGGAATCGGATTCCATATCATAATAAAAATGTTGTAGAACCGTATCTCGCAGTACAAAAGACGAATCGTTAGCATTCGAATTTTTCAACGCGGCAGATACGAGTGACAAGCGGCCTTGCGCGGAGGAGGCAACTGAAACAATTAGAAAAATAAAAAGTGTAATCTTCTTCATGATTATCTTTAACAAATTAAATTAACAATGCCTAAAAACAACATTACATATTTCTACGATATTGCCCGCCCACTTCAAACAACGCTTCTGTTATTTGTCCCAACGAACAATATTTAACTGCTTCCATCAGCTCTTCAAAAACATTTCCATTTTTAATTGCCACTTCCTGCAAACGTTTCAAAATCTGTGCAGATTCATTACTATTCGCTTTATATAAATTTTTCAACATCTCAATCTGATATTCTTTTTCTTCTGCTGTAGCTCGAATAACTTCTGCTGGAATGGAGGTTGGCGAACCTTTTGATGATAAAAAAGTATTTACTCCAACAAGCGGATATTCGCCGTTGTGTTTTAATGTTTCGTAATACAAACTTTCTTCCTGAATTTTTCCACGTTGGTACATCGTTTCCATTGCACCTAATACACCTCCACGTTCAGAAATTCGATCAAATTCTGTTAACACAGCCTCCTCAACCAAATCCGTTAATTCTTCAATAATAAACGAACCCTGCATTGGATTTTCATTTTTGGCTAATCCAAGTTCGCGATTAATAATTAACTGAATTGCCATTGCACGACGAACACTTTCCTCTGTCGGTGTTGTAATTGCTTCGTCGTAAGCGTTGGTGTGTAAAGAATTACAATTATCATAAATAGCATACAACGCTTGCAATGTTGTTCGAATGTCGTTAAAATCAATTTCCTGTGCGTGTAAAGAACGACCAGATGTTTGTATGTGATACTTCAACATTTGTGATCGTTCGTTTCCTCCATATTTCTGTTTCATAGCTTTCGCCCATATACGTCGAGCTACTCGACCTAATACTGAATATTCAGGATCCATACCATTAGAAAAAAAGAATGATAAGTTGGGCGCAAAATCATTGATGTACATGCCGCGTGATAAATAATATTCTACGAAAGTAAAACCATTGGAAAGCGTCAACGCAAGTTGTGTTATAGGATTTGCACCTGCCTCCGCAATGTGATAGCCAGAAATAGAAACAGAATAAAAATTTCTAACTTTTTTATCGATGAAATATTGTTGAACGTCACCCATCACACGAAGTGAAAATTCAGTTGAGAAAATACACGTATTCTGCGCTTGGTCTTCTTTTAAAATATCTGCTTGAACAGTTCCTCGGACTTGTGTGAGTGTATCCGTTTTTATTTTTTCGTAAATTTCTTTTGAAAGTACCTTGTCTCCACTTGTTCCCAACAACATTAATCCTAATCCATCATTTCCTTCGGGTAATGCTCCTTGATATTTTGGACGTATTGCACCGTTCTGTTTCCACCAATCATTAATTTTTTTCTCAACTTCTTTTTCAAGTTTATTTTCCTTGATGTATTTTTCACATTGCTGGTCAATAGCTGCATTCATAAAAAATGCGGCAAGAATTGCGGCAGGACCGTTGATGGTCATGGAAACGGAAGTCGTCGCACTTGCAAGATCAAAACCCGAGTACAATTTTTTCGCATCGTCCATGCAAGCAATGCTCACTCCGGAATTACCGACTTTACCATAAATATCAGGACGGTGTTCGGGATCACGGCCATAAAGTGTTACAGAATCAAATGCCGTTGACAAACGTTTTGCAGGAAGTCCGAGAGAAACATAATGAAAACGTTTATTGGTTCGCTCTGGTCCGCCTTCGCCAGCAAACATTCGTGTTGGGTCTTCTCCTTCTCTCTTGAACGGATAAATTCCTGAGGTAAAAGGAAAGTCACCGGGTACATTTTCCTGCATAATCCACTGCAGCAAATCGCCCCATGCCGTATAACGAGGCGTTGAAATTTTAGGAATCAATGTATGGGAAAGAGATTCGTAATGCGTGGCAATTTTGATTTCCTTGTCACGAACTTTATAAATATAAAAATCATTTTTATACTGCTGAACTTTCTTCGGCCATTCCTCTATAAGCTGAAGATTTTTGGGATCCAACTCAAGCAAAAGTTTTTGATATTCACTTTCAAGAACTTTCACAGCTTGCATTCCATCTTTTTTCAATTTAAGAATATCGATTGATGTTTTGATGGCGTATAAATTTTGAGCTATGGACGCTTGTTCAATAACCTTTTTGTCATAGCCCCGATTATTCTCTGTGATCTCGGATAGGTAACGGGTGCGAGCGGGAGGAATAATGTAAATTTTTTCCGACATCTCTTTTGTAATAACAAAAGTCGAATTTAATTTTGCACCTGTTTTCTCAACAATTTTATCGACAATCATCCGGTAAAGCTGATTCATTCCAGGGTCATTGAACTGAGATGCAATGGTGCCAACTACAGGAAGTGTGTCGTCATCGGTTTCCCACAATTTGTGGTTGCGTTTAAATTGTTTACGCACATCACGCAAAGCATCAAGCGCACCTCGTTTATCGAATTTATTGAGCGCTATTAAATCTGCGAAATCGAGCATGTCAATTTTTTCAAGCTGTGTGGCCGCTCCATATTCTGGCGTCATCACATACAAACTCACATTGCTATGTTCTATAATTTCTGTATCACTTTGACCAATACCAGAAGTTTCAAGAATGATCAAATCAAAATTTGCAGCCTTTAAAATTTCAACTGCTTCATTCACATATTTTGATAATGCTAAATTGCTCTGACGTGTTGCAAGTGAACGCATATACACACGAGAAGAATTAATCGCGTTCATACGAATGCGATCGCCGAGTAAAGCACCTCCCGTTTTTCGTTTCGAAGGGTCAACAGAAACTATACCAATTGTTTTTTCAGGAAAATCAATTAAAAATCTTCGAACCAATTCATCAACTAAAGACGACTTGCCTGCACCACCAGTACCAGTAATACCAAGTACTGGGGAAATAGATTTTTTAGCAAGCATCTTTAATTCAGCAATTGCCACTTTATGCCTCTCTCCAAAATTTTCAGCAGCTGAAATTAATTTTCCTATACCGATATGGTCTTTTGAGTCGATGTGTTTTACTTCGCCGTTTAGGTTTACTCCGGTTGCATAATCTGATTTTTCGAGCAGATCATTAATCATTCCTTGCAAACCCATTGAACGACCGTCATCGGGATGGTAAATTCTAGTGATACCGTATTGCTGTAATTCTTTAATTTCATCTGGAAGAATTGTTCCGCCACCACCGCCAAAAATTTTAACATTATCTGCCCCGCGTTCCTTTAACAAATCAAACATGTATTTAAAATATTCCATGTGCCCACCTTGATAAGAAGTAATCGCAATTGCATTTGCGTCTTCTTGAATGGCACAATTCACAATTTCAGAAACTGAGCGATCGTGACCAAGGTGAATAACCTCAGCACCACTTGCCTGAATAATTCGGCGCATTATATTTATGGCGGCATCATGACCATCAAAAAGAGATGCCGCAGTTACAATTCGAATTTTATTTTTAGGCTGATAGGGTGCTACTTCTTTCATAGTATACTAGGATGGCACGAATTTACGAATCCTAAATGAAATTTGTTCGTTTTTTATCACCAAGCAAATAGGTAATCGGTTTATAACTATGGTATAATATGGAGTACACCTGAAAATACCTAGTTTTTGAGATGTTTAACCTTCATTAGCTCAACATACTTAAGTAAATCACCATTAAATTTTTTAAATTCCTCTTCAAAATCATGCTGCTTTGAACCGTATCGAACATAATGCATAATAAATGCATTCCCCGCATTATTAATACGTTTTTGCAATCGTGATGGGAACAAAGAATCTCTCGATAATACAAGTGCTTTCGCGTTTTCAATGAATGAGTTAAACATTTGCTTCTTATAATTATTCTTAAGGTTTAAATTTAACTCAGGAAGCATTTGTTGATATAAACTGTCCAATCGATGAGCACAGCTTAACATATACTTTTCGATCTTTAATTCATCTTCTTTGTGAGCTAAATAATTTATTAATTCCTTCGATTCGGCACCATATTTTTGCTTGAGAAATAAAATTGCGCCTTTATTGCCAATAAAACTTGCAAGATTTTCGTTGAAATCAACATTGTCTTTTACAAAAATTGTTCCGTGTGTCAATTCGTGAATTATCAACTCTGCTAAATCACCCTCATTCCTACTTAACATTTGAGAAAGTACGGGGTCCTTAAAAAACCCTAACGTAGACCATCCAGAAGCACCACCTAGATCTGTATCAAGACCAAGCAAATTCATTTTTCGTTCCTCCTTCTTGGCCTTTTCTAATTTAAAAAACCCTTTATAAGGAACAGCTCCCAAAATAGGAAAATGCCACAGATTTGGCTTGAGCACAAAAGGAGCACATGCGGTAACAACATAAATTATTTGCTTCCCTTTTTGGTCGTAAAAGGTGGTGTAATTATCAGCTGGAGTTAATCCAATCTTTTCAAATGCAAATTGCCTAATTTCCTGAATAACTTTCAATTTAATTTTTACAGAATCGGCAATTGTTGGATCAAGCAATACTTCCTTTATAGTGCGAGCTTGCCATACAATTGAAAGTTGACCTTTTCCCATTTGAATTCCGTACACAACAAGTGGGATATTTAAAATACAGAAAATCACCAGTGGAATAAAAATGAAATCGGATAAAATTTTTCTGAAATAATGAAAGTTCATGTCGTAAAGATATTGGTAAAAAAGGAAGGCAAACCTTGCTTAAAAACGGTTCTACAATAAACTTCATACAAGAAAATATTACCTTAGCACTATGTTTTTCTTGTTTTCAAAAATACTCTCCTTCCTTTTAATGCCTTTAACATGGTTTTTTGTGTTACTGATCATCTCATGGCGTACTAAAGAGGAATCAAAAAAGCGAAGAATTCGAATCGCGGCCATACTATTGATTGTGGTATTCAGCAACCGTGTTATTTTTGACCGTACCATGCGCATTTGGGAAATTAATGCGGTGGAAGAACCTAAGGCAGGAACTTTTGATGCATTAATTGTACTTGGAGGATTGAGTTCCTACGACCCACAACTCGACCGTATTCAGTTTTCACGAGGTGCAGATCGCCTACTGCAGGCCATTGAGCTTTGGAAAAAGGGTGTAGCAAAAAAAATAATATTTACCGGCGGCTCTGGAAGCATCTTACATGATGATATTTTGGAGAGTGATAAAATACGCGAGTATTTAAAAAAGATAGGGATTCCAGATTCCGTAATGATTTATGAAAACAAATCGCGCAACACACATGAAAATGCTGCGCTTACAAAAGTTCTGCTTAAAAAGCATTCACTAAACGGAAAATATTTATTAGTTACATCCGCATTCCATATGCGACGAGCAATAGCTTGCTTTACAAAAGAAGGAATTTCTACTACACCTTATAGTGTTGATCGGTATAGTGGTCCTTGGAAATTGGAATTTGATTATTTGTTTTTACCATCAGCAGAAACGCTAAGCGATTGGAATACCCTGCTTCACGAGTGGGTGGGATGTATTACTTATAAATTTAGAGGATATATTTAAAAAACATTTCCCTTTTAGCCAATAATCGCCATTCAACAAAACTATAAATTTGACAGCTGTGCCTCGATAGATTTAATAGCAGATTCGGCATCTAATTGCTTGCGACGCTCTAACTCAATTAACTCCGGCTTTGCATTTGAAACAAATTTTTCATTCGCTAATTTCTTTTGAACAGAAATTAAAAACCCCTGGTTGTATACAAGCTCCTTTTCCAACCGTTCTTTTTCTGCTTTCAAATCAAAATTATTAGGGAGAGGAACATAAAACTCTAATCCTCCAGCCAAAAAAGAAGATGCGTTTTCAACTTTTTGATTCGTATATTGAAGTTGAGAAACGTTGCACAGTTTTTTAATTGCGCCTTCACTTTTTTGAATTGTTGAATTATTTTCAGTTCTAACAAAAAGGTTAAGCGGTTCCTTTGGAGAAATATTTTTTGAATTTCGAATTGCCCGAACCCCAATTACAATACCCTGAAAAATCGAAAACTTTTCTAAAATGGATTGGTCTACAATTGCTACGATGGGCCATTTGGCAATAATAATTGCATCGCGCTCCTCTCGTTCTGCTAAATGATGATACAATTCTTCAGTAATGAACGGCATGAACGGATGCAACAATTTCAAAATCTTTTCGAAAAATTCTGTTGTTGCTAAAAATGTTTTTTCATCAATACTTTTTGCGACACCATCCACAAAATCTGGTTTAATCATTTCCAAATACCAAGCACAGAAATCGTCCCACACTAATTTATAGCTTGCCATCAAAGCTTCTGACAAACGGAATTTGGAGAATAAATCATTTATAACGACAAGTTGCTCATTGAAAATTGCGTTGAACCATTGAATGGCAAACTTGGACGATTCGGGTTGCTCGACTGAATTGTCAACACTGAATCCTTTTAACAAACGAAATGCATTCCAAATTTTATTTGAGAAATTTCTGCCTTGCTCACACATCAAATCGTCAAACGGCAAATCGTTTCCAGCTGGTGCGCATAAAAGCATTCCAACACGCACACCATCCGCACTGTATTTTTGAATGAGCTCTAAAGGGTCTGGAGAATTGCCCAATTGCTTTGACATTTTCCGTCCTTGTTTATCACGAACAATTCCTGTCAAATAAACATTTTCAAACGGCCTCTCGTTTTTATATTCGTATCCAGCAATGATCATTCGAGCAATCCAGAAAAATAAAATATCGGGGCCTGTAACTAAATCGTTCGTCGGATAATAATATTGTAAATCAGCATTGCCCGGACTTCCCTTTTCTTTACCAAAAAAAGTTGGATCAAAAACAGAAATCGGCCACAACCAAGAGGAAAACCAAGTATCAACTACATCTTCATCTTGACGAATCTCTTCAATTTCTATTGCTGAATTATTAATTTTGAATTGTTCGAAAGCTTCTTTTTTTGTTTTCGCAACTACAAAATTTCCTTTGTTGTCATACCACGCTGGTATTTGTTGTCCCCACCACAATTGACGCGAAATGCACCAGTCATGTACATTTTCCATCCAATGCTTGTATGTTCCAAGAAACTTATCGGGAATCAACTTTACATTTCCATTCAATACATTATCCAAAGCAGGTTTAGAAATATCCTTCATCGAAAGAAACCATTGCATGGATAAGCGTGGCTCAATTACCGATTTAGTTCTTTCAGAATAACCAACATTGTTATTGATTTCTTCCACTTTCACAAGGTGGCCAGCTTCCTCCAAATCCTTTATAATTTCTTTACGAACAGCAAAACGATCTTTGCCAACATATAATTTTCCAGCAAGAGCGATTGTTCCATCTGGATTAAAAATATCTATGGATTCAAGTTTGTGTTTTTTTCCTAACTCATAATCATTCCGATCATGAGCTGGAGTTACTTTTAATGCACCTGTTCCGAATTCTTTATCAACGTATTCGTCGTAAATAATATTAATTGCTTTATTTAGCAGAGGAACAAGTACTTTTTTCCCTTTCAAATTTGCATAACGCTCATCATCTGGATGGACACAAACAGCAGTATCACCAAGAATTGTTTCAGGACGAGTTGTAGCAATTGTTACGTATTCATTTTTTGTTCCTTCAATTAAATATCGCAGATAATAAAGCTTTGAAACTGATTCCTTCATAATTACCTCTTCATCAGAAACAGCAGTCAATGCAGAGACATCCCAATTCACCATTCTTGTTCCGCGGTAAATATGCCCTTTTTTATAAAGGTCAATAAACACATCAATAACGGACTCGCTCAACTCTTCTTCCATTGTAAAACGCGTACGGTCCCAATCGCAAGATGCGCCGAGGTTTTTTAATTGCTCAAGTATTATTCCACCATATTTATCTTTCCACTCCCAAGCGTATTTCAAAAACTCATCACGTGTAAGATCTTTCTTATTGATCCCTTTATCTTTTAAAAAAGCAACAACTTTAGCCTCAGTTGCAATTGAGGCATGGTCGGTACCAGGTACCCAACAAGCATTTTTACCAAGCATGCGAGCACGCCGAATAAGAACATCCTGAATGGTATTGTTTAACATGTGCCCCATATGTAGGACACCGGTAACATTTGGGGGGGGGATTACAATGGTATAAGGCTCACGCTCATCGGGAACGGATCGAAAAAAACCTTTTTCAGTCCACCATGCATACCAACGTTTTTCGGCCGCTGAAAACTCAAAATTTTTGGGAATCTCCATAATCTAACTTATCTTCGACCATTGCCTAAATTACTAGGGACACAAAACTACTAATTTCCGACAATTTAGTAGAAAATTGTGGCACGATTATGGCAAGTAATTAAAAATTAAAAACCAAAAAAAACAGAACAATGAAAAAATTACTATTTCTCCCATTAATGATCTTGGGATCTTTGACTCAGGCCAATGCTCAAGCACCTGTAACCTCAGGATTGGAAACAAAAAATGGTCCAGTTATGACTTTTGATGCGCTAGAATATAGCTTTGGAAACATCAAACAAGGCGAGACCGCAACTCATGAATTTAAATTTAAAAACTCAGGAAAAGAGCCATTAATTATTAATAATGCTGTTGGATCTTGCGGTTGTACCGTACCTGATTACCCGAAAGAACCAATTAAGCCAAAAGGAACTGGAACAATTAAAGTTACTTTTAACTCTACTGGTAAAATGGGTATCCAAGACAAAACAGTTACTTTAACTTACGACACTGACAAGTCAATAGTGTTACATATTAAAGGAACAGTTGAAGCGGCTCCTGCAAATCCAACTCCTGCAGAAACTCCAGGGCAAAATGGTGGTGCAACAATATCTACTACACCTGCTCCACAAGTGATGCCAACTACATTACCTGAGACCACAAAACCAAAGAATTAACTCATTTAAATCCTTTTTCAATATGAAAAAGATTGTTACAATCTCTATATGTTGTCTTAGCTTTAGCTATGGCTTTTCTCAAGTAAGCACTTCAAAACCAGTTGTTAAGTCAAATCCTACGCAAACAGCTAAAGTTGATATTGTAGATTTAGGCTACAAGTTTGACAAGACGAGCAACGACTATGGTACCATCCTTAAAGGTGGGGAACCTATTTGTGAGTTCAAACTGACAAATACAAGTAAAGAAATGCTTGTAATTACTGAAGCGCATGGTTCATGTGGCTGTACTGTACCTGAATACTCAAAAGAACCTATTAAACCTGGGCAAACTGTGGGTATCAAAGTTCGTTACGACACAAATCGCCTAGGGCCTTTTGACAAACAAGTCACAATTACTTTTCAGGGAAAGGAAGCTCCTGCGGTAATTCGAATTCATGGCACGGTTTCTGCACCTATTTCTGAAACACCCTTTCCAGGACCAGGGTCAGTCCCTGCAAATGGAGGAGCACCGGTGAACAACTAATTTAGTCAAGAACGTAAATGAAACTTATTGCTTCCATATTGATAGTGTTATTTTCTGTTCCATTTTTATCTGCACAAATAAATTCAGATATCAATGCACCAGAAATTACATTTCAATCAGAAGTTATTGATTTCGGAAATATTACACAAGGGAGTGAAGCTATACGCACATTTTCGTTCAAAAACACGGGAAAAACTCCGCTTACTATTGCTAGTATAAAAGGAGCTTGCGGTTGCACAACGTTTCCAGAAAGTTGGCCTAAGAATCCAATTGCCCCTGGTTCAAGTGCAAATTTTAAAGTAAAATACGATACCAGTATTCGTATTGGTATGTTTGATAAAAAAATTACTGTTACATCAAATGCGTCAAACAGTATAGTGGAAGTGAAAATTAAAGGTTCTGTAATTCCCGCTGGCACACCGGCCACAAGCGGAAATTAATTTTGGTTAAAACTCGATTAAAAACGCGAACATACTGTTCGCGTTTTTATGTTTAATTAAAAAAAATCATAACTAAAAACATACATTTGTTGAATACGCAATAATTTAGATACAACGTATGAAGCAATTAACTGTTTTAATTCTTGCATTTGTTACGTTCGCATTTCGCCAGTCACCATGCGAAAAAATTTCGCCAGAAATGCATTTGGAGGAATTGAAATTTAATTTTGGATTCCTTCACCAAGGTGAAATTACTTCTCATGATTTTATATTTACAAATACAGGAGACGAGCCTTTAATTATTCAGCAAGCAGATGTGAGTTGCAAATGCACAACCGTTGATTATCCGAAAAGTCCTATTTTAAAAGGACAAAAAGAAACAATACGAGTAACATTTGATAGTAAAACTACAATCGGACGACAGGAAAGAACTGTGCTCTTGAAGTCAAATGCGCTGAATTCACCTGTAACGCTAACATTTAAATGCGTTGTATTAAAGGCGAAGTAGCTTATCCAAAAAATATAATTTCAGCTTTATATCTCAATGTTTTGGCTTACTAGACTATTAAATTATCATTTTGCATAAATAAAAATCATAATTGAATGTTAATTACCCGCTAATTACGAACTTTGAAATTCATTTCATAGCTATGCCTAAAGTATCACAGAAAGCGGGCCAAATGCCGCCATCTCCAATTCGTAAGCTTGTCCCTTTTGCAGAAAAGGCAAAGAAGGACGGACGAAAAATTTACCACCTCAATATTGGCCAGCCCGACATTGAAACTCCTGCTGTCATGCTCGATGCAATTAAAAATTCTAAAATAAAAATCATTGAGTATTCACACTCGGCCGGTATAGAAAGCTATCGTAATAAACTTGCTGGATATTACCAGAAGTTTCAAATGAATGTAGAGACCGAAGACATTATTATTACAACAGGAGGATCAGAAGCAATTGAAATTGCAATGTTAACTTGTTTCAATGCTGGTGATGAAATATTAATACCAGAGCCCTTCTATGCAAACTACAATGGATTTTCATGCGCGGCGGATTTAGTAATAAAACCTATTCGTTCGTATATCGAAACAGGATTCGCGTTGCCACCTATTGAAGAATTCGAAAAAAAAATTACGCCGAAAACAAAAGGTATTATGATTTGTAATCCTGGAAATCCTACAGGCTACCTCTATACTAAAACAGAACTTGAAGCGCTTAAAGAATTAGTCCTGAAATACGATTTGTTTTTATTATCGGATGAGGTTTACCGTGAATTTTGCTACGATGGAAAATCATACACTTCTGTGATGCATTTGTCAGGCATAGAAAATAATGTTGTACTACTCGATTCAATCTCCAAAAGATACAGTGCATGTGGAGCAAGAATCGGAGCCTTGATTTCAAAAAACAAAGAGGTCATGAGCTCTGCTTTGAAATTCGCACAGGCTCGTTTAAGTCCACCAACATTTGGACAAATAGGTGCAGAAGCAGCATTAGAAACACCACAATCTTATTTTGATTCGGTTACAAATGAATATACCAATCGAAGAAATTATGTAATTGAAGCGCTCAATAAAATGGAAGGTGTATTTTGTCCGAAGCCATCTGGTGCATTTTATTGCATAGCAAGATTACCAATCGATAATTCAGATAAATTCTGTCAATGGCTTTTGGAAGATTTTCAGTACAACGGAGAAACGGTAATGCTTGCACCAGCTACTGGGTTTTACTCGACTCCAGATGCTGGACTTAATGAAGTGAGAATTGCATACGTACTAAAATTGTCTGATTTAAAAAGTGCAATGAAATGTTTAGAGGAAGCTTTGAAAGTTTATCCCGGAAGCGTTAATTAGAAAATACAAAGTAAACCATTGAGAAATTTTCTTTTTTTAATTTTATTCCTTTCTACTACTGCACATTCGCAAACTAACGATATTCATTGGCTTCGTTGCATAAGTCAAACCAACAACCCAAGACTTGATGAAGCAATGCAACTTACTTCACAAAGTGTGACTCCATTTATTGTCGGTTTGCCATTAGGTATATTGTCATATGATTTGATTCGACATGCTACAATTGATGAGAAAAGAAAACCTCTTGTTGCTTTATGTGCAGTAGTAACATGTGGCGCAATTACAACTGGATTAAAATATGCCGTTAATCGTCCAAGGCCTTTCGTAACCTATCCCGACATAATAAAAAAAGGAAATGCTGGATCAAAATCATTTCCATCAGGACATACATCTTCAGCATTTGCATTGGCAACTTCTATTTCACTCGAATACCCTAAGTGGTATTTCGTTGCACCCTCTTTTATATGGTCCACGACAGTCGGCTATTCTCGCATGCGATTGGGAGTTCATTATCCTACCGATGTTTTTGCAGGTGCAATTGTTGGCGCGGGATGTGCGTGGGCAAGTTGGTGGCTAAATAAAAAAATATTTCAACCTGTTAAGGAGATTAACTAGCCCTATTAAAAATAAAAAAAACGATCCATCTACGAATCGTTTTAATTTTTCCTAAATTATTTTAGTGAATTACTATTGGTTTTGTTTTCACACTACCGTCAGCAGAAAGTCGAACGAAATATGTTCCTTTTGCCAATGCATTTGTGCTAAAGGAATGAGAACCATAACCGGCAGAGGTTTCAATATCTTGTACGGGAACAAGAACTGTTTTGCCATTGACATCCACAATTTCGATTTTCACTTTTACCTTATTCGGTAGATAAAATTCAATATTTATATTTTCGTTATTCAAAGCTGGTGAAGGAAACGGTGCATACAACTGCGGGCAAATGACCAATCCAGGGAATGTATGATCTTGCATTCCCATCAGCGTAGAATCAATAATAATATTTTCATCACCAAACTGATAAAGCAAATAAGCATAATACACAAGAAACATTTCATCGTTAGTTGATTCACCTAAGAATACGTGCTGCGGGGGGGAATTTGGATTATGTGGATTATTTACTGAATTGTCATACTCCGCATGAGCATATATTGTACTCCCCAATGGTATGTGAATTGGCTGTCGGAAATTATAAAAACCTTGCCAGTGAAAATCCCAATTATTAATCTGAATCAATGGTACTGTATCACTATTAGGTGTAACTGCATAATTTGTAATGTTGTGACCAATTAAATGCATGTGTGGAGCAACACTTATGACACTTACATTATAGCCAATGTATTCCTGCGCATAAAATGTTTTTACTGTATCTGCTGGAATAAATAAGGGACCGTTGGTAAGCGATTGGGAATGATTAATTGTTGGATCAATTGAAACATTTCGCACAAGCCCACTTGCAAACGTTAAACGAACTTGAGTACTATCAATTTGTCCAAAAGTGCCTCCTGGATAATGAATTTGAAAGATTAGTTTAGCATTAGCGAGTAATTGAATTCCCATATTAGCAGGCAACTCATAAACTTCTTGCCCTGGCACCCAAGCCGCAACAAACTTTGCAGTATTAGAACCCACACCACCGAAGTTTGTATAACCTGGACCAGGTGAAGCGTTATCAAGATTAACACAAGTATTAGATTGATCTTGGTAAAGAAGTATGTGGTGAACAATTGAACGATTGCCTGGAATAAATTCAATTTTGGAGATGAATTCATTTGTTGGCACCCCGCTCAAGACAACAAAACAGCGGTATAAGTCAGTAGCCGTATTGACAGTATAAAGTGGAATTTGTGCTACAAGATCAGGGTTTAACAATAGCGCTGAACCTGTATATGTGGGTGGAACAGGAGCGTTAGCTAAATTTCCCTGCTGAGCTCCATTCGCATCCCAATCAACAATAGTTTGAATTTCAGCTTGAGATAAAACTCGTTCATTACAAAAACGAACATAAGAAGTGTCGGGTGGCCATGGCGGCATTGTCCGATTACTAACTTCTGAAGCCATTGCTCCTGCATTTGGAAAGGCATCAGCATAAGTCATTAAAGAAAACGGTGCGATGCCATTTGCGTTGTGGCAACTTGTACAATTCTGATAAAGAATCGGTGCAACATCTGTTGCCCAGTATGGTCCTGTTTGCGCTTGAAGTAAAAACGAATAAACAAAAACTACTAAAATCAGAAAAAACTTTTTCATTTTTAATTTGTTTTATTATTAGGCTTACTAATGTTAAATAATTAATCCAAGCAGCACTACTAAGAGGTTAAAAATTATTATTCGAAGTCATCGTAAAGCAAATAATTCTTTCGAATGATTTTAAATTTTAGAATTCCTTGTCGCCAAGTTGCCTTTATTTGTTCTTCCGATTTCTTTTCTATAATCTGTTGTCGCAGGGTTTTTGTTCCCGCAAGTTTTTCCAAAAAGTCATTAAAATAAATATCCTTTTCGGGCATATCGTTGTATGAAGATAAAATCCAATACAAGTAAAGGCCTTTGTAGTCGCGAATATAAAGCAATGCAAAATCATGCAAATTATGTCCGAGGCAGACTTGGTTTTCATACAACGGTTTTTTTGCACCAGGGTGAGGTGTTGGTGTGAATTTTAAAACAGCATTATTTAATTTAGGATGACCTACTAACTGGAAAGGAAGATCCGTTCCACGACCAACACTCATTACTGTTCCTTCAAAAAGTACAAGTGAAGGATACAAATAAATAGCTGCCATATTCGGCAAATTAGGAGATGGTGCAACTGGCAATTGATACCAATCGGAGTGACCATAGTTTTCGCAGGAAACAGTTTTTAAATCACAATGCATACCATTCGCAAGCCATTTCTCCCCATTTACCATTAGCGCATATTCTGCAATGGTCATCCCATAAACTAAAGGAACAGGGTGAATGCCTACAAAAGATTTGTATGTGTTTTCTAAAATTGGACCGTCGATATAATACCCATTCGGATTGGGTCGATCTAAAATCAAAAAAGTTTTTTTCTGCTCTGCACAGGCTTCCATTACATTAGTCATAGTTGTTACATATGTGTAACAGCGCACACCAACATCTTGAATGTCATAAACCACAACATCGATACCACTTAAATCTTTCGTCGTTGGTTTTAAATGATCTCCATACAAGGAAATAATTGGCAATCCAGTTTTTAAATCAATAGCATTGCTAACTTCTTCGCCGTTTTCTGCAACACCACGAAAACCGTGCTCGGGACAAAATATTTTTTTTACTTTAATTTTTAAACTAATCAAACTATCAATCAAGGAAGTTGAATTGATAAGCGAAGTCTGGTTTGCTACAACGGCTACATTTTTACCAATAAGCATTGGCAAATAAACTGCAGTCCTTTCAGCACCCACTTTAATGTCAGCATCGGTCTTTTCAATGTTGAGTTTTGCTCGCGCAGCCGATTGCGAAAAAGCGTTTGCCGAAAGAATTAATACAAAATAAAGAGATAAATAAAATCGCATATTGGGAATGTGAAAGTAAGTATTTTTTACCTGTTTCAAATCAAATTAGTTGGAATATTACATTAAAAATATTCAGCATAACAAATCCACAATAAGCAATAACTTTGTACATGGCCCGATTATTTTTCGAACGACTTATTGCCAGTCGCATGCTCAACCAAGCGGATTCCAGTGGGCGGATTTCAAAGCCAATTGTGAGGGTAGCTGTTGGCGGAATAGCCATAGGAATAGCGGTGATGATTTTAACATTGGCGGTGATGAACGGATTCAAACAATCCATTCGCCAAAAAGTTATTGGTTTTGGATCGCATATACAGATTACCGCTTACAATACAAACGAATCTTTTGAAATGGATTCGATGAGCAAAGTCCAACCGAGTATTGAGAACATAAAAAAACTTCCAGGTGTAAGGCATGTACAAGTTTTTGCCACTAAAGCAGGAATTATTAAAACTGATGACCAATTGATGGGAGTTGTTTTAAAAGGTATTGACAAAAATTTTGACTGGCTTTTTTTTAAACAAAATTTGAAAGAAGGGAAGATTTTCGAATGCAAAGACACAATAAGTGATCAGGTTTTGGTTTCCCGTTTTATTGCTAATAAAATGAATCTTCAAATTGGGAAAAAATTCAGAATGTTTTTTCTCCTAAACAATGAAACAAAGCAACGTGCATTTCGAGTTGCTGGGATTTATGAAACTGGATTGATTGATGGCTTTGATGATTTGTTTTTGTTATGCGACATTCGCCAAGTGCAAAAGCTTAATAATTGGGAAGAAAATTCAGTTGCTGGGTTTGAAGTATTGGTAAACTCCTATGAAGTGCTGGACGAAGTAACAGCTACTATAAACAATACGATAGATGCAAATTTGAACGCAAAAAGTATAAAAGAATTGACACCACAAATTTTTTCTTGGCTGGATGTGTTGGATGTGAATGCGATTATCATAATTGTGCTCCTTTTATTTGTAAGCATGATCAATATGATTAGTGCCTTAATTATTTTAATTCTTGATCGCACAAATATGATTGGAGTTTTAAAAGCGATGGGGGCGACAAACAAAAATATTACTACTGTGTTTTTAATTCACGCTTCCAAATTAATTTTATTAGGATTGCTTATTGGAAACTTGTTGGGATTAGGACTTTGTTTTTTGCAAAGTCATTTTGGTATTGTACAATTGGAAGAGGCCTCTTACTATTTAAAAACAGTCCCTATTTCGATCAATTGGCTTAACATATTAATTCTAAATATAGCAACACTACTACTCTGCCAAATAGCTCTTTTAATTCCAGCTTTAATTGTAACCAAAATTTCACCGGTGAAAGCCATTCGGTTTAGTTAGTACTGTGAATGCTCTAAAATAGCCCTGATTGCAGCGAAAAGCCCCACCGGACTTGTAGCGGAAAGCAGGTAACTATTTCTTTAATACTTCGATTTAGTGCTCTTAAAACTCAAAATCTGCTTTGACATTACTCAAAATACCTAAGCAAAATATTACATTTGTACACTCCTAAATCTACTCCTGTGAATACTAGCAAACATGTTTACGAAAATATTCTCGGTGCAATTGGAAATACGCCACTTGTTCGAATTAATAAGCTCACAAAAGGATTAACTAATGCGAGTGTTTACGCTAAAGTAGAAACTTTCAATCCTGGCAATTCTATTAAAGACAGAATGGCTTTAAAAATGATTGAAGACGCAGAATTAGATGGCCGATTAAAACCTGGTGGGACCATTATAGAAGGAACATCGGGCAATACGGGAATGGGTTTAGCAATTGCAGCGATTATAAAAGGGTACAAATGCATTTTTACTACAACAGATAAACAATCAAAAGAAAAGGTGGATGCACTAAAAGCTTTTGGAGCTGAGGTAATTGTTTGTCCTACTAATGTTGAACCAGAAGATCCTCGTTCCTATTATTCTGTATCGTCAAGATTAATAAATGAAATTCCAAATTCTTGGAAACCTAATCAGTACGACAACCTTTCCAATTCGAAAGCGCACTATGAACAAACGGGGCCTGAGATATGGGATCAGACCGAAGGAAAAATTACACATTTGGTAGTTGGCGTTGGCACAGGTGGAACAATTTGTGGAACGGGTAAGTTTTTAAAAGAAAAAAATCCGAACGTACAAATTTGGGGAATTGATACCTATGGTTCTGTTTTTAAAAAATTTAAGGAGACTGGTATTTTCGACAAAAATGAAATCTACCCATATATTACAGAAGGTATTGGCGAAGATTTTCTTCCAGAGAATGTGAACTTTAATATTATTGATTTATTTGAAAAGGTTACGGATAAAGACGCGGCAATAATGACACGCCGCATTACCAAAGAAGAAGGAATCTTTGCAGGAAACTCTGCTGGCTCTGCAATGGCGGGACTGCTGCAATTGTGTTCTAAATTAAAAGAAAGTGATGTGGTGGTGGTTATCTTTCACGACCATGGCACGCGCTACTTAGGAAAAATGTACAATGATGAGTGGATGCGAGAGAAAGGGTTTTTTGAACCAAAAGGGCAGACTGCCAAAGATGTTGTGTCGTCAATTAAAGGTGCAAAACTTAAATCGATTGAATTTAATGAGCCAATAGAACGTGCCGTAAAAATTATGCGCGAAAATGATTTTTCTCAAATGCCAGTTACAAACCAAGGAAGAATTGTTGGTTCAATAAATGAGATGCAATTATTTAATTGCCTAGTAAAAAATCCAGATCAAAAAACTGAATTAGTGGAAACTATCATGCAGGCAGCATTTCCATTTGTTGACATTTCAACTCCTGTAGAATCGCTCGCGGCAATGATTACCCCAGAAAACCCCGCAGTTTTAATCCGCGATTTCAAAACGGACTCCGATTTTATTATTACCAGACACGATATTATAAAGGCCCTTTGTTAGAGTTTTTATTTTCTGCAATTGGTAATATATTTTAATGGAATATCCTGGGCAATAAAATCTGAAAAATAGTATGCCGGAATTCACAGACCAAATGAATCATACCATTTCCCTTGAGCACATTCCAAGGAGAATTATTTCACTTGTTCCATCACAAACAGAATTACTCGCCGACCTTGGCTTAGAAGATGAGGTTGTAGGCCTAACTAAATTCTGTATTCATCCACAACAGTGGTTTCAGCATAAAACAAGGATTGGTGGCACTAAAGAATTTGATTTTGAAAAGATCAAATTACTAAATCCCGATCTTATTATTGGCAATAAGGAAGAAAATGAGAAGGGGCAAATTGATGAATTGATGAAAAGTTATCCGGTATGGATGAGTGATATTAAAACACTCCCAGACGCCTACGAAATGATTTCAAAAATTGGAGAGTTGACTGGCAAAAAAGAAAAGGCAATAAAATATGTATCTGAACTAAAAACACGATTTAACTATTTTCAAGAAAATGTAAATGTGCCAAGCAAAAAAAATATCGCGTACTTAATTTGGAAGAATCCATGGATGGCAGCAGGAAAAAACACATTCATTGATCACTTAATTGGAAAATGTGGCTTGGTAAATATTTTCACAGCTGCTGAAAGTAGATACCCTGAAATTAAAATTGACGAATTGGCTGCAAGGAACCCCGAAATTATTTTTCTTTCATCAGAGCCCTACCCTTTTAAACAAAAACATATAGAAGAGTTGAGTGTTGTTTGTCCAAAAGCTAAAATTGTTCTAGTAAACGGAGAATTATTTTCATGGTACGGCACCAGACTGCTAAAAAGTCCAAAATACCTGATTGATTTAATGAGGCAGTTTACCTGAACAAAGGAAAAGAAGGAATTATTACCTTTACTAACACACTTTAAGCAAAAATGTTTCGATCTATAAATATACTTTTTTTATTAATTTTTGGGGCTTCGTTTGTAGCGGCGCAAACAACTGAGCGGTTTCCTGAACAAGTAGGTCCAATTCAATATAACACAGAAAAAGTTGGAGTTGTTTTAAGTGGTGGTGGTGCTGCTGGTTTAGCGCATATAGGTGTGTTAAAATCGTTGGAAGAAAATAATATCCCTATTGATTATATCTGTGGAACTTCTATGGGAGCTTTGGTAGCTTGTATGTACACCATGGGTTTCACACCTTTTGAAATGGAAAAATTAGTGCGTTCAGAAGAATTCATTAGTTGGTCAACTGGAGTTACACAACCAAATAACATCTATTATTTCAAGAAAAAAGAGGATAACGCATCGTGGATCACATTCAAATTAAATTTTGATACAACGTTTTCCAATAATCTTCCAACGAATATGATTTCGCCAGTCCAGCTGGACTTTGCCTTAATGGAAAATACAGCGGCGGCAGCGGCGGCGGCAAATTATAATTTTGATAGTTTATTTATTCCATTCAGATGTTTGGCATCTGATATTTCTGCGAAAAAATCAATTGTTTTCAAAAGTGGGGATTTAGGTGAAGCTGTTCGAGCATCGATGTCGTATCCATTTTATTTAAAACCCGTTCGAATTAATGAAACACTTTTGTATGATGGAGGACTTTACAATAACTTTCCAGCTAATATAATGTACCAAGATTTCTTTCCAGATTTTATTATTGGAAGTAATGTTGCTTCTGAATTTCAAAACCCAGAAGAGGATGATTTAATTTCGCAGATAAGAGCGATGCTTACAAGCAAATCCGATTTCAATCCATTGTGCGAGAATGGAATAATAATTGAGCCAAACGCAAATTGGGTTGGGCTTTTTGAGTTTGAAAATGGGCAACGAATAATTGACAGCGGATATGTAGCATCAGCTAGAAAAATAGAGGAAATAAAACTTAATATTAAGCGACGAACTAATGCTGAACAACTTGCAAAAGCGAGATCGGCATTCATTGCCAAGCAACCAAAAATAGTATTCGATAGCATATCTATTCAAGGAAAGGGTTTAAAGAAACGCCAAATATCCTATATAAGTCGATTATTAACTCAAAATGAAAAACTCATTCCACTTGAACAAATAAAACCTTTTTACTTTCGCTTGGCGGCCGACGATAAAATAAAATCTGTTTTTCCAAAATCATTTTACAATAAAAAAACGGGATTTTTCACTTTACAGCTCGACATTAAAAAAGAAAAAAAAATCTCAACTGAATTTGGAGGAAACATCTCAAATAGACCAATCAACATGGGATATATTGGAATGCATTATAACGTACTTAGTAATCCATCTATTGACTTTAGTGGAAATGCCTATTTCGGAAAATTATATAATTCGGGAAAGATTAAAATGCGAGTTGACTTTCCATTTAAATTCCCGTTTTTTATAGAGCCAATTGTAACATGGAATAGATGGGACTTTTTTAAAAGCAGCGCTAACTATTTTATTGATACAAAGCCCGCATTTTTAATTAACGTTGATCGATTTGCAGAATTAACCGCTGGCTTTCCTATTCGTAATAAAGGGCGAATTGTAATTGGCTCAGGGTTTGCTTCCAATAGAAATTTATATTATCAAACAAATACTTTTACTTCAACAGACACTACCGACAGAACAGATTTCAATTCATTAAGTTCCTACTTTTTGTTTGAAAGAAATACATTAAACAGAAAACAATTTGCCTCGGCAGGAACTTACTTTGCAATACGTGGTCGTTTTATTCAAGGAGAAGAATTTTATACTCCTGGATCTACCTCTTTTTTCGAAAATAATTTTCGTTCCATTCACAATTGGTTACAATTTCGCTTAACCTATGATACCTATTTTAAAGAGCGTGGAAATTGGCGATTGGGATTCTATGGAGAATTAGCATACAGTACACAACCGATTTCGAAACAACCATTTTTCCATAATTACACGTCAACAATGATGAATTGTCTAGCTTTTGAGCCAACACCTGAAAGCAAAACCTTTTTCATTCCCGCATTCCGTGCACATCAATTTGCGGCAGCCGGTATAAAAAGTATTTTGATAATTTCAAAAAATATAGAGTGGAGAATGGAGGGGTTTTTATTTGCGCCTTATCAAAAAATTATTGAAAACCCAAATCACACCATTTCCTATGCGTCACCACCAGCATTCAATTTTCAATATATAAAAACACTTTCTTCTATAGCGATGACAGCTTTTGTTTATACTTCTCCAATTGGAACATTTAGCGCTAGCTTAAATTATTACAGCCCTCAAAAGCAACCTTTCAGTTTACTTTTTAGTTTTGGGTTTCTCATTTTTAATAGAAAAGCATTAGAATAATTTTGTAAAAACTTGAGCCATTGGATAGAAATGTTTAAACTTCACTAAATAATATTACCTTTAATAGTATAATAACTGGTTATGAAAATCAAAAAAATACTAAGTTTAATTATTGGTCTGCTATTTTTCATACTTGCTCCGTCACAATCGACACTTTCACCTTCACAATGGGATAAAGCAAAAGAGAATAGAAAAATAAATGGAAAGGAAAAAGCATCTCAAAAAATAGCCAAGAAAACACCCATGGAGTATCGAATTGCTCCAAATACACCTGTTCACTCATCGTCAAGCATTTGCCAATGTTGGCAAACTCGTGATTCCTCATGGTCCATTGTTCCTGTGAATGGAGGCATACCTCCAGAATACAGAAATGACGACGGGTCGTCTTCTATAGTTAGTATTCCATTTACCTTTTGTTTGTATGGCACAAATTGGAACAACTGCTACATAAACAATAATGGAAATATCTCATTTGGCTCTCCCTACGGAACATTTACGGCATCGGGCTTCCCAAATGCATCATTTATAATGGTTGCGCCATTTTGGTCAGACGTAGATACTAGAGGAATTCCAAGCGGACTTCCATACTACAAAATTACTCCTACTTATATGGTAGTGCAATGGGATAGCGTTGGATATTATAATAGTTATATTGACAAGCTCAATACATTTCAAGTAATTATTACAAATGGAAGTGATCTAATTGTGCCAGGAGGAAATGTTTCTTTTTGTTACAAAGACATGCAATGGACAACAGGAGATGCATCAGGTGGTATAAATGGATTTAACGGATCGGATGCAATTGTTGGTGCAAACTCCGGTGATGGTGTGAATTATATTCAATTTGGTGCCTTCAACCAACCTGGTGGAAATTACAATGGGCCAGCAGGCCCTAACAGCGGAATTGATTGGTTGGATAACCAAACTTTTTTGTTTGATGCATGTGCAAGTTCAAACAACGTTCCCCCTACTCCAAATGGCATTACAATTTGTGATACACTTCGCTTATGCGAAGGAGATTCTCTGCCTTTTAATGCTACTTTTTTTTCGCCTGAAGTAGCACAGTCCACAACAATTACAATTGATACAACTGGTGTTACAGGATTTGTAATTGTTACCAATACTGTTGGAAACACGGCAGTTATAAATTCATACTTTACTGGTTCAACAAATAACATTGGATATAATAATATTATAATAACTGCTACTGATAATGGAGTACCCGCTGGCGTTACTGTAATTCCAATTGTAATTGAAGTAATTGCTTCGCCAATAGTTATTGCTAGTAACGACACCACCATTTGTGTAGGAAGTATTGTAAATTTAAATTCAAACGGTGGCGGAACATACAGTTGGCTTCCAGCAACCAACCTAAGCAATGCATCTATTGCTAATCCTATAGCAACGCCAACTACAACAACTACCTACTTTGTTACTGTGAGTGACGGTACTTGTACTACAACTGAACCTGTAACAATTAATGTGCAAGATGCTTTTGCAATTGCAGGTCCAGATACAAGCATTTGTAGTGGTGACAATGTAGCACTGAATGCAACTGGAGGAATTGCGTATGCATGGACACCAACAATTGGGTTAAGCAATCCTAATATTCCAAATCCGATTGCATTACCTGTTACAAATACAACTTATACTTGTACCGTTACAACTGCAATTGGATGTATAGATGTGGCTACTGCAACCGTTTTAGTTTTACCACTACCAACAAGCTCGTTTACGTATTCCCCTACAGTAATTTTTGCAGACAGCACTTACTACTTTGCAGATCAATCTACACCTAACATTACAGGATGGTTTTGGGATTTTGGCGATGGCAATAACTCCTTAATACAAAATCCACAGCACACCTATACTGCTGCTGGAACATACCGTGTTTGCCTTACCACAACCAACAACCTCGGATGCATGAATATCGTTTGTAGTGATGTAATTGTTTTGCCGTATGATGTGTTATTACCAAATGTATTCACACCGAATGGCGATGGTACGAATGATTTTTTTGTAATTAAAAATTTAGAGTTTTTCCCAAATTCAAAAATTCAGATATATGATCGTTGGGGTGCCCTAATTTATGAAAATGGAAATTACAATAATGAATGGAATGGTAAGAAAAATGGAGCTAATACCAACTGCACCGATGGTACTTACTACTACGTTTTAAGCGGCCCCAACATAAAAAAATCAATAACTGGTTTTGTACAACTGATTCGAGGAAAATAATTTAGTACCCTAAAAAAGCAAAAGAAAATTTTTATCCCAAAAATTAATTTAGGTTGCTCACAAATAACGCAAATAATTTCCAAGTTTGTTTTATGCTTCTCCTTTAGGGCCACCGAAATTCAAAGGATATGCTTGCGCAAATTCAGCATCATTGATCGCTCCATTTGTACTTTCAAAGCGAGCAATATTTTCTTTCAAAGCTTTCATTAAACGCTTTGCATGCTGTGGTGTCATGATAATTCTTGATTTTACTCTTGCCTTTGGAACGCCTGGCATTACCTGAATAAAATCTACAACAAATTCTGAAACAGAATGAGTTATTACGGCAAAGTTGGAATAAATTCCTGAAGCAACATCTTCATTTAACTCAATATTAAGTTGCTGTTGGTTTGCATTTTCATCTTGCATGGAAATAGTTTTTGTGTTTATACAAAGTTATTAATTTTAAAACGATTCTGAATTTTCAATATAGAAAGCAAAGAAGTAGAAAAACTGTTATTGAGCCGATTAAATTATTTCCAAAAAAAATCCCTCCTTAAAGGAGGGATTTTAAAGTTCTGCATTTTAATTTCCAACCTCTTCTTCCATTGCTTCTTTTTTAGCAGCAAGGAGTTTTTCGTATTCTTCTTTGGATCCAACAACAAGTTTTTCGTATGTGCGATGACCTGTTCCAGCAGGAATAAGGTGACCGACAATAACGTTTTCTTTTAGTCCGTTAAGCGTATCCACTTTACCATTTACAGCAGCTTCATTTAGAACCTTAGTTGTTTCTTGGAAAGAAGCAGCTGAAACCCATGAATTAGTCTGTAAAGAAGCACGTGTTATACCTTGAAGAATCTGTGATGAAGTAGCTGTAATTGCATCTCGAGCATCAATCAATTTAAAATCTTTACGCTTCAACATAGAATTTTCATCACGAAGCTTTCGAGCAGAAATAATTTGTCCTGCTTTAATGTTTGGAGAATCTCCTGGCTCAATAACAACTTTTTTGCCAAACAATTTATCGTTTTCATTCATGAAATCAGCTTTGTTTGCTAGCTGTGTTTCCAAGAAAACAGTATCTCCCGGATCAACAATATCCACTTTGCGCATCATCTGACGGACAATAACTTCAAAATGTTTGTCATTGATTTTTACACCTTGCAAACGATAAACTTCTTGAACTTCGTTTACTAAGTATTCCTGAACGGCAGTTGGCCCTTTTATTGCAAGAATATCTGCAGGACTAATCGATCCATCTGATAAAGCTTCACCTGCACGAACGAAATCATTTTCCTGAACAAGAATGTGTTTGGATAAAGGGACAAGATATGTTTTACGTTCGCCAGTGCGAGATTCTACAAGCACTTCACGATTACCACGTTTAATTTTTCCGAAAGTTACTACACCATCTATTTCAGTAACCACAGCAGGATTAGAAGGATTCCTTGCTTCGAAAAGTTCTGTTACACGAGGTAAACCTCCTGTGATGTCACCTGTTTTACCAGATGATCTCGGAATTTTTACAAGAATTTGTCCCGGCTCAATCTTATTGCCATTATCAACAACAATATGTGCTGCAATAGGAATATTGTAATTTTTCAAAACATCACTGCCACTCATAATTTGAATAGAAGGATTTTTTGTTTTGTCTCTTGACTCGATAATTACTTTTTCATGGAAACCTGTTTGCTCGTCAGTCTCTTCACGGAATGTAACACCTTCTTCAATATGTTCGAATTTAAGTTTACCACCAAATTCAGAAACGATAACCGCATTGTAAGGATCCCAATCGCAAATGGTTTGACCTTTCTTTATGGCAGAACCATTTTTAACAAATAATTGCGAACCGTAAGGAACGTTTCCTGTAGTAAGAACAATTTTTGTATTCACGTCAACAATTCGCATTTCAGCAGAACGTCCGATAACAACATCAACAACTGCCCCATCTGCATTCTTACGTTTCACAGTGCGCAACTCTTCAATTTCGATAACACCATCATACTTCGCTTCTAATTTAGAAGCAGCTGCAACACTTGACGCAGTTCCTCCAACGTGGAATGTACGAAGTGTTAACTGTGTGCCTGGCTCTCCAATAGACTGCGCAGCGATAACACCAACAGCCTCTCCTTGTTGAACCATACGACCAGAAGCAAGATTTCTTCCGTAGCATTTGCCACAAACTCCAGATTTAGATTCACAAGTAAGTACAGATCGGATTTCAACTGACTCTATCGCTGAATTTTCAATTCGTGCCGCGTAGTCCTCTGTAATTTCCATTCCTGATTCGATAATTAAATCGCCAGTTTGTGGATCATAAACATCGTGAACTGAAGTGCGACCAAGAATACGATCGTACAACGATTCAGTAATCTCTTCATTTTTCTTAAGAGGAATTGCAATCAAACCTCGTAAAGTGCCACAATCAACTTCATTAATTACAACGTCCTGTGCAACGTCAACAAGTCGACGTGTAAGATAACCAGCATCTGCAGTTTTCAAAGCTGTATCGGCAAGTCCTTTACGCGCACCGTGTGTTGAAATAAAATATTCTAGAATAGAAAGACCTTCTTTGAAATTTGAAATAACTGGATTCTCAATAATTTCTCCACCCAATGAACCAGCTTTTGAAGGTTTTGCCATCAATCCGCGCATTCCACCAAGCTGTTTAATTTGCTCCTTAGATCCACGTGCACCAGAATCAAGCATCATGTAAACAGGATTAAAACCTTGTCGATCTGACGACAACTGATCCAATACACGTTTTGTAATTCTATTGTTTGTGTGAGTCCAAATATCAATAATCTGATTGTAACGCTCATTGTTGGTAATGAAACCCATGTTATAATTAGATCTCACTTCCTCCACTAGATTGTTAGCTTCAGAAATCATTTTTACTTTTTCTTCCGGCACAATAATGTCACCTAGGTTAAATGATAATCCGCCTTTGAAAGCCATACGGAAACCAAGTTCTTTAATGTCATCTAGGAATTTGGCTGTTTTCGCCATTCCTGTCTCTTTCACAATTGCACCAATAATATCTCGCAACGATTTTTTAGTAAGCAATTCGTTGATATAACCAGCCTCATGCGGAACAACTTTGTTGAAAATAATTCGACCAAGTGTTGTTTCAATAACTTTCGGAATGAGTTGTCCCCCTTCTTTATGGTTTTGAATTTTTACATGAACCCAAGCATGGAGCTGAACGCGTCCTTCGTTGTAGGCAATAATTGCTTCTTCTGCGCTATAGAATTTTAATCCCTCACCTTTAACGGTAACGGTTTTGTCGGTGCGCATTCCTTTAGTCATATAATACAACCCAAGAACCATATCCTGTGAAGGAACAGCAATTGGAGCACCATTGGCAGGATTCAAAATATTGTGAGATGCAAGCATTAAAATTTGTGCTTCCAAAATAGCTGCATTCCCAAGTGGAACATGCACCGCCATTTGGTCACCGTCAAAATCGGCGTTGAAAGCTGTACAAACAAGTGGATGCAATTGAATAGCTTTTCCTTCAATTAACTTTGGTTGAAAAGCTTGAATTCCTAATCTGTGAAGTGTTGGAGCACGATTCAATAATACTGGATGTCCACGAAGTACGTTCTCAAGAATATCCCAAACTACAGCGTCTTTTCTATCAACGATTTTTTTCGCTGACTTAACTGTTTTTACAATTCCACGCTCGATGAGCTTACGAATAATAAATGGTTTGAAAAGTTCGGCTGCCATATCTTTTGGCAATCCACACTCGTGTAATTTTAAATCTGGCCCAACGACGATTACAGAACGCGCTGAATAATCAACACGTTTTCCAAGTAAATTTTGACGGAAACGGCCTTGCTTTCCTTTCAACGAATCAGAAAGTGATTTAAGAGCTCGATTAGATTCTGTTTTTACAGCATTTGATTTACGTGAATTATCAAACAATGAGTCAACAGCTTCCTGCAACATACGCTTCTCGTTACGAAGAATTACATCAGGAGCTTTAATTTCAATTAATCGCTTCAAACGATTATTACGAATAATAACACGACGGTATAAATCGTTCAAATCAGAAGTTGCAAAACGGCCACCATCTAACGGAACAAGAGGTCGAAGCTCTGGTGGTATTACAGGAACAACTTTGATAATCATCCATTCTGGATTATTCTCAACATGTTTGTTTGCATGACGGAACGCTTCTACAACTTGAAGACGTTTCAATGCTTCATTTTTGCGTTGCTGAGAAGTCTCGGTGTTTGCTTTATTTCGTAGGTCATACGAAAGTTCATCCAATTTTGTGCGCTGCAATAAATCATACAACGCTTCTGCACCCATACGAGCAACGAACTTATTAGGGTCCATGTCATCAAGCTGAAGATTTTCCTTTGGAAGTGCATCAAGAATTTCAAGGTATTGTTCCTCTGTAAGGAAATCCATGTATTGAATTCCATCTTCAGATTTAATACCAGCATTAATTACTACATAACGTTCGTAGTAAATAATCATATCTAATTTCTTCGTTGGAAGACCAAGAAGATATCCTATTTTATTTGGTAAAGAACGGAAGTACCAAATGTGAGCAACGGGTACAGTCAAATTGATATGTCCCATACGCTCGCGACGTACTTTTTTCTCCGTTACTTCAACGCCACAGCGATCGCAAACAATTCCTTTGTATCGGATTCGCTTGTATTTACCACAATGACATTCCCAATCTTTTACTGGCCCAAATATTCTTTCGCAAAACAAACCATCTCGCTCAGGTTTGTAAGTACGGTAGTTAATAGTTTCAGGCTTTAAAACTTCACCGCTCGAACGTTCTAGAATGGATTCAGGAGAAGCCAAACTGATCGTGATCGTAGAGAAGTTACTTTTTACTTTGATATCTTTTCTAAAAGACATATCGTATTTTGTTTTCGTTCGTGAAAATAAAAACTGACTTTATTAAATTAATCAAGACTAACATTTAGCGCAAGACCTCTAAGTTCATGCAACAATACGTTGAATGATTCCGGAATTCCTGGAGTTGGCATGTTCTCACCTTTAACAATGGCTTCATAAGCTTTTGCACGGCCTACAACATCATCAGATTTGATGGTAAGAATTTCCTGTAAGATGTTTGCTGCACCAAATGCCTCAAGTGCCCATACTTCCATCTCTCCAAAACGCTGGCCACCAAACTGTGCTTTACCACCAAGCGGCTGTTGTGTGATGAGTGAGTATGGTCCTATTGAACGCGCGTGCATTTTATCATCAACCATGTGACCTAGCTTCAGCATATAAATCACACCAACAGTTGCTGGTTGATCAAAACGTTCACCTGAGCCACCATCAGTTAAGAAAGTACGACCGAAACGTGGAAGTCCTGCCTGATCTGTATAAGCGTTGATTTCATCAATTGACGCACCGTCGAAAATTGGCGTACCGAATTTCAATCCGAGCTTTTGACCTGCCCAACCTAAAACAGTTTCGTAAATCTGTCCAAGATTCATACGAGAAGGAACACCTAGTGGATTAAGCACAATGTCAACAGTTGTTCCATCTTCAAGGAACGGCATATCTTCATCGCGTACAATACGAGCAACGATGCCCTTATTTCCATGGCGACCCGCCATTTTATCGCCTACTTTAAGTTTACGTTTTTTAGCAATGTAAACTTTAGCAAGCTGAACAATTCCGGCAGGCAATTCGTCTCCAACTTGTAGCGCAAATTTCTTACGCTTATAAATACCACCAAGATCATTTTTCTTGATATTAAAGTTGTGAAGAACTGCTTTTACAAGATCATTTGTATCAGCATCATTTGTCCACTTGGATTGATTCACATTAGCATAATCGATTTTCTCAAGAACTTTGCCAGAGAACTTTGTTCCTTTCTCAACAACTTCTTCTTTGAGATTGCTAAATATACCTTGAGTTGTTTTTCCAGTTAATATAGAAGTTAATTTCTCTACAAGAATTGATTTCAACGCAGCAAACTCAGCAGCTTCTTCAGCATCAATTTTTTCGACAAGTACTTTTTCATCAGCCCTTAATTTTTTGTCCTTGACAGCACGAGAGAAAAGTTTTTTGTCAATGATGACACCACGAATAGATGGTGGAACCTTTAATGATGCATCTTTTACATCGCCTGCTTTATCGCCAAAAATTGCACGTAACAATTTTTCTTCTGGTGATGGATCTGTCTCTCCTTTTGGAGTTATTTTTCCAATAAGAATGTCACCTTCCTTTACTTCTGCACCAATACGAATTAAACCATTCTCATCAAGGTCTTTTGTTGCCTCTTCAGAAACGTTTGGAATATCAGAAGTTAACTCTTCAAGTCCGCGCTTTGTATCACGCACTTCCATCACATATTCATCAATGTGAAGCGAGGTAAAAATATCATCGCGTACAACACGTTCGCTGATAACAATTGCATCCTCAAAATTGTAACCTTTCCATGGCATAAAAGCCACTTTCAGATTTCTTCCTAATGCAACTTCGGCATCCTTTGTTGCATAACCTTCGCAAAGAATTTGACCACGTTTTACTTTATCACCAATCTTTACCAATGGGCGAAGGTTGATACAAGTACTTTGGTTAGTCTTACGGAATTTTGTGATTTTATACGTTTTCAAATCATCGTCAAAACTTACTAGACGATCTTTATCGGAACGATTGTAACGAATTGTGATTTCTAATGCGTCAACATATTCAACTACTCCATCACCATCGGCTTGCCAAAGTACGCGTGAGTCACGAGCAATTAAACCTTCAAGTCCTGTTCCAACAATTGGAGCTTCAGGACGAAGAAGTGGAACTGCCTGACGTTGCATGTTCGAGCCCATAAGAGCGCGGTTAGCATCATCATGTTCAAGGAAAGGAATTAATGAAGCAGCAATAGATGCTATTTGATTAGGAGCAACGTCCATCAATGAAATTACTTCCGGCTCTACTACAGGATAATCTGATTCGTACCTTGCTTTAAGACGTTTCTCAAGGAAATTTCCTTTATCATCTGTTAGCGCATTTGCCTGAGCAATTGTACGCATATCTTCCTCTTCCGCAGTAAGATAAATAATTGGCTTATTGATATCAATTTTACCATTTGTAACTGTACGGTAAGGAGTTTCAATAAAACCTAATTTATTTATTTTCGCAAAAACACATAAAGAAGAAATCAAACCAATGTTTGGACCTTCAGGAGTTTCGATTGTACAAAGACGACCATAGTGAGTATAATGAACGTCACGAACTTCAAATCCTGCACGTTCGCGAGAAAGACCTCCAGGTCCTAGGGCGGAAAGACGACGCTTGTGCGTAATCTCTGCCAAAGGATTGGTTTGATCCATAAACTGTGAAAGCTGATTTGTTCCAAAGAAAGAATTGATTACCGACGAAAGAGTTTTCGCGTTGATCAAATCTGTTGGTGTAAAAACTTCATTGTCACGAACGTTCATACGCTCGCGAATTGTTCTTGCCATACGCGCAAGACCAACTCCAAACTGGGAGTAAAGTTGTTCACCTACCGTACGAACACGACGATTTGACAAGTGATCTATATCATCAACATCTGCTTTTGAATTAATCAATTCAATAAGATATTTTATGATTGCAATAATATCATCTTTTGTAAGCACGCGCACCTCTTCAGATGTTGTTGCTTTTAATTTTTTGTTGATACGATAACGACCAACCTCACCGAGGTCATAACGTTTATCAGAGAAAAACAACTTGTCGATAATTCCACGAGCTGTTTCTTCATCTGGTGGTTCAGCATTACGAAGCTGACGGTAAATATGCTCCACAGCTTCCTTCTCAGAATTTGAAGTATCTTTTTGGAGTGTATTATAAATTATAGAGTAATCTAGATTAGCAGAATCTTCTTTATGAAGAATAACCGATTTTACATTTGCATCAACAATGCGATCGATATGCTGGTTTTCAAGTATGGTTTCACGATCTATGATTACTTCATTACGTTCAATGGAAACTACTTCGCCAGTGTCTTCATCAACAAAGTCCTCTATCCATGTTTTCAAAACACGAGCAGCAAGTTTGCGACCAATCACTGCTTTCAAAGCAGCTTTAGAAACTTTCACTTCATCGGCAAGACCGAATAGTTCAAGAATTTGTTTATCACTTTCCCAACCGATTGCGCGCAGCAAGGTTGTTACTGGCAATTTTTTCTTACGATCAATATATGCATACATGACATTATTAATGTCAGTTGCAAATTCAATCCAAGATCCTTTGAAAGGAATTACACGAGCAGAATAAAGTTTCGTACCATTAGCATGGCGAGATTGTCCAAAGAAAACACCAGGAGAACGGTGAAGCTGGGAAACAATAACACGCTCAGCACCATTGATAACAAACGTAGCGCGAGGCGTCATGTAAGGAATAATTCCTAAGTAAACATCCTGCACAATAGTTTCGAAATCTTCGTGTTCTGGGTCCGTACAATACAGACGAAGTTTTGCCTTAAGCGGCACACTGTGTGTTAATCCACGCTCTATACACTCATCAATTGTGTAACGTGGAGGGTCAACAAAATAATCCAGGAATTCAAGAACGAAATTGTTTCTAGCATCAGTAATTGGAAAATTTTCACTGAATACTTTAAACAAACCTTCGTCTTGACGATTTTCGCTAGTTGTTTCTAACTGGAAAAAATCCTGAAAAGATTTAAGTTGTATATCCAAAAAATCTGGATACTCAATTTGAGCTTTGCTTTTTGCAAAACTGATACGTTGCTGTTTTTTGGTCGTTTCCAAGGCGTCGGAATTATTACGTTAATTAAAAGCAAGCAAGCAATAAATGGCTTAAATTCTTACCAATTTTATCGGCAAGAATTTAAACCTTAATAGTTAGGCTGAGATTGAATTACTTAATCTCAACTTCAGCTCCAGCGTCTTCGAGTATCTTTTTAAGAGACTCAGCATCTTCTTTGCTGACACCTTCTTTGATTGGCTTTGGAGCACCATCAACAAGATCTTTTGCTTCTTTAAGTCCAAGTCCTGTTGCGTCTTTAACCGCTTTAACAACTTGAAGCTTCTGTCCGCCAGCTGCTTTGAGAATAACATCGAATGACGTTTTTTCAGCAGCAGCAGGTGCGCCAGCACCAGGTCCAGCTACCGAAGCAGCAGCTGCTGCAGGTTCGATTCCGTATTCATCTTTTAAAACTTTTGCGAGTTCACTTACTTCTTTTACAGTAAGGTTAACTAACGTTTCTGCTATTGCTTTTACGTCTGCCATTTTATTTATTTGGTTTTTGATATTTAACTTGAGTGAATAATTTTCTTTTTTTCTGTATTCTTTAATAGCATTAGAATAAAAACCGTTTGGTTTTTTCCTAAGTTAGGAGGCTGCTTGTTCAACACCCAAAAGTTTATCGCTGCTTGATGAAAGTGCAGAAACAACATTCTGAATAGGAGACTGGAGCAATCCGATAATGTCGCCAATAAGTTCGTTTTTCGATTTTATTGCAGCAAGCGTATCCAATTGATCGTCTCCGATATAAACACTATGCTCTACATATGCGCCTTTTAACACCGGCTTTTTATTTGCTATACGAAACTCTTTAATAAGTTTCGCTGGTGCTGCGGCAGAATCGCAGAACATAATTGATGTAGAACCTTTCAAAGCGACATAAAGAGGTTTAAATTCTTCATCGTTTGTACGCTCCATTGCTTTCTGCAAAAGAGTGTTCTTTACAACAATCAGTTTAATATTTTGATCAAAACATTTTCTCCTCAAAGAGCTGGTCTTGTTAGACGGCAACTCAGAAGTATCGGCCAAATAGAAATTCTTGTTTGTAGCAAGACGATCTGCGAGGTCGGTAATGATTAGTGTTTTATTTTCTTTATTCATTTTCGTATCGGTTTAAAATCCGATTAAAAGTCAATTATGCAAGCGATTTAGTTTCAACCTGAACACTCGGGCTCATTGTGCTAGAGAGGTAAATACTTCTCATGTAAGCACCCTTTGCAGAAGCGGGTTTCATTTTAAGAATAGACTGAAGTATTTCGTTTGCGTTTTCAGCAAGCTTTTCAACATCAAAAGATGCCTTACCAATGGAAGAGTGAATAATACCGGCCTTATCAACTTTAAAATCAATTTTGCCACCTTTGGAGTCCTTCACAGCTTTTCCAACTTCCATCGTTACCGTTCCAGTTTTTGGATTAGGCATGAGGCCGCGGGGTCCGAGAACTTTTCCAAGAGCTCCAACTTTACCCATCATAGATGGAGTGGTAATAATTACATCAACATCTGTCCAACCTTCCTTGATTTTTGTAATAAAATCATCTCCACCAACAAAGTCAGCACCAGCAGCTTTCGCTTCGGCTTCTTTATCCGGAGTACAAATTACCAATACACGAAGAGTTTTACCTGTTCCGTGTGGAAGAGTAACTGTTCCACGAACCATCTGATTTGCCTTTTTAGGATCAACACCCAAGCGAACGCTTAGGTCTACAGAAGAATCAAACTTTGTTGTCGTAATTTCCTTAACAATCTTAGCAGCATCAACTAAAGAGTACGACTTTGTTGAATCGAACTTCGAGATGATTGACTTTCTTTTTTTTGTGAGCTTAGCCATTTGAAAAATTTGTGAGGTCCAAACGTTTTTTATTACAAAAACTCCCTCGTGTTAAACTTCTAAATTTTACTTTTTAAGCGGGTTCGTTCCCGTAACCGTGAAACCTAAACTACGTGCCGACCCTGCCACCATGCTCATTGCTGATTCCATGGAAAAACAATTTAAGTCAGGCATTTTGTTTTCAGCGATTGCACGTACTTGTTCCCATGTGACAGATCCAACTTTCTTACGATTGGATTCCCCAGAACCGACTTGAACTTTTGCAGCATCTTTCAACTGGATAGCAACTGGTGGTTGTTTAAGGATAAATTCAAATGATTTATCATTATAAACCGTGATGATAACCGGCAGAACTTTTCCTGCTTGAGTTTGTGTACGGGCATTGAACTGCTTACAAAATTCCATGATGTTCACACCTTTAGCACCTAAAGCAGGTCCTATTGGAGGAGACGGGTTGGCTGCGCCACCTTTGATCTGGAGTTTAATTAGAGCACTTACTTGTTTTGCCATTTTGATTTTTTTACTTTGTTTCTGTTATTTGTGGAAGCGCGTAACAGCGAATTTGGATGCAGGTTATTCTTTTTCAACCTGCATGTAGTTAAGCTCAAGTGGGGTTTTGCGGCCAAAAATTTTGACCATCACTTTCAGCTTCTTCTTCTCTTCATTAATTTCTTCAATCACACCCGAGAAGGTATTAAATGGTCCGTCGATTACTTTCACCTGCTCTCCAACTATGAATTGGTTTAGCATTGTTTCTTCAGCACCTGCCATCTCATCAACTTTTCCTAGAATTCTATTTATTTCAGACTGACGTAATGGAACAGCCTCTCCTGATTTCGAACCAAGAAAACCTATTACGCCTGTAATATTCTTTAGCATGTGTGGAATTTCTCCAACTAATATTCCTTCAAGCATGATGTAACCTGGAAAAATATTACGCTCTTTACTCACTTTTTTACCAGCACGAACTTGAATTACTTTTTCAATTGGTATCAAAACCTGAGAAACATAATCCTTCATGCCAAGACGTGAAATCTCAGAGTCGATGTATTGCTTAATCTTCTTCTCCTTACCATTTACTACACGCAATACATACCACTTTTTTACTTGTGGCTCTTTGGTATGTTTTATAGGGACCTTTGCACTCATTACCTTTGATACTATTTATTTGCGAAATCTGATTATGTAAAAATCTGATAAATTTTTTCCATTCCCTTATTAAAAGAAAAATCCATTACAAAAACTATAACTGCAAAAATCAATGTTGCGATCATTACAACAATGGCACTCTCCTGAAGTTCTGACCAAGTAGGCCAAGTAACCTTGCTACCAAGCTCCTCAACTACTTCCTGAATGTAAACCTTAATTTTATTCATCACTTCTATTTTTATTTTGCACGGGAACCTGGACTCGAACCAAGATCAACGGTTTTGGAGACCGCTATTCTACCATTGAACTATTCCCGTTTTTATGTCGGATAGCGAGGTTCCATTTAACAGTGAAAAATAATTTCCAATTTTCTAGTGAAAATTATTTTTCTCTGTCTTTGATCTTGTCTTTCCTTTGCGTACGCTAAGGAGAAACAGGTCCCTGATTATTTCAAAATTTCAATTACCTGACCAGCGCCAACAGTACGTCCACCTTCGCGGATAGCGAAACGAAGACCTTTATCCATAGCAATAGGAACAATCAATTTAACTGTGATTGTAACGTTATCACCTGGCATTACCATTTCGCGTCCTTCTGGAAGTTCTATTTCTCCTGTTACATCTGTTGTACGGAAATAAAACTGTGGACGGTATTTATTGTGAAATGGCGTGTGACGACCACCCTCTTCTTTTTTAAGAACGTAGATTTCAGCTTTGAAATCATGGTGAGGTGTAATAGAACCTGGTTTCGCGATTACCATTCCACGACGGATAGCATCTTTATCAATACCACGAAGTAGAAGACCAACATTGTCTCCAGCTTCACCTCTATCAAGAAGTTTACGGAACATCTCAACACCTGTGCAGGTAGATTTAAGTTTATCAACTTGCATTCCAATAATCTCAACATCTTCTCCAACGTTAACAACACCAGTTTCTATACGACCAGTTGCAACAGTACCACGACCTGTGATTGTGAATACATCCTCAACAGACATCAAGAAAGGCTTGTCTCTATCACGAACTGGAGTAGGGATGAAAGTATCCACTGCATCCATTAATTCCATAATTTTTGGAACCCATTTATCATCACCATTCAATCCACCAAGGGCAGAACCACGAATGATTGGAGTTTTAGTACCTGGAAATTTATAGAATACAAGAAGATCACGAATCTCCATCTCAACTAGGTCAAGAAGTTCTTCATCATCAACCATATCGACTTTGTTCATGAACACAACAATTTCAGGAACACCTACTTGACGAGCAAGAAGGATATGCTCACGAGTTTGTGGCATAGGACCATCAGTTGCAGCTACAACAAGTATAGCGCCGTCCATTTGGGCAGCACCTGTAACCATGTTTTTTACATAGTCAGCGTGACCTGGGCAGTCAACGTGCGCATAATGGCGCAATGCCGTTGAATACTCCACGTGAGCGGTGTTAATTGTGATACCACGAGCTTTTTCTTCAGGTGCGTTGTCGATAGACGAAAAGTCGCGAACTTCAGCTAGTCCTTTAGATGCTAAAACTTTTGTGATTGCAGCGGTAAGGGTCGTCTTGCCGTGGTCAACGTGACCGATGGTTCCCACGTTCACGTGAGGTTTTGAGCGGTCAAATTTTTCTTTTGCCATTGCTATTTATTTATTTGGTGATTGTTATTACTTGTATGAATGAGTTACTATTTAACACTATTTTTTTCAATTACTTTGCCAATTTGAGTCCCTCTGGAGAGCCGTTGGGGGGAATCGAACCCCCGACCTCTTCCTTACCAAGGAAGTGCTCTACCACTGAGCTACAGCGGCGATTATCAGGAGTTATCATTTTTTTATTTTTCATCTTTCCAATGGAAATTTTTAAAATTAATGAGCGGAAGACCGGGCTCGAACCGGCCACCTATAGCTTGGAAGGCTATCGCTCTACCAAATGAGCTACTTCCGCTTTTGTTTTTAACTCTGCGGTCAAAGTGGGGAGAACAGGATTCGAACCTGTGAAGACTAAGTCAACAGATTTACAGTCTGTCCTCGTTGGCCGCTTGAGTATCTCCCCTCGAAGCCATTGATGATGTGCAAATTCGAATGTCAAGGCAGACAACAATAAAGGTGTGTTGAGCCGGCGAAGGGAATCGAACCTCCGACCTGCTGATTACAAATCAGCTGCTCTACCAGCTGAGCTACACCGGCTATTATTGGTAAATTTGGGTGATGTTGACGAGGCGCCATCACACATTTATCTCCTGATTTCAAAGAACTTCTAGGGTGCTTTTTACAGCATGCCCCTTAAAAAGGACTGCAAATGTATAAAAAATTAGTCAAGTAACAATATATGAAATTATTTTTTTGAGTATTTTTTGGACTTGCGCTTTTAAAATACCTAAATATTGGGGTTAAAACATAAAAAAGGGGCTATTGTCCCAGCCCATTTAATACATTCTTACAATTCCTATTGCCTTTTATGTTTCTCTTTATAGCGCATAACTTGCTTTGAAAGAGCAACAGTTCCTTTGTCAATTGCCTCCTCAAAGGTTTTACACTGTCGTTTTACGTACAAATCATTACCTGGGACTTGGATTTTTATCTCAGCTATCTTATTGGTTAAATTATCTGAATTGTCTAGGCGAAGAAAAATTTCGCTGCTAATAATTCCATCGTAAAAATGAGATAGTTTTGAAACTTTTTCCTTTACGAAATCAAGCAGTTTCACATCAGCTGTGAAGTGAATGGATTGAATCTGGATGTCCATGGTGAGTTCCCTTTTTTAATAATTTAGACTAAGAATAGTTTAGGCGCGCGGATGCGCTTTATGATAAATTGCTTTTAGTTTTTCAACTGTATTGTGGGTATAAATTTGAGTCGCTGATAGATTGGCATGCCCAAGCAATTCTTTAATGGCGTTAAGGTCTGCGCCATTGTTAAGCATGTGCGTAGCAAAAGAATGCCGCAATACATGGGGTGACTTTTTATCTATTGTTGTAACAAGACCGAGGTAATATTTGACGCGCCCATAAACAAATTTTTGATTTAACTTTTTTCCGTCTTTTTTTTGAACCAGATAAACAATTCCATCGACTGCTTCAGGAATTTGTAATTCAACCTTCAAATTGATAAACTTTGATATACTAGCTTTTAATTCTTGTGTCAATGGAATTATTCGCTCTTTATTTCTTTTTCCCAGTACCTTAATAGTTCCTTTATAAAAATCGTAGTCCGCTTGCTTTAGACCTGTCAACTCCGACAAACGTATACCACACTCATATAGCAACTCAACAACAAGGCGCACAAGCATTGAATCATAAACGTCCGCCTCTTTTTCTTCAAAAACATTTTTATCTAACAAACTATTCATTTGCCGTTCCTCGACAAAAACTGGTAGTCGTTTTCCGGCTTTAGGCCCTTGAATTTTTAGCATTGGGTTAACGCTAATGATCTCATTCTTTAAAAGGAAGAGATAGAAACTACGCAGGGTAGTGATTTTTCTGTTAACTGAACGAGGAGCTATTCCCGCATCCATCAAATTCGCGACCCATGTACGAACCAACTGATAATTAGCATCAAGCAACGATAAATTGTCGTAAGTAACAACTAGGAAATCTCTAAATTGTATAAGATCTGTGCGATAAGAAGTAATGGTATGGAAGGAATAACGCTTTTCAAAAGCGAGATAGTCCAAAAATGATTCAAAAGAAGAAGTGGGGACGGTCAGCATTGCTACAAAAAAAATACATACAATTATACGTATTACTTCAGAAGAAGTTATAACAATTGTATGTATTAATAGCTAAATAGTGTGAAAGCTCTTTGAAGCAGAAAAAAAGATTTTTAAATCTCTTCAGCTAACTGGAGTCCTTGCTTGTAAATCGCTTTTAATTTTGTTTCACGTTTACGTATAGAAGGTTTAGTAAATTTCTGACGGTCACGCAATTCGCGAACAACGCCAGTTTTTTCAAACTTCTTTTTAAATTTTTTGAGAGCTTTTTCAATAGACTCTCCTTCTTTTACTGCAACTACGATCATTTGTATAATTTGTAGGTTCTTTTTTATTAGGGTGGCAAATGTAGGTAACCTCATCCTAAATTCCAAAAAAACAAATCTTAAACCCCAAAAACCTTACAACTTTAGGTCAATAATTGGAGAATAAGGAGTTTAAGCATCAAATTAATGAACTTTTATATTTGTATGGTCTTACCTTTGAGCAAGATTTTGGAACAAAAAAAAATATTCATTCTTGGTCCTGCCTGGCCTCTGCGAGGCGGCCTTGCCACCTTTGACGAGTTGCTTTGTCTTTCATTGAATTCAGCTGGACATGATGCAAGAATTATTTCCTTTTCACTACAATACCCAAATTTTCTTTTTCCCGGCACAACACAATTTGACGAAAGTGGTGAATCTCCTGAAGGAATTAGGATAGAAACAAAAATAAATTCGGTTAATCCATTCAATTGGATAGCTGTAGGAAATTACATCAAAAAAGAACAACCCGATTTTATTTTAATTCGGTATTGGCTTCCTTTTATGGGACCTTCATTAGGGACTATTGCGAAACGCGCTAAAAAAAACAAAAAAACAAAAATTATCGCAATCGTTGATAATGCCATTCCACATGAAAAAAGAATTGGTGATAGCATGTTCTCATCCTATTTTCTAAAAAATTGCGATGGTTACTTAACAATGTCCCAAAAAGTATTGACCGATTTGGAACAGTTTACAAAATCAGAAAACAAACTTTTTACAGAACATCCATTGTACACTTCGTTTGGCGAGGCCGTTCAAAAAACTGAAGCGCGCAAAATTTTACAGTTGGAAGAAACCGGAAAATATTTATTGTTTTTTGGATTTATCCGTCGTTACAAAGGACTCGATCTTTTGCTTGAAGCAATGGCAGACGAACGTATAAAAAAACTTGGCGTGAAATTGATTGTTGCAGGAGAATATTATGAAGACTCAAAATATTACGAAGAAATAGTAGCGCGATTACAGTTGAAAAACAGACTCGTTTTGAAAACAGATTTTATTCCAAATGAAGAGGTGCGTTGGTATTTTTCGGCTTGCGATTTAGTGACACAAACTTACCATACTGCAACGCAAAGTGGTGTTACAAAAATTGCAATGCAGTTTAACAAACCATCACTCGTTACAAATGTAGGTGGACTCGGTGAAATTATTCTTCATGGCAAATCGGGGTATGTCGTTGAGCCAAATGCAAAAACAATTGCAGATTCGATTGTCGATTACTATGAGAATAATCGGGAAAAACATTTCGTAGAAACTACCATTGTAGAAAAGAAAAAATATGGCTGGGATGTGATGGTAGAAAGTATAGAATCTTTGTACAGAAAAATTATTGAAAACTAAATTTTGAAAAAACAGATTTACATTAAAATAAATTAAAGTATTTCAGTCATGATGATTAAATCGAAAGCGCCATTACGATTAGGACTAGCCGGTGGCGGAACAGATGTTTCCCCTTACTCTGATTTATACGGAGGAGCTATTCTTAATGCTACAATTAGCAGCTATGCCTATGCTACTATTGAACCAACAAATAATGGAAAAATTGTTTTTGTTTCTGGTAGCACAGCTAATGTACGTGAGTACGATGCGACGAACGAACTACTAATCGATGATCGTGCGTTTGAATTACAGTGTGGCGTTTACAATCGGATTGTTCGGCAGTTTACAAAGAAGCCACTTTCATTTAAAATGACAACATGGATTGATGCTCCGCAAGGTTCCGGATTAGGAACATCGTCTACGCTTGTTGTTGCAATCATAGGAGCATTTGTAGAATGGTTGAAATTGCCATTAGGAAATTACGACATCGCGCACATGGCTTTTGAAATCGAGCGCATTGAGATGAAAATGGCAGGTGGAAAACAGGATCAATATGCAGCGACATTCGGTGGTGTAAATTTTTTGGAGTTTCTGGCAAATGATAAAGTGATCGTAAATCCATTAATGATTAAACCTGATGTGATGAATGAATTAGAGATGAACCTTCTCCTCTACTTCACCGAAACAAAACGTGACTCGGCACAAATAATTTCACACCAAGTAGAGAATGTAAAAAATAATAAGCTGGATGCAATTGAAGCAACACATCAATTGAAACAGCAAGCGTTGATGATGAAAGAATGTTTACTGAGAGGAGAAACTGACCGATTTGGGGAAGTGCTAAACATGGGATGGGAGCACAAAAAGAAAATGGCTTCTTCTATTTCTAATTTATTACTTGACAATATTTACGAAGGCGCACTTGCAGCAGGTGCGAGTGGTGGGAAAATTTCAGGAGCTGGTGGGGGAGGATTTATGTTCTTTTACTGTCCAAATAACAGCCGCTTAAAAGTTTCATTAGCACTAGAACAATTCGGTGGTCGAGCAAAATCATTTACTTTTACAAATCAAGGTTTAACAACATGGACAAAATAAATTTTATTCGCGAACGCATCACAGCATCATTGAAACTAAAAACTTCCTTGTTGTCGAATGATGTGATGCTAACTTCGCTTAACAATTTAGTGGACGAAGTTGTAAAATGTTACAACAATGGAGGGAAAGTATTGTGGGCTGGCAACGGAGGAAGCGCTGCAGATGCACAACATTTAGCAGCTGAACTATCAGGAAGATTTTATTACGATCGTCCGCCACTTTTTTCGGATGCCTTGCATGTGAATACTTCTTACCTCACAGCGGTTTCAAATGACTATGGGTACGAACTCGTTTACTCTCGATTAACACAAGCAATGGGGAAAAAAGGAGATGTGCTCATTGGAATGTCAACCAGTGGAAATTCGGAAAATGTTATCAATGCGTTGTTTAAAGCAAAAGAAATAGGAATGATTACGGCAGGTTTTACAGGAGAAACAGGTGGAAAAATGAAGCCCCATTGTGATTTTCTAATTAATATTTCATCAACAGATACGCCACGCATACAAGAATGTCACATGTTGCTTGGACATACGCTTTGTGAAATGGTGGAAATTCAAATGTTTCCGAAATAAAAAAAACTGATAGTCAACGTTTTTCAATATCATTTTAATATACCAACCTCTTAATTTTTAAATGATCAAGGAAGCCATCATATTAGCAGGGGGACTAGGAACACGATTACAGACTGTTGTTTCTGATTTACCTAAATCGTTGGCGCTGGTGAACGGAAAACCATTCCTCCATTATCTTTTTGTCTATTTAAAAAAATATGGCATTGAAAAAATTATTTTATCTACTGGGTATCTTTCAGAAAAAGTAAAAGCACAATTTGGAGAGGAATATCTAGGTATTAAAGTTTTATATTCAAATGAAGAAACACCTTTGGGAACAGGTGGAGGAATTCGTTTGGCCATGGAGAAATGTTCGAGTGGGCATGTTCTTGCAATGAACGGTGATTCCATTTTTCAAATTGAACTTGATAAATTTTTTGAAAAACACTTAAGTGGTTCAGCTGACGCAACACTTGCACTTCGTAAAGTGGCGGATGCATCTCGGTATGGTACTATTGAGCTGGAAGCAAATAGAATTATTTCTTTCAAAGAGAAAGCTATTACTACATCTGGAGCAGCATTGATTAATGGTGGCATCTATTTGCTACGAAAAAAAACGTTCATGGCAATTACAGATCCGAAAATGTCATTTTCAATTGAAAACGATTTTTTTGCAAGAAATGCTGCCAATCTTTGGCTGCAAGCTTTCCGCAGCGACAATTATTTTATTGACATTGGAATTCCAGAAGATTTTGAGCGGGCACAAACTGAACTAAAGCAATTTCAATAAAAAAAATCGCTAACTAATTGAGCAAGATTTAAAAAAAGGGAATTCTTTTAAAAGAATTGACAATTGCAATTTAAATATTTAAAAATTATTTTTCGCTAAAAAAATAATAAAAGAGAGTTAAAAAGCACCGCTCCATTTACTGGTACTTTTAGTATACCAAAACACAAAAGAAACTATGAGTAAAAATGCAAATTTTAGCGGATAGCAGGTTCTTAATCAATTATTTTCTTGCATAAGCAAATCTGATATACAAGCAAAGGATCCACCATTAGCAATTCAGTATGTGGCTAGATATGACCAATAATAGCTAATTTTATTTTGTTTAACAAAAACTTTGTTTTATTAAACAAATAAATATACCTTTGGGGTATGAATCCTAACAAAGTCTCCGTTTTCAGGAAAGAACACTTTAATGCTGCGCACAGACTTAATAATCCGTTGCTAAGCGTTGAAGAAAATAAAACTGTTTTTGGGAAATGCAATAACACCAATTTTCATGGTCATAATTATGAATTAATTGTAAAAATAAGCGGATTTGTAGATCCTGTTACGGGTTATGTTGTAGACATGAAACTACTAAGCGATATTATAAAAGAAGAAATTATAGAAAAATTTGATCATAAAAATCTGAACCTTGATGTAATTGAATTCAAGGAACTCAATCCTACAGCTGAAAATATTGCTATTACAATTTATAATATACTGAAAGAAAAAATTAATAAAAAACATGAATTAAAAATTGTGTTATATGAAACAGCAAGAAATTATGTTGAATACCCTGCATAACAAAGAGATTAGAATGAATGAACTTGAGGAACTTGAGGCAGCTGAACTTGGCAATGACCATGTAAGTTCTGCTACTGAAACACCTATGAGGGAGTCTGCTTTTATTTTAAGCGACGAACAGAAAATAAAAAAGATTGAGGGTCATTTTAGAGAGATAATGGAAACATTGGGACTTAACTTAAACGATGATAGCTTGAGCGGCACACCCCATCGTGTTGCGAAAATGTACGTAAAAGAAATCTTCAACGGATTAAATCCTGCAACTAAACCTTCCGTGAAGTTATTCGATAATAAATACCAATACAACCAAATGCTGGTTGAAAAGGATATTAGATTTTACAGTAATTGCGAACATCACTTTGTACCATTTTTTGGCAATGCACATGTGGCTTATATTTCAAGTGGTAAAGTAATTGGCTTGTCAAAACTAAACCGGATAGTTAATTATTATGCCAAACGCCCGCAAGTACAGGAACGATTAACCATGCAAATCGCAAAAGAATTAAAAAATGCTTTAAATACAGATGACGTTGCAGTTGTAATCGAAGCAAGCCACTTATGCGTTTCTTCACGAGGCATAAAAGATGATAGCTCATCAACTATTACTTCTTTTTATGGAGGTAAATTTAAAGAAGAACAACTAAAAACTGAATTTTTTAATTATTTAAATTTAAAAAGTAATTACTAGTGATTAATCCAATTGATAAAGATAAAGTTGCCGAAAACCCCGGTCTTATTGCATATCCTCATACCATAGGAAGTGCTGTAATTAAGCCAGAGGATGTTGGCAAAATAAAATCAAGAGCGCTTTCTGCAATGCACCAGCAAACCGATATGCATCTGGCACAGATTAAAAAGCAAGTTGAATTATTAGTAACCCAAGCAAATGAGATTAACCAGCGAATTGAAATAAGTGAAAAGATATATACGGCGGGCATTTCATTTGAACCTTTAATTGGCCAGGTCTATCATTTATATTTAAAAGCAGACAAATACAGGTTAATGTTGGTATCCCCTGATGAGTTTGGAATAAAAAGAGCTGAAGAATTAGGTTATGTTAATTCTGTGCGTTTATTAAGCGATCATACTTGGGAAATTATACTTAACGATAAAACTTTTTTTATTTAAAATTTCGGTTTACACATTTTCACATGAAATTATATCAAATTACAGATTTAGAACAATTAACTGGTATAAAAGCACACACCATAAGAATATGGGAGAAGCGCTATAATCTTATTGAACCTGTAAGCACAAGCAAACAGATATGGGCAAGTTAAATCGACTTAAAACAAAACGCTCAGGTGTTTGTTAAAGACATATTGAAGATGAAAATCAATTAAAAAAACTTGGAGACTCCGAAAATCCTGAAGAGTAGGAAAAATAAATAAATAAATAAAAAATGGAACATTTAAAAATTGCCAGCGACAATTACGTTGCGTTCACGTTCTTCATCGGAACGATGGCCATGATGGCCGCCTCTGTATTCTTCTTTTTTGAGCTAAACAACACCTCTAAAAAATGGAGAACATCAGTTTTAGTTTCTGGACTGATAACCTTTATTGCAGCAGTACATTACTACTACATGAGAGGTTACAATCTTGAGACAGGAGATTCACCAACATTCTTCCGTTATGTAGACTGGATTCTAACGGTACCGTTAATGTGTGTTGAATTTTATTTAATTACGAAAAAAGCAGGTGCTAAAATCGGTCTACTTTGGAAGTTGATCTTCGCTTCACTTGTGATGTTAATTACTGGTTACATTGGAGAGGTTTTAGATCCGTCTAAAAGTGTTATTTGGGGTGTTGTTTCAGGGGCAGCTTATTTCTATATAGCTTACCTAATATGGTTTGGAGAAGTTGCGAAACTATCTCAAAGTGCAGGTCCACAAGTTGCAAAAGCTACCCGAGTTTTAGCTTGGTTTGTTTTAGTAGGTTGGGCAATCTATCCACTAGGATACATTCTAGGAACTCCAGGAGGATTATTTGGAATTCAATTAGTTTCTGATCCAGCAGTAGCTCATAATGCAATGGACATAGTATACAACATTGCTGATGCGATTAATAAAATTGGTTTTGGTTTAGTAATCTATTCACTCTCAAGAACAGAGGAATAATTAAACCCGCGCGCAATTCATTTGAACCTTTAATTGACCAAGTCTATTATCTATATTTAAAAGCAGAAAAATACAGGTTAATGATGGTATCACTTGATGAGTTTGGAACAGAAAGAGCTGAAGAATTAGGTTATGTTAATTCTTCAGCTCTTTATTAAGCGATCATATTTTGAAAATTATATTTAACAATAAAAAAAATTTATTTAAATTAGTGTCATCCCCATTTTTACATGAGATTATATCAAATTACAGAATTAGAACAATTAACTAGCATAAAAGCACACACCATAAGGATATGGGAGAAGCGCTATAATCTTATTGAACCTGTCCGCACAAGTACTAACTACAGAAGATATAACGATGACCAAGTAAAAAAACTAATAAATGTTTCTACACTTATATCAAGCGGATATAAAATTTCGAAAATAGCGGGTTTTAGTGAGAAAGAATTTTATTTGAAAATAATAGAATCAAAGTCAACTAAAAAGGAAGATGTAATTTGTGCAAAATTTATTAATGAGTTGCTTATTGCAATGATAGATTTTGACGAACAGGCATTTGAAAAAACATACTCGGCAGTTATAAAACGTTTTGGACTTTTTGAAACCGTGTTAAATGTATTATACCCTTTTATGAATAAAATAGGATTGTTTTGGTTAATGAATGATATTATGCCTGCGCAGGAACATTTTGCATCCTGTTTAATCAAACGAAAAATTATAACGGCAACCGACGCATTACCATTTGCGAAAAGCAGGAAAAAGAAATTTCTATTGTTATTGGTTCCAGGAGAAATGCACGATTTAAGTCTTTTATTTGCAAATTATATGATTCGCTCTAAAGGCCATGAAACCATATACCTTGGACAAGACGTGCCCTACGAGAATATTTCTTTGGTATTAAAACAAACCAAACCAAATTTTGTACTTACATTTTTTACGATATCACAAAACCCAAAAGATGTTTATAGCGACTTTAAAAAAAACCTAGATCTTGGCGTAAATACCAAATTATTAATAAGTGGTCAATCAGATATTACCGAGCATTTAAAAAATAAATTTGGTGCAAGTGTTGTTCTCAATCCAAAAGATATGTTAAATTATTTATAAAAAATAAGATGTCATCTATATCAGTCATAGGTTCAGGTTTTTCAGGTTTAGCCGCCTCTTCTTTGCTTGCAGCAAAGGGACACGCTGTTACTGTATACGAAAAGAATGATACAATAGGTGGCCGAGCTAGAAACATGAATGCTAATGGTTTTTTATTTGACATGGGGCCTAGTTGGTATTGGATGCCCGATGTGTTTGAGCGGTATTATAATTTATTTGATAATACGGCTGCTGATTTTTATGAATTAAAAAAACTTGATCCCGGGTTCAGAGTAATTTTTGGTGTAGATGACCATATAGATGTACCTGAAGATTTTGATCAATTGTGTTCACTTTTTGAAAGTATTGAAAAAGGCAGTGCGGCTAGTCTTAAAAAATTTATGAAGCAAGCCGAATATAAATACAAGGTTGGAATGAGCAACATGGTATATCTACCAAGTCACTCCATTAAAGAATTCATGAGCTTTTCTTTACTAAAAGACGCCATCAATATTCAACTTTTTTCTTCTTTTAAAAATCATGTAAGGTCTTATTTTAAAAACCCAAGATTAATAGCATTGATAGAATTCCCAGTTCTTTTTTTGGGTGCTATGCCAAAAGATACACCGGCCTTATATAGCTTAATGAATTATGCCGGACTTAAGCAAGGCACCTTTTATCCTATGGGTGGTTTTGGAAAAGTAGTAGATGCATTTAAAAAAATAGCCATTAATTCAGGTGTTACTTTTAAAACTTCAGAAAATATCGAGCAGTTTGAATTACAAAATGGCGCAATAAGTCATATCCTGTCAAACGGTAAAAGTATTGAAACAGATGCTGTAATTGCTTCGGCAGACTATCATCATATTGAAAAGAATTTACTACCCAAAGAATACCGTACATACGATGATCGCTATTGGGATAAAAAGACATTTGCACCGTCTTGTTTGATTTATTATTTAGGTGTGAATAAAAAAGTAGCTAAGCTAATTCATCATAATTTATTTTTTGATGCGGATATAGAGGAACATTCTAAAGAAATTTATAAGTATAAAAAATGGCCGACAAAACCATTGTTCTATGTATGTTGCCCTTCAAAAACAGACCCTGAAGTTGCGCCTGAAGGTTCAGAAAATTTATTTCTTTTAATGCCAATTTCAACAGGATTAAATGATGATGATGAAATACGTGAACACTACTATAACGTTATGATGGAGCGTTTATGCAAATATACCGGTGAAGATATTCGTCCTAATATCGTATATAAAAAAAGCTATTCTGTTTCTAATTTTATCAACGACTACAATGCATACAAAGGAAACGCGTATGGTTTAGCAAACACGCTTCGTCAAACCGCCATATTAAAACCTAAAATGAAAAGTAAAAAAGTAAGCAATTTATTTTTTGCTGGACAACTAACTGTTCCGGGTCCTGGCGTGCCACCATCAATAATTTCAGGGCAAATTGCAGCAACCGAATTAATAAAATATTTTAACTCTAAATCATGAAAGCACTATTCGATAAAATATCAGCTCAATGTAGCAGAAATGTTACCAAGGAATACAGCACGAGTTTTTCTTTGGGTATTTATTTTTTAAATAAAAGATTTCACGAACACATTTACGGCATCTATGGTTTTGTAAGATTAGCCGATGAAATCGTGGATAGCTTTCATGATTATAATAAGCCTTTACTCATGGAAAGATTAAGAAATGATACAGTACAAGCCATCGAGGATAAGATAAGCCTTAACCCAATTCTCAATCAATTTCAAAAGGCCGTTCTTCACAATAATATTGAATGGAGTCTAATAGACACTTTCATAAAAAGCATGGAAATGGATCTTATGCAAAAGGAACACGATACCGCTTCATATAAAAATTACATACTTGGATCAGCAGAAGTTGTAGGCTTAATGTGTCTTCGCGTTTTTGCAGAAAGGAATGATGAGATTTATAATAAATTGAAACCCTACGCGATGAGTTTAGGGTCTGCTTTTCAAAAAGTTAATTTTTTAAGAGATCTCAAAGCTGATTATACCATACTGGGTAGAACTTATTTTCCGGGAGTAAATTTCGAGCAATTTTCGCACATCGAAAAAACGAGGATAGAGAATGAGATAGAAGCAGAATTTCACCATGCTCTTATTGGTATAAAAATGCTTCCGACCGGGTCGAGAGGTGGTGTTTATTTGGCATATTACTATTACAAAAAATTGTTTTTAAAAATCAAACAAACCCCGGCCGAAAAAGTAATGAATGCAAGAATTCGAATTCCGAATCTTAATAAATTTGGCTTAATGTTCAAATCACTTGTAAGAAACCATATAAATTTGCTATGAGAATTCTTTTACTATTTTTCTTTTGTTTTAAGTTAATTACTGCTTCAGCCGTTTCATATGACATTTATAGTCTGAGACAACTTTATTATGAGGCAGCTGCTAAAGAAGAATCAGCGAAAAAGTTTTTATCAGTAATGGAAAAGCTGGATGATAAATCCGATCCGCTTCTATTATGTTATAAAGGTATGGCATATTTAATTGAAGCTAAATATTCATACAACCCTAGTACTAAACTTAGCTCTTTTAGTAAAGGAAAAATTATGTTAGAAAAAGCAATCGTTTCTGATCCAAAAAATGTAGAGATTAGATTCATGCGGTTTTGTGTGCAAACAAACGCACCATATTTTCTTGGATATAGCGACAATATTAGTTCAGATAAATTAGTAATCATTAAAGCTTGGAGCGCAGTGAGCGATCTTGATCTCAAAGAAAAAATAAGAAAATATATGCTGACTTCAAATTCATGTACTGCTAACGAAAAAATAATTTTTAAATGAACACCCATGTTATTTTAGTAAATACAATTGATGAGCAAATTGGGCTGATGCCTAAATTGGAAGCGCATCAAAAAGGCCTACTTCATCGGGCTTTCTCAATATTTATTTTTAATCAACGCGGGCAATTAATGATGCAGCAAAGGGCACTGGATAAATACCATTCTGGGGGATTATGGACCAATACCTGCTGCAGCCATCCAATTGCAAATGAATCAACTGAAGAAACCGCTCGTAAAAGATTAAGTGAAGAAATGGGTATTACGTGTGATTTAAAACCAGTTACTAAATTTATTTATAAAGCTGAATTGGGAAACGGTTTAATTGAACATGAATATGATCATGTGTTTATTGGATATTCGAATGATGACCCTATTCTTAACAAAAACGAAGCCAATGCATGGAAATGGATGGACATTGATGTGCTTAAAGAAGAGATCAATAGTAAACCCGACCTTTATACAGCTTGGTTAAAACCAGCACTTGAACATTTGACAAACTATTTATTCACTGAAAAAAAAATACTGAATTAACATTCCCATGATAAATATTTTAACCAATATCGCTATATTAATAGGTGCATTTTTAGGTATGGAATGCGTGGCTTGGCTTGCACATAAATATATAATGCATGGTTTAGGATGGTTTTTACATAAAGACCATCATCAAAAAGAAATTGAAGGTTTTTTTGAAAAGAACGATTTTTTCTTTTTAATATTTGCGATACCAGGAATACTTTGTTTGCTGTTTGGAAACTTTTACAATAATCCTGCTTTGATTATGGTTGGAACTGGCATTACCTTATACGGCGCAACTTATTTTTTAGTACATGACATTTTGATTCATCAACGATTTAAGGCCTTTAGAAATTTCGATTCCGTTTACCTAAGAGCCATTCGTAGGGCGCATAAAATGCACCACAAACATTTAACAAAACACGATGGCGAATCGTTTGGTATGCTATGGGTACCCATAAAATATTTTAAAGAGGCAATGAAATTTAGCCAAAAATGAAACCTTATACCTCATCAAAAATATGGTATCGGTCCTTGTGCTTATTATTTTTATTTCTTGGACTATTTTAGTTACACATTTAGGCGTTTGGAACGAATACCTTTCAAAAAAAACAATACATAAAAATAGCCAATTGCTAATTTTAAGAAAATAGTAAAAAAATAAAATTTATGGCGAACTACTTAATAATAGGTGCCTCATCGGGAATAGGAAAAAAACTTGCTGAACAGTTATCCGAATTGGGACATCATATAGTTGGAACTTATTGTAAAAATGAAATACATTCTAATAACCCTTTAATTCAATTTCATCCATTAAATGTTTTAGATGAAAATATTGTTTTAGATTTTTTACCGGAACTATTAAACGGTGTTATATACTGTCCGGGCAGTATCAACCTTCGACCATTTGAAAGAATTAAACCAACCGATTTTATTGATGATTATAATTTGCAGGTTGTGGGTGCAATAAAAATAATACAAACTGTTGCGTCTAAATTAAAAAAAAGCGATAATGCTGCTATAGTATTATTTTCTACTGTTGCTGTTCAAACAGGCTTGCCCTTTCACACTCAGGTAGCTGCATCTAAAGGTGCAATTGAAGGATTAACAAAAGCATTGGCTGCGGAGTATGCACCAAAGATTAGAGTTAATTGTATAGCGCCTTCACTAACTGATACTCCTTTGGCTGCTTTTTTATTAAATAGCGAACAAAAGATAGAAGCAAACGCACAGCGACATCCTCTAAAAAGAATTGGAACAACTGATGACATCGTTAATATGGTTGAGTTTTTACTTTCTACTAAAGCAAGTTGGATAACAGGTCAAATTATGCATGTAGATGGTGGCATCTCTACTTTAAAAATATAAAAATATATGGCAATTTATCAATTAATTAAAACTCAAAAACTACCTTCTACTATCACTGAAATTTGGGACTTTATTTCAGCTCCTATTAATTTAAAAGAAATTACGCCAGAGCATATGGGCTTTATTGTAACCAGCAACACGGGGGCAGAAAAAATGTATCCAGGTATGATTATTACTTACAAAGTGAGCCCGCTACTTGGTATAAAACTAAACTGGATGACTGAAATTACCCACGTTAGAGATTATGAATATTTTGTTGATGAACAAAGAGTTGGGCCTTATAAACTATGGCATCATCAACATAAAATTGAACCCATTAAAGGGGGTATTTTAATGACAGATATTGTTACATATGAGCCTCCATTAGGCTTATTGGGTTCAATTGCAAACTCACTAGTAATAAAAAAACAACTTCAACTCATATTTGATTACAGAACAATTGCCTTAGAAAAGCGATTTGGGAGATTTATTCTAAATTAAATTTTAAAAGTAAAAACAACAAATTAAATTTTAAAAAATACAGCTAAAAATTTCTATTTTTACCAAACAATTAAAAAAACAAAAAACATGTTTAAAAAATTTACAAAAACAGACAAGCTGCTATTTATTGCTGCTATGTTATCGCTAATCTTTTCTGAAACACTTTATTTTCAGGGAGCAAAAGATGATGCATCTTTTATTGGTATATGGGTTCCTTCAATATTAGCATTTGGTATTTATTTAAAACTAATTAATAATTCAAAAAATGACTGAAATTATCCCATATTTTGCCGGTTTTATAACTCTACTTTTTGGCGTAGGGTTCTATTTAGCAATTGCGCTACCACAAAAAAAAGAAAGCAATAAAAAAACAAAAAGTGACTAACAAGTAAAAAAATAGCATGGCTAATTACCTGATTATCGCACAAATTATCGTAGCAACATCGGTTGCCTATGTATGGATATTTCGATACGATGTAATCATCAAAGAATTTAAAGTTTTCGGATTAAGTGACTTAACCCGAACCTTTGTAGGGGCTGCTAAAATTTCGCTAGCCAATTTATTAATAGTTGGGATTTGGTATCCTGCATTAATTCCTATTGCTTCAAGTCTAATGGGTTTATTTATGTTAGCAGCTCAATATTTCCATTTTAAAATAAAAAATCCTTTCACTAAACGTTTGCCATCATTAATTTTCTTGATTTTATGTATCTACATTTCCTTAGCGTCAATGGATATAATTTAATCATGAATTATTTATTACCAACCTGCGTTTTAATTTCAAGCTTATCTTTTATGGGATATTCAATTTCGTATTTTACTTCATCACATATGAAAACTGAATTTGAAAGATTTAAGTTAAAAAAATTGGGGCTATTTATAATTATTTTAGAGATCCTTGGAGCCTTTGGATTATTGGCAGGTTTGCTCTTTACACCTGTACTGCTAATATCAGCTGGCGGGCTTGCTTTATTAATGTTGCTTGGTTTAATAACAAGAATTAAATCAAAAGATAGTTTCCTAGTTTCTTCACCAGCTATATTTTATATGATTTTGAATTCGTACATATATTACTTAGGAAGTAATCAATAAAATTCTCAGACTGTTGGAAAAACAGCACGATCACATAAAATAAAATTACAAACCCAAATTCAACACACAATCACATAAGTATGATTAGCAAAACTTTTATTAATTTATTTATGCTGATAATTCTTATGAATCCAGCAATAACCAAATCCCAAATTCTGCAAACAGTTTCAAGTGTGGACTTAAAAAAATACTGTGGGAAATGGTATGAAATAGCATCTTATCCGCAACAGTTTCAGAAAGGTTGTAACTGCACAACAGCGGAATATACTTTGAGCGAAAAAGGATTCGTAATAGTTGAAAACCGATGTAAAAAAGATAGTGTTGACGGACAACAATCCTATATTAAAGGCAAGGCATTTGTTGAAAGTAATTCGGGCAATGCAAAATTAAAAGTGCAATTCTTTTGGCCCTTTAAAGGAAAGTACTGGATTATTGATTTGGCAGCTGATTACAGCTATGCGGTAGTGAGCCATCCAACTAAAAAATATTTATGGATTCTATCAAGAAGTCCAAAAATGAATGATACCCTCTACGAACAGATACAATCGCGGTTAAAAGAAAAAGGATTTGATTTATTAAAATTAAAAACCACTACTCAGATTTGAAAAATTTAAAACCTATTACAGTATTTTGGTTTCGCAGAGATTTGCGATTGCACGACAACCATGGGCTTTATGAAGCATTGAAGAATTCAAATGAAGTGCTCCCAGTTTTTATTTTTGATAAAACTATTTTAAATAAACTATCCGTCAAAAAAGATAAACGGGTTTCTTTTATTCATCAAACAATAAATAAAATAAACGACGAATTGCTAAAAGTTGGTTCATCCCTTATGGTGCTAAATGATGAACCAATTAATGCTTTTAAAACCATCTCCGAATCATTTACGATAAAAGATGTTTTTGCTAATCACGACTACGAACCGTATGCAATTGATAGAGATTTGAAAATTAAAGAATGGCTGAAAGCGAAAAATATTTCCTTTCATACATTTAAGGATCAAGTAATTTTTGAAAAGGGTGAAGTGATGAAACCAGATGGAAATCCATACACCATATTCACGCCTTATTCAAAAATATGGAAACGGAAATTGGCAGAAGAGAAAATTAAACCCTTTGCATCAGAGAATCTATTGTCTAATTTAATTAAAACAAAACCATTTCATTTCCCTGCTCTTCATGAAATTGGATTTGAAAATTCGGAGGATGAATTTTCGCCTATAATAATAGATTCAAATTTGATAAGCAATTACCACCTTACACGAAATCTCCCGGCCGTTAATGGCACAAGTAAATTAAGTATTCATTTACGTTTTGGAACCGTAAGCGTGCGTAAACTTGTCAAAGTGGCTCTTGAATTAAATGAACAATGGCTCAATGAATTAATTTGGAGAGAGTTTTTTATGATGATCCTTTTTCATTTTCCTTATGTGGTAAATAAAAGCTTCAAAAAGAAATATGAGAATATTAAATGGAGGAACAACGAAACAGAATTTAAAAAATGGTGCGATGGAGAAACGGGATATCCTATAGTGGATGCAGGCATGAGAGAGTTGAATCAAACTGGTCTTATGCACAATCGTGTTCGAATGGTTGTTGCTAGTTTTCTTACGAAACACTTATTAATTGACTGGCTTTGGGGGGAAGCATATTTTGCAGAGAAACTTTTGGACTACGAACTTTCATCTAACAACGGAAACTGGCAATGGGCAGCAGGTTGCGGTTGTGATGCAGCACCCTATTTCAGAATTTTCAATCCTTCGGAACAAACAAAAAAATTTGACACTGACATGCTTTACATAAAAAAATGGATTAACAATTTCACAACGGATTATTTGCCGCCAATAGTTGAACATACCTTTGCAAGAAAAAGAGCACTTGAGGTTTTCAAAAAATCATTACTTGAAAACGTTTGATAAATGAAAAATGTATTAATTACCGGAGGAAGTGGCTTTGTAGGAATGCACCTAACTACTTTACTAAAAGCTAATGGCTATGAAGTAAGTTGGTTAACACGAAAAATAAATACCAGCATTGATATACCACAATATTTATGGAATTGGAGAAATAAAAAAATTGAAACAGAAGCAATAGAAAAAGCTAATATTATCGTCCATCTTGCAGGTGCAAATGTAAATGGGCGCCGGTGGAATAAAAAATGGAAAAAAGAAATCTATGACAGTAGGATTAAGTCAACCGATTTTCTTTTTGAAATTATTTCTAAACAACCTAACAAAATAAAAATATTTGTTTCTGCCTCTGCAACCGGTTATTATGACTGTGCAACTTCTGAAAAAATATTTTATGAAACTGATTTTGCTGGCAAAGATTTCTTGGCCACAACCTGTAATGATTGGGAACAAGCAGCAACTAAATTTTCAACTATCGGAATCAGAACCTCAATTATTCGAACTGGTGTTATATTTTCAGAGAACAGCGAAGCATATAAAAAAATTAATTTGCCTATCCGCTTTGGTTTTGGTGCCGCAATAGGTAGCGGCAAGCAATATTTTCCTTGGATACATCTGGATGATTTATGCGGTATTTACCTCAAAGCAATTACTGATAATTCGATGCAAGGAGTTTTTAATGCTGTAGCTCCAAAGTTTATCAATAATGCAGCTTTAACAAAAGCAATGGCAAATCATTTTAACAAGTACATTTGGTTACCTAATATTCCTCCAACTGTTATTAGAATATTATTTGGAGAAATTGCAGAATCACTTTTAAACGGAAACAGAATTTCATCTGAAAAAATAATTAAGTGTGGTTTTCAATTTAAGTATGCTGGTATAGATGATTTGAATCATTGACAGCAAGATTGCATGGATAAATTTTATTAATAAAAACTAAAAATGAAAATATCTAATAAAGAAATACGCTGCTTGAATAATAGGTATAGCGAATGGTTAAATGTTAAAGTTACTTCGCCAGGTATTTGCTTAGAATTGACCAAACAAGTAGCTGATTCAGGAATCAATTTAATTGTCTCTGAAAGAATTTTAGACAACCGTAAATCCATTTTAGGAAAACATATAGTTAACTTTATGCAAGCTAGCGTAGTCGTTCGGACAAAATTTAAACAATGCTTTCAAATGCATGTTAAACTAATTCTCGTCTTTACCTTGCTCAGTTTACAAACTAGCTTTGCCCAAATGAATGGGGTAGTAATTGGTAATGTAAAAGATAAGAACACCGAACAAACAATAATAGGTGCGGTAGTGGTAATTGAACAAACAACAATTGGCACAGTAACAGATATTGAAGGAAACTACAGACTAAAAGTTCCAATAGGCAGTTGTAACTTAAAAGTTTCTTACCTTGGATATCAATCCCAGTTAAAATTCAATATTGTTGTTACAACTGGTAATGCTCAAGTTGTAAACTTTGAACTTGAGCCGATGATCGCAAGTTTAAAAGAAGTTACTATAACTTTTGATAAAGGTAAATCAGCAGTAGCAACAGATTTAATTACGCCTTTGTCAGTTCAGCAACTTACTTCAGAAGAAATTAAAGCAAACCCAGGTGGTAATTTTGACGTTTCAAGAGTTATTCAAACACTGCCAGGTGTTGGCGGAAGTAGTGGCGGTGCGTCAAGAAACGATATTCTTATAAGAGGCGGTGCACCAAATGAAAATGTGTATTATTTAGATGGTATAGAAATACCTGTTTTAAACCATTTTCAAACCCAAGGCAGTTCGGGAGGTGCTCAAGGAATATTGAACGTTTCTTTTATTGAAGATTTAAAATTGTCTTCATCTGCTTTTGATGCAAGGTATGATAATGCTTTGGCTTCAACATTTGTAATTAAGCAGCGTGATGGAAACAGAGAACGGCTTTCCGGAAATGTTCGGGTAAGTTTAACAGAAGCGCTAGCAACATTTGAGGGTCCAATAAAATCTAAAACAACCTTTTTGCTTTCAGTTAGAAAATCATATTTAGATTTACTTTTTAAAGCTATTGATTTACCAATCAGACCAAATTTTTATGACTTTCAATATAAAGTAACTCACAAGTTTAATGATAAAACTACATTGTCGGCAATAGGATTGGGTGCAATTGACAGGTTTAGATTTGCACAAACTAAAAATAGCACTCCTGAAAATATATTCATAACCCGATCCTTACCCTATATCAACCAATGGAATTATACTACTGGATTTATTCTTAAACGAAAAATTGAAAACGGTTTTATGAATTTTATTGCCAGCCGCAATATGTTTGAAAACAGATTGGATAAGTTTGAAGATGAAAATCAAATTGAATCCCAAAGAACTTTCAAACTTAAATCACAGGAAATTGAAAATAAACTCAAGTTTGATTACAATAAGTATGTAAACAATTGGAAAGTAACATTTGGGGTAATGGCTCAGTATGTAAAGTACAATACTGATTTGTATAGTAAAGTTACAAACGAAATTAATGATAGTTTAGGAAATGAAATTATTCCAGCACAGTTTGTAAAATTCAAAAGTGATATTGAATTCTTTAAATACGGCTTATTCGGACAAGTTGCCAAAAACATTTTTAATGAAAAACTGTTGATTTCATTAGGTTTAAGAACCGATATGAATAGTTTTATGAAAGATGGAAACAACCCCTTAAGTACTTTATCACCTCGTCTTTCATTGGCTTTTCATATCAATCCAAAATTAGACTTGACAGGTTCAATTGGAACTTATTATAAAATCCCATCCTATACTACACTTGGCTACAAAGACACTAACGATGATTTGGTAAATAAATCATTGAAATATATTCAATCAACACATTATGTTTTAGGAACACAATTTTTACCAAATGAAGCATTTAGATTTACCGTTGAAGGTTTTTATAAATATTATAATTATTATCCGGTATCAACATCAACAGGAGTTTCATTAGCCAATCAAGGAGCAAGTTTCGGTTCTATTGGTAGCGAAAAAATTAAAAGCACTGGGAAAGGTGAAACTTATGGTTTTGAAATATTTGTTCAACAAAAGTTAGTCAAAAATATTTTTTATGTAGTTAGTTACACTTTTGTTAGAAGCAAATTTTCAGGAGACAACGGTATTTTAATTCCTTCATCTTGGGACAACAAACATTTAATTTCGGCAACACTCGGATATAAGTTTAAAAAAGGTTTGGAAATGGGTTTAAAATATAGATTTACAGGTGGTTCACCTTATACTCCTTATGATATGGCAGTTTCTCAACAAACGTATTTACTTCTTGGTCAAGGCACACTTGACAATTCAAATCTGAATAGTCAAAGACTTATGGCATTTAATCAACTTGATTATAGAGTTGATAAAAAAATAAATTTTAAGAAAACAACGGTTGATATTTATATTGACGTTCAAAATATACTTGGTTTTAAAAATCAAAGTAATCCAGATTATACTTTTAAAAGAACTGCAGATAACAGTGGGTTTCAAACAACAGACGGCAAAGATATTATGCAAGATGGTTCTAATGCTATACCCATAATACTTCCCAATAAAGGATTAAGTATTGTACCAACCTTAGGTTTAATTATAGAATTTTAATAAAAAAACTGCTTGTATTCATCCGAATAGCGCTAACATTCAGGATTTATTATGGTTTCCGATTTCCTAAAAATGATGGAACTTGAAAATGGATTTAATCTACTGCAATGCTTAATCTGAAACAATAAAATAAAAAGGAAATGTTACAATAAAATTTCTCTTGAAATAACCAATTTCTGAATTTCGCTTGTCCCCTCGCCTATTGTACACAATTTAGAATCGCGGTAATATTTCTCCGCTGGAAAATCTTTGGTGTAACCATAGCCACCAAAAATTTGAACTCCTTCAGTTGAAACACGTACAGCAACCTCAGAAGCATAGTATTTTGCAAAGGCCGATTCTTTGGTCATTTTTAATCCGCGGTTTTTCATGTCAGCAGCCTGCATTGTCAATAATTCTGCTGCTTCTATTTCAGTAGCCATATCAGCAAGTTTGAAACCAATCGCTTGAAATTCAGAAATTGGTTTGCCGAACTGATGTCTTTCCTTAGAATATTTAAGTGCTGCTTCGTAAGCTCCTTTTGCAATTCCAATTGATAAAGCTGCAATAGAAATTCGTCCACCATCTAATACTTTCATTGCTTGAATAAATCCATCACCTACTTTTCCCATCACTTGGCTTTTATGAACTCTACAATCACTGAAAATTAATTCGGCAGTTTCACTTGCGCGCATGCCTAACTTATTTTCTTTTTTACCGGAAGTCATTCCTTTTGTTCCCTTTTCAATAATAAAAGAAGTCATTCCATGTGAATCACCCTTTTCCCCTGTTCGGGCAATTATAACAGCTACGTCGCCAGATATTGCATGTGTAATAAAGTTTTTTGAGCCGTTTAGTACAAAATAATCTCCATCAACAATTGCAGTAGTTAACATTCCACCAGAATCAGAACCTGTATTTTGTTCTGTTAAGCCCCAAGCACCAATCCATTCTCCTGTAGCTAGAAGTGGTAAATATTTCTTCTTTTGTTCTTCATTTCCGAATTGTAAAATATGTCCTGTTCCTAGAGAATTATGAGCAGCCATTGATAGTCCAATCGATCCACAGATTTTTGAAAGTTCCGAAATTGCAGTTACGTATTCACAATATCCAAAACCAGAGCCACCATATTCTTGTGGCACGAGCACACCCAACAAGCCAAGTTCACCCAACTTTTTCATTACCTCTATAGGAAATTCCTGCGACTCATCCCATTCCATCATTTTAGGACGAATATTTTCCTCACCGAATTTTCGAATCATTCCGGCAATCATTACTTGATTTTCATTTTCTAAAAAATACATCGTTTTTTTATAGGACTACAAAAATAAGAATTTGAAATGGGAAACAAGAGGTCAATGAAGATTTTGTGTTAATAATTGCCTTTAATAATTGACCAAACTGACTATATTCTGACAAAAGGGATCCAATACGGAACGCGCATTCAAAAAACCTAATTCTACAACAAAAGTAAATGCTGATACCTTAGCGTTTTTTAGCTCTACCAGTTTTGCGGCAGCAGCCGCTGTACCGCCTGTTGCAAGAAGGTCATCATGAATTACCACATTCATTCCCTCACTTATCGCGTCCTCATGCATTTCAATTCTTGCTGTGCCATATTCTAGCGCATAATCGATACCAATAGTTTTCCATGGAAGTTTCCCTGATTTACGAATTGGAATAAATGGAACATTCATTTCTACAGCAAGCATGTAACCAAATAGGAAACCCCTACTTTCAACACCAAGTATGGCATCCACTTTAGTGCCTTTTAGCTTTTCTATAAACGCAGCAATAATTTCTCGACCTAATTTAGGATCTTGCAATAAAGGAGTAATATCCTTGAATAATATTCCTGGCTTAGGAAAATCAGGCACATCACGAATAGCATCACGAATCGACTTCATATGAAATAATTGATAAGGAACAATTTTACACAATAATTATCAAAGACAAAAAAACACCCCACAAGAATTGTTTCGCGAGGTAGAATTAACTTGATTCAAAGTTAACTAAATTGAATTATTAAAAAAATAAATAATATAAAATTTAGATGGAAAGGTAGGGTGATATTTTTAGGTAAAGTTCTGGGGTAACTAATAAACACCCCTTAATTCCTACTACACTTTTAAAAGGACCATGAAGTTTACGGAAATTCAAAATTGCATTGGCCACACTTTTGCTGATGTATGGTAGCTTTATAAAATTAAAATATTGGTCGGTATTAATATTAATTTTCCTTATGTAGGAGGAGTCTACTTTCACGAAACTTTTTATTACCGTAAATTTTTCTGCATCAATTCCAAAAACTTCTGTCAATTGATTAACCGAGTGAAATCCTCCGAGTAATTCTCGATATGCAATAATTCGAGTCGAAAGAATCGGACCAATTCCATTAACAGCAATTAAATCAGCGGTATCTGCAGTATTTAATTCAACAATTTCAGAAGAACTGCGATGAGAAGAGGGTATTGCGCTGGGATGCGTTTTTCTTATTGAAATTTGCTCTTGAACAGGCAAAACAATATAGGGTTCCAATTCCGCAAATCGTTCAGCAGAAATAACGAACATTTTTTTAACGTCGGCTTTATCAAAAAACCGACCTCCTTTCGACTCGTAATTTTTTATCGTCCGCGCTTGCGAAGGGCTGAGTCCTAACCTAACCCAATCGTCAACCGAAAGTCCATTAGGATTAAAATCAAAAAGTTCTTTGGCATGATAAACAGAATGTACGCCGGCCTCTTCAGATACGTTCGGCATATTTAAAGATCCGTCTTTAGCATACCGTTTCCCTATGGTTACAGAATCGGAATTCTTTTTCAATTGAACAGAAGAAATAAACTGATCGAATTCCACAAAATTTTCATTTGGCAATGAAATAAATTTCCCCTGCAAAGAAATAATAACAGCTGCCATTGTAATCAAGAGTAGCAATACTATTGTTCCGTTGCGCTCACTATCGGTAAATGAAAAAAGTTCTCGTAGCTGTGCTTTCATTTTGATCTAATATCCAAAGATGAAATATTATCAGGAAGAAAATGCCCTTAGCCGTTTATAAATGGATAATTAAACAAGAATTAATGTGATTTCTTGCTTCTGCTATAATGCTGAATAAAGTAAATTGGAATTCCTACTGCAACGATGATCAAACCTGCAATTGAGTTTCTGGTATCCATGAAAAGCAAATTCACACAAATTGCAATAGCCACTAAAATATAAAGTGCCGGCAAAATAGGATAACCAAAAGCTTTGTATGGTCTTTCTGTTTGCGGTTCTTTTTTCCTAAGAATAAAAAGTCCGCTGATTGTAATAATATAAAACAACATGGAAGCGAATGTGCAATAAATTACTAAATCATGGTACGTTCCGGAGAAACACAACAAACTCGCCCATATACATTGAATCCACAATGCAAATTCTGGAACAGAAAATTTATTCAGATTTACTGCGCGCTTAAAAAACAACCCGTCTTTTGCCATTGCATAAAACAACCTTGCGCCAGAGAGTATAATTCCATTGTTGCAACCAAAAGTTGAAACCATTATCAACAAAGCCATCATCACCGTAGCAATGTTCCCGAAAATAATCGTTGCTGCTGCGGTGCCTACCCTTCCCATTTCTGCATACTGCATCCCTTTGCCCATTACATCAGTAGCCATTGGATCTCCTTTTAGTTGAAGCAATGCGAGGTATGCAAGATTGGCACTGATGTATAAAACGGTTACAATTAATGTTCCGAGAAACAAACTCTTCGGGATATTTTTTTGTGGTTCTTTTATTTCACCCGCAATAAAAGTCACGTTGTTCCATGCGTCACTTGAAAAAAGGGAATTCATTAAGGTCATTCCAAAAACTGCGAGCAACACTATTCCACTAAGTGGCCGATTTAACCAGGGACCATCTTTTACATCCTGATAGGTCTGATTTGCGTTAAAAGCATCTGTGAAATTTGTTCCGAATACATTTGTTTTCAATCCAACAATTAATCCAAAAACAATCAATCCAAAAAGTGCCAACAATTTTGCAGTCGTAAAGATTTTCTGAACTCCAGCGCCACTTTTCACACCAAGCGTATTGATGAAAGTGAGAAAAACAATTAGCGAAACAGCTAACAGTTGTTGTGCCGTAATGGAAAATGTTCCAACGTTAATCAATACATTTTTGGAAGAAAAAACCGGCATTAACTCAGCTGCATAATTTGCAAAAGCCATCGCAACTGCTGCAATGACACCTGTTTGAATGACAGCGAAAACCGACCAGCCATAAAGGAATGAAGTGAATTTCCCAAACGCACGTTGAATGTAAACGTATTGACCGCCAGCAGCAGGCATCATACCCGCCAATTCACCGTAACTGAGTGCCGCAATCAATGTAATTACACCTGTCAGCATCCAAGCAACAATTAGCCATCCTGCAGAACCTACATCGCGAGCCATATCACTGCTGACCAAAAAAATTCCTGAGCCAATCATTGAACCTGCAACAAGCGATGTTGCATCAGCTAAGCCGAGTGTTCTTTTTAATTCACGTGGTTCTTCCATTTATAGTGACTAGCTATCGAGTAAAACAAGACATTCAACACATATTTTTATTCCTTCTAACCAAGTTTGCTTCTGCTGCGACTGTATCCGAAATAGATAAATAGTCCGACAACCATCCATGCCATCGCGCTGAGCTGTGTAACTTGATCCAATGAAATAATCATACTTGAACAAATAAGAATTCCTGCAATTGGAACAAAAGGAACCAATGGCGCTCTAAAAGGTCGAATTGCCTGCGGATCATTTTTGCGCATGACTAATATTCCAAAACACACAATGACAAAAGCAAGTAATGTTCCAATGCTCGTTAAGTCGCCTGCAACACTTCCCGGAATAAATCCTCCGAAAATTCCCACAAAGCAAAACAACAATAAATTGGATTTGTAAGGGGTGCGAAATTTAGGATGCAAGTGCGAAAATATTTTAGGAAGCAAACCATCGTGCGACATAGAATAGAAAACACGACTCTGCCCCATCAACATGACAAGAATAACGCTTGAAAATCCTGCAAGAATAGCAACTGTAACTGCTGTTGCTAACCATCCGTAACCAGCCATGTAAGTGGAAATTGCATAAGCAACAGAAGCTTCTTTTCCTTTTGTTGGATCATTAAAATCTGCCCAAGGTGTAACGCCAGTCAATACATGTGAAAAAAGTATATATAGAACTGTGCAAACCAAAAGAGATCCAAGAATTCCAATTGGCATATCGCGCTTTGGATTTTTTGCTTCTTGTGCTGCTGTACTCACGGCATCAAAACCAATAAAAGCAAAGAATACTATTCCAGCTCCTTTAAGAATACCGCCCCATCCGTGTTGAAAAAATCCTTCGTGACCGGGAAAATTTTCAGGTATAATATAAGGTGTGTGATTTACGGGGTTAATAAAACTCCAACCTATTACAATAAATACTAAAACAATCGCAACCTTTAAAAACACAATGATTGCATTTACAAAAGCGGATTCCTGTGTTCCACGAATAAGCAAAAGAGATAATGCGAGCAGAATAAATAGAGCTGGGAGATTTACCATTCCATTAACTAAAACGCCATCAACAGTTGCACTTTCAAATGGACCATGACACAAATTATAAGGAATATTTCCTCCGAGTAATTTATTTAAATATTCACTCCATGCAATAGAAACAGTGGCTGCGCCAAGCGCATATTCAAGAATAAGCGCCCAACCAATAATCCATGCAATCAATTCGCCCATTGTTGTATAAGCATAGGTATAGGCAGAACCTGCAATAGGAATCATCGCCGCAAACTCAGCATAACAAAGTCCAGCGAAAGCACAACCAACGGCTGCAACAATAAATGAAATTGTTACCGCATTTCCTGCTGCTTCACCTGAAGCTGCTGCTGTTCTTACAAATAGACCGGCACCAATAATTGCACCAATACCTAATAAAACTAATTGCCAAGAACCTAAGGTTCGTTTCAAACCAGAATCCTTATCAGCAGATTGTGCCAATAATGTTTCTAATGACTTTTTTCTGAAAATACTCATAGCTTATTGTTTAGTTTAAGAAAAATGGATTGGTCAAATATAATCAAGAAAAGAAACAAAAAGTTCTTGCCTGACAAATATTACGATTTGGGTGTTTCTTAAAATATCCTGAATTTCAAACCAAAAACTCTTATTTTTACGATACTATGCTCATGATTACGCTATTCATAATTGGCTATCTCGCAATCATTTTTGAGAGCACCCTAAAAATAAATAAGACGGCATCCGCTTTACTGACTGGCGTTTTGTGCTGGACTATTTATATTTTTTCAAATGAACACGTGGAGGTTAATAATGAGTTACTCATTCACCTCGCAAATTTTTCCGGTGTTTTATTTTTTCTTTTAGGGGCAATGACCATAGTGGAGTTGATTGATGCACACGATGGCTTTGACGTAATTACATCTCGAATTTTAACCTTAAGTAGAAAAAAACTACTACTCATCATAGGTGTTACAGCATTTTTTCTTTCTGCTGTTTTAGATAATCTCACTACTGCAATTGTGATGATGGCAGTTATTCGAAAATTAGTTGACGATACAGAAGACCGAATGCGCTATGCGGGAATGGTAATTATAGCAGCCAATGCGGGTGGTGCTTGGTCGCCAATTGGCGATATAACAACTACTATGCTATGGGTGGGTGGCCAAATAACTTCAGGTAATATTATGCTTAAACTTTTTATTCCTGCGCTGGTTAGTTTATTAATTCCTATGGCTTGGATGAGTTTTAAAATGAAAGGAAATTATTCTCGGCCTAAAGAAATTCAAGATTCAAAAAAAAACCCAACCAGTGCAATCGAACGTAATATTGTTTTTTTTACCGGAACAGGCGTACTTTTATTCGTCCCTGTATTCAAAACACTAACACACCTTCCGCCATTCATGGGAATTTTACTTGGCCTTGCTATTTTATGGACAGTTACAGAGCTAATTCATAAAAAGAAAAATGAAGAAGAGAAAAGTATTTATTCCGTTGCGGGTGCACTGCAACGAGTCGATACACAAAGTGTTTTATTTTTTCTTGGCATATTACTCGCAATAGCAGCATTAGAAAGCAACGGAATACTTGCACAACTCGCTCACAGGCTAGATATCGCTATAGGAAATATTAATCTCATTACGCTGGCTATCGGATTATCGTCTGCAGTAATTGACAATGTTCCGTTGGTAGCGGCAGCACAAGGAATGTACCCATTAAATATTTTCCCAACCGATCATACATTTTGGGAATTTCTTGCGTATTGTGCAGGCACCGGCGGAAGTATTTTAATAATCGGTTCTGCTGCTGGCATTGCCGTAATGGGAATAGAGCGCATTAAATTTATTTGGTACTTGAAAAAAATATCTTTCCCTGCACTACTTGGTTATTTTGCGGGAGCACTGGTATATATCTTGTTTCAATCTATGTTCTAACATACTTTAGAACATTATAAACTTGATTTTAAATAAAATTAAACCCCAAGTTGAGCACTTAAAATTTCCAAACCCTCCTCAAATGAATGTGGATTGTATCCCAATTCCCTTTTTGCCTTTTCAATAATAAACCCTGTTCTCGGGGGCCTTCGTGCAGGTTGTTTAATTGCTTCCGATTTCGATGCAGTAATAACAGACTTATCCAATTTCCAAAAATCAGCTACACGATAAACCATTTCAAGAATACTCATCTGGTCTTTTCCGCTGACATGAAAAATTCCCTTTGCTTTTTTTTCTGCACACAACAAGCAAGCTTCTGCCAAGTCTTCTGCTAATGTTGGTGAACGAAATTGGTCGTCCACAACATTTATTTTTTGTTTTTTTTCTAATGCTTCTTTCGCCCATAGCACAATGTTCGAACGACTCATTCCATCTACTACTCCATAAACTATAATTGTGCGAAGAATAGCCCATTGCACATTCGATTTTTCTACTAATTTTTCTGCATCTAATTTTGTGGTAGCGTAATGACTTAACGGATTTGTAAGATCCTCTTCCTTATAAGGGCCATTTGCTCCATCGAAAACAAAGTCAGTAGAAAGTTGAATAAAAAAACAAGGCTCTATTTTGGATTGGAGATTTTGAATTACATGAAGCATGTTTTCGACCGAAGTAACATTCAATGCTTTTGCTTCCTCCCTATTCGATTCACAAGCATCTACATTAGTCATTGCCGCTGTATTAATTACTATTGCAGGTTTGTGTTTTTCAAACAAAACATCTGCTTCGCTTTTGTTAGTAATGTCAAAGGATTCATAAAAATATCCCACTTTTTCCTTTATGCGATTTTCTCCTTTCGAAGTTGCTATGATATTCCAAGAAGCACCATTTTTATTTCGCATAAGTAAGCCATGAATCAACTTCTGACCAAGAAGACCATTACTGCCTGTAATTAAAATTGTAGTTGACATAGCGTGGGTAAGTGCAATTTTATTCGCTGAATGAATGCAAAAATTATTTAAAAATTAATTTTCCACCACATCAACTTAAGTGAGAAGTGTTTTCAACTTTTGAATTTGCTCAGGAGTTCCAAGTACAAATAATTTCCCGTCTGGAATCAACTGTGTGTCTGGATCAGGATTAATTACAAATTCTCCATTTCCTTTTTTAAATCCAACAATATTGGCCCCCGACTTATTTCTTATTTCCAAATCCCGAATTGTCTTGTTGCGAAGTGGTATAGGAAGATTATCAAATAATATTTCTTCCAAATTAATGTCGGGGCCACCTTGTCCAGTGATGTGGTCGATGAATTCAATCACATCAGGTTTTAAAACTAAAGAAGCCATGTGTGCGCCGCCAATTTTATCAGGCATAATCACATTGTTTGCACCTGCAATTTTTAATTTTTTGTCGGAATTATCATCAGAAGCACGAGAAATAATAATAAGATTGGGATTTAATGTTCGTGCTGAAAGCACAATAAATAGATTGTCCGCGTCGATAGGTAAAGTTGTAATCAACGAACTCGCACGAGCGATGCCTGCCTTTTCTAAAATATCATCTTGCGTTGCATCGCCCTCTAAAACTAATTCAGAATGTTTTTGTTTTAGCGTTGCAATCACCTCTTTTTTCTGTTCTATAACCACAAAACGTCGTCCGTGTTTTTTTAAAACATGCGCAGCTTGTCGTCCATTACGACCGTAACCGCAAATGATAGTGTGACCTGAAAGTTCTTCTATTGCGTTCAAATTTTTTGTTATTCGGTAGTATTCTCTAAACTCACCAGTAAGCACGTAACTCGTTAGCGAGGATATTGCAAAGGCAAATGTACCAAAACCAGTAATAATAAGGAAAATAGTGAAAATTTGCCCCGTCTGTGTTAGGGGATACACCTCTCTAAAGCCAACAGTACCAATAGTATTTATGGTCATATAAAGTGCATCCAGGAAACTAAAACGGGGATCAATAAGCATGTATCCAATTGTGCCAATCAAAACGACAATTAGTAATAAGGCGCCAGCAAAATAGAGCTTACGGAAGTAATGAAATGAGGACATGAAAACGAATTAGAAATGAGTTACGAGGTGTTGTTAATTTTTACGAATATACGAATTAGAAAAAGAGCGTGGAAAAAATCATGAATTTATTAGCTGATAACAATATGCGTTGAGAAGAAAATAAAAAATTTAATATGCAATAAATAAGTTTTCCCCTACAAACCGTTCTTCGTAATTAACCCTATTTTTGTAGTGATGGAGCAGGCCGATAGAAACCAAGCTATTCTAAGCAAATACATACCTGTTCCTGCTGTTCCTTTAATCTCGGAATGGATTCTGCTTTTAAATTTCAAACTCAAAATAAAAAAAAGTAGGCAAACGAAAAATGGAGATTACCGCCCCCCCAGAAAAGGATTAAACCATCAAATCACAATCAACCAAAATTTAAATAAATATGCATTTTTGTTAACGCTAGTGCATGAAATAGCACATTTGATTACCTATGTAAACCATGGATGGAATGTAAAAGGACATGGGCCAGAATGGAAAAATTGTTTTAAGAAACAAATAACTCCTTTTATGCGTGACGAAGTTTTCCCTACTGATCTGCAACTTGCAATTAAATCATATATGAAAAACCCGGCTGCCAGTCATTGCAATAATGACGACTTAATGCGCGCACTTAAAAAATACGACGCTCCAAGCAATCTCGTCTTTTTAGAAACCTTATTAATTGGAACCGAATTTATGCACAGCAAGCGACATTTCTTTAAAGGTGATAAAGTTAGTAAGCGCTATAAATGCATAGAGAAAAATACACTAAATACTTATTTATTCTCCGGTCTAGCGGAAGTGGATATTGTTTAATTGACCAATAAAGTCTAGCCAAATAGACAAAGTCTAAAACAATTATTGAAAAAAACCGAACAATTACATGTTCGGTTTTTTACTACAACTTAATTTCGTCATCATTTTTATTCAGAAAATGATACTCCAAAAATTGATAGGAAGGAAAAGCTTTTACTTTAATTGCGCTCTTATATTTTCGTTTCCACTTTGACAATTGAGAAGAGAAAAACTTTCCTTTGGTAAGGAATGCCTCAATGTATGGATGAACACAAATGGTTACCGATTGCTCGCCTTGGTCTTTTAAAAGATAACGCAAATTATTTTCAATATTATCAATAAGTAAAACACTTGCTTGAATTTCTCCAGTGCCGTTGCATGTTGGACACTTCTCTTGTGTATCAACAGCCGTTTCCGGACGAACACGCTCACGCGTAATTTGGATAAGCCCGAATTTACTTGGAGGAAGAATAGTGTGTTTCGCACGATCAAGTTTCATCTCATCGCGTAACTTATTAAAAAGCAAACGACGATTATTAGGAGCATGCAAGTCGATAAAATCTACTACAATAATTCCTCCCATATCTCGAAGACGCAATTGACGCGCAACTTCTACAGCAGCTTCAATATTTACGTCCAGTGCATTTGTTTCTTGATCGTTAGAAGATTTGGATCGGTTACCACTATTGACATCAATCACATGTAGCGCTTCGGTATGCTCCACAATAAGATAGGCGCCACTTTTCATTGTTACCGTTTTACCAAACAAAGCTTTTATTTGTCGGTCAACACCAAATGTTTCAAAAATTGGTTGCGGTCCTTTGTGAAACTTTAGAATTTTTTCTTTGTCGGGCGCAATGGTCTGCAAATATTCTTTTGTCTCGTCAAACATTCTTCCATCATTAATATGAATGGCTTCGAATGATGCGTTGAGTAAATCGCGAAGTATGGCGGAGGTGCGATTAATTTCTCCTAGTACGCGTGCGGGTGGCTTTGCTTTGGTGAGTTCTTGAAAACATAAATTCCATTTACCTACTAGATCATTCATATCTGCATCGAGTTCGGCTACGCCTTTACCCTCTGCAACAGTTCTAATAATCACTCCGAAATTTTTCGGTTTGATTGAATTGATGAGCCGTTTTAAGCGTTCTCGCTCTTCTTGACTACGAATTTTCTGTGATACAGAAACTTTTTCTGCAAATGGAATGAGGACAATGTATCTTCCGGCGATTGAAATTTCAGAAGTGATGCGAGGTCCTTTTGTGGAGATCGGCTCTTTGGCAATCTGAATTAATATTTGCTGATCAGATTGTACAACTTCAGTGATTTTCCCTTCTTTTCGAATATCGGGTTCCATTTTAAAATAAGCAAGAGCTGAATTTTTTTGCTTTTGCGAAAGCGTCATCCTTACAAATTTATTGAATGATTGCGCTTGGGCTCCTAAATCAAAATAATGAAGAAATGCGTCCTTTTCATAGCCCACGTCGACGAAAGCGGCATTTAGCCCCGGCATCACTTTGCGCACTTTTCCCAAGTAGATATCGCCTACTGCGAACTGGGAATTGGTTTTCTCTCTATTGAGTTCTACCAATCTCTTATCGTTCATCAGGGCAATCACCACCTCGGAGCCTGAAGCATCGATGATGAGTTCTTTTGACACGGTTAAAATTTATAAAATGTATGATAGCACAAAAAATCTAAACGCAATAATGCATTATGACCCAGTGCTTGAGAATTAGAAAAAAATAAACCTTAGCAAAGGAATTAAAACTCCTTTGCTAAATCTTATTTCTTCTTGTGGCGGTTCTTCCGAAGACGTTTTTTCCGCTTGTGTGTTGCCATCTTATGGCGTTTACGTTTTTTGCCGCTTGGCATAGTTGTAATTCTTTTTGGTTAATACTATTTTTTCTGCGGTCCTATTGACTAGGCAGTTTTATGCGAAGTTTGCGAATGGCATTCTCCACATCATTTTTCGCGAGCGGATCGTTTTCTATCCGCACATATTTTTCAAGATTGGAAATCGCATTGAGCGTATCTCCCATTTGTTCGTACAACTGCGCTATATTCAAATGCAGTCCATAGTAATCGGGACGCAGGCGAAGAGCAGTAACATAACGAGCAATCGCTTTTTCTGGTGCATTTCTACGAACAGAGAATTCGGCGAGCGCAAGATGTGCGTTTACATTTGTTGAATCGGCAGAAACAACTTCAAGGAGCATTGTAATCCCTTTCATTGGGTCATTTGTTCCTTGAACAATGCAAATTCCGAGTCCAACTTTAGCATCGAGATTTTTAGGTTCGAGTTCAATTGCTTTCTTGAAACAACGCATTGCTGCTTCATGAAGTGCCGGAATATTCCCCTCATCTTTTTGGAAGCCTGTCGATGAACTATAACGTTCACCTGCCTGCTGCCAATCTGATCCGGAGCCATTATTTTTGGCTGCTTTTTGCTCTGATAAAAATGCGGCGTAAACATATTCCTCACTTTTTCCAAGGAAACGAATTAACGAATCATACATCTGAACCCTTTTCACATCATCACGATTCGTATTTATTGTGCCTATAAATGCATTCACTAAAACAAGCATCTCATTTTTCATTCCTTTACGAATGAAATTGATTTGCTCATCGAGTGAATGACCTTCAACTACCTCTTGAGAGGTAACCTTTGGCACATTTTCAACTGTCGATTGTGTACTTACAAAACGTAAAAGAACGATACATATAATTGCAGTGCCGATTACTATCCATTGTAATGAGGACAATTTCCGCATTGCTATTATTTTAAAAATCAGGAAACTTTAATATTTTTCTTCACCCTATCAACAAATGTTTTTGCGGGTTTGAAAGCCGGAATATTGTGTGCTGGTATAATAACAGTTGTATTTTTAGAAATATTGCGGCCTGTTTTTTCAGCTCTGCGTTTCACAACAAAACTTCCAAATCCACGCAGGTAAACATTATCACCTTTACCCAGTGAATTCTTAATCACTTTCATAAAGATTTCAACAGTAGCCTGCACTGCTATTTTCTCGACACCTGTTTTTTCAGCTATTTCGTTTACTACTTCAGCTTTTGTCATATACTATAAGGTATTTACTTTCAAATGTTTAAATCTTTCAAATTCAATTATGCTGCAAAATTACCCTTTTTTGTGGTTCACCAAAATTTCCAAGTACTTTTATAGATATAACAATTAGAATTTCAATGGATTTCACCGATATTTTGCTTTCCTGGTACCTAAAAAACAAGCGTGATTTACCTTGGCGAAACACCCGAAACCCTTATAAAATATGGCTTTCTGAGGTTATTTTACAACAAACAAGAGTGCAACAAGGCCTTCCCTATTATAATTCGTTCATTAAAAAGTATTCAAGTATAAAAAAATTGGCTTTAGCATCAGAAGACGACGTTTTGAAGCTTTGGCAGGGATTGGGCTATTATTCACGTGGTAGAAATTTACACTTCACCGCAAAACAAATTACGTCACTTTATAAAGGCGTATTTCCAAAAACATTTCTCGAATTAAAGAAATTGAAGGGTGTTGGAGATTACACAGCTGCTGCTATTGCTTCGTTTTGTTTTAATGAGGTGCAACCTGTGGTAGATGGAAATGTATATCGCGTACTTGCACGCATCTTCGGAATTGAAACACCAATAGATACCTCGCAAGGGAAAAAAGAATTTCGTGAATTAGCTACTGCATTAATTTCGCAACAACACCCTGGCGAATTCAACCAAGCAATCATGGAGTTTGGGGCGATCCAATGTATGCCTAAAAACCCATCATGCGAAACATGTCCATTTGCTCAATACTGTATAGCAAGAAATAAAAAATTAATCACACAGCTTCCAATTAAATCTAAAAAAATAAAAATAAAAAATCGATACTTTTATTATTTAGTCATTAAAAATAACGAAACCGTTTACCTCAAAAAACGAATTGAGAAAGATATTTGGAGAAATTTATTTGACTTCCCCCTAATTGAAACAAAGAAAAAAATAACCGAAGCCAAACTGGTACAAACAAAAGAATGGAAATCGATTTTTAATAATTCAAAATTTACGATCAGTGATTTTTCACAGGAAGTAAAGTGTGTATTAAGTCATCAAAAAATATATGCCCGCTTTGCCACAATTGAAACAAACAAAAAGCTGAAAGCATCAAAAAATTGGACACTAACAAAAACGGAGAATTTAAAGAAAATGGCGGTTCCAGTTTTAATTGCTAAGTATATTAAGGAAATGGGCAAGAATTAAATCATGTTGTTAATAATTTCAAATTTTTTATTATTTACTACGACCTCATTTAATTTTACTATTCTCTCTTTTATTATCTTTGTGAATAAGAAAAATAGTTTTTGATTAAAACCTAAAAAATAAAAAATGCCAGGAGTAAACAAAGTGATTTTAATTGGGAATTTGGGTAAAGACCCAGAAGTAAGATACCTCGAAGGTGGAATTGCCGTTGCTAATTTTCCTATTGCAACAACTGAAAACTTTAAAGATAAAAACGGAAATAAAAATGAACAAACGGAATGGCACCAAGTTGTGCTGTGGCGACGTTTAGCAGAAGTAGCTGAAAAATATTTACGAAAAGGACAAATGATTTACCTGGAAGGAAAAATCAGAAGTAGATCCTGGGACGACAAAGACGGAAACAAACGATTCACGACAGAAATTTTCGGTGATGTACTGACGATTCTTTCCAGAAAAGATGAAACGGCAAATCAATCTTCCCGTCCAGCCAACACCAATGGGCAACAAAATCAAAATAATTCAGCAACACCCGACACGCAAAATCCCCAGCAGAGTGGTCTCATTGACCCCTCATCAAATGCTAATTCACCAGACGATTTGCCCTTTTAATTTATGATGACTCCTAAAAAGGTGTTCTTTCTCGCAATATTAATGGCTGCATTAATTTCATGCGACGACGAGGACAATTTAGGAATCCCAAAACCTCGAGGGTATTTCCGTATAGCCATGCCAGCGAAAAATTATGTTTTATTCCAAGAGAAGTGTCCGTTTTCTTTTGAAATACCAAATTATGCTAAAATGTATCTCAGCGCAGCTCCTAATGCTGAACCTTATTGGAGAGATTTAAGCTTTGGAAAGTTCAACGCTACACTTTATATCAGCTATAAAGAAATTACAAACGATACTATTTTAGGAAAATTAATTAATGAAAGCTGGAAACTAACTGAGGCACACACGCAAATGGCAAATGGAATGCGGGACTCCTCAATTCTTCGAGAAACAGATAAGGTATTTGGCTCCGTACAGCTATTAACAGGAAATGCGGCAACACCGGTTCAATTTTATCTTACCGATAGCACCAAGCATTTTATACGCGCTTCCCTTTATTTTTATGCCCAACCCAATAAAGATTCCATTCAACCTGTGCTTGAATATATCAAAAAAGATATTTTTCGAATCGTTGAAACATTGAAATGGAACAACGCTAAAGGACCAAAAATTGAATTTCAAAAGAAAGAATTCGTAAAGCCAAAGAATGGTCTTACAAAGAAAAATAAAATTTAAATTAAAGTTTTTCTTGTTGTTCTTTGCAACAAACCAAATTGAATTCCAAATAATAGCAATGCCAATATCAAATGGATTGGTTGAGAAAAAGCTGGAATAGAGAAGGTGTGAATAAAAACACCCAGAGCATACTCCAATAAAATCACTAACAATATTCCATAAACCAAAATTTTTGTGGTGCTATCATTAACAATACGCTTGAGTTTAAAAAATAAATACCCATTCAAAAAAACTACTGCCATCGCGGTAAGCTGGTGCACTAAATAAATACGGTTTAATTTCGAGATCCAGGTTTCTCGCATCAGCCCCCCCGAATCCAAATTGATTACATCTATTTGCTGACGTACTTGCGTTCCAAAAACAATTTGAAGAATCGTCAAGAGCAAAGCCGCAGTCAATAAAAAATGAATGTTTTTACCCACACTACTTTTGACTAACTTGTTAGCAAGTACGCTTACTCGGGTATGCGAAAAAATGACCACTCCTAATAATGCAAGTGAACTCAGCATGTGAAAAGTAATTTTCTGTGGCGCAAGATTAGTATGGACTACAACTGCACCCAGCCATATTACAAAAGCCATTACACACATGCCTGCAACTAATACAAAAAAAGTAATCCTGTCGTTTTTAAATCGCAACAAAGCAACTAACAAAAGTGCTAGCAAAGCAAAAGCATTCACTGCGCCAATTAACCGATTCACATATTCAACCCATGTTTGCATAACAAAAAATTTCGCGTAATTATGCACTGGGTATTTTTCCCAATTGGAATAATCAAACTTTTTTGCTGAGGTAAAATCTACTTTAGAAAGCCACAAAGTATCTTTAACAATAATCATCATACTTTTTTTGTATTCATGACTTTCCTGAAATTCAATTTGAGACGGATTAGTAGGTGGAATATAATATCCGAAACATTTCGGCCAGTCAGGACAACCCATTCCTGAACCAGTAGCACGCACAATACTTCCAGCAATAATGACTAAATAAAGTAAGACAAGTGTGACTGATGCTACTTTAAGAAACTTGAGGTCGTAACGAGTGCTTTCCATCAAAACAAAGGTATTGGGTATTTTGCGACGCACATTGATTATGCCAATAAATAGTTGTAAAAAAAAATTAAATACTTTCTAAAAACCAAATGCAGCTATTCTTTACTTTCGATATCTTGCAATAAACTATCTGTACGCAGTAACTCTTTTTTAATAAACTCTATACTTTTTAATTTTTCAGCTTGTGCACAAACCGAATAAATTAAAATATTGACTTGTTCCTGCTCTATAGCTAGGTCACTTATCAATTCATCAAGATTGTTTTTTTCTATTTTATCATAATAATCTTGAACTGAATCTCTACCTACTTCTGAAATTGATTTGGAAAGAAAAAAATCTTTGTTTTCAACAATCGTCTTCTTGCAGGCGTTGTAGGCATCATTTTGCTCTAGCGTAGTTTTCGGTGTGCAAGAGAAAATAAAAAAAGTCAGCGAAGCAAAAAAAAGGTTTTTCATAAAATAATTATACACAGCGTTTACCAGAGTACACGTTTCACTATTCTACCTGTCTTTGTTTCTATGACAATTAAATAAACTCCTCGGCGCGGAAGATTCAGTGTGCCTGAAAATTGAGCAGCTGAAATTACAGGTACTACTTCTTTTCCAAAAAGATCATACACACGAAGATTTATTAATTCCGTTTTTTCCAATCCAGACAATGTAAGTCGGCCATCTAAACTTGGATTAGGATAAATAGTGAAATTTAAATTTTCAGCATATTGATCGGCGCTTGTAATTGTATTCTGCATGTCAACAGCGGCAATTAACATGGGAGTATGGTCGGCGCCGTTAAACATTCCCTGAAAAGCGGTAATGTCGGGAGAAGAAAATGAAAACATTTCTGAAAGCCATTGGCGTGGAACAGATGAGTAATAAACTTTTGTGGAGATGTTCAGTGGCCCACCATATCCATTTATAAAAATATGATAATGGACAACATCCGCCCCTGTTCCCTCTGTGGGTCCTGAAAAATTAAAATCAGAATCATTCCCTATCCCAACAATTTTAGTGGTGTCATAAGAAGGATGTGCCATTGAAAATCCTGTTGGGCAAAGTCGATTATCCTTTAAAGAATAAACAGCACGCTCCAAAACTGTTGTCGGATTATTATTTACATCGGCATTGACCATTTCATAAATTTGAACATCATTATTGGTGTAACAAACATCATGATGTGGCTCAAAGCCAGGGTCACGACCAACGATATCTCCCATTGCGTCCAACAATCCTGATTTATAAATCGTATCCCCAATATTATTGGTTAACACAAATTGTATCCAAGCAATTCGCGATGGAAATCCTGAAGGGAATTTATGGCCCGCTTTGTTTCGTAAATCAACATCATAATAAACGGTATCGTTTGAACGACCAGTTTGAATGACCTGCATTGCAAGTGTGCTATCGCGTAGGTAACGGATAGTACGAGCTATGGTAGTATCAAAATTATAGGGTTCACACGTTGCACCAATGGCAGTCATATTATTGCTCATTAGTTTTAACATAAAAGCATTTCCCCCCACAAGCACATGTTGACCAAAAGGACTACGAGCAGGAACGAATGGGTAATCTGTTGCAAGTTTAATGGAGTCATTTATTCGTGGAAGGTGACAGTGTTGACAAGAAACTCCATTGGTACTATAAGACGAGTTTTTCCATTCATGAAATGTTGCCTGTTCAACAAATGAACCACCAATAGGAACGCTTGCAAAATCTACCGGCTGCGTGATGAGCGTGTGACAACTTGCGCAAAATTCAGACTGAGAAACATGGGCACTGTATTCAGGAGTGAACTCAACAAAAAATTGCATGGGTGCCGAATAGGGATTTACAACAGGGCCGTAAATTATTTTTTGAGTATAAAATAAATTTCCAGAAAAAACAGATCCTTGGAGCGTATCTTTTTGTTGGTGACAAGCGCTACAATTTACCCCATCTAAACCAAAAGTATCGGTCGCAAGCGATGCCATGGAATAATTAGGTTGATTAAACATATGTGCAGTAGCATTTCCGAGCGGGGCGTGACAAGCAGTACAATTATCTTCAATGGCAATTTGCAAGCTTGGGTTCGCTAAAATTTCATGGCTCACTTTGGCTCGCCAGAATGGATCTTTGGCAGAGTTGGCCATCATGGTACCTGCCCAACCGTCCATAAAATTTACATCGGTGCCACCTGCAGTTATTAATGAAACCTGATTAGGATCGTGACCGTGGCAGCCACCACAACGACCGCCGGTTGCAAAAAAAGTATTTGTATCGTAAGGTTGTGATTGCATCATGTCATGCAAGCGAGTTAGCTCCTCAGGAGTGTGAAAAGCCAAGGCCTGTGTTTTGTTGCCGATCACACTCACCATACTCATTACGACAATAATCGTAATTACAGCAACTAACCCAGTTTTAATACGGACAAAGTAATTTTTTATCATTTTACTAAATAACCAATGACTAAAAGTACCTAAAAAACAGATTTTAGGCACCAAAAATATTGAGATTCAACATATTTTTAGTAATATCGTTTCTTTAAATCTAAACTATTTATGAAACTAAATTTACAAAGTAAAATTCTAATTGTCGTTTCTACAATACTTTATGTTGTGATGCCTGCACAAGTTCCACAAATTCCATTTATTAATCAAACAACGCTTCTTACCACTCCAACTTTTCATAGTGGCAATGCTGTTGGTGTTTGTGATATGAATAATGATGGAAAGGATGATATTATTCGTGCTGCACAAAATGCAACGATGTATATTGAATATCAAAACGCTCCAAACGCTCCTTTTTCAGAAGCAAGTTTTACCAACACTTTTGGCAGCCCATGGGGAATGTGCACAGGCGATTTTGACAATAATGGATTCAATGATGTAATGTGGGGAAGTGGCAGCACTTGTAGAGTACTTTCCGCCGATGCAACAGGTTCAAGTTACCACACTACAAATGTTACAGCACTTACAGGTGATGGAAATGTGTTTACACAAGGATGTAATTTTATAGATATTGATAACGATGGAATGCTTGACCTGTTCCTGTGCCACGATGTTGGATTGTCAAAAATATACAAAGGGAACGGCATGGATAGTGGTTGGGTTATGGCACAGGGCTTAATGCCTCTTGCATCAGTACCAACATCTGACAACAGTGGAAATTACGCTTCTCTTTGGACCGACATAAACAACGACGGATACATTGATTTAATGATTACACATTGCCGACAAGGAATTACTTCTGCTACCGATCCACGTCGTATAGATCAGGTTTTTCTAAACAATGGAAATGGTACATACACACAAGATGTTACCAATACCACAAACCTACGAGATGGCGAACAAGGTTGGAGCACTGCTTGGGGCGATGTAGATAACGATGGTGACATGGACGCGTTTGTGCTCAACCAAACAGTAAATGCAAAACTGATGATAAATGACGGTTCAGGTGTTTTTTCCGATTCTATGGCTGGAAGCGGAATTACAAATCCTACAACTTGGTTTGGTGAGAATGCAACGTTTCACGATTTTGATAATGATGGATTTCAAGACTTAATGTTATCAGGCGACAAGCATTATTTATATAAAGGAAATGGCAATGCAACGTTTACACTTGTTGCTCCAAATGCATTCCCATATAATGCACACCAAATTCGTGGACACGCCGTTGGAGACTTAAACGCCGATGGATTCCTTGATGTATTTGCAACTTATTGCAGTTTGTACAACAGCCCGTCCTCATCAAGAAACGATCAAGTGTGGATGAATGATTGTCCAAACAATGGAAATACAAACCATTGGATTAAATTTTATTTAACTGGGGGTGCAAGTCCTGGAATGAGTAATAAAAATGGGATTGGTGCAATTGTAAAAATTTACGGGCCATGGGGTGTTCAAATTCGTGATGTCCGATCGGGCGAAGGTTATGGTTTAGAAAATTCTTTTGTGCTACACTTTGGACTTGGTGCCGCTACACAAGTTGACAGCGCAATTGTAATGTGGCCTTCTGGAATTGTTGACCATACCTTAAGTTTGGTTGTAGATCAAACTATAAATTTAAATGAAGGTGGTTCCCCGCTTTCAACACATGCATCTTTAAATAGCAAAGATATTACGTTAAATATTTTCCCAAATCCAGTAAACGATCAAGCAACGATTCGATTGGATCACTTCCAACAATTTGGATTGAATAATCTTACAGTAAATGTATTTGACATTAATGGAAAATTAGTTTACACAGAAACAAGCCTGCAGCGCAGCATAATAACTTTAGGAACATCTGTGTTTGCAAAAGGATTGTATTTTGTAGAAGTTAGGGATAAATCAAAACGTCTTGCAGCACAAAAAATGCTCGTACAATAAAGTCTTAACCCAATAAGATGTTATTAAAATGGGTTTAAAATATCCCGCCCCTACGGGGCTTTGAAACAATTTAAATTGGTTTTTCTACCAAGATTTCATCCCTACGGGACTTAAATATGGTCTTTATTAAGCATAGACCCAGAGGGACTATATCTTGGTAGAAAATAACATCCACCATGTATTAGAATCCCCGTAGGGGCGACATCTGGATTTTGTTCTTAGTTTTTTATTCGGTATAAATTCTAATAATTCAGATTAAACGAAAATAAAAATTTCTACTTTTTCTTACGCAAGTATTTCCCTTTCGTATGGTAATATTTCTTGGATTGAATTCTGTTCTTGACAGCGTTTTTGTTTGCATTTATTGGCATACGAACATGGCCTTTATGAAATTTCCCTTTGTAATCGGTGTACGGTTTTACAATAACCGCCTTCTTAGCTTTTGTTGAATCGGTAGATTCTGAATTGTCACCACATGAAACAATTAGAAAACACAAAAAAATAATTGCTAAAATATTTTTTTTACGATTCGTAAATAAAGAAAATACTACCATTTTAATTGATAGAATAAAGAAACTGAATTTCTATTGCACAATAATAAGTGTCCCGTTCATTCCGCTGTGAATGGTGCAATAATAAAATAAGTTAGCAGGCGCATCCATAGGAACTTTGAAAGTTATGGTTCCATTTGAAGCATCATTATTGGTAACTCCAGTGACTAAGGCTGGGCCAAATTGTGTAGCACAAATTCTAAAAGGATGGTTTGGCGCATTTACAACAAAAGTATATGTAAGTCCTCTTGAAAGATATAATACAGGATCGGAATTATCAGCCCCCATATAATCGGCAGTATTTCCAATAATATAATCAGAGCCATTTCCAGTAACGTTAAAAGAAGCTGCGATAATTCCAGCTGGTCCAGTTGCGCCGGTTACACCCGTTGCGCCTGTTGCACCATTTATTCCATTGGTTCCCGCTGCGCCAGTAGCACCCGTTACGCCGTTTATTCCATTGGTGCCCGCTGCACCAGTAGCACCTGTTACTCCGTTTATTCCATTGGTTCCCGCTGCACCAGTAGCACCGGTTGCACCGTTTATTCCATTAGTTCCCGCTGCACCAGTAGCACCTGTTACTCCGTTTAGTCCATTGGTTCCCGCTGCACCAGTAGCACCCGTTGCGCCATTTATTCCATTGGTTCCCGCTGGGCCGGTTGCACCTGTTACACCATTTATTCCATTAGTTCCGTTAGTTCCATTTAATCCATTTGTTCCATTTAATCCTGCTGCGCCGGTTGCACCTATTGGCCCTTGCGGACCTGTATTTCCATTGACAGCAAATAAGGCATACGGTACACTCAGCAATTCCTTTGTACCTGTTATGGTATAATTATTTCCTCCAGTAGGATCCGTTTCCGATTTTATAAAATAAGGACCGGTAGCCCAATTGATAGTAGAAAAATTTCCAAGAACAATAACACCATTACCAATTTCCAAACTTGCTAATCCATTTGCATTAGTTGTTGGTGTTTGCGTTTCAACATAAACGGGAGTGCCGTTCGCTGAACCTTGCAAAATGGAAATTTGCATTCCAACCATAGTAGAGGTAATGAGCACAGTACTGCTATTACGAATGACAGACTGGTAAGTCATTTTTTGAGGCGCCTGTGCAAATGATGTGTTGATAAGCAAATGTGATAATGCGATGATTAACACAAGTCTTGTTTTTGCGATTGTCTTTTTCATTTTTTTTATTTTTTTGTGCCTATTACATTTTTTAATTGTTATCTACTAATCAGCAAATTATCACATTTGCTTATCATCTCATCAATTAGTTTTTAATGATTTTAAATATTTTTAAATTTTTGTTGCCTGAATATACTTTCAAAAAATAAACAGCAGGGGGCAAATTATTCATAGCTATATTTTTTTCGTAATCTTCTATTTTATTATTCTCAATAACTTGAGCAGCTTCATTCAAAAGCTCATAGCGCAGACCACTAAGATCAAGGTTTTCTATTTTCAATTTCACATAATCTGCAGAAGGGTTTGGAAACAATTCAATTTGAAAATTAATTTGATTAGTTAAATCAATTGCGGTTACCACCGATATTTCATAGGGCTGCTGTACGCCTTCTGCTTCCGTACCTGTTGAGCCGGTGTTGGTAACGTACACAACTTGTCCAATAGAAAATGCAACTGAGCCTCCACTACCCGTAGCGTCTCCACCAGAAGTCGTTGGTGCTTCTTGTGCAACAACAAAAGTGGTAAAAGAAAAAAATAAAATAAACAAGACAAGAGTGTTTTTTTTCATGTTGATTATTTTAATATTGGTTAAATTATTAATCTGTAATCTTATCATATTTAGCGCCTCTCGTTTTTCGCTTCGCTTTTTTCTTTTTAACCTTCGGCACTTCTGTTACTACTTGATTGGTTCGGACAGCCGGTTTTAATTCAACAAGTGGCACGACCATTCCCAAAGCGTCAACCTCTACAACTTCATATCCTAACTTAGAAAGCGCCGCTCCAATTTTAGTTTTATCACCAACTACTGAAATAACCATATGGTCGGCATCCAACCATTTTTTTGCAAGCATATCGATTTCCTCTTTTGTAATATTCATCAACACTTTATTTTGCTGTTCGATATAATTATCAGGAAGTTTATACTCCAATATATTTTTAAGGAAGCCGAGTTTCGCAAAAGGATTTTCGTAATCCAAGGCTTCTCCTTGCGAAATTGCTTTCTTGGTATACGCTAGTTCTTCCGGTTTAATGCCATTCGTGGCGTACTCTTTTATCGCTTTCACAAATTCCACAACACTGCTGTCGGTTGCATTCCAGCGCACTCCTGCAGACGCAGTGAAAGTTCCTGTATAGTTGGAACCTGAAAAATTAGAACGGGCACCATAAGTCCATCCCTTTTCCTCACGCAATTTCAAATTGATATGTGAATTGAAATTTCCTCCCAACTCATAATTCATTAATCCAGCTTTGTAAAATTCTCCCGTTGCATCGTATTGCATTCCCAATCGTCCAATTCTAATTTCAGATTGTGCCGATTCTGGTTTGTTATAAAGAAATATTTTTGTTGGCTCAGTTGACTTATTTTTATCGGAGAGTGCGTCTGCTTTCAAAACCACAGGAACGGATTTCCAATTGTTTTTCCAAGCTGCGAGCTTAGGTTCAAAAAGCGATTGCGGTAAATCGGTCACCGTAGTCACTTTAGCAATACTTGGATCAAACATTTTTCCCCAATAGCTTTTCACATTTTCTAAACTCAAGCGCGAAATTGTTGACGCTGTTCCTATTTGAGGCAATGACATGATATTGGCTGCGCCATAAACCTGCTGTGCATAAATAAAACTAGCCATTTGTCGAGCAGAAGTTGACATACTTGCAATTTCTTCAAGCTGTTGTTTTTTCATCAAGTCAAATTCTGTTGGATCCCATTTGGGATTAAATAATTTTTCATTTACTAATAATAGTGTGGAATCTAAATTTCTTGTAAATGATCTAATAAAAACATTGATGTCCGTTTCGTTTGCCGAAATACTCACTTCACTTCCTAACAATTCTAATTTCTTTTCAATAGCTGCGGCGGCATTATTTTTTGTTGACTGGTCCAACATTTTGACTACCAAATTTGCAATACCCGCTTGTGCTGTATCCTCTTGTCGATGACCAGCAGAAATCGTCAACATCAAATAAGTTTGAGGAATTTCTAATGTCTGTGTTCCAATTAATTGAAGACCGTTTGGATACGTACTTTTCCATAAGTTTGGAACATTAATAATAGGCGTTGCCCCTTGTATTGGCTTTTTACTACGATCTAAATTATCATTAGGACGATTGTAAACAAGACTTTTATATTCTGCGCTTTCTTCACTACCGGCATCATAAATTGGAATGGTAAAATCGTCAGGACGAGCTTTTAATTTAGGATTTGCCTTCGGATAAACCGTTAGCACAACAGCTGGTTTGTTTTTTATATATTTAAAATAAACCCGCATCACATCTTCCTTCGTAATATTTTGGTATCTATCTAAATCTTTCTGAATCAAATTTGCATTCCCATAAAATGTTTGATACACCGCCAGCGAACTCGACTTTTGTGCAACGGTTGTCAAACTATTAAGCTGAGATGACTCCATGGAAAGCTTAAATCGTTTCAAGTCATCGTCGCTAACACCACGTTTTTCAAATTCCGATAGGGCAACATTGACCAAGCTATCTGCCTCATGAGGTGAATGGTCAGGGAAAGTTTTAATATTAATAGTAACCTCACCATCAAGTTCTGAAGTTGGATTATACATTGAGGCACTTTGAGCAACTTTTGACTCAATAAATACTTTATAAAAAACAGAACCTTTTCCGTTGGAAATAATATCGCACAGTGCGTCTAATGGCGCTTCGTCAGCAGTAAACGAGGAAACCCCTGGACGAACAATAGTCAACTGAGGAAAACGAATATTGTCGCCATAAGAAATACAACGATCTTTTGCTAAAGTAGCCGGCATCTGAGGCATTGGACTTACTTCTGGACCGCGCTTAAAACTTCCAAAATATTTTTCAACCAATAAAACAACCTCAGTAGTTTTTACATCACCAATGATTAAAAGCGTTGCGTTATTGGGACCGTACCAACGCAGAAAAAAATTCCTCAAATCCGTTACATCAGCGGCGTCCAAATCTGCTAAATACCCAATTGTTGACCAAGAATAAGGATGTCCTTTTGGATACATCGCTTGTCCAATTTTTTCTCTTACTAAACCATATGGCGCGTTATCATAATTCTGACCACGTTCATTTTTTACAGTAGACCGTTGAATCTCAAATTTTTTCTGTGTAACTGAATCCAATAAAAAACCCATACGGTCTGATTCAAGCCAAAGTGCCAATTCGAGATTATTAGATGGAAGCGTTTCAAAATAAGTGGTGCGATCTCTAGTGGTATTTCCATTCATATTTCCACCAGCTTCTGTAACGAGTTTAAAATGTTGCTCATCAGCAACGTGCCCACTTCCTTGAAACATCATGTGCTCGAAAAAATGTGCAAAGCCAGACCTTCCCTCTGTTTCACGAGCTGAACCAACATGGTACATAATCTCTGTATGCACAATCGGATCTGAGTGGTCTTCGCTAACAATTAAAGTCAATCCATTAGGCAAAACATATTTATTGTACGGGATACAAAGTTTTCCTGCCCCATTAGAAAGAATGGTTTCAACAAGTACTGCTTTGGAAGAAATCGGCTGTGAAATAAGAGCAACTACACTTAAACTAAATAGGGCAGTAAAAAAATATTTTTTCATTGATTTTCTATGTTTAGGTAAAACTAATAATTATCACCCTTACGTCATCATTATTTAAGTCATAAATTAATTTAAAAATCAAAAAAAAGAGTAATTGCTAATTTACCATGTATCTTTGGTGCAGTAAAAATAAACCTAAAAGAAACAAGATGTATCCTCCAAATTTAGTGATGCCGATGAAAGCCGAATTGGTAAATGCGGGCTTTGAAGACCTATCGACACCTGAACAGGTGCAAGCCACAATAAAAAGCTCTGGCACTGTGCTTGTTGTAGTTAATTCTGTTTGCGGTTGTGCGGCAGGTGCTGCTCGTCCTGGCGTTAAAATGTCGGTACTAGGCGAAGGGAAAAAGCCAGAAAAACTAGCTACTGTATTTGCTGGTTTTGACTCAGAAGCTGTTGCAGAAGCTCGTAAATTCTTCGCTCCTTATCCTAGCTCCTCTCCAGCAATTGCACTTTTCAAAGATGGTAAACTTGTTCATTTTGTAGAGCGCCATCATATCGAAGGTCGTTCTGCTGAAATGATTGCTGAACATTTGAAACAAGCGTATACCGAATTCTGCTAATAAACAATTTTCAAATATTAGAGTTTATACCGATTAAACGTAAAATTTATTTCATAAAAAAGGATTGGTCAATATGATCAATCCTTTTTTGTTTTGAAATTCTTTGAAATCGGTATCTTATTTCTTCTCTACCACTTTGGGTACCTTAAAATAATCGGAGTCGTGCTTTGGGGAATTACGCAGCACTTCTTTTTGAGTAAGTGGTGGTTGTACAACATCTTCACGCAAATGATTTGTTTCGTCGGTCATATAAACAAGTGGTTCAATGGAATCAGTATTCAACTCGCTTAATTTTTCAACAAAGCCAATCATACGATTCATGCTTACTATCATTTGCGCCTCTTCCTCGGGTTCAAATTCGAGACGAGCAAGGTGGGCTACTTCTTTTACTGTTTTTCCGTCGATTTTCATTTTCCTGCTAATGTTTGTGCAATAATTTCACGCACTTGGTGGCGCAAAGGTATTAAATCTGCCTCAGTCAATCCTTCTGTGGAAATAGGCTTGTGAACAACAATGCTCGAAATCCCCGGGCGGCCATGCGCTTTAAAAAATCCCCCGTTTTGCAATAATTTCCAGTTGTCTAAAAACGTTACAGGCACAATAGGAACTTGATTTTCAATTGCAAGTCGGAATGCCCCATTTTTAAATGGTTTTAATTGCCCTTTCGATTCAATGCCACCTTCAGGAAAAATAAAAATACTTTCACCTTGACTTAATCGCTCGCCAGCAATTTGAAATGCTTTGTAAGAGCCCATTTTGGATTTTCTATCTACATAGATATTCATATCACGAAAGAAAATTCTAAACAAGGGCGCCTTTTGAATTTCCATTTTACCCATGTAAATCATGTATTTCGGAATAACGATGTAACTGACTACTATATCAAGGTAAGAAGAGTGATTCGCCACATAAACACAAGATTCAGGAAGATCTTCCACTTCAATTTCTCGCTTCAGCTTTGTTAAAATTCCTGGCACGATTAAAATCCACTTTGCCCAAAAACGCATCAATCGAAATGCAGTCGTATATTTTTTTCTTCGTGTTAATAAAACACAAAATATGGGGTACAATAAAATTAAACCTAGAACAAAATTCAAGATAAAAAACATTTTCCATAATGCGCGAGGCACAAAACCTAAGTAATGGAGCAACATACTTACAAAGGTAAGTGGTAAAATTAGTATTCGCTACTTTCTTACAACAAGGCAAATTTTATGAAAAAATATTTAAATACCTGCAAGCTAATTCAGTCTACTTAATATCTTTACACCTATATGGCACGCATTTTAACTGGCATTCAGAGTAGTAACATTCCGCATCTCGGAAATTTACTTGGAGCAATTGTTCCTGCCATTAAACTTTCAAAAGACATTGGTAACAATAGCATTTTTTTTATTGCTGATATGCATTCCCTGACTTCCATCAAGGATGCCGCACTTCGTCGTGAAAGTGCAGATGCTGTAGCGGCAACTTGGTTAGCATTTGGTTTTGATACCGATAAAAATATTCTTTTCAAGCAGAGTGATGTTCCTGAAGTGTGCGAACTTGCTTGGTACCTGAGTTGTTTCATGCCTTACAATCGTTTGCAATTAGCGCATTCGTTCAAAGACAAAGCGGATAATCTTGCTGATGTAAATGCAGGTTTGTTTACTTATCCGATGTTGATGGCTGCAGATATTCTGATGTACGATGCTGAATTTGTTCCTGTTGGAAAAGACCAGCAACAGCATGTAGAATTCACACGCGACATTGCAGAGAAAATAAATCATCACTATCAAAAAGAAGTTTTTGTTATTCCTCAAGTGAAAATAGATGAGCAAGTGATGCTTATTCCAGGAACAGACGGAAGAAAGATGAGTAAGTCGTACAACAACTTCATCAACATTTTTCTTCCTGAAAAGGAATTGAAAAAAGTGATAATGGCTGTTGTTACCGATTCAAAAGGATTGGAAGAGCCGAAAGACCCAGCCAGCGATAACGTATTTGCATTGTACAATTTGATTGGGACAGCAGCTCAAACAGCAGAACTTCGTACTCAATACCTTGCAGGAAATTTTGGATATGGTCATGCTAAAACAGCATTACTCGAATTGATACTTGATCATTTCAAAAACGAAAGAGAAGCATACAATCACTACATGAGCGATAGAACTTCTTTGAAAGCTGAATTGAAAAAAGGAGAAGACAAAGCGAGGACAATCGGAACTCCTGTTCTTGATCGCGTGAGAGCGGTAATGGGATTTTAATTTATTCCACCATCAAATTACAACCTCTTACATCTGAATTATCAAATCTTCCGAGAATTTCGAAACCTCCATCGGCATAAACTTTTCCTAAATCAGAAGTGGCAATAAAACTGCAACTATAATAATTTGCAAAATCAATAACATTAACGCCTCCCGTTTTTTCATTCGCTGCGTAAGAAAGAGGGTCGTTCATTTCACGAATTTTTATTTTCATCCATGGAGGACAATAAAATATCCCATTCCCTTTAGAATAAGCTTGAGAAAGCAATTCTGTCATTCCGTATTCCGAATGGATTTCAGAAACATGAAATGCCGTTTTCAAAATAGAATGTAATTCATCGCGAATCATTTCTTTTCTTTTGCCTTTCATTCCTCCCGTTTCCATGATGACACAATTCTTAATCGCTTGAGGAAATTGTTCGGCAAGATCAAGAAGTGCGTAGGTGACGCCTAACAAAAGTGTTTTTTTCCCTTCAGCAGCTAATTTTTTTAATTTATCAGCTAGTTCTTTGTAGTTGTTCAGGTAAAATCCGCTGTACGCATTTTCACTTTCACGAATTAAGCGATCAGCCATATAAACTAAAGAAGATCCTTCTCGTTCTAAATAAGATGGAAGCAATGCCAGAATTATCCAATTTCCTGGCTCACCGTAAAATTTTCTGAATGCGCTACGAAAACTTTTTCTATAGAGTGAACTATCGGCAACCTCATGACGACTTGTTGCCATCGCGCTTGTTCCACTGCTACTAAAAACTACCTCAGGTAATTTTTCGGAAGAATAAATTCGATGTGATTTAAAAAGTTCAACGGGAAGAAATGGAATCTCCTCTACCCTATTTACATTTTGAGGGTTTTTTCCAATACCCTTTGAGAATGTTGCGTAGATAGAATTATTTTCAAACTGAAAACGGAAAATTTCTAAAGCGAGCGACTCGAAATTAGATTCATCAACAGAAAATAGTTTCTCCTGTAACTCTTTGCTATTCATCCAGCAAAGTTCAGCTTTTCAATTGAAAGAAAATAATGAGAATGAATTATATTGGATTTAACCTTTATAGAAGGCAGTAAAAATCCAATATATAATAGCACTTAACATTCCTGTAATTGGAATGGTCAGAATCCACGCCCAAAGCAAATGCACCGTTACACCCCAACGCACTGCACTCAAGCGTTTAGTAGCACCAACACCCATAATCGATCCTGCAATTGTATGTGTAGTACTGACGGGAATTTTAAGACCTTCGGCAAGAAATAATGTTACTGCACCAGCGGTTTCAGCAGCGACACCTTCAAATGGAGTAACCTTTGTGATTTTTGTACCCATCGTCTTTACAATTTTCCATCCTCCACTCAAAGTCCCAAGACCGATAACCGTGTAACATGCTAATGGAACCCAAGTAGGCATGTCTTCAAATGAGCCGATCGAACCACCCGCAATTAAAGCTGCAGTAATAATACCCATTACTTTTTGCGCATCGTTTCCACCATGGCCAATACTAAATGCAGCAGAGGAAACAAGTTGTAAGCGCTTGAACCATGATGTTGACCTTGAATTGTTTAAAGAACTCATGAAGAGCGTAAACACAGCTATAATATTAAGAATTAATCCAAGCAAAAGCCATTTAAAATTAGACCCATGGAAAACAACCTTTAACCAATAGGATTTAAAACTTGTTTTCAAGTTTGACTCATCAAATCTCTCTTCGGAATTTTCTTTTATCCGATGCGACTCAGTGATTGTAACGTGCCACTTTTTACTTTCAACACCAGCAATAATTGCCGCAGTTAATTTTTGATTTTCAGTAGTATCTCCAATTTTTTTAAGAAAATCCGTTTTCAACAAATATTTTGTTCCTGTTTTATCTACATTCCCAAGCGAATCTTTAGCTGCCTTTAATATTGGATTAAATTCTTTATCGGCATCATTCTTAAAGGTGAGTGCTTTTTTTAAATCTTCTTTGCTCACTTTTTTATCAAAAACTAATGAATAAGAACTTGCTCCGTTTAAATCTTTTTTGAACTCTATTTTGGAATAGATAAACCAAGTGACAATAAATATTACGAAAATCGAAAATACTTTAGGGTAGATGCTTTTTCTAAATGAATTCAGAAACCAAACTGAAATTAAAAATGCCATAAACATTCCAATCAATGGTGCCAATACAATGAAGCTTGCTGTTTTAAGCACTAGACTTTGTTCGATAGAACCAAATCCTCCATGTGCAATTGCTGCTCCGGCAAATCCTCCAATTAATGTATGTGAGGAAGAAGACGGAATCCCCTTCCACCAAGTGATCAAATTCCAAGTAATAGCACCAATTAACCCTGAAATAATAACGGGAAGTGTAACGAATTCTTTATGCACTGTTTTCGCTACCGTATTTGCAACGCCATGGTCTTTGAATATAAAAAATGCCACAAAATTAAAAAAAGCTGCCCACAAAACCGCTTGAAAGGGAGTCAGTACTTTTGTTGAAACGACTGTTGCAATCGAATTAGCAGCATCATGAAAGCCATTGATGTAATCAAATACAAGCGCAAGTATAATAATGATTATAAGAAGTGTCATTTTATTTCAGCGTATTTTGAAATTTTATACAAAAAATTATTAGGCGTATTTAATAATGATGGACTCGATTACATTGGCTGCATCTTCACATTTATCAGTTGCAGTTTCTAATGCTTGAAGAATTTCTTTCGTTTTAATAAGTTGTATTGCATCTTTCTCCTCATCAAATAATTTTGCAATTGCTAAATTGAAAACATCATCAGCATTATTTTCAAGACTATTGATTCGAACACATGCTGATTTAATTTCGTCAATCCGTTTCATTCCCTCCAAATTCAAAACTGCTACATTCAGTTCAATTGCCCCTTTTAAAATAATATCAGAAAGCAAAACCATAGGTTCTGAAATCACTGTCACCTTATACAGCTCAATTCTTTTCGCTGATCCTTGAATCAAATCAAGTACATCATCAATAGAAGAAGTAAGTGCGTGAATATCTTCTCGGTCAAACGGAGTGATAAAATTTCTACCAAGCTCGTTAAAGATCATGTGAGTTATATTGTCACCTGTATGTTCAACGTGTTCAATTTCTTTAATCAGATCGCGTCGTTTTTCAACTGGCGCATTTACCAATTCAACTAGAAGTTTAGAACCTTTTACAAGATTCTCTGTTGCTTGTTTAAACAGTGGAAAAAATTTACGGTCTTTCGGAAGTAGGTACTGAAGGATGCCCATGGTTTGTTAATTTTTAAATTAATACGATAATATACAAATGTAAAAGCATTGACAGCACTACAATGTTAAGGAAATGTTATGTTAAAAATTAGTAGTTAAACTGTAATTGAAGTCGTAACAAATTACCATCCTGGTTATAAAATTCCTTTGCTTTGTCGGAAGTATGTCTGTTTGAAATAACATAGCTAGCTGTAATTTCCAAATTCTTGAAAAACTGGCACTCCAAACCCATTTCATACTCATTCAATTTAAGTGCCTTGGTATCTGTTGCCCCTTTTAGTCCACCTGAATAATATTGAGCACGTGCAAAAGGTGTGAGCACCACTTTCGTTTTCGGCACTTTGAACATATAGAACATGGTAACAAATCCACCTTGAAGGCTTGTATTCGCAATTGAATCTTTGTTAAGATCATACATCGGACTTACACCAATATTATACTCCGCAAGCAAACCGAAAGGTTGGGGAGCAAGTGAAATACTTACCGCAGCACGTTCATCACGGTAAGTTGATGTTGAATTTCTTCTAACTCCTGAAGAAGCTTGTCCACTTTCTAAAGTGTAGAAACCCGTGTAACCCTGTACGCCCAATTCAAGTATCTGCTTGCCGATTCCGAATGGATAAGATAAGCGTGCAACAGCATGAAGATTATTATTCAATTCCGGCTTACCCATTCCTTGTCCATTGTAAAGTCCAATACCAAAAACACCATAATTATTAGAACCTTTCAGACTTTTATCACTAAGGAATTGGTATCGTTCCTGCGCTTTGCGAGGCGTCCAATAAAAGAATGCACCAAGATCTCGCTCACTAGGAACAGCAGTATTCAACGCATCAGCACGATCTATCGGTAAACGATTCTGACTAGATTGCATATTTTCATAACCGAACGGAACTTTACTTTGTCCAACTCTAAATCGAAATACTTTACCTGTGTCAACATAAATGTCGGCATACAAATCGCGTATCTGACCATAATGAAGCGCGGAAGAAGAAGGACTTGATGCGAAATCAACCTGAAAATAGAAAAACATATGAGGATGCACATCACCACTGAAAATAAGTCGAGCACGTCGGATCAGCACACTGCCTTTATCACCAACTGATTTATCTCCATCAAATTTGAGATCCGGATTGGTTTCAAGCAATCGATTATAACGAACCTGTGTATAACCACGCAAACTTATTTTTTCAAACCATTGATCTTTCTTAACTGGAACAGGGACAATCTTTCTTTCTAAATCAGCAATCTGGGCAAAAGCAGGAACAAAAACAAAACTGCATAAAGCAAATAGTAGAATAATTCCTTTTGTTTTTGCTTTAGTTAGAATTGAAAATATTTCGAAGATTGTTAAAATAATGTTACTTTTTAAGTTCATTAAAGTAAATTTAAGGTAAATAAAACTTTATCTGAAGCAAATGTATTTATGGAAACACGTCTTTATGTTACCTTAATGTTAATACTATGTAAAGCGATTGGGGTATAAAAAAGAGCCGATGAGTATTTCGTCATCGGCTCCCACAAACGTTCTATGCAAAACACCTTCCTTCACTTACAGATTTCGGTAAATCAAGGGAAGAATCAAAAATTATTTCCTTTCTTGAACAGGTCGTTTTATCAAATATTAAAGTTTGAGTCCCAAAATGGAAATATACTTAATACGACATACAGAAACTATTTTTGTCAAAGTAAGTTTTTGCCCCGCTTCAAAATGATGCTCCAAAGCTCACAAAAATAGTTCTAGCGTTTCCAGGCATAATACCTGGACCGGGGTAACCACCTGCCCTGCGAGTGGCATATTTTTCATCAGCAATGTTGTTCACTCCTCCTTTAAAATTATATCGTTCCATAAATTTGTAAGAAAAAGATGCGTCCATTACCTGATAGCCTGAAAGTTTTCCAATAGTACCTGTTGAATTTGATGCTTCGGTATTTGCTGCATCAGTAAACACATTTCCAACACTGCTTAATTGAAATGTTACAGAAAATCCTTTCAGATAATACGTTGCTCCAAAGCGGTGAATGTATTGCGGAGCGTTTTCTACACGCTTATTCTCGATTGATTTTGTTAGGTCGTTGCTAATGATAGGGTTATTCCATTTTGTATATTTCGCATCAATGAATGAGTTAGACGCAAAAAAACTGATGCTACCAATTTTTGAATTATCCGTTAAAAATTTTACAGGATTTATTTCAATATACGATTCAACACCTTTACTGACAGAAGTACCTATGTTTGTTTTGAATGGCGCACCGTTTTGAGTGAGCGTTCCTATTCGGTTATCGTAATGCAGGTAAAACACGCCCACATCAAAACTCAAATAGTTTTTTACAGTACCTCTGTATCCTAAGTCAACATTAAAACCACTCGCATCTTTTAAGTTCGGATCAATAATTTCGGCAGTAGCGGATGGAGTTAGTTCTGAAAAAGTAACAGGGCGGTATGCTAACGAATAGTTGCCATATACATTTGTTTTTTCAGTTACCATCAAATCACTTCCTATTCCGTAAAGTAGAAGTTGGCGAACTCTTTGGTTAGGATTCAATGTTCCTGTTGGTGTTGTATTAATATAGCCCTTACTTTGATTTTCGATATAATCAAAACGAATACCCGGCACTACTTTCAGCCGTTTACCAATTTGAAAAATATTTTCTGCGAATGCAGCATAGTTGGTCGTTCCAAATTCTAATGAACGTCCGTACTGCGGATTAGTAAGCGTTAAATCAAAATTATTGCCGGTTGTTCCTGTACCAAGTTGATTTCTTTTTGTGCTACCGCTGTAAACTCTTACTCCTCCTGCAAAAATAGTTGAGTTTCCAAAGAATTTATAGTTAACAGATACTCGTGCTTCTGATCCGTAATTTTTGTAATTATCCCTGTCCACTTGTCTTGCATTGTATTGAAGGGTTGTTGGATTTATACTATCTTTTGTTGTGATAGATTTAGTGAAACCAACGCTGTTTCGTTCAGCAATGGTAGCAAATGATTTGATTTGCAAATTTACCGATTGTGAAATGTCGTATTTAAATGTGAGCGATGCGACATTAAATGGTGCACCAAACCAATTTCTTTCTCTAAATGATTGACGGTGATTGTCATTAAACTGAACATCGGTAAGTCCTCCAGGTTGCTGACTTTTGTAATTCATTTTAGTGTATTCTCCTGAGATATTTATATTTTTTGTTAGCTGATAGTTTGCCGAAAAATATCCTGTATAAATACTGTAACGGCTGTTGTTACGCCACCCTTCTGCAGTACGTTGATGTAGGAATCCATAATAGGAAATTTTTTTGTGCGTTCCGCCAATTGCGTTGTAGGTATTTAACAAACCATAAGAGCCAAAGGTTTGTTGCGTTTCAAAAGATATAGGTTTATTTGGATCCCCTTTTTTAATTTGGTAATTGAGTAATCCTCCAAACTGCGGACCATATTGCAATGATGCCGCTCCTCGTATTACTTCAATTTTTCCCAACGCTTCCATTGGGGGAGTATAATAGGTTTCAGGATAACCGAAAACTTCCGAACTAATATCATATCCATTCTGCCTTACATTAAATTCCCATGAACGGTTCGGACTTAATCCTCTTGTTGACACTCCTGCCTGTATACCTGAACCATCGTTTTCCCAAATACTCATTCCCGGAACTTTTGCGAAAACCTGACGAGTACTGTTTGTGCTTAAGTCTGCATTTATTTTATCTAATACTATGACTTCTGTTTTTTTTCCTGCATAAATAACATTCTCTTTCAAATCAGGCATACGCTCCATTTCGCTTAAAGATTGATTTTCATGTATTGTAACTTCTTTTAGAGTTATTGTTTTTGCTGTGTCATTTTGTTGTGAATATGCAGTCGAAAATGCGACAATACTTACAGAGATAAGTACGAGTGATTTTTTCATTGGTTATTTAATGGATGTTATTATAAATTTATAGCACAAAGAAACACTACGATTATACACTTAACAATACCTAAAATGAGGTATTTAGAACCGTTCTAAATAATAAAAGTGTTTTTATGTGATGAGATTTGGGCATACGAATTTGATTTAAATTCATTTTATCCCACAATTTTCAATTTTTTAATTGGTAGTATCGTGATATTTCTAGTTTCATAAAAATAGTTTTCGATTCCTCCTCATTATTTGCTTTTGAATAAAGCAAATAATGAGTAAAGAGTTAAAATATTCATTTCTATTTTTGGATATATTTCATAATTCTACACCTGCTATTCAATAATAAATTACGGTGTTGGAAATACAAAATTATCATTAACCGAGCACAGAAAAGCTGCTTTTTGAAATTGTGAAGAAGGAAAAAAAAGTCATATTTAACTCGACATAATACAGCAAAAACAAGCACAAATTTTTTAAACCTTTTAAGGATTTGTGTGCCCGAATTGCGGGTATAATTCTGTAATGTAATGCGAAATATAAATATCCCTTTTCTTTATCGAGTACAATAATAGAAATGGCACATTCACAAACGTGCTATGCAAAACACCTTCCCTCACTTACAGATTTCGGTAAATCAAAGGAAGAATCGAAAATTATATCCTTTCTTGAACAGGTCGTTTTTGCCAGTGTGAAATAATACAATCAAATTAGTTAGAACTATAATTCTCTATTTTGATAAAAAGTAACTACTCCTGTTTCAACATCATACATAGCCCCAATGAGATCTAATTCACCTGTTTTAATCATTTCATTTAAAATTGGACTTCGCTCCATAATGGCTTTAACGGTTCGTTTTACATTAATGACTGCCACTTTTTCTACAAACTCTTCGTTGCTCGAATTACGATTTTCCTTAATTATTAACTCATCATCAACTGCCGGTCTAATTTTAGTTAACAATGCGGTCAGGTTGCCCATTTCAACATTATCGCATGCTCCTTTAATGGCACCGCACTTAGAATGACCCAAAACAACAGCAGCCTTTGCACCGGCAATTTTACAAGCAAACTCCATACTACCAAGTATATCTTCATTTAAAATATTTCCAGCTATACGAATGCTAAATATGTCACCCAAACCTTGGTCAAAAATTAATTCCGCAGACGTTCGAGAATCAATACAACTCAGTATAACTGCAAAAGGGTGTTGGCCATCAGATGTTTCATTTACTTGTTGAAGTAAATTTCGATTTGCTTTTAAGTTATTGACAAATCGCTCGTTTCCCATTTTTAAAATTTCAATTGCTTTTTCAGGAGTAAATGAAGTTTGTATTTCTTTAGTTAATGTTTTCATTATTAATTAATTTTTTTATTATTATTTTTAATTCCTTTTATTTTTTTAATGCCCGGCAACACCTTTGAAATCAGGAATGTTTTTCAGTTCTACTTTTATATTCTCCAGCTCTGCCGTAATTTTAAAATCATGTATTAATTCAAGAACATCTATGTCAATTTTGCGAGAATTTGTGCCATCAATAATGACTGTTGAATTCTCAGGCAATTCACGAAGACTTAGTGCAATGCTTCCTTTATTTAGGAATGAAACATCTTCTGCTAACTGAATGATAATTTTTTCCCCTTCTTGATTATCTTCTTTACGGGATGTATAAGCGAGTTTGTAATTGTTTCGAAGAATAATAAATAAAGATACGGCCATACCTATACCAATACCTTTCAATAAATCTGAAAATTGAATAGCAATTATAGTTATAATAAACGGAACATATTGTTCCCAACCCAATTTAAACATGGATTTAAACAGGGAAACCTTTGTTAGTTTATATCCAACCAACAATAAGACTGCAGCTAAACATGACAATGGAATTTTATTTAAAACAGATGCCAGTCCAATTACGCTTAACAACAATAACAATCCATGAATAATTGCTGCTAATTTGGTTTTCCCTCCTGCATTAACATTGGCAGAAGTCCGTACAATAACTGCTGTCAAAGGAAGTCCGCCAATTAATCCGGAAATTATATTTCCAATTCCTTGCGCCTTTAATTCACGGTTAGTAGATGTGTTCCGTTTATATGGATCTATTTTATCTGCAGCGCCAATACTCAGCAAGGTTTCTAAACTTGCAATAATTGCTAAAGTAATTGCCACTACATAAACATGATAATTATTAAACGCGGTAAAATCCGGCAAAGTAAATTGATTGAAAAATCCTGTTATTGATTTCGCAACGGGAAGCTGAACCAATTTGTCACCACCCAATGCTAATTCAGGACTGAAAATTTTAAATAGTTCATTTAAAACAACACCCATTACCACGGCCAATAATGCAGCCGGGACAATTTTAAAAAATGAAAACTTTTTCAAAAACGGCCGTTCCCACATTATTAAAATAAACAAAGAAACAAGTGCAATTGTCAGAGCACCGGGATGAATGAAATTAATTGAATTGAGAATTTCAGAAAAAGTATTTTGACCATCTACTTGAAAAAAATCAAAATCACCTTCGTTATCCTTATCATAACCAAATGCATGTGGTATTTGTTTTAGAATTAATATAATACCAATAGCTGCAAGCATACCTTTAATTACACTTGAAGGAAAATAATGGGCGATAATTCCTGCTTTTAAAAAACCCAAAGCAATTTGAATTAAACCTGCTATAACAACCGCAAGTAAAAAAATTTCAAAACCCCCTAATTGAGTAATCGCATTGAGAACAATTACTGTTAATCCTGCAGCCGGACCACTAACACTTAAAGCCGAACCGCTGGCAAAGGCAACAACTGTTCCGCCAATTATTCCTGAAATAATTCCTGAAAACAATGGAGCACCTGATGCAAGTGCAATCCCCAAACAAAGAGGTACTGCAACAAGAAAAACGACTAACCCTGCAGAAAAATCATTTTTTAGGTATTTAAAAGTCAGGCTCTCAATTTTTTTACTTTGTGTATTCATAAATAAATTATTAAAATCAAAAAAATAATTTTTGATAGATGATAAATAATGATCTTATCTTATTGAATATTTTAACCAATGGTTAAAACCCGTGATAGAGAGAATCATTAAGGATTGTTGCGAAAAATTTAAAAGAAAATTTACAAGGGAAAACCTTGAAAGAAAAACTAATTATATCAACTCGGGTGGAGAGTACACCACTTGGCTATAATCAGAGGACGAAAAATTAGTATTCTGTTTTGAATGGATGCGGAGAAGTTCGATTTGTTGGGAAATCAAATTATTGTCTAAATAAAAATCATCGAAAATATCCGAATTTTCACTTTTCTCTTTAGACTTTTCATTTTCCTCACTTTTTTCATCACAATCAAAATCAGCAACCCAAACAATAGCATTCTGTCCTATTGCATCTGAAACCAATTTGATTGTATCAAAGTTATGGGCGAATGCAATTAGAAAAACTAATATGTATGTAATTACCGCTTTCAAGAAATTGTTTTTATAATGGTGCAAAAATAGCGAATAAACTGATAGCGTAGTAGAACCAAGATCTTTTGCAATGATGAAGAGAATGTGCAAGAAACCAGAGCAAACTCAACAGGTAATAAGCCGAGACTTAAGCAATCTTACAACACCTTTTCTTAACATTCGATATGCTTTTATTTACACAAACTTAATGCTTTCTTAAATCAATGAATGATAAAATAATAGACGTCTTAATTAAATTTGTGTTAACTAATTAACAATGAATAAAGCAATTACATTTCTCTTTCTTTTACTCTTCACAGGAGAAGTATTTGCTGGAACTCCTTCTACTGAAGTGATGTTTGTGAGTGGAAGCGTTGTCGACAAACAAAGCCATGAAACCCTTGGAGGTGTTGCAGTACACGTGAAAGGAACATCCATTATTGCTTACACTGACTTCGATGGTAACTTTTTTCTTCCTGAACTTCCTAGAGGTAATTATGAATTAGAATTTAATTACATCACCTACTCTTTCATTCAAGTTGTAACCGACAACTGTGACCATTGTCCAACGCTTGTAGTCGAATTGGGACAGCGTTAACCATTCTAATGTTAATTTTTCTCCTTTTTTGAAGTTTTTAGTGCTGACATTCAGGAATTTAGCTCGTTTGTAAAGTTAATGTTACGCAATCATTACCGTAATGAGAAGTAATTCATGAAATTTGTTTAGGATAATTAGTATTCGAAAACAAAAAAAGTTATGAAACGCTTCGCAATTACAATTCTATTCGCATTGATTTCAACTTTTATTTTGAATGCGCAAATGGTTTCTGTTCAAAATGGTTTATATGTTTCTGCAAATGGCGAAATTTTCACCGGCAAATTCACTGAGCGTTTTGCAAGTGGAGTAATGAAATCTGAGATTACAATTTCAAACGGAAAAGTAGATGGCCTTGCAATTTATTTTTATGGAAATGGCGCGAAGATGGAATCAGGAAACTATACTTCCGGTTTGAGAGTTGGATTGTGGGAAAAATGGAGTGAAAAAGGGCAGCAAATAGGAATCGCAAATTATAAGTCGGGTATGAAACAAGGTGTGTGGATGGTTTGGGACGATCAAGGAAGGAAACGAATGGAAATGCATTATTTAAACGGAGAGAAGTCTGGAAAGTGGATGATGTGGGATGAGAACGGAACACTAAGTGGGGAGCGAATGTATTCGCTAGTGCAATAATTTATTTTTTATTAAAATAATAGTTTAATTCGTTACTTATCATTTCCCTTTTCAAATCGAAGTGTTGACAACTAAACGATTTCTGTAAGTGGAAAGATCTTTGCATCTGCTCCATATCCTTCCTTCAATCGAAACGAAACAAATGTGATTTTCATCCCCTCACTAAGAAAACGTTTTTCATAAGCAGTTTTAATTGAAGTCAATACTTCGTCATGATTTTTACTGTCGCCGTAAATATCATTACTGCATTCTATTATTTGGTGGCCTTCTTCCGCAATTACTTCCAAAGTATATTCATGCAATAACACGCTATCTGTTTTTAAATAAATTATTCCATTCGGGCAAAGCAAATGAGCATAGCGAACTAAAAAAAGTGGTGACGTCAATCGCTTACGAGGTTTTTCTTTTTGAGGATCAGAAAATGTCAACCATATTTCATCTACTTCGCCTTTTTCAAAGACTGCATTTATAAAATCAATTCTTGTGCGAAGAAACGCGGCATTCGACAAGCCTTTTGCAATTGAAATGGATGCACCACGATGCATGCGTGCGCCTTTCACATCAATACCAATAATATTTTTACTGGAAAATCGTTCTGCTAAGCCAACAGTATATTCGCCCTTCCCACAACCTAATTCAAGTACAATCGGATTTTCGTTTTTAAAAAAATCCTTTTTCCATTTTCCTCGCAACGGATGCAAGCCAATATTTTCCACATCACGATATCCAAACTGAATAACGTTTGGCATTTCCTTCATTTCAGCAAATCGCTGGAGTTTATTCATTTTCATGTTGCAAATGTAGATTACGAATTACAAATTTGTGTGAATAAATTCAGATTATATCAGAACGATAATTCCAATCACAAATCATTCAAATTTCCGATATTTGAAAAATGCTGTCCAAATCCCCAAAACGTATACTTGTAGCTCCACTCGATTGGGGTATTGGTCATGCTACGCGCTGTGTTCCAATTATACAAGAATTAGTACGGCAAGGAGCTGAAGTTATTCTTGCGGCAGATGGTAGGCCTTATGATTTTCTTAAAAAAGAATTCCCAGAGCTAGTACTCATTAGATTAATCGGATATGGAATAACCTACCCAAAGCATGAATTGCTTGGACTTCATTTAATTCTAAAATCTTTAGGTATTTTAAAAAAAATCAAAAACGAAAAAATATTAATTGAAAAAATTGTTTTAGAATATGCCATTGACATCATCATTTCCGACAATCGATTTGCTTGTCGCAGTGACAAAACATTAAATATTTACATCACGCATCAATTAAATATAAAAGCTCCTTTTGCTGAAAACTTAATTAACCGTATTCACAAAAATTATTACGAAAAGTTTGATGAAATATGGGTACCTGATACCGAAAAGGAAATGAATCTTTCAGGTGAACTGGGTCATGTTGCCACCACAAAAAAAAGACATCGATACATTGGACCACTTACGAGATTTACAAAAGCAAATGACATAAATTCTCGTGATCGAAAATGGTGGCTCATCGTTCTATTAAGTGGGCCTGAGCCACAGCGAAGTATTTTTGAAAAAATAATTCTAACCGAAGTTGCCAAACATACAGGAGAAGTGCTACTACTACGAGGAATTCCTGCCGGTGAACAAGCTGTTGCTAATCCCTTTCCACATGTAACTGTTTTGAATCATTTAGCTACAGAAAAATTGGAAGATGAAATACTAAATTCTCATTTTGTTGTTTGTCGACCAGGCTATTCTACATTATGTGATTTAGCAGCACTGAATATTTCTCCTATTGTAGTTCCTACGCCTGGACAAACAGAGCAACAATACCTTGCTACTTATCACGCTAAACAAAATAATGTGGTAACAATTTCACAAAAAAAATTCAACCTTCGAGACGCAATTAACAAATACCACCAGCTTAAGTTTTTCGGAATCTATCCAGAACCACAGGTATTGGGTCAAAGAATTCGTGAAATTTTACGGGGATAAATAAATTATTTCACTTTCGGAAGTGTGAAAGAAAAAGTAGACCCTACACCTTCAGAGCTACGAACATTAATTGCTTGCCCATGAGCTTCCAAAATATGTTTCACAATTGCAAGTCCAAGTCCCGTTCCTCCTTGTTCGCGAGAACGACCTTTTTCAACACGATAAAATCTTTCGAACAAACGAGGGAGATGTTCTTTGGAAACTCCAATCCCATTGTCAGATATTTCAATTAATATATTATCCTCAATATCAAAAAAGCGGGATTCTGTTTCCCCTCCTTCCTTACCGTACTTAATGGAATTGGTAATAAGGTTAGTAATCACCTGACGTATATAGTCCTTATCTGCATCCACATAAAAAGCAGTATAAGGATCTCTAAAAACTAATTTAATATTTTTTGATGCTGCATTTATTTCTTGTGCATAATACACTTCCATCACCAGTGCATAAACATCAAATGGGGAAGAATCAACTATTAATTCCCCAACCTCCAACTTTGAAATTGATTCTAAATCGTCTACAATATTGATCATTCGTTCCACGCTTTTTTCTGCACGTACTAAATAATTTCTATTGATGGTAGCATCCTCTAATCCACCATCAAGCAGGGTGGAAATATATCCTTGAATATTAAAAATCGGTGTCTTTAATTCATGCGAAACATTTCCAAGAAACTCTCTACGGTAAGTTTCGAGTTTTTTCAAATCATCCAATTCAGCAGAACGATTTACCATCCAGGCAGAAACTTCTTTCTGAATTTGCTGCATGGGTTCGGAGCTAATTACAATGTCGTCTTTAAAACCGTCTTCCACTTTAACATTATAAATGGTTTTGTAAAGTGACCTGAATGGAGCCTCTATGTATTTGTGAACATAAAATAAAAAAAGAAAATAAACGAAAATCCCAATTACGATGGCGGAAACAGTGGCAATCAAAAAAGGAGAAATAGGTTGGTTGTAAAGGGATACTCCCAGAATTATAGTTCCGACCAAAATCGCGGTAAGAAAGGAAATTTTAAAAGCTAAGGACTTTAACCGGGGTTGATTCATTGCTTAATGTTAATTAAGCAAAGTTAATCAAAGATGAATAACAAATTTTCTAAAAGGCGGCAATTTAAAACTCGAACTTATAACCTACACCTTTAACTGTTCGGATATAGTCTTCTCCAATTTTCTCACGAAGTTTTCGGATGTGTACATCAATCGTACGATCACCAACGACAACATCATAGCCCCATATTTTAATTAGAATTTCTTCTCTTGTAAAAACTTTACCTGGCTTTGAAGCAAGCAAATAAATTAGTTCAAACTCTTTTCTTGGAAGCGTTATTTCAATGTTGTCTTTGATAACTAAATACCGTTCACGATTAATTCGCAAATTACCTAATTGTAGAAAGTCGGAATCTTTCTTAACGGCAGTAGTACGACGAAGCAAAGCTTGAATTCTACTTACAAGTACCCTTGGCTTGATCGGTTTATTTATATAATCATCTGCGCCAGCATCAAAACCTGCTATGTGCGAATAGTCTTCGCTTCTGGCCGTGAGAAAAGCAATAATAACATCCTGCAGTCCAGGCAAACTTCTCAATTCCCTACAAGTCTCAATTCCGTCAATCCCTGGCATCATCACATCCAACAAAATAAGATGTGGCAATTCCTTTTTTGCTAAAGTAATTGCCGTATTGCCGTCAGCTGCAGTAAAAACTTGATACCCTTCTTTATTCAAATTATAACTAAGAAACTCCAAGATATCTTCCTCGTCATCAACAATTAAAATCTTATGTGTGTGATTTGCCATAGCACTATTTTATTTCGCAACAAAGGTAGACCTGAGCTTTAACTACAGAAGTTAAGGTAACGTTAAGTTAATAAAATCTTTGCGTTTCTATAAACCACTAATTATTAATAACATGTTTACCATAGGTTAACCTAATCGTCACTTTAGAGAAGTTTCTTTGTATCAAATTAATCATGCCGCTGAAATGAAACTTCAATTTACTACAATTATTTTAATTTTCGCTCTGAATTGTTTTTCACAAAGCGGAACTATAATAGGAACTCTTACAGAAAAGAACACGAATGAACTTATAATAGGTGGTGTAGTCTTAGTTGACAACACAAAGTTAGGTGCAGTAAGTGACTTTGACGGCAAATACTCAATAAAAATTAACGCAGGCACTTATAATCTTACCTGCCAATACACAGGTTATTCACCTTTTAAGATTCAAAGTGTTAAGGTAGAGGCAGGAAAGGCAACTGTAGTTAATTTTATTTTGTCGAGCAAACTAGATTCCTTTGCTATAGTTACAATTTATGAAACTCGTTCAACAGGCACCATTAGTGCTGTCCTTGATACAATACACAAAGGTAATGGTGCGGTTGATGGAATTGACAAAAAAAGCATTAGTGAAACGGTTGCAACCAATGCAAGTGACGTAGCAAAAAAAATACCTGGTGTTACAATTATTGATGGCCGTTTTATAGTAGTTCGTGGACTTTCGGAACGGTACAATGCAGTATTGCTCAACAATGTTTTTTCACCCTCATCGGAAACGGATGTAAAGTCATTTTCATTTGATCTTATTCCAAGCTCAATGATCGACAATTTTATGGTTTTCAAATCACCATCGCCAGATTTGCCTGGTGAATTTGGTGGTGGTGTAATTAGAATTACAACTACCACTATTCCAGACCGTACAATTTTACAAGTTGGATACGCAAATGGTTTTCGAAACAACACCACCTTTCAACCTTTTAACATTAACAAAGGAACAACATCAGATTTTGTTGCATTTGGTGCCGCGTCAAGGGAGTTGCCAGTAAATTTTCCAACTACATCTGAATTTGAAAACCCCAATTTCAATGCAATGGCAGAAATGGATGCCGGAAAATCACTTGCAAATAACTGGAACTTCGTGACAAAAAATGCGCCGATTGATAGTCGGTTTAACAGCACATGGGAATACCGATACAGCAAGGCAGAATCTGCTGGTAAGAATGGATTTCAGTTTGGAAACATAACTGCAATTAATTATTCTAACACCTACACACACTATGTATCAAATAGACTTGATTACAATGCATACGATAACATTAATCAGAAGAGCGACACTATTTTTCATTACACCGATTCAATTTATACAAACGCTACACGCATTGCTTTCGTTCAAAATAATGCAATCCGATTTGGTAAGGCAGGCTCACAGCGAATAACTATAAAAAATCTTTTTAATCAAATGGGAGATAATGAAACAACATTAAGAGGCGGAAAAAACCTTGAATTCGGAACCTCTCAAAAAGAATACTCCTACCGCTATACGCAGCGTTCAATATATACTGGCCAGCTAAGTGGCTTGCATCAATTTAATAACAAGAACACCGTTTTTGATTGGACTGCAGCTTATTCATTATCGCGTCGCAGTGATCCAGACTGGAGGAAAGCGAGGTATACTCAAGACTTAACCGATCCTACAGCACCTTATTATTTGTACATCGCAAATAATCCATCACCTTCATTTCTCGGTAGAATTTATATCAATATGCACGAAGATATAAAAGCCGTTGCCGGTAATTTTACACATGCCATTTTATTAGGTGGAGATTCAACATCCAAAAAACCTCCCTACGCTGTAACCTTAAAAACAGGTCTTTATGTCGAGCAAAAAGATCGTACATATACGATACGTAATCTTGGTTATGTTTTTAATCAAGCGACAAGTTTTGATTGGAACATTGCCACCATGTCTCTTGACTCTGTTTTTCTACCCCAACACATAAACGACAGCACCGGAATTAAAATTTCAGATGCAACAAAAGCAGCTGACCAATATATTGCTTCAAATTCACTTCAAGCTGCTTACCTCATGGCCATTTTACCGATTGGTAATTTCAAAGGTAAATCTGATGAAAAAATGCATGAGCGGATTCGAATCAGTGGTGGAATTAGAGTAGAACACAATATCCAACGATTGAATAGCAACACAATACAAAACGACACAGTAATTGTAAATAATGATATCACAAGCACGCTTCCTTCTGTCAATATAGCATTTAATTTAAGTGACCGGATGTTGGTTCGAACAGCATATGGTAAAACAATCAATCGCCCTGAATTTCGTGAAATCGCACCACTTTATTTTTACGACTTTTTATTTAATTCTATAAACACAGGTAACATAAATCTTAAAACTCCAAGTATTGACAACTACGATTTAAGATGGGAGTTTTATCCACGGAATGGAGAGAATTTGACAGTAGGTGCCTTTTACAAAAAATTTACTAACCCGATTGAAGTGTATTTTATTCCAGGCGTTGGATCGGGAGGGACACGCAGTTTCACATGGGGCAATGCCCCCGTTGCTGATAACTATGGGATAGAAATGGAAATAAGAAAGAAACTAGACAGTCTTAACATTCCAATCGTGCGAAATATGAGTCTTGTTGCAAATGCAGCGATAATCAAAAGTGAAATCAAACTTGCTGAAAATAACAATGGGCTTACTTCAAACAAGCGGCCAATGATGGGACAATCGCCATACATTATTAATGCAGGGCTTTTTTATCAAAATGATTCTTGTCGACTTCGAATCAATGCTATGTATAATGTCATTGGTCAACGCATTGTTATTGTTGGCGTTCCAGGTGTTCCTGAAGTTTATGAAATGCCTCGCCACCAGCTTGATTTAGCAATTATTAAAACATTAGGCAAAGCAGATAACATAGACATTAGGTTGAATATAACAGACTTATTCAATCAGGAAACGCTTTTACTACAAGATGCAAACGAAGATGGAAAATTAAGTCGAGAGACCGATCAGCGGATGCAGTTCTATAAAAGAGGAACCTATTTCACAGTTGGCGTGAATGTAAAAATACAGTAAAGTAAAATAATATTTATTGTTAAGTTAAAAAGAACATGCCATTGCTAAACGTTTTTATTTATTTACACAGCGTAACCAAATCCTAACATTAATGTAAAGGGCAATTAATATTAACATAATTTTCTATAAATAATTTTGTTCAAATAAATAATTTAAAACTAAAATGAAAAAAATGAAAAAAATTTTACTGAGTATCACGCTGGCATCAACATGCATACTAAGCATGAATGCACAGATTATTAAATCGGGTAACATTACAACAAATGAAACATGGACGAACAACAACATCTACATTTTAAGTGGAAAGGTTTATGTTAAAGCGTTGGCTACAGTTACTATTCAACCAGGAACCATCATTAAAGGTGATTTCACAACGCAAGGAGCTTTAATCATAGAGCGCGATGCAAAACTTATTGCAAACGGAACACAAGATCAACCTATTGTTTTTACCTCACAAAAATCACCTGGTAATAGAAGTTACGGTGATTGGGGTGGTTTAATACTTTGCGGACGAGCAGGAGTTAATGCTCCAGCGAATTCAGCATTAGGCACACTTCAAGGAGAAGCTGTGATAGAAGGTGGAGTTGGAACAATTTATGGTGGTGGACCAAATCCAAATGACGATGACAGCTCTGGCGTTCTTCGTTATGTACGTATAGAATTTGGTGGAATAGCATTTCAACCTAATAGTGAAATCAATGGCCTTACTTGTGGTGGCGTTGGACGTAAAACAGTAATTGAACACGTTCAAGTTTCATATTGTGGTGATGATTCTTTCGAATTTTTTGGTGGTACTGTAAATGCAAAATGGTTAATTGCTTACCGTGGATGGGATGATGAATTTGATACAGATTTCGGATACCGTGGAAAATTACAATTTGGAATTTCGTTGCGTGATCCTGCAATTGCTGATCAATCTGGATCAAATGGCTTTGAGTCTGATAATGATGCAACAGGAACTGGAAACACACCTATAACTCAGCCTATTTTTTCAAACTTTACAGTCGTAGGGCCATTGGCTTTCAATTCAAACATTAATAGTCTTTACAAGCGAGCGCTACACCTTCGCCGTAACACAAGAACTTGTTCTTACAATTCGGTTTTCATGGGCTACCCTACTGGCTTATTGATTGATGGTTCTGCATCACATTTAAATGCAACTAACAATGATTTACAATGGCGCAATTGTGTCCTTGCTGGCATCAGTACTGATACACTTGCAGCATCTTCAGCAGTTAATCCAAATAACACAAGTAGCTCATTTTTTATAGGTGATGCTACATTGAACAATGGTTGGTTTGGATCAACAGGATTTAGCAATACAAACTACAATTCAATCAACAGTTTATTATTCAACAACGTTAGTCTTACCGCACCAAACTTTACCTTACAAGGCGGTTCACCTTTACTTACAGGAGCATCATTCAGTAACCCAAATTTAAGTAACTCCTTCTTCACACCAGTGAACTACCGTGGTGCTTTTGATGGAACTAACAACTGGACATCTTGTTGGGCTGAGTGGGATCCACAAAATCAACCTTACACAAGTGCATTGAATAATCTTTTCACTGTAACAGCAACTGCGAATGGTGTAACAACTTTCTGCCAAGGTGATTCAGTAACTCTTGATGCTGGAACACTTATTGGCGCAACATTCTTGTGGAGCAATGCAGCAACAACACAAACAATCGTTGTTGCTACAAGTGGATCTTACAGCTGTGTTGTGACTAAAACAAATGGATGTGTTGCTACAACAAATCCAATTGTTGTGACAGTAAATGCAAATCCTGCAAGTCCAATGATTATGGCAAGTGGTGCAACAACATTTTGTAATGGAGGAACAGTGACACTTACATCAAGTGAGAATACAGGAAATGTTTGGAGTAACAATTTAACTACTAACGCTATTGTTGTGAATTCATCAGGTACTTATGATGTAACCTTTACAGATGCAAACGGTTGCTTTTCAACTTCAACAGCAACAGTTGTAACAGTAAATGCAAATCCACCTGCACCAACTATTGCAGCAAATGGACCAACAACTTTCTGTACTGGAGACTCTGTTTCACTTACTTCTAGTGAAGCAACAGGAAACGTTTGGAGTAATTCGTTAACTACACAATCGATTAACGTTACTAGCTCTGGTTCTTTTTCTGTAACACATACTGATGTGAATGGATGTTCTGCGACATCTAATAACACCACAGTTTCAGTTAGCAACGCCCCTGCACCAACAATTGCAATAATTGGAAATACAGCAATTTGTCCAGGTGATTCTGTTGTACTTACAGCATCACAAGGCAATACATACCTGTGGAGTAACAATGCAACAACACAAAGTATCACTGTAAACACAGCTGGAAGCTATTTTGTTACGGTAACAAACACTGATCCATGTAATGGAACAGGACCATCTGCAAGTGTGACTGTAACTGTAAATACAGCGCCAACAGCGGCCTTCACTTACACATGGAATAATACTACAGTTGTATTTGCAAACAACTCTGTAGGTGGTACAACATACAACTGGAATTTTGGAGATCTAAACTCTTCTGTAGCACAAAATCCACAACATTTGTATACACCAGGAACATACATTGTTACACTTACGACAACTAATGCAGTTGGATGCACTTCAACAGTAACAGATACAGTTGAATTCAATGTAGGAGTACAGGAGTCAGCGACACTAAATGCTTTAACTCTTTACCCAAATCCAGCAAATGAAAACGTAAACCTTACGATCGATTTGAATACAAGTGCTTCTATTCAAGTAATGGCTTACGATATGTCAGGAAAAATCCTAATCAATGAATACAATCATTTGTCATCAGGTAAAAATGTACTTACTTATGATGTAATGAATTGGAGCAACGGGATTTATTTCATACAGGTTACATCATTGGAATCTGTAAACACAATGAAAGTTGTTATAAATAGGTAGTCTTAATTATTAAATAAGAGTCCTTAACAAAACGAAAGAGTCGCCTTCAGAAATGGGGCGACTCTTTTAATTTTAATTACTAAATGTTGGAGCTTAAATTTTTAAAGAAATAGAATGAAACTATTAAACTTTAAATTTATGAATTGTTTAGAAAATAAAAATTACTTGAAAAACGGTAATTGTTTAATTCGACTCAAAATAGTACCCAATACCTTTTATGGTTTTAATGTACTCTTCGCCAATTTTCTCTCTCAGCTTTCTGATATGTACGTCAATGGTTCTGTTATTGTCACCAAATTCTCCACCCCAAATCTCTCGGTATATTTCGGGACGAGTAAAAACTTTCTGGGGAGTGCTAAGAATTAATGCTAGCAGTTCAAATTCTTTTCGAGGTAAAATAATTTCTGTTGAATTACGAAAAACAAGGTAGCGATCGCGATCAATTCGAATTGACCCAGACTGAATAGCCTTAGAAAGTTCTTTTTTTCGATTGCGTTTAAGAATTGCCTTTATACGCATTACAAAAACATTTGGGCGTATGGGCTTAATTATATAATCATCTGCACCTGCTGAAAATGCCGCTATTTGAGAATAATCTTCGCTTCTAGTGGTATAAAATGCAATCAACGTTTTTTGCAAAGTTGGAATTGCTTTTACATCTTGGCAAATTTCAATGCCATCCAAACCTGGCATAACCATTTCAAGTATAATCAAATGGGGTTGAAACGATTTGGCGATGTTCAACGCTTCACGTCCCTGGTCTGTGCATAAAACATCGAACCCGTTTGATACTAAGGTGTCTTTTAATGAAATCAAGGTCGGCTCATCCGAATCGACAATTAAAATTCTATAGTTAGGAGTTAAAGGGCTAAGCATGGTGGCAAAATTATTCAATCAATATTTCGCTTTCGTTAACTCATTGTTAAATATTAAATTTTCATCTTATTATTCTATAAGGAGTTGTTCAAAAAAACCAAAACGAACAAATTATTAAAAACAAAAATTAAAATCGCTCATTTAATTTCTAATGTGTAAATTAGTGGGGAATATCAAATTATGAAAAGCAAACCTGAATCCGATTTTTTCTACATGGTATTCGAAGTCGTTCGACTTATTCCTCCTGGCCGAGTGACAACATATGGAGCAATTGCAAAATGCTTAGGAATGAAGGGATCTTCGAGAATGGTCGGTTGGGCAATGAACAACTCACACTCACACCATTCAAAAGTCCCAGCACATCGCGTTGTTAATCGCGAAGGTTTATTGACAGGCAAACATCATTTCGCAACACCGATGATGATGCAACAGCTTTTGGAAAAGGAAGGAATCAAAGTGACAAAAGATAAAATCAATGGATTCAAAAATCATTTTTGGGATCCGAATGAGGCACTGAAAATGTGAGTTAAAAGAAATACTGATAGATTTCCTCTATTATTTTTTATAAACATCCATTCGAAAAAACGCTTCAAAATTTTGAGGTAGCCCTAAGGAACAATGAAATTCTTCGTGTGCGTTTTTTTTCGCCCCTACCTTTTCTAACCCTGGTATCGGTACACTTAATTCATACCGATTAACGTATGGGAATTTATGAACCAAAATCCATTTCGAATCTTGCTTTTTATAAAAGGCGTAGGCAATTTGATACTTAATTTTTTCAGCCTCCTTGACTCTTCTAACGTCCAGCACCATTGCAACAGGTTCATTCCCAATTTTTACAATTTCAATTGTATCGGTGTGGGATTTCACATCTACCAAAAATGTTTTTCCTTTTTTAAAAACAACAGAATCTTTTCCCAATACAATTTTATCAATAGTAATATGAATGAGATAAGATTTCTGGGCGAAAATAATTGTTGAGAAAAAGAGAAAAAGTACCGTTGATTGGAAGAATTTCATACACGAAATTACCAATAAACAAGCCAGAAAAAGGAAATAGCGTTGCGGGCGGAATAAAATAATTAATTTCTAATTGCTCTCTTTCGTTCCTCCTCCCTTCTACATATCTTTGCACTATGAATATTACCAAAGAAAAAATCCTCGATGCCCTTCGAAATGTAGAGGATCCTGATTTGAAAAAAGACCTTGTCACGCTTGGAATGGTGAAGGATATTGAAATTGAGGGAAAAAATATTGCATTTACAATTGTTCTCACAACTCCTGCTTGTCCGATGAAGGAGTTAATAAAACGTAATTGTGAAAAGGCAATTACCGATTTTGTAGACAGGGATGCTGTAGTAAAAGTGAACATGACAGCAACTGTTACCACACAACGCACTGGAAATGTATTACCTAATGTAAAAAATATTATTACAATTGCATCAGGCAAAGGTGGTGTAGGTAAATCTACAATTTCTGCTAACCTAGCTTGCGCTTTAGCGATGCAAGGTGCCCGTGTAGGATTGATTGATGCCGATATTTATGGACCATCGGTACCCATCATGTTTGATGTTGTAAATGAAAAGCCAATGGTTCGAGACATTAACGGAAAAAGTTTTTTAGTGCCCGTTGAAAGTTATGGCGTTAAATTATTATCAATCGGTTTTTTTGCTGATGTAAACCAGGCCGTTGTTTGGCGAGGACCGATTGCTGTTCGTGCATTGAATCAAATGTTGACTGAAGCAGATTGGGGTGAATTGGATTATATGATTGTTGATCTACCGCCAGGTACTGGGGACATTCATTTATCACTGGTAGGTGCGGTTCCTGTGACGGGAGCGGTAATTGTAAGTACACCTCAAAATGTTGCTCTTGCAGACGCGAAAAAAGCAGTTGCAATGTTTAAAATGCCTGCTATTAATGTTCCTGTTTTAGGAATTGTAGAAAACATGGCCTACTTCAGCCCACCAGAATTACCGGAAAATAAATATTACATATTTGGAAGAGAAGGTGCAACGCGCTTAGCAGAGACACTTGAAATTCCATTACTCGGCGAAATTCCATTGGTGGAAAGCATTTGCGAAGCCGGTGATGTAGGTCGCCCTGCAGTCCTTCAAAAGAATACCCAGCAAGCATTAGCATTTCTTGAAATGGCAGGAAACATTGCTCAACAGGTAGCAATTCGGAATTCAATCATAAAAGCACCCATTGCCTAATGCTATTTTAGTACCTTTGAATAGAATTAAATTTCATGCGAACAGAACTTAAAAATAGGATTGAAGCCGCTTTAGATTCATTGCGACCATTTTTGCAGGCTGACGGCGGCGATGTGTCGCTTTTGGAAATTACAGAAGACAATAGAGTAAAAATTGAATTCCTCGGTGCTTGCAAGACTTGCTCTATGAACCTAATGACTTTCAAGGCAGGCATAGAAGAAGCAATTCTAAAAGCTGCGCCTGAAATTATTTCCGTAGAAGCGGTAAATAAGATCGCAACACCTGCACTGGATTAATATTGCTTCCCTTCAAATTTATTTTACCAAATAAGTATCAATATACTTCCTAATTCGGTCTGGGTTTTTTTTGGCAAAATCTATGTACTGATCTGAAAAGGAAATGTGATACATGCTTACCATTGCGAAACAATCGAGGTAGCCCTCTTTTTGCATTTTACGAGCAAATCCAAATTCTTGCTCTTCGGTTTCTGTCTTGTTTAACATAAGCTCCCAAGCAAAAACTTCTAAATATTTTTGATCAGTGAAGTCCACTTTCTTTTTTACAACACCATAATCATTGCAATAATCCCCTATTTTATCTTTTGCGGAACGATAAAAACTCCAAGGTGAAGTAGCAGCAACTGATTCTTGCTCTGTTATCGTGAGTATGCCAGGAAGATAATCGCGCCCCATCCAATGTCGATTCAAATTTTTTCCTAGTTTATCGGCAATTTCATTCAATTGCATAAAAAACAGAATGTCCGGGTAAGCAATAATTCCATTTACACAAGAAGTATAGGCCTCAGGCCAATTTTTTATTTTCATATAACAAGTAACCAGTTTCAAGCGAGGATTAAGCATATCCGGCTGTATGCTAATTGCTTTTTTAAAATAAGGAACTGCGAGTTCAAATTTTTCGTCTTTAAAATAACACATCCCAATTCTGTAATTGGCATAAAAATAATTACTGTCGGCTTTAAGCGCATTTTCATAAAAACGAATTGCTGAATTATAATTTTGAACTTTATATTCAACACCAGCCATTGCAAATATTTCCTTGGCTTCTTTCTTAACCTCAGCGTCAACATCCAAGGGTTCAATAAATAACTCATGTAAAACCATTGATGCTGTTTCCTGCTTTCCACAAACCAATGAAGCTGTAGAGCATGAATAAATAAGTTCTTTACGATATTGGGTTGACTTAGCCCATGCTAAATTATTGTCTGATTTTGGAACTCCCTTTTGCTTCGCTTTTAGTGCCTTAGCATAGTCAACTTTAAACTGTTTATTGTAACGATCATATTCATACCCACAACGTAAATCCCACAAATAATTGTCGTAAAAATAAATCTGTTGAACTTTTTTTAAAGTCGTTATTGCCTGATCGTATTTGCCTTTATTGTAATAACTTTTGGCTTTCTCAAGTGACTTCATCTCCACAGAAGTAAACCGTTGAGCAAAAACAGGAACAAGAATTCCCAACACAAATAATATCGTAACTACGACTTTTGAGTTGATCAATTTTATCATCCTAAATTCGGGAATATTATTTATTAGAAATTACTGCCGCGTCAGGACAGCGGTGCAAGTGTCTACAGTAGTTCCATCATCTACATAATAAAGCAGGCTAATTGAATTGTTGCCGGTTTTTGTTCCACTGCCGTGCACCTGATTTGAATTAACAGTTTGATATGCTAGCGACATGTTCAAACCACTTATTGCAACTTTTGCTTTGTATTGAAATCCAATATTATAAAAATTCTCAATTTGCACGTTAGTTTCAATAACAGCATCTTTAATAATATGCACTGTAAAAGAACTTAGTCCAATACTAGTACTTGTTTCAGCGCAAGTCCATGAACCTACATACACATCTCTTTCATCGGTTGGTACTGGCTCCTCATCCGGCTGGCAAGAATAAAATACTACTGCTATGGGTAGCAATACGTATAAAAAAACATTTTTAAATTTCATAAGCTTTATTCTTAACAAATATGAGAATTTTAAACTGAGTAGCAAAGTGTAATACAGAAACAAAGGTATGAATGATACATAGCTATTTTTTCGCTATTACAAGATAATTAAAAGAACGGCTAATACTTTTCAATTTTCAAATGGCAAAAAACAAGCCAAAGCAAGGTTTTACTGGATAATTACATTGATTATTAATAAAAACTCCGTTTTTATTGATGCCATTATTTTCAAAATTCCCAAAAGCGCATTTTATCTTAACAATTAGGTCTTTATAAGTTCCTCCTCTTTGCCCCTAATAGACCACAATTTCAGAGGTAAATTCGTAGATTAAATCAAACAAATTGACAAAGCGTACCCAAGTTTTCATAATTATAGCAGCAATTCTCCTTACAAGTATTGGAATATATGGCTATTTGAAGATACGGAAGCTGGAAGTTCCTACGCGGGACGCACTAGATGGAATTCCTAAAAGTGCATTTTGCCTAATCAGTTCAAATAACATTCGGGACACCTGGTCAAAACTTAATCAAGGAAATTTAGTTTGGGATGCCCTACTCGAAACGGAATGGGCCAAACAGGTGTCACAATCAACAATTTTAGTGGATTCGCTTTTAAATACTGACGAAGTGTTGAAGTCTATTTTTGAAAATCGCCAATGTTGGCTTTCGCTGCACTTTACAGGAAAAGAAGAATTGGATTATTTAATCTCTACATCGCTTTCATCAACTGATGATGACGACAACTACGCGGAATTTGTAAAAAAACATGTGGGGAAAAATAAAATTATTACGTCGGTGTGGAAAGAATCTACCATTTTAGAAATTGGAGATCCTAGCTCGTTGGGATTTTGCACAAGCGTTAATGAAGGCGTAATTCTGATTTCAAGCAATAAAGAACTTTTGAAAACGGCATTGGAGCAATTAGAAAAAGGAGCAACTCTTAAAAACGACAAAAGTTTTTATGCCGTTCATCAAACAGCAGGCGAAAAAGCAACAGCAAGAATCTATTTCAATTATTCTAAAATGGCATTAGGGCTAAAAAGATATGCAACGAAAAAATTTCACGATCGAATTGCAGATATTGCTCGCTTTGCAGAGTGGACTGAAATGGATTTATCACTTCGTTCCAATGCAGTTTTAATGAATGGCTATACTTCATCTCCTGATTCAATAAACGAGTTTCTTGGAGTTTTCAAAGGACAGCAACCACAATTAATAGAGGTAGCCACTGTGCTTCCAGGAACAACAATTTGCTATTCAAGTTTTGGTATTAGTAATTTTCAATTATACAACCAACGCTATGAAACTTTTCTTGATAAGGAAAGAAAATCGGATGAACGCGCTGATAAATTAACACGCCTGAAGCAGAATTATAATTTTGATCCTAACAAACAAATTGCAAATTGGATAGGAAATGAAATTGTAATGGCAATTGTTCCAAACCTAGATGGCACTGCGTCAACAATTGCGTTATTAAGCTGCACCAATACTGACGTAGCAAAATCGACTTTACAAGCACTAGAAGGAGAGGAGAATGATTCAATCGCTAGCGAAGTAGTGCCCGACTCTAGTGGATACGTGTTTCGGAAATTACCAGTTCCCGAAATGCTGCCAACAATATTCGGAGAAATGTTCGCTGACCTAACAACTGTTTATTATACCACCATTCAACAGTACGTCGTCTTCGCAGAAAATGAAAACTCGTTACGCGCTATTGTGGAAGCAAATCAAAACAAAACAACACTCGTGAATAACCGTGCTTATGCTGACTTCCAAACAAACATGTCGAAGGAAGCAAATCTATCTATTTATGTTTCGCCGGAACATTGCGAAAGCTTATTAAAAGAAAATGCAGAAATAAAACTTATAGCAAATTTAAATCTGCACCCCAGCCTACTACGGCGTTTTGATGGGGCTATTTTGCAATACAGCATAGGTGAAAATGATTTATTTTACACCAATGTTTTTATTCGCCATAATCCTCAATCTAAGGAAGACATTACTTCCCTTTGGGAAACACAGTTAGACACCAGTTTCAGCAGCAAACCTTATTTAGTAATTAATCATAAAACAAAAGGGTTAGATATTTTTATTCAAGATGATGCAAACAAAATTTACCTGATTAGCAACACCGGCTCAATTTACTGGAAAAAACAATTGTCAGAAAAAATTATGGGCGATGTAAAACAAGTTGATGCGCTAAAAAACGGAAAACTGCAACTGGTCTTCAATACCTTGAATTCAATTTACATCATTGATCGGAATGGAAATAATTTTGCTCCTTTCCCTATTAAATTACCGTCAGCAGCAACAAATTCAATGTGTGTTATCGATTATGAAAACAAACATGACTATCGGTTGCTAATCGCTTGCCGTGACAAGAAAATTTATAACTATAGTGCAACAGGAAAAAAAATTGAGGGTTGGAAAATACCTACAACCCAAGACCTGGTTATTGTTCCTGTTGAGCGCGTCGTAGTTGGAGAAAAAGATTATGTAATAATAGCAGATCAATCGGGGAAAATTTACGTTACAGACCGACAGGGGAATACGCGGTTAATGTTGAAAGAAAAATTAAATACACCTGTAAATAAAATTAGTGTGGAAGCTGGAAAAGATCTTGCTCGAACAAAAATTATTTCTGCCGATTCGAATGGAACAATAAGTCGATTGAGTCTGACTGACGGATTAGAGCGAATGCACTTTATGAACTTTGAAAACGCTCCTGCTTTTGAATATGTAGACACAGACGGCGATGGCAACAGAGAATTTATTTTTATTGAAAACAAACAATTGATGGTGTTTAACCAAGATAAATCGTTAGTTACGAGTTTTACGTTTGATTCACCGCAAGACCTCAACCCACAAATCTTTTTCTTCGGTTCTAAAGACATCCGAATTGGTGTGCTTTGTCCAGCAAGCAAAGAAATACATTTAATCAACAATGCAGGCAAAGATGCCGAAGGATTTCCAATTCAGGGTAGCACTGCATTTAATATAGGAAGTTTGAATGGAGATGGAAGTCTTACAATTATTTGCGGTAATAATAATAAGTATTTATGTGCCTATACACTTCACTAAGTGATTAATATATCTATCTTTAATTATTAATTTAATAAAATCAAATCGCTATGAAAAAAGCAGTCCTAATTCTTTTGTTCATAAGCACTTCGCTTATTGCTCAAGCGCAGGATTTTCTTGGATACGCCAATAGTAATTATGCAGGAGTAAGTGGCGTTAATTTAAATCCAGCAAGCATTGCAGACAGTCGTTTTAAATTTGATATCCTTATCGTTGGTACGAGTTTAAACTTCAGCAATAATTATGTAGGTATGAAGAAGACTGCTTTGGCTCATCCCAATAAGTCACTCCTTGCGGCCCTCAAAGATTCTACAGGTAATTCGTTTCCTGCGTTTCAAGATGATGACTTTCAAAACAAATATCTTTTTCGTAAAGATAACGACAGTAAAAAATCTATTATGCTGAGTAATCGAATTCAATTTCCTTCGCTAATGGTAACAATTAATAATAAAAGTGCCATTGCTTTAACAGGGGAAATGCGTTCCTATATAAATGTGGATGGCATACAATCAAATTTGGCACAATTACTTTGGACGGGATTTGAAGACACAACACTTTGGAATAAAAAATTTACAAACGACCATCTAAGCGTTCAATATATGAGTTGGTTAGAATTCGGTGCTGATTATGCAAGGGTAATTGTAGACAAAAAGAAAAATTTCCTGAAAGCCGGCATTCGTCCAAAACTTTTATTGGGATTAGGTTCAGCTTATTTGTTTGCAGATAATCTTGAATACCTTACCAATAACAGTGACACTCTAACATTTTTACAATCAAACATTCAGTATGGGCACTCCACTAATTTTGATTTTCCAGAAAATAAAGGAATCGCTTATAACTTAAAGGGAACGGTTTCACACCCAGGAATTGGACTTGATATTGGAGTAATTTATGAATGGCGCCCAAACTACCAAGACTACAAATATGAAATGGATGGAGAAACGGATTTATGGAGAAAGTCGAAAAATAAATACAAATTACGTGCTGGACTTTCTATCGTAGATATTGGATCTATTACTTATGATCGTGGACCTCTAAGTAATAGTTTTATCGCCAATGTAAATCAATGGAATGTTTCGGCGCTTAAATTTGATTCTCTTCCAATTCAAGCTTGGGATGATACTTTGAGAAATCGTTTTACAACTATTCCTGATGGAGATTCATATAAAATGAACCTTCCAACAACAATTAGTACACAAATTGATTATAATATATGGAAAGATTTTTATGTAAACTTCACAGGATCGTATGCTGTGCAATGGACAAAAAATGCTAATAAAGTTCATGACCTAACTTCAATCAGCATCACGCCACGCTGGGATTACAAATGGTTTGGTGTAATGATGCCATTCGCATATAATCAATATAGAAATTTCACAACAGGGACTTGCGTTAGAATAGGTCCAATTATTTTAGGAACAAATGCACTTGCGCCTTACCTCAGTAAAAATAAAACCATCTATGGTGCTGATTTTTATTTCCAATTAAAACTTCCAGCTTTCTTTAAAGAACCAAAAGACAAAGACATGGATAAAGTTTCTGACAAGAAAGACCGTTGTCTTGAAACGCCTGGCATTTGGGAATTCTACGGTTGTCCTGATCGAGATGCTGACCACGTTGAAGATTCAAAAGATTTGTGTCCAGACGTGCCTGGCTTGAAACAATACAACGGATGTCCAGATAGGGATGGCGATGGAATTATTGACACGCAAGATGCTTGTCCTGATATTCCAGGCATTGCTAAACTAAATGGTTGCCCTGATAAAGATGGCGATGGAATTACAGACAAAGACGACGATTGTCCAGATGTTCCTGGCCTACTAAAATTCAAAGGTTGTCCAGATAAAGACGAAGATGGAGTAATGGACAAAATAGATTTGTGTCCAGAAAAACCTGGCCCTCCTTCCAACGAAGGTTGTCCTGAAATAAAATTATTACGCATTGATAATGCAGGAGCAACAGTACAAACATCAATTCAAGCAAAAGATGGCGGCTTCACTTACGAAAGCTTACCAAATGATTCCATTTGCATTTTCCGACTTGAAGGCGAAGAAGAGAAGACGATTGGAGTTAATGATGCAAGAGTAATTGTAAATGGTTCCTCCAAACGAGCAATTCGATCACAAGCAGACGGATTGTTCCGCTTCGATATTCCAAAGCCAATTGCTACTGGATTAAAAAGTTTGGTTGTCGATGATGTGGTTGTCTTATTGACTAAGGAAGAGCAAGTAGTTGTGAAAAAAGCATTTGATAATCTTGAATTTGAAACAAGCAAGAATATCATTAATCCAACATCGGACATTGCTTTGAACGAACTCGCAGGCTTGCTTATGAAACATCCAAAATGGAAAATAAAAATAAGTGGCCATACCGATAATGTTGGTAAACCTGCCGTTAACATGACACTTTCCAAAAAACGTTCAGAAGCTGTGAAAAAGTATTTAATGGGTAAGGGAGTAACAGCTGAACGAATTGTCATAGATTTTTATGGCCAGACTCGACCAATAGCACCGAATACAACAGAAGAAGGTAGAAGTAAAAATCGACGAGTTGAAATGTTAATTATTGAGTAGAAAAAATTGAAATTTTATTAAACGTGAGACTCGATATAAAAAAGTCTCACGTTTTTTTTAATAATTAAAATGGTAACAATAATAAATTTCGGGAGTAAAAAAACACCGCTCATTGCGAGTGTCGTAGCAAGTTGTGGTAAAGAAAATCGTATTGTGAATTGGGATGAATGCGCTGTCGACGATTTAAAATCATCTACAAAACTAATTTTTAGTGGGTCACCCACTATGTTTACGCAAGCCGACTGCGGCCCCTACATTTCAAAATTCAGTTTTATAAAAAATGGTCAAATTCCAGTACTCGCAATTTGTTTCGGCCATCAACTATTGGGAATTCTTCATGGGGCAACAATTTTTCGTGGTGAGGAGGTGCGTAAAGAAAATAAAATTCGTATGCTAAAAAAAGACACGCTATTTGACGGGCTTTTTCCTACTTGTGAAATGAAAGAAGATCACACAGAGGGAATTTCGCTTCCTGCAGGATTTATTCATTTAGCAACATCAGCATCGTATACAAATGAAGGTATGAGGCACCCTACTCTACCGCTATGGGGAGTTCAGTTTCATCCAGAAGTTTCTGGAGCAAATGGAGAAAAATTGATTGGGAATTTTCTACGTTAATACGATTTAAATATGCGTATTAAAATAAATCGAAATTTAGAAAAACTAATTATCTGCTTTTCTTTAATTGTATCAATTGTCCTGTTTTGGGCTGGGCGCCAACAGGCAAATTATTAAATTTATAAATCGATTTAACTTTCACTCCATAACGCTGAGAAATATCATAAACAGATTCTCCCGGTTTTATAAGATGCGGCCCCTCCTCAGATTTTCTTTTCTTCGGTTGAATGTAAAGTAATTGACCGGGTATTAGCTTCGCATTTTTATCAAGGTCATTGTATTTATAAAGCTGCCAAACTCCCATGTCTAAGTCCTTCGCTATTTTCAAAAAAGAATCATTTGGCTTAACAGCAATGTATTTCACTTTGTTATTCAAAGAAATGGTACGGCTTGCTCCACCCGATGTTACTACCTGCTGTTCATTAACCTTTGCAACTACAACTATTAATGAAATATTTTCATCTATATCGTATGCAAAAAGTTTATACCGCTCAATAATAGCAATGAGTCGCTCTGCATAACGAGGATCCGTTGCGTACCCTGAAGTCTTTAACGTCCGCGCCCAACCTTTATAATCGGTTGTTTTTAATTCAAACAAAGCCGCATAGCGCTTTCTATCTTTTAAAAATCTAGAATGATCAACATAAGAATCATACACGGAAGGGTATTTTCTGAAACACTCATTAACGGTGTCATCGTCGGCAGTATAGGTTGCGCCCGTCCAATCCTTATGACATTTTATTCCAAAATGATTATTTGCATAAACAGCTAATGCAGAATTCCCATTGTCAGATTCCAACATTCCCTGTGCGAGCGTAATGCTTGCGGGAACTTTAAACATTTGCATTTCTCTAATTGCATCGTCTTTGTATTTTTCAATATAACTCAGAGGAGTAGCTTTACGTTCCGATGGCTGCGCACGAATGCCTTCGCTAGCAGTAATACAGAAAAGAAAAATTAAAATCCTACACATCAATCCGTTTTTTACATCATTACAAATTTATATCCTTCACACTAAATTTCAATTAACAAATTTCTATAGTATGAACATTCCTTTGTTAATTGAAGTATTTAACGATTTTGAAGCGACATCGGGAACTTTCATTTCAATGCGTGAACGAATAGCCACCTGTATGAACAAATAAAATATTGCCTTGACCTAATAAACCCTGCCTTTTCATTTGGAATATCGCAAACAAGGTTTTTCCTGAATAAATTTCATCTAAAGGCAAATCATATTGACTTTCCATTTCATAAATGAACTGTCTTAATTCAGAACTCGATTTGCCATACCCACCTAAAGTAAAACCATGCTCAATGGTCCAATCAGCATGACTATTTTCAGAAGCAAGAAACCTTTCAACTTCCTTTTCTAAATATCCCTTTCCTTGCAAAACAGCTACCCCTACTATTTTCTGCTCGCTATTTGCAGAAGAAATAATACCGGCTAACGTTGCACCTGTCCCAACTGGACAAACAACCTGTAAATATTTTTCAGTTTCTAAAGAAAGTATTTCCTTACAACCTTTAACAGCGAGTTCATTTGCTCCACCCTCATGAAGTAAATAAAACGGTCCATATTTTTCTAATAGACTATTTTGAAAATCAAGATTATTTTTTTCACGATATTGTTCGCGCGAGACAAAAATCAATTTCATGCCACAATTAGAAGCGTATTCTAAAACCTTATTTGACATTTCTGTCAACTCGTCACCACGAATAATTCCAATTGTTTCAAAGTTGTTTTTTTTTCCTAATGTAGCAACAGCTGCAATGTGATTTGAAAATGCTCCTCCAAAAGTTAAGAGCCGTTGCTGCCCTTGCCGTTTCATTTCCTCCAAATTATACTTTAACTTAAAAAACTTATTTCCCCCAGTAATTGGGTCTGGCAAATCGAGGCGAAGTATGGAGAGCGAATCGTCTCCAAAAAAATTATTTATTTTTTGAATTGTTGACACGAGCAAATGTACCCACAGAAATGTGCGAAATGCACGGAAATGATATCAATTTTTGTACGAAAATCTATTGTTAATCTTGCAATGTGTGGCTAATCTGTCACTAAATTTGCACATGGCAGTACCAGAAGGATTTCAACCAGGAGACTTTTATAAAACGGATGAGGGTTATATCGTATTCACGGAACAATATTTACTCCGTAAGGGATTTTGTTGCATGAACGGATGCAAACATTGTCCCTATCAGTTCAATCCAGCCAAAGGACGAATTGACCCAAATTATGATAACCCCAATAATAAAAAGTAGTAATAATGGATTTGGCAATATTTCAAAAATTAATCCGACAAGGAATTCCTGATTTGCTTCCCGAATTAAAAGCTTTTGACAGCTCTTTGAACCATGCTCCAAAAAGAAAAAATATTCTTACGGTAGCAGAAAAAAAACTTGCACTCCGAAATGCGCTTCGATACTTTCCCAAAAAACACCATGCAATACTATCAAAAGAATTTATTGAAGAATTGAAATCGTATGGAAGAATTTACATGTATCGGTTTCGTCCTGATTACAAAATTTATGCTCGACCAATTCATGAATTTCCATACCAGTGCATTCAAGCTGGCGCCATCATGCACATGCTTTCAAATAATTTAGATTACACTGTAGCGCAGCATCCGCACGAGCTTATTACTTATGGAGGTAATGGAGCAGTATTTCAAAATTGGGCGCAATACCTCCTTACAATGCAATACCTGTCAACAATGACAGAAGAGCAGACACTGACGCTTTATTCAGGCCATCCAATGGGACTTTTCCCTTCTCACAAAGAGGCACCAAGAGTTGTAATTACAAATGGAATGATGATTCCTAATTATTCAAAACAAGAAGACTATGAAAAATTTAATGCGCTGGGGGTAACACAATACGGACAAATGACTGCAGGATCATTTATGTATATTGGTCCGCAAGGAATTGTACATGGCACAGCAATCACTGCATTAAATGCGTCCAGAAAAATTTCTAAAAGTGAGGAAGATCGTAAAGGTAAAATATATGTCTCCTCAGGTTTAGGAGGAATGAGTGGTGCTCAACCTAAAGCTGGAAAAATTGCAGATCTTGTTTCGGTAATTGCAGAAATAAATCCAAAAGCAACACACACACGGCATTCACAAGCTTGGGTTGATGAAGTTTACGATGACCTCGACAAATTAATTGTTCGCATCAAAGAATGTAAGATTGCTAAAAAGGGAATATCACTTGCTTACCAAGGAAATATAGTTGACTTGTGGGAAAAAATAGTAATTGAAAATTTGTTTATCGACATTGGTTCAGATCAGACTTCTTTACATAATCCATGGTCAGGTGGTTATTATCCTGTTGGCTTATCATTTGAAGATTCAAATACAATGATGGCGGAAGAACCTGAGAAATTCAAAACTGCTGTTCAAGAATCTTTACTTAGGCATGCAGCGGCAATCAACACGATTACAAAACGGGGTATGTACTTTTTTGATTATGGAAATGCTTTTCTTCTTGAAGCATCGCGAGCTGGTGCGGATATTTTAAAAACAGACGGGACATTTATTTACTCTTCTTATGTGCAAGACATTATTGGTCCAATGTGTTTTGACTATGGTTTTGGTCCGTTCCGTTGGGTTTGTACTTCTGCTGATGCAAAAGATTTAGCAAAAACAGATTCATTAGCATTAGAAGTAATGCAAGGAATGAAAAAAAATGCACCAAAAGAAATTGCGGTACAACTTGACGATAATATTCAATGGATTAAGGACGCGATGAAAAATAATTTAGTTGTCGGTTCGCAAGCTCGGATTTTATATGCCGATGCTGAAGGTCGAATTGAAATTGCAAGTGCCATTAACAAAGCAATTCGCGAAGGAACTATTTCTGCACCCGTTGTACTTGGCAGAGACCACCACGATGTATCAGGAACAGATTCTCCATATCGAGAAACATCAAACATTTACGATGGCTCACAATTTACAGCAGATATGGCAGTACAAAATTTTGTGGGAGATGGATTCCGTGGCGCAACTTGGATTTCGCTACACAATGGAGGTGGTGTTGGCTGGGGAGAAGTAATTAATGGTGGCTTCGGTATGGTTCTCGACGGAACTGAAGACTCGGAAAGAAGATTACGTTCTATGTTATTCTGGGATGTAAATAATGGAATAGCGCGTAGAAGCTGGGCAAGAAATAAAGAAGCGATGTTTGCTATTGAAAGAGAGATGTTGCGTACGCCATTACTACAAGTTACAATCCCCAATTTGGTTGATGATGATTTATTGAATGAAATAGAATAAAAAAATCTTTCAGAAGGAAATTTGAGGTTATGAAAAAAGAAGTGCTTTTTGATCTATATTTATCAAATAACAGTAAATACAATGCGCTATAATTTAGATGCTAATGTAGCCACAAACCCTACCCTATTGGGAGGGTTGAAGTAAATTATAGCGACAATAAACAAGTTAGCGGTCATTGTAAATAACGACATACGACAAATGAATAAATTGACAACTTCTCTATTTTCCGAGCTTAACTGTAATTAAAAACTGAATATGAATTTTATTTCAAAATACTCAATTAAGACATTTTTAGGATTGCTGCTGGCTGTAATCCTTTTTCATGTTTGTATTATTTTAAAAATTATTCCTTATGACATAGCTTGGGGGGGAAGACTTACAAATGATGCGGATATGTATGTTTTTGAAACAATATCAATTCTTATAAATATATTTTTATCAATTATTTTGTTAATGAAAGACAACCTTATAGAATACAAATTCTCAGACAAAGTTATAAATGTAATTTTGTGGACTTTCTTCGCAATTTTCGTTCTAAATACAATTGGAAACATTTTTGCGAAAACGACCTTCGAGAAATTATTTGCTATATTAACTGGACTTTCAGCGATTTTAATTTGGAATATAGTACTAAAGAAGAAAACAACGAACCGCTAACAGCGTGTAAGCACTATTGCCTTGCCGCAGGCGCAACACAAGGCAACATCGCCTACACGCAAAACGTTAGTGGCAATTTTATGAACTGCATAAATCAGAAAACCTTTCTTGTAACATTTTAAATGTAAACTCGTCTCATTTTTTTTGATAACATAAAATTATGACACCCAAATTCAAAAGAAGATTAAAACGCACCTCGATAGTGGTAGTGATATTATTTATATTAATCACCAGGTTTTTTGCATCTTCAGTTTTAGGAGAACCATTCTTTGGTGAAACAATAACGAATTTGTTCAGTGCAAAAGAAGAACCCAATCTTTTATCACCAGAAGATTTAGGAATGTTAAAAAACGCTATTCATCCTATTACGATTGAAAATGCTATAAACGATAGTTTGCAATTTGACTTTTTAAATGAAAAACTAAAGAACGTTGAAGTTATAGGACTCGGAGAAGCAACTCATGGAACAAAAGAGTTTTTTGAACTCAAAAACAAGATGTTTAAATATCTAGTTGAAAAACAAGATGTAAAACTATTTGGAATCGAGGCAAATTTTGCCGCTTGTTATGACATCAACAAATATATTCTAACTGGAGAAGGAAATGCAAAAGAAGCCTTATCAAGAAATGGCTATTGGGTTTGGCAATCACAAGAGGTTTTAAATTTAATTGAGTGGATGAAAGACTACAATAAAGACAAAACATCAAACCAAAAAATTCAATTTTATGGCTACGACATGCAAGATGCTACCTCTTGTGTTATCTGGCTTGAAAATTATCTAAGAAAAAACAGTCCTAGCTTTGATAAGAATTTGCTGCCTGAAAAAATTGAGGAAAATAAAGCTGCATTGGGAGATTTAGACGATAAAGCATTAGACGAAATGCAAAGAACAAATTTGAATAAGTTAGAAAATCTAGAAGAATTTGTTTTGAGCCAAGAAATAGAATTGTTTAAACAGGATTCGACAGACTATAAATTCGCTAAGCAAACCATTGCTGTACTTCGACAAAAATTAAATTATTTCAGAGAGCAAGATTTCAATACTGCATTTTCATTCAGAGATAGCTCGATGACCCAAAATATAAAATGGATTAGAGAAAGCAATAACAATGGTAAAATAATGCTTTGGGCTCATAACGGACATATTGGAAAAGGCACGTTTTCTGAAGATTTCAAGTCAGGTAATTGGATGGGATCACATTTGAATAACTTATATGGTAAAAAATACTTCAACATTGGTTTCAGCTTCAGTGAAGGTGGCTTTGTTGCACAAAGTCCTTCATCAACAAATATTTTATATTTAATGTACAGTTTTACCAAAAGTATCTTCAATGATGAACCTTGGCCTGTATCAAATAACTACGTTAAGCCACACTCGAAAAGTTATTTAACAAATGCTTTTTCACAAATGAATACACCAATATTTTATATCGACTTTAAGGATATTGAATATAATAAAAAATTAAAAGACTTTATAAATAAAGATTATGAGCATTATGAAGCTGGAGCAGTTTACATCAATGAAAAATCAGCACTGTGGTCAACCAATCTATATAAATATTTTGATGCCATAATTTATGTAGATAAAACAAAACCAGCAGAAAATTTTAACTTGGGAAAAATTGCGAAGTAAAAAAACAGCCACTAACAGCACCTACAAAAAATTGGCGGTTCAGTGGTTAAATGAAGCTTTGTGCTTCGTATCAAGTTCATTGGTGGCAGACAGTTTTCGTCTCCGAAATCGCCAACTTCTTGTAGCTGCAACCCGTTAGAGCAAAATTCCGCATTCCAATAGACCTTCGGTCTGCCTTAGCCCTTTTGCTCTAACGTTCAGGATTTCTTTCGTTTGCGAAGTTCCTAAAAATGATGGAACTTCGT